>OLHA01001001.1_pt1 | contig 15792 bp, 16 predicted proteins | sample 1605961 | NCBI WGS metagenome assembly OLHA01 (sample SAMN03283288) | human gut metagenome | biome: human-associated habitat; material: feces | host: Homo sapiens | place: Peru | collected 2012
ACGTTGGTCGCAGAATAGAGAAGATTCCTATGATAGTTCCTGACTATCAGATGGATAGTTTAAAAATCATCTGTGCTGCCGATGCGGATGAAATTATCATATCTACAGATAGGATAGATAAGTTTCAAAAGGGACAAGTGGTAAGGATTATCGAAGGAAAGTTCAAAGGAGTAACTGGAACCGTCGCTCGTTACCAAGGACAACAGAGAGTGGGAATTGTGATAGATGGTTTACTGACTGTGGCAACGGCATATGTTCCGAGTGTTTTTTTGGAAAAATCGACTTTACTTGAATAATATTTAGCGAAGAATTGATAGAAGAATTCTCACTATCGTTTCCTTATATTAAACAGATTAAAAATAACAATATGAATTTTGAACTATCATATATATTAGCTCCTGCCTTAGGAGGTATTATAGGCTATATCACAAATGATATTGCAATTAGGATGCTATTCCGGCCTCGTCAGGCAAAATACATTTGTGGTATTCACATCCCTTTTACACCTGGCATTATTCCAAAGGAGAAAGGTCGAAGTTGTCTTTATCATAAACGATCAATAACCGACGCGAAAACAGCATGAAACACACGGCAAGCAAAACGTGGCTGATACACGGTCAAGAAGTAACCGAGCAACAGATTGTCTCGGCTATTCTTAGGAGAGACTCCTATACAACTAAGGAGTTCCTCTACCGTCAGTGTTACCCCCTCTTCTCTGCCATATACAACAAGTACTACACAGATTGCGACAACGTCTTCGAGTTCATAAACGAGATTTACGTATATATCCTTTTCCCACGTAAGGAAACAGGACACTGCAAATTGCAAGACTTTGGTTATCGCTGTTCACTCACTATGTGGTTAAAGATAGTTGCAGAAAACTTCTGCCACCAACTTTTCACGAAGAAGAGGGACTTATCAGAAGATAATATCACCCCAAGTGATAGATTCGCTTTCGAGTGCGACTCTTTACAGTCAGAAGTAAAAGCTCTGAATATGCAAGATTTGCACAAGATACTCTCAATGATGCCATGTGAGCGATATTGCCGTCTCATACAGTTACGCTACGTTGAGGAAAAGACAAACGAAGAAGTTGCAGCACTGCTCGCCATAACTATGGCCGTTTACTACAACGTCCATAAGCGAGCGAAAGCGCAGTTTTGTGAAATGCTGAGAAAGGAGGGCTTGATATGATTGACTACAGCGAACTGATAAACCGTATAAGCGACATGCAAGACCTTCCCGTTTCGGAAGAGATGCTGGGAGCATATTGCGAAGGAACACTTGGCTCTGCGGATGCAGCAGTTATGGATAGTTGCATTGCAAATAATGCAGAGATTGGTGAATTGGTGGATAGTGTAGATAATCTACATGTTGCCGATGACACATATCTGTTAGGCTACAGCACAGAAAGCATCGATTTGCCTGATGTACCTATGGTAGGTGCATTTAACCCTTTCGAGATTGATATCACTCCCAATATAGATAATATCGGAATGGTTGCATTTGCAGCAGACTCCGCTTTTTGTGGCATTACAGACGATTTTGTATCAGGAAGTGATGACTTTATATCAGACAATGATGACATTACTTCGAGTGATGATAGATTTTCTTCTAATGGGAACTCTCTCAAAATAAAAGGAGATATCAACAATGATAATCTACATGATGATTTAAACATAAACAATGACAATTCTTTAATTTAGACAAAATATGCCAGGGCTAAATACATTAATAGAAACTATACAACAGCACGGATGCTCACCATTTTTCTTCACTTGCGCTATACAATCAGGTGCCTTTGGGGAAATAGGACGAAAGCATCAAAGTGAGTTGATGGACAACAACATGGAATTTCGGGAACGTATGCAATCGCTTCGCGAAGAGTTTCAGCGTGAGCGGTTGGATGAACAGTTGCGTTTCCGTCGTGAAAGTTATGAACTTAGCAAGCAGTATCTTATTCAGCAAACCGTGGCGTTTAACGAGTCAAGGCAAAAGCAAATTGAGTTCAATGATTTCATTGAAAAGTATTGGCCATTGACAACACAAGTTTATACTTTGCTGAAAGAACAAGAAGATATATTAGGCAAAAGTTCAATAGTTCCTCTTCGTGTACTGATTGCGAAAACAGATGTTTCAAGTTATGTAAAAACTTCGCCCATTTCTTCTTATGATGAATTTTGCGAGAATGTAGCTGACGGTTTGAGGAATTTGCCTAATACAGTAATAGAGAGTCGTCCTTGGAAGAACACATGCCAAAGTATGATGTGTGAAGCCATTGACATCAATTACATTATGCAAGGCATTCCTACATTGTTGGTGTTTCCATATCAAGTTGGAGATACTTTTGGAATTGAGATGGCTGCATGGTCTTTCCTACGTGGCTTCCACTCAATGACGCAGAACAAGATTTTAAAGATGGACGGAATGAAAGCGACAGAGCATATACCAGATGTGGTTTCGGCTGTTAAAGCTGTGGTTGGTATGGCGCGTGACGCATATATGCTTTACGAGTATCATTCACCTGTTATATTCAACAAATTGGTGGATGAGAAAACCTTGGGACTGCCAGCTGTTAAAGCTATGCTTGACAAACATTATAAAGATTTGTCGCAGCAAATACACAATCCCGAGTTCGCAAAGTTGTGTACCTCAAACGAGATGCACGAGATAGAAAATTCACTGAGAGACACAAAACTTTTAACTGTTTGAATATGTTTGGTGTAGATGATGTATTATTAGCCACGTTGGCAGCTCAAGTAGGTTCTGCCGCATTCAATTGCATTCGTGGCAACAAGCATTCAAAAGAACTTGCTGCAAAACAGCAGGCTTATGAAGAAAAGGTTACACGTGAGGGCATCCAAAATGCTCGTGAGGAGTTCGCTGCATTGTGCTCATTGCAAAGAGAGATAGAAAGTGATATGCAGCGTGACCGTATTGACATGATAAAGTCGAACCATGCAAATGCTATTTTAGAGAAGGCATATTCAGTAGCATTAGACAAATGGCCTTTACTGGTTCCTCCTTATGTTGTTAAAAACGAGTGCTTGTTAAATTTAGAGCAAAGCAGAAACGAAGTTCTGCCTTTGAACTGCATAATGACAACTTCAATGGATAGCAATTTCAACAAAAGCATTTTTCCAAATATGGAAGAATCTATCGCTGAATTTTGCTATACATATTGGAATGTCGCATCCGAGCGCTGTATTCGCTTCTATCAGAGAGCTTGGAAAGATAATATTACGGATATTGGCGCAGAATGTCGCAATCTTCATGCACTAATGAAGGATGTTCCGACTCTTGTACTCTCTCCACAAGTAAGACACGGAAAACTGACATTCCGCTTCTTTTGGTGGGGAGTATCAATAAATCCCCAAGATGTGCATATTGATGACAACAGTATCTTCGACCCAGAGTTAAGCAATCCTGTGTATGAAGGCATGAAATATTCTGATGATGACATTCGCATCATTCTTTCTGAACTCATACCAAAACTCGAAGCGTTCGTCAGTTACTTTGCAGATTTGTATTATTGGCATTATTTAAAGATGACACCAATTTTACCAACCTTATTAAAGAGTAATGATATTGTACAATCATCAAACCTCGGATCTCTTATCGCTACCTATATTAATGGTATGTTAGATGAGAAAGTGTTAAGCAGCGTCCTATTAAGTCTATATGGTGAAAAGTTTATGGAACTCATAAAGTTTCTTCCACAAGAATCCCAGCGGGAAATGTGCATAAAAATTCTTAGAAGAAGATGTCAAGGTGTTTGCAATATTGAAAATATGGGGTTTGATGACATTATAAAATTGGATTTGTTTTCGAATAAAGATATTCCATTTTGGATGTCAATAAAGGATATTTGGAAAGATAAAATAAATGATATTGATACATTGATTGATATTCTTCAGAACAAGAATGCCTTGAGCTCAAATTCAATAGATAAAGACAAAAAATATAATAGTGGCTATGCCATAATTGTTAGTAAAGAGCAAAATAAAAAAACTCAAAAACCAAAATACAATTTATAACTTATGGATACTACGAGTTTCATTATGATAGGCAACAAGGAGACTGGTAAGACCACATCCATGATAAGTGCATATGGCGTATTATCAAAGAATGGAGTAAGTGGTTTTAAGATTAAAGCCTTAAATGAATCGGATAAGTCCGAATTAGACTCTTTATTTATAAATCTAAAGAGGGGTGAGTATCCATTGGCTACAGCCAAAAGGAGTACTTATTTCTTTGATTTGTTGTATAAAGACTCTCCCATCCATAGATTTGAATGGAAAGATTTTAATGGCGGAATTATAAATGAAAAGAACATTGAATCGGTGCAAGTTCTAAAGGAAGATATGCAGGAATCAAGTGGAATCATGTTGTTCTTTGATGCCGAAAAATTGTATAACAATAGTATTGATACGAAGGTTCGCAGGATTCTTCATATTATATCTCAGAATCTTGTATCTATAGAAAGGGTCTTTTATGTGGCTATCGTCATAACAAAATTTGATTTGCTTACAGATTTCCAACGCCATGACATTGACACATTACTTTCACCCTTAAAACCATTGATATGCAACATTCAAAACAGTGAATATGTATATAGTTTATGGATTCCAACGAGTTGCACAGCAAATGGTATGATAAATGTTGGAATACCCATTTTATATATGTTACATGGCTCAATGTCTACCTACTGCGATGATAAATACGCTGAACTGGTTGACGAGATTCAAAAGTACCAAAATTATGTTGACAACTCAGGCTTCTTTGATGATATTGTATCTTTTTTTTCTGATGAAAAGACTTATCGGCAATTGGCACAAGAGAAATATAATCAAGTCCAGCCTCAAATTGAATACTACAATAACGTAATAGAAGCCTTGAAACATTTGCAAAAATACATAGAAGATGTGGATTTGCTTAAGGACTTTTTTAAAACAAAAAAAATTAAATACAATTTCTAACAATGAGCAAGATTACAGTAATCGGTGACACTTCCTCTGGGAAAACGTGCTTCTTGTACGCAATGTACAATTTTATAGCACAAGGTTATGTTGAAGGGTTCACTATGTCAGCAGCAAACGACGCACAAGATTCAGAGCTTCAAAGTATGTATGAGCTTCTTGAAAACAAGTCTTTGGGTAATGACCGATTCCCAAGTCCAAGCGCAAATCGTGAACCATACGATTTCTCATTACAGTATGGTTTTAAGGAAATCGCAGACTTCACGTGGGTTGATTATCCTGGAGGATACATTAAAGGACAGGGTGATGGTGCTGAGGATTTTGTAGAAGACATTTCTTCTTCCGACGCATGGGTAATTTTCCTCGATGGAGAAAAATTGTGCAACGCAATACTTGAGAAAGATTTTTCTAAGCAGAAGAAACTTTTGATGGATATTTGTGGTAAATACAATAAATTCATCGGGAAAAACAACAACTACATTCCTTGTTCTGTGCCCATAATCGTAACAAAAAGTGACATACTCATCAATTCTCTAATTGACAATTATATTGCTTTAGGTAACAGTGAATCGGATGCTATCGAGAAGTCTGCTTTCGATGTAAATGAATCCGTAAAGAAAGGTTTAAGTGCTTTATTTGCAGATGCAAACGATTCTATAAAATCCATCTCCATTGTTACGCTAGGTGACAGATTAAGTGATAATGGATATATGGGAGATTTGGATCCTGTAAACATTGAGTATCCAATAACGTTATCTATGCTTTCCATACTTAAGCAGAAGTTTGATTCTAAATTCCGTAGAGTATCTGAATTGAAGCATATGATAGAAAAAGACAAAACCAAATTTTTCAGTTCAAGGACTCGTCGTGATGAATGGCAGGCGGAAATAGACAAAATTCGTCCACAACTTGGAGAGTGGCAAAGAATGGCTAATGCTATATTGTCAACATTAGCAGACTCTAAAAGAATCTGGAAGAAAGGAGAAGAATACAACCTAATAGAATACTATAAAAATGAATTCTTAATAAACGTCTAACTATGTTGGTATCTCCCATCTTAATATGTCGTACAAAATATGTAGATTATCAAAATCCTGTATTTTGTGCCCCTCCCGATATGGATGATGCAGTTTTGCATCATCTGCATGATGATATTATAAAAGGGAATAATATCAAAGTTATAGATAATCATGAGAATAAGGTTTTCATTAGTACCCATCAATGGATTCTTATCGGTAAAATAATGGAGATCTGTCAACTTGGAAAGTCTCTTGACACAAGTTTGGATAAAGAAGAAGGTGGACGATCTGCATGGGGATTTATTGGCGGTGTGATTTCAAGAAAAGATTACATTGCTGAGGATGGTTATGTGGATCTGCCAGATACATATTATTCTCATGTTTATAAAAAATGTCTTTATGATGAACATTGGCTTGAAAGCGAATTTAATGGGCCGTATAGATATGATTCCATTGATATTCAGATGGAGCTTATTAAAGGAATAGATGCTTATGATGTTACGCACGATGAAAATATTCCAATCTTCTCTGATAAAATGAACGATAATATCTTTGTTTTGGCCATTAAAGATACAAGAGATGGAAAATGTGTCGCTTTTTGCTCGAATGAGGAGTTTAATGCGGCTATAAATGTATCATCTGGTATACTAACTTATACTACCGTTAGTGATCAAAGAATTAAAGGTCAAATAGAATACTATAAGCAACTTAAAAACAAAAAAAGACAAGTTAAAAATGTTCATGTGAAAAGAGATTTTTATAGTGAACTTGTAAAATTATGCGAAGATTTTGGCTATAAACCTGTTCTGACAGAGAACAAGAAATTTAAAGGCTATTTCATCCCTATAGAACAGAAAGTTTGTATAGATGAGGATAAAAATAATATTTTCATAAAAAAAATTAAAGAATTTTTTGACAATGACAAATGAATTCAACACTTTAGATGGAGACGCTGTTATAAATGGAAGCCCACATAATACTATATCTCCAAATCAAGGATTAGTGTTTACTGATGAAATGGTATTAAATGCCGTCCATCGTGCATGTGATTTCTTCGATATTCCAGAAGTACCAGTGATTAACGCTGAAGGAACATGTATGTGGCCGAATGGCACAACGACCTACGAAGACGATGTTTTCGGCTTCAACAGAGAACAACTACAAGAGTTAGGTGTATCGGGTGAAGACTCTCTTACACTCATATACACCCATGAATGCGCCCACCGCACTTTGCAAGGCTTTCATAACGATGCTTGGGAAGAGGAACTCGCATGTGATTTCTTCGCTGGGCTTCATGCAGGAATGAAAGGCATTGACCTAAACAACTTCGAGGCTTCATTAGGTACAACTGAAGGAGGAGCTACACATCCTTGTGGTGCGTTACGAGCAGAATTCATAGAGTACGGCAAAGAAGTGGCGCAGGAAATGCACGACCGCAACATTGAGCCAACTTATGACAACTGCATTGAGCACTTAAATCAACATTTGACCGATAAGCAAGAACTAATCGCAGAATACAGAAGCCGTATAGACCCTGACTTTGACCCAACTAAGCAGCCTATTGCCGAGGCAAAAAGTTTTGTCAACGATAAAGCATGGTATGAAAAACAGGCTCAAAACAATTTCGAAAATGCAAAATGGCACGAAAATGAAGCCGCAAAAGCAGCAGACAGAGGTGACCATGCCAAAGCGAAAGAGCATTTGCAAACAGCGCAGTCATACAACTCAAAGGGAAATGACTATCTGCGATCAGCTGGACAATGCACGAAATAAAGATTACTGAGTACTGATAGAAATCCAATCAACATTGACTCTATAAAAGCGGCGGGGAATCTCCGTCGCTTTTGTCTTTATGAACAAAAGCACAAGAAAACATCATTGAAAACAACAACAATATATCATGGCATCTATAACATCATACAAGAAAGAATATCGTACTCATTCGTTCTTCAATGAAACTATTGCAGAATGGCCAAATATTGACAGAACCTGCAACGACTGTGTGAGTGTTGAAGTGGAAATGGTCTATGTCCGTTTCCACAGAGTACAGTTTTGCAAAAACATAAGTGGGCACGATTTGGAGGAAGAGTATGGTGACGATGACTTGGAATACTTTCTCACCATAGAAGGCAATGCTGTACAGAAACTCGCTGGCAAGTTCTCTGCCCGTGATGGCAAGACGCTGGCAAAGCGCATTGCAGAGCGATTCGCGCCCTATGGACAGTCGTCTTTTGATGAGATAAAGAAGTTCCTTGATAAGAAAGACATTGAATATTGTCAGTCAATGTATTGAGTTTCCAGAAAGGGTGGAAGAAATAAAAATCTTGTGTTAGATTGTTAAATTCGCAACAACCACGCTCTATATCCATGTAAAACAAAAATTGGATATTATGAGTAAGATAATCAACTTCGACACTGAAGCACTTTGGACAAAAATCGCTGACTGGAGCCGCAAGGCAGGTAGAGCTGCCACGCGCCCTGTTATACTGCTGTGGTATGTGATGACGAGCAAGGATACGCCACGGTCGGACAAATTGCTGATATTTTCAGCATTGTCCTACTTGGTACTACCAGTGGACTTGATTGATGCCAAACGGTTGCCGATTATCGGGTGGATGGACGAAGTGGTGTCACTGACTGTGGCTTACCAAAAGGTTTGCCGCCATATCACGCCAGAAATGGAGCGCAAAGCGGACTCGCTGCTTGACAGATGGTTCCCAGAATACACACCATACGAATTGATCGAAGATTGAAAGACAATGAATATGAAAGGGAAAGTAAGTTTTAAGATGTTCTTCACTATATTGGGAAGAGGCATTTGGCAGGTCGTCTGCTGGGTGGCTGGTATGTTTGGATATAACGACAAGTCAACCTATGGTAAAGTCGTGCGACGCATCTTCGCTGGCAGTGTAGCAATTGTAGCATTAGTCTTTGCCGCAGTGGTGGCATACGCTGGATATTCTGCTGTAAAGGGGATATTCAAGAGAGAATATATCGCAAGTCGGAGTTGTCAGAGCGGCAATTAAGCCAAAATATCTCTTATATGCAGAACTACTATACATGGCACGACTCCTACTTATTCAATTATGTCACAGGGAAGAAGATGCACGAGGGTAAGATAGCGTGGATAATACGTTCTGAGGATGACGATTCGTTGGCGGTATTCAGCGATGGCAAGAAGCGTGGCTACATCAATCGCTTTACTGGCGAGATACAGATACCTGCCGAGTATGATCATGCTTGGATATTCTCTGACGATGTGGCCTGTGTGCAGAAAGGCAACGTGGCGTCCTTTATTGATCACCAAGGCAATCAGATATGCGACAAACAGTTTGCGCCGCCAGTGCATAGGGGCTATGTGTTCTATAAAGGCTATTGCGCTGTCTCCTTGAAAGAAAATGACTGGGGACTTATCGACAAGGACGGCAGTTGGATGCTTGACGGACATGGCTACGAGAATATCCGCCATGAGTTTCACGCAGGAAAGCACTATTGGGTGATAACCGCCCAAGACGGCAAAGAAGGTGTGCTAACTGAGATACTGGGTAGAACCATGGAGATGTGGTATTCTAATATCGACTTTGACGAAACTGGCATCTACGCCACAGACAGCCAAGGTTGGTGCAAAAAGTACGACTTCGATGGTAAAGTGATAGAGGACTTTGTGATGACAGATGTCGGCACGTTGGCTTACGATACGGATGTGCGTGATAAGAATGGCGAGACCATTACAAAACCGTCGCGCTGCTGGGCATATTTTGCCGATGACAATCATTGTGGTTTGATGTCGGATGACGGTAAGCCTCTCACACCCGCCATTTACACGGGCATTGAAGCCCTTTCGCCCAACCGTTTCCTCTGTCACCTCGCATAGAACGAAAAGGTAATGCTTGATGAGCAAGGACGGAAAGTAGAGAAATAGAATTGTGAAATAGAAAAGTAGAAAATATGTACAGAGAACAAGATGCTATAACGATAGCAAATATGGAGTGTATGCTCACACAGAAGTTTGCTGATTTGGCAGACGAAGTAGAGCGCATAGTTCCTCTATCGGGGAAATTTGAGCCCATATATGCCACTTGATTTCAAGTCCGTGCTTCACCGCCCCTGCACATCCCGACCAGAACCGTCCGATATGAGGAGTCTTCTTCCCGGCCTTGCTGATATAGCATGGGTCTATGGCAATGGCAAGTAAGCCATCCATGTCCAACACACGCCTTGCAAGAGACAGGTTCAACAGAAGCCAATCGATGCAGTCTTTCTTCTTGCGGTTGAAATTCTGACGATAGGTCTGCTCGCTGTGCTTGCCGTAGCGAGCCATCTGTGTGAAGTTTATCTTTCTGGGTAGAATCATATATAAAGTCAGTATCTCGATGGGCAGAGTCTGGAAAGTTTTTGCTAACTTTGCACCAGATTCTTTCATTGATGTACGGATTGCATCCTTGAGAATCTCCTCATATTGGCTAAGTGGCTCTGAAATCATCATACTTTTAAAGTCTTGAATCAACTATAAAGGTACTGGAAAATCCACGATCAGAAAATTTTACAAAAGCTTTATTATTTGTTCTGCGTCTGGCACATCCTGCGTGTCTGTCCGCAACGACGAGCGGCGTTGTTCAGAACTCATCGAGTGCCTGATGCACACGTTTCGCGCTTCCACCTCGCCAGCCATTCTCAAATACCATCTTCTGCCTTGTGACAGGTTGCCACCACGGGCAAAGTCCTCTTCCTCTTGTATAAGATGCTGCACCTCATGCAGCAACACACCTTCGGTCTGGTATTGGAACGGAGAATTTAGCGTTCCCATGCAAATCATCATGCCGTAGCTCAAAGGATTGAAATACCCTGAAAACTTGTTGGTCGGTGTGTATCTGGCGTATAAACTGAGCCGTTCGAAAGCTGGGTATGCTATGAGCAGGCTGATGTCGTGCATACATAGGCTGATGTTTATGGACTCGCCAAAATGGCGTTTCAGATGGTCTTCTATTTCGACAGTATTGTAGAAAGGGTCTGCCACTTCATAGCGCCATTTGCCGTCTACACCCATTTCCCAACCCGTCTGCTGTTTTATCATGTGCATATCCGTGCTGCAGCGAAGCAGTTGGACTGCCTTCTTTTGTGCTTCGATAAGGCCTAACGAAGCATTGCTATCGTCAAGTCTTTTTGCACCTATAATACCTATATAGCTCATATTACCACTTGTCGGGTGAATTAATAATGTCGGTTTTGTCTTCAAGATAGTCTTCTATGCATTTCCTTATGCCATCCAGTGTAGCCGAGCAAGGCAAGGCATCAAGAAATGCCTGTGCCACAGACTTTTCGGGCGACATGAACATCATCTCGTCTTCGAACTTGGCATAGTAGAGTCCGTTGGTGTCCAAATACTCGCTGTCGAGAATGTCTTGTAGCAGATCCTTGACATTTGGGGCAAGCTCTACGGCAGATGCCTTGTTCCCTATCACACGCTGCAAATCACGGCACACCTTACGCTGTTCTACGAGCGAGGGTTGCACCTCTTGCTGTTGACTAACCCTTGATGCAGAAAGGCGGAAGTATTCTTTCCATTTCATGTAGCATCGTCGCAGGGCATCTATTGTGCTGCGCTGTGTATGAGGCATGGGCAACCCTTCGAGGGCCATTGTTTCTTGCGCAAGACAATAGTGCTCGGAATGTCTGAACACTGGCTTGCCCTTCTGTTCTCCCATGGCTACAGGGGCGGATATACGCAACATGAGGCTCTGTCTTATTGGAGGCATGGGTACTTCGTCCGCATTTTTCCAGTCAAGAACTTCCCAAGGCTCGTTGTCGTCGCGTTCGGAGCGCGACTCGAATTCCTTCACATCGCCGTAAGTTATCTGTTCGCGAGGCACGACAATCACAGCATCCATCTGGGCAAGCGTTTGTATGATGGTCTGCAATGGTTCCGACTCGAAAGGCAACTGTCCAGTCTGATAGTGCATAAGCGTCTTGCGTTTTTTCCTGTCTGGCTGTTCTTTGTCTTCCTTTGCCTTGTCGTATATCGAACTTATAGGAGTGCCAAAGAACAGAGAGCGTATACTGTCAAAACGCTTGTCCTTTTCAAACTCCTTGGAGTGTTTATCGTTCACGCTTACTACATACATCGGACCATTGTAAGGCATTAACGAGAAGTTCACCCCCAAGCCAGCTATCGTATAACTTGTGTTGGTATTGGTGGCATATTTGAAACCTTCGTGTAGAGGAATAGAAACCGTGTCTAACGCTTTTCTTACCTTCGACTCGTCCATAGGCAAGAGTAATCCGATCTGCGTTTGAGCCTTGCCACCTTTCTTTTTCTTCAGCGAGAAGGATATGAAGCGAGGCTTCAGTTCGGCGATGGCAGGATGGACGTATGCTCCAAGAATGTTGCCGGTGATAATCTTGCGCTCCACAATCTTGTTGTTGTAGAGCGCAATGTCCTTGTTCCAAACGCTTGCGCTCGGCTGCCAAGCTCTTGAATAAAAAATATCACAAAGACGTTTGTAATTGCTCCAACTGCTATTATGAACCAAATTGATGCGAATTTCCGTGTGTACAGCTGTCAATGCAAATACAAACTCCACTTTACTGGGAAGGAATCTGGATTGCTCATCTTTACCAAATCGTATGTCTGTCAATACACTTTTAATTCCATCTTGTGGCATTACCTCGCCCTCCACATTCTCAGTGATGACGTATCCGTTTCCTATTTCCGCTTTTGACAATACCTTGACAAGTCTTTTCCTTTCTTCTGCGTATTTTTTCATCTCTTGCTTTTTTGCGTCAAGCAGATGGTTGTACTCGTTAGAGAACGAAACCAGTTTTTGCATGATTCGCTTTGCACGCTTCTGCTCGTTCACATCTTCAAATTCTGTTGAGCTCCATTTGTCTACAGGCGTGCATGCTTTTTGCAACCATGTGTCTGCCAACTCCTCATCACCACAATATGTTGTCAATATGCGTTTTGCACCGTCATGCAGCAGTTTGCAGCGTGCCTTGAAGCGGCGGTGGGCATTTTTGTCTCGGCGGGCATAATAATCTTTTACCTGTTTCTGTAAGGCAGGGTTCTCCTTATATGGATTTCCGTAAACCGCCTTAGCTTTCTGGCAAAGTTCAGTCACGGTTTCATAGCTATACGGAAACGTCTTTTGCCTGCATTTATAGGTTGTAAGATAGGAGCACCCTCCAAGCCTTGTCTTCGCCTTGGCTGTAGTGAAAAGTTCTTCCCTTACAAAGTCGGCCTCGAAATCACGGAATTCACGTTCCAGGTCCCATTGGTTTAATCGGCGAAGCTCAGCCTCAAGCGTCGTGTAGCCCGATATCAGGTCGTCTACGATGCTCTGTTGTGCCGCCACACTTAGCATGGCACTCCGTGCGAGCAGTCGGCTTGCTGTCACATTGCGTGTAAGGTCGAGGACCACAGCTTGTTCTGTGTGTTCAGACAAATACTCTTTTGCCACCTCATTGCCATACTTATTGTCAATGTCCACGAAGTCGGCTTGTTCACGGTCTTGGTCTTGCCATGCGGCAGTGTTGGCACTAAGCGACCGCAACTTTGCCCGGAGCATCATGTTGAGACGCTTCTCCGAAGGAATGGCCGTAATGATGTACTCATACAATGGAGGCAAGTCGACACGTTGGCCAGTTCGGTTGATGCGGCCACGCTTCTGCAAGTCGATATTCACGTCAAGGTCGTTTTGCACGATGAGCATCTTGCGTTGGCGCACTTGGTCCTCTGGCACCTCGGCAGTGGAAATGGCGTGCGCACTTGCACCTATAGCTCCACAGGCATTTATAAGAATAACGTCTAACTTGTTGTTTTGGAAATCATTGAAGATGAGGTTAGAGTGACGTTTCTTTCTTGACCTGATAACAGCGTTAATGAAGTCGTCATCGCCCTCAGGTGAGAGATAATCCAGTTGGTGTGCTCGCCCCGTACATTCCTCAAAACGGATGTTTAGGTATTCACCATTGGGCGCAACAAACTTCTCGGCAGTTATCAGCTGCCGTATTACATCGATAGGCGACACGGGGAGATGAAACACCTCTTCGGTTATATCTTGCTTGATACTTGTGTAGTAGTCGCTTATCTCTTTGGCTTCTGCCTTCAATGACATTTCTTCCAATTCTTCTACCATTTCAAAAACAGGTCGATTGGCATTGTTGGTAGAGCCGCTTCCACAAACCGTCTTTTCCAACAAACGCAACAACAACGCAGATATGTCGCCACGAACAGATCCGTCTTCGTTCACTGTCACGTCCTGTACGATACACTCAAGCGTGTCGCTCATGCCAATCACCACACTTCTTCCTTGCCTTACATTCTCAATGGCGGCTTGCGCCACCTTTTTCGCTTTCAAGGAAAGCAACAACACTTTGTTGATATAGAAAAGTTGTGCTCTTGTGGGATAGCAGTTGAAGGGTGGAAGCACTTTGTACATAAGGGCATGATTAACCATTGTGCGAACCATTGCAGAGAGTTTTACTATTTCACGGAAGAAGAACATCACCTTGTCAAACTGCTCGCCATGTACGTCGAGGTCTTCATCAAGATATGTATAGACAGGAGTAGGCAAACCCTCGCCAGAGTGCTCGCGCCTGATCATTTGTCCTTCGGCAGCCAAACAAGACGAAACATATTCTTGCATGGGCACTCCACCACAGTGCAAGGCATCCTTGAGCGTGTTTTCTGTAGCCAAGGCACTCAGGGTCGTGCGTCTCATGAAAGTGAGCAGACATTCAGGGCGCTTGGCAAAGGTGGCAGAAAGAAACACGCATTGCGTCTGAGGCGTTTCTTCAAGAATCATGTTTATGCCTTGTGTGATAACCGATGCTTTGCCAGCGTTCACTCCGCTGCTTTTGTGGGCTTCGTCGAAGATGAACAGCACACGATGTTGCTCGCACAATGCCATGAGGAAGTTGAGACGTGTCATGTCTCGTTTGGCATCTTTCAGTTGAGAGTAGGTAATCATGAGATAGTCGAAGGCATCCTGTGGCAGTTCACCTTTTATGAATATTTCTTGAAGGACAGATTTCTTGGGAGCTTTGTAGACCACCTCATACTGTTTCTGGTAGAGCGCCATGCGCTCTGCCTCATACTTTTCGTTATCTTCTTCGTCTGCGGGAGACCATATCTCGTCGGGCGTACATGTCGCTTTCTGCTCAACCACATGGTCAAAGTCGACAACCGACACACCAGCATTCACCACCAGTGGTCGTGCCTCCTTAATGCCAAGCGCTTTACAGTCGCGGTACATATCGCTGAACAGGGTATATCGGTCGGTGAAGAATATTGGCAGATAGCCAGACAACAGTCCATAGCGTATCATGGCAGCAGCTTGTCGACCTTTGCCGATACCCGTTTGGTCACCTATGACTACCGACTGTCCACGTTTCTCTATATTGTAAATGGCCAATGCAACACCATCGATTTGCTCGGCGGCCAATGCTTCCCTCAGTTCCTCATGGCTCATGTGCAGTCTGTTTGCTACATATCCGCCGACATCGCCCCCAAGCGCTTCGTTTAGTTTACTTAATGCCCTTGTCGTGTATTCTGCAAGCTGTTTCGGAATGACGGATTCCAATGTCTTCGCATCCTTTACAGCGCTTTCATATTTTGTAGACTTTTTCATAACTGTATCTTTAATGTTGCGGCAAAAGTATTATGAAGGTGTGCCAATTATTAGCACAGGTTGAAAAAACTTCTGTTTTTGTGAGTTTTTTATAAGAAACAATTAACCTGTATTGATAATTGAGTCAGCACGTCAATATCTTTGCCGGCAAATAACGATAAAAAC
>OLHA01001006.1_pt1 | contig 15753 bp, 13 predicted proteins | sample 1605961 | NCBI WGS metagenome assembly OLHA01 (sample SAMN03283288) | human gut metagenome | biome: human-associated habitat; material: feces | host: Homo sapiens | place: Peru | collected 2012
TATAAGTACTTTGAGATTCCGGGCGTGGGACCTGTGTGGGTGTATAATGTATCGCCTAAGCAGGTGACGGTGAAGAATCCTATCACTGACAACGAAAAGGTGCTTTATAGCGAGGCTAGTGCCGGGGACAGATTCGGGGTAGTGTTCGAGACTTATCAGTCTTCGCCTTTCTGGAAGGCTTTTGATACGCTTGCTTCGAGTGCCAAGAAACTGGAGCTGGGCTTTAGCGGTTTCCATGCCGGAGCCTTGACGGAGGTTTATATGGTGCAGAACATGGTGGAGTTTGGTCCTAAGAAGGCCATGGCCAACTTTATGAAGTATATCTTTGTAGATACGATGAAGAATCATGAGCTGCCTTGCTTCGCCAATCCTGAGGATTTTCAGGAGGCTGCTTCGCATCTTGTGAAGTTTGGAGCGACTAATGACTATGCTGCAGCGGATGTGCAGAACATGTTTGATAATTTGCGTGATGCGATGATGAAGGTGCAGGAGAAGTTGAAGGACGGAAATGGAATTTCCGGAACGGTGGCTGTGGCTACTATGCCTTTGAAGGTGGTGACTCAGTTGCTTTCGCTTGTTAATAAGGGCATGGATAGAGCCTTGTGGGATTTCCTTCACGACGGACTGAAACTTGCGACCTACCGGATGAGGGCTGACAAGACTAAGGAGCGTGCCAAGAAGAAGGGTTGGACTGAGGAGGAACTGAGCCGGGCTTTGGATGAGGACGGCCAGTTTGTGAATGATATGTTTGGTGGCCAGCACTGGGATGTGTTGGGAGCCAGTCATAGAACCTTGCGCTATGCCGGACGAGTTCTTCTTTCGCCAGACTGGAATGCTTCTACTACCCGCCACTTCCTGGCATTAACCGGATATGGCTCTATCTGGAATGAGGCTACGTTTGAGAACTTCAAGCAGTACTATCAGAGACTCTGGAATAAGGAGCTTACTCCGGAGGATGAGGGCAGAAGAGGCAGACAGATTTCGGCTCTGCTCTGTTATGGCATCGGATTCATGGTGTTCTATGAGGCTTTTGCGAATGGCGTTAATGCTGCCTTCCGTGCCATGGACGAGGAGAAGGAGCGCAAGAAGGCTGAGGAGATGAGGAAGACCAACCCGGACTATAAGAGCATGTATGAACTGGCTTATGGTGACGAGGGGATGAAATGGTATGACTATCTGATGCGAGGCAACAGTCTTGGCCAGCAGAGCAAGATCTTCTTGGGCAGATATGCGGATGGTACGGAAATGTATATCAGACATGGCAAGCAGTTTAGGGAGGTTCCTGAGTATCTGTTTAACCATAAGGGTGAACTGGAGTTCCCTGGTCCGATGGTTCAGAGAATGATAGGTAAGGCTAACCCTATGGTGAGAATGACGCTGGATGATATTAATTATCTGAGCGATTTCCAGGCCAGTCATGCGGATCAGGAGATTCAGCGCAAGTATGGCAAGAGTATAGGACTGCTTTATAAGGATGCTTTGTACTGGGCACCTTTCCTGATTCCTAGCCAGGAGAACAAGGAGTTTAAGGCGGTGGATTTCTTCTTCCCTTCGAGTAAGGGCTTTTCGCCATGGAAGGCTCAGAGCTACTTTAAGGATTTTATCCTTAGCGGTGACATGGAGGGCGTGGTGATGACTTATCAGAGCTGCAAGCGCAATGGTATTGATGCTGAGGCTCAGATTAAGGCTGCCATCGGAAGCGTGAAGGCTCTGGAGACTGCTGAAATGAAAGATGGCGTGACTTCGCTGCAGGTGGCTTGCCAGCGTTTTGATGCTGCCAAGAGTATCACGGAGAAGAAGAAGATGCGCCAGAAGATGAAGAAGTTCCTCTCGATGAGTGACTACAAGGCTTTTACCCAGAAGGAGGCTCTGGACATGGTGCAGGGCTATCTGAATGGTGAGGAGGACTTGAAGGAAATGGAGAAGGCTGACAGCAAGTATCTGATGGCGGCTAAAGCTGAGGACGTGACGGAGGACTGGAGAATACAGAATGCCTGGAACGGAACCATGGAGGCTTATGAGGAGTATCAGCGTTTGAAGGATATTGATAAGGCGAAGGCGAATGCCTTTAAGAACAGCAAGACCAACAAGCGACTGTTTGCGGCCAGAAAGGCTATCTCTGCTGCAAAAAGAAAGATGAATAAGGCTAAGAAGCAAATGGATGGTACGAATGGGGCTGCCAAAATGGTGGAGATCAGAAAGACCAGAAAGGAGCTGCTTGAAAAGCTGAACGGAATGGAGTAGCCTTCGGGCTACTCTTTACTTCGGGCTATTTTACTTCGTATTTATGAATAACTTCTGTTTTATGAATATGGAAAATGTTCTATTTTGCCGAAAATGGGCTTTGACCAATTCGTTTTTATGTTCGATATTTCTATTTAACGAAAAAGGGACTCGCTTCACAGCGGGTCCCTTTGATAGTTTTTTGTGTAAAATCTATTATCCAAATAAAATATTAGTAAATTTTTAACATGAAGAAAAAACTCAAATTTCTTGAAGATGTTGGAGCGATGTTAGCCGTTCATGATGGAACCGTTGGCTGACTTTTTAGGCTTTGACCATTCGATGTAATTCTGCATGGCTTCGTCCATTCTTGCCTGTTCGCTTTTTGGGGCTTCTTTTTCCTTTTTGCCCCAGAGACGCTGGACGATTCGGTCGAGACACCACTGCCAATCGCCATCGAGGGTGACGAACTGGGAGCTTGGAACTACGGTTACTGGTGTTTCTGCCTTCTTATCGCTATTTTCTTCCTTTGCCTCTTCTTTTGTAAGGATGGAGGCGAAAGGAACATTATTATCGTTGAGAAACTTTTCTACGTCTTCCTTCTTGCTTTGACAGAGAAGGATGTGGACGGAGACTTTATTTTTCTGCAAGGAGGTGAGGGCTTCTTTTGCCTTACCTACCATGGAGAGGTTGCCTTTATCATCTTTTGTGATGATGCATGCTTCGTGTACATTAATTGACTTACTCATGATAAAAACGTTTTTAAAATGAACTTCGGTGCAAAAATACATTAAAAAAGCGAGAAATGTTTGATAAGTTGCGCAACTTATCAAAGATGTTAGGCGAAAAAGGGGTATTTTTGGAGAAAAATTTCGGAATATGGCAAATCATACGGTTATTAATGATATTACGAACTATGCTGAGGCTGGGCCAAATTCGCTTGAAGGAGTAAGCACTCAGAAATTCAGGGTGAGTGATTCTACTCTTAAGCTATTGCAGTGGCTATCCCACTACTACGACAATATGTCGGAGTTGAGGAAGAAGTGGAAGCGGGCGCAGGATTTCGTGATGGGCAGGCAGCTGGAGGAGAAGATTGATTGGAACGGACGGAAGATAACTATCCGTGAATATATGGAATTGCAGGGTATGCCTATATTGGAATATGATGTGATTTCGGATAAGTTGATTTCGCTCGTGGGCTTGGTTCGCCAGCAGAGGGCTACTGCCAGTTGTACTGCCGTGGATCCGAACGAGGAGGACTATATCAGTTTCTTTAATGAGTATCTGAGGCAGAACGACAATAACAATAACCGCCAGGAAATGGATGCGCGACTCTTTTATGAGTTCTGTGTGTATGGTTTTATTGGTATGAGTACCGTATGGGATAGAAGGAATGGCAGAGAGGGTATCTTCAATGACAAGGTGGATATTTACAAACTTGCCGTGCCTCCGTTCTTTAAGCCGGATTTGAGCGATATTGAGATTTTCGGAGTTGCTCATGATCTTACCTGGCGTGAGATTCTTGCGAAGTTTACGGATGGTAGTGATGGGCAGGCGCAGCAGCTCAACGAGATATATCTGCAGACGCAGACGCATTACTCGCCAGAACAGGGCTACCAGGCTACTGGTGAGGCGCAGCTGACCGGCCTGGAGGACTTTCTGCATTCTTCGATACAGGGTAAGTATAGGGTGATTGAGGTTTGGACTATGGAGTCTAGACAATCGCTCTGGGTACATGACTGGGATAAGAGTGATGCCGGATTTATGCCTATGGGCGTGATGGCTGAGCTGGATGCGGAGAACGAGAGCAGGAAGCGTGCCAACGTGATGATGGACGAAAACGGCTTGCCTATTCTTGATGAGAATGGGGAGGAAATGTATTATGTGGATCCGGATGAGCTGAACCTGATAGAGTATGAGCCGCAGATGGAAACCTTCTGGTATCGCAGATATATTACTCCGAACGGCTACTTGCTGGATGCCAGGGAATCGCCTTACTTTGTGCTGAGAGATGGCTACAGATGCAGTATTCAGCCTTACAGTTTTTTGGCTTATCCTTGCTTGCAGGGTGAGGTGAAGAGTCTTATCATGAGAATGGAGAACAACCAGCGCACGCTGAATCATTATATGATGATGATTAACTTCGTGGTGGCGAATGGTGCCAAGGGTACATTGCTTGTTGATGATGCTTCTGTGAGCGACAAGGTTTCTCCGGAAGAGAATAGGAGAAACTATAATAAGACGAACGGTGAATATCACTGGGATAGCAGTAAGGGCGGTGAGAAGCCTGAGGTGCTTATGAATAAGAGTATGCCTGCTGGTGTGGAGTTCATGATCAATTTTGCGAAGACGATGGCTGCTGAGGGTAGTGGTGTGCAGGGTGCTTTGCAGGGTGTGCACAGGAATACGAGCGGCAAGCAGTATCAGCTGGAGAGGGAATCGGCTTCTACTTCGGTGACTGACTTTGTGGAGAGCTTTAACTGCTTTAAACTGAGGGAGGCGAAATTGAAGACGTACCTGATTCAGGAGTTCTGCAATGAGCATGACAGCGTGAAGCTGGTGGGTGATGATTACCGGACTTACTTCAACCCGGAGACTATGCGCGATATGGACCTGGATGTGGCCATGGACTTGGATAGCTACTCGGCTACGATTAGGGACCAGATTGTGGATCTGCTATGGCAGCTTAAGAAGGATGGCGATATTGATGCTTACACTATGCTGACGAATGGCAAGTTCCCTGGTACTTACAGAATACGTAAGTATTTGAAGGAGAAGATGGAGCAAAGGGAGGCTATGGAGGCGCAGATGGCTGCTGCCGGGCAGATGCCTACTTCTTCGGGTGGTGGACAGCAGGGCGGTTCGAGTGCTGCTCACTTGAAGGATTCGGGTAGCGGACTGGATGACTTGGCTAATTTGCCTTCGGCTTCTTAATTGATGGTTTTGAATTTGGAAATGTTCTTAGTTTAAGGTTCATAATATAAATTTTAGTTAGTTTATAGATTTTAGTAGTTAATTGGTTTTTAGGTTATTCGTGATTTCTTTTGATTGTTTGTTTTAAGGATCATGATTATTATGTTTTGGAAAGAGGAGGCTGGGAAGTCTCCTCTTTTTTTTAATTGTTCTTTTCTGTTCTTTTTTGTTCTACTTTGTTTTTTTTGTTCTACTTTGTTCTTTGCTCTCTAGTGGAGGCCGTATTTCTTTTTGTAGGCGCGAAGTTTCTGCATTGGGACGGAAACTCGCCACATGTAGTAGGACTGCCACTGACGGAGCTTGTTTGCTCGTACTTTGTTATCGGCATCGCAACCGATGGCACCCCACTTGGATGGTGTGTAGTAGTAGGAGGCGGCCTTGATCTCTTCTACGTTGTGGAAGTAGCCTGTGGCTTTCCACTTGCCTAGCTGGACTAGACGACGATAGGAGAGGAGCTGCTTGCGGTTGGGGTCGTAGGTCATGATGGCCCAGTCTTTGTGGGACTGGTCGTAGAGCATGTAGAAGCGGGGGGCTCCGCCTTCCTTGTACTTGGCGAGGGTGGCTTTTATGCCTTTCTGCCACATGCGGGTGGAACGAAGGAGCTCGATGCGAGTGATAATTGGCGTGTAGATGCTTACTAGCAACTGACGCATGTTTTTTTTGTACTGATTTTTCATTTTCTTTTTGTTTTTAAAATTGATACTTATTTTTGGGGACCAGCGATGGAATCGCTGGGAACGGGGGCCAGAGGGGGAACAGAGGGGGCTAGCTGCCTCCTATGCCTGCTAACTCGGCTACGGATGGTGGACGGTTGCGGAGGCGATCGCGCTCTATCTCGGCCTTGGTGCGGAATGGGACGATTTCGGGGGCTGGCATATCCTTCTCTACGTAGAGGGCTATGGCTCTGGCCATCACTCGGTCATCGTGCTTCCCGGCTACGGCTCCGTAGCAGTCGTTCTGCTGGTAGTAGAGGTAGTAGGTACACTCGTCTATGGCGGCTGGCTCTCGCTCCATGTAGCCTTGATCTCGGATGATTCTTGCCATGGTCTTGATTACTGCTACCTTGGTGTTCTTGTTGGTGTTGAATCCCCATTTCAACTCCTTGGACTTCTTCTTCTGCAACTTGCTGTGGGAGGAGTTGTAGAGGTTTCTGTAGAGTGGGAGGAGGATAGGGAAGAACAGCTCTGACTGGTTTCCTTCGGTATTGTTCATGCGGGAGTAGGCGGTATTGTTTTCTACTACCAGAAAGGCATCGTTGTAGATGTGGGCTATCTGGGCGCAGCGCATGGCTAACTGATCGGCATCGCAGTGACCATGCCACTCGGCTACTACTTCGGGTACGCCTCCGTAGATTTCATCGTAGCGGTCGAGGACTACTATATCTGAGTAGTCGGAGGTTTTATGGGAGCCTCCAATATCGCAGGCTACGATGTAGCGGTGGGTGACGTTCTCGGAGTTGTCGGGACCTGCCCAGACTTTGAGAGGACCACCGGAACGCTCTACGAAGCGGATGTTCTCCATGCAGGCTGGATCGGATGCATCGTAGGAATCGCCTTCTATATCGCCTACCATGATAGGGTTGATGCCTTTGCAATCGTCTTCCATGATGTTGAGCTTGTATGCATCGAAGACTGTGGTGCCGGAGAAGAGGAAGGCTTCAATATCATCGCTAGGGAACTCCTGGCGCATATCATCGAGGGTTTCGTATTCTTTTGATTTCTCGATGTACCAGTGGATTCCTTCGAAGGATGCACCCTTTTCGTAGAGCCACCAATAGTACTTGCCATGACCCTGCTCATCGTAGCGGTTTTTCCAAAGCCAGATGGCGAAGTCGGCACGCTCGTCTTCGGAGGCGAATGGGAGTACATATTTCTCGATTTCGAACCATGCTACGAAGACTGGGACGTAGGCAGACATTGGCTTGCCGTCCTTATCTACGGACTTGGCTTTAACCCAGGCATCGTGGAACTCGTTTTCTCGTCCGTTAGGCGTTGACTCCCGGACGATGAAGGTTAGAGCGTCTGGCTGGATAGATGATGATGCAGCCTTGATAACCTTTGCCGGGGTCCACTCTGTGGTGTTCGGGAAGAAGGCTTCCTCGGTGATATGGGCGAGGGCAGCATCACCGGAACGACAGGACTCTGGGTTTCGGGCGGAACCAGTCTGTATCTTGCAATCGCGAGGGATGAGATACTTGATGTTCTGTATGGTTCCTGAGGTCTTGATTTTGCGAGGGTCGTTTTTGAACGGTACGCCTATATCGTAGAAGAGCCATGTAGGGATGGCGTTGATTAGCTTCTCGTACATATCGAATACCTGGGTGGCTGATGATGACTGGTGACCCACGATGTTGCTATTCCAGTTGGTTTTCCAGAAGATCTGCAGCCATGCCATGTAGATGTCGGTGGCTGTGGATCCACCCCACTGTCGGCATTTCAGGAGGATGACTCGGATGTAGTGGAACTGGCTATGCAGGCGCAGGCGTTCGAACACCTTGACGAGCTTGATCTGGGCGTTGCGTAGGAGGAACGGTATATCATCGCCTCCATCTTTGTTCTTGATGCGGGCGTAAGCGTAGGCGAAGAAATAGAAATCGTGCTTGCAGCGTAGGCGGATGAGGTAGCGGAAGATGGCATCACGTGCTTTGGCTGGGTCGTAATCGGCCATGTACTTCTCGATGAAGGCTTGGATGGAGCCGCACTTGATGATGGCGCAGAACTTCTTTTCTTTTAGCATTTCTACCGGGAGGTAGAGTTTCTTGCCTTGCAGGAAATCGGGCATTTGGAGTTCGAAGCGCAGACCAGGGGCGTTTTCTCCAGTAATGGGACGATAGGTAGCGAAGAGACTTTTCAATCTCTTCGTATCTTCGGCAAGAATCTCTTTGAGCTTCTTGTCGGAGATCTGCTGCTGAGGCCGTACCTTTAATGAAGATTTTGCTACTGGCATTTTTTACTTACTTTGAACTTTGAGATTTGAACTTTGTACTTTGAACTTTATGATTTGCCACATTATTTATATGGTGTGGGCTGGCTGCTTGTGATTTTCCACATTGTGGTGTGGGCTGGCTGCTTATGATTCTCCACATGATGGCGTGGGCTGGCTGCTTAGATGTGGAGCTTGCTGGCGTTGTGCAGGAATCTTTCGGCCTTGGCGTAGATGAAGCCGAGGACGAAGAGGATGAGGTGGTACACGCCTGCTATGTGGGGGAGGAGGCAGCCGAGGAAGAGGAGGATGATCATCTGCCAGAATGCTAAACGCTTGAAGCGATAGAGCCAGGGAGCCGTGGAACCCATGAAGAAGGATATGATGACTGATATGCCTAGGACTGGGAGTGACGGATAGTAGATGAAGGACAGGGCTGCTGATGCGAGCCATGATGCCAGGAGACGATGGGGACGGAACTGGCGATGAAGCATGAGGAGACACCAGGCGTTGACTGCCCAGTGCATGAAGTTGGCATGCCCGAACATATAGACGAAGTGGGTATAGAGGGGCGATGCTGGCGATACGGCTAGCATGGCATGGAACGGAATGATGAATGCCATGAGGCATAGGATGACGAGTGTGATATATAATGTACGCATAAGAGTGAGTATTTTATTTGGTGATGAATGGTGATTTTATTGTCCGGACGTGGGCCGAAATGATTTCCTGTATGTATTTTGACGTGAGGCCTAGGCAGGGGGCTGGACGTTGCAGGGTGATTTCTACGAGTAGATAGACGCTTTTCCGGCTGCCTTGCGATCGCTCATGCTCTAACGTTAGGAGGAAGTCGTTGTAGAAGGATTCGAGCAGTGCTTTTTTCTGCTGCTGGTATTTGCCACATTTTGGTATGATGCCTTTTAATCTTTTGCTGACGTACCTATAGGCTGCATCAAAAGATAGATAATAGCAAGGTGTAGGCATCTGGGAAACATAATCGCATATCTTGGCCGTAGTGGTTGGCCACTGGACCACCCGCTTTGCCTGTTGATAGAGGCGTATGATTTCGCGATCTCTATCAATCTTTATCTGGGATATAGAATTTACATGTTTCATCGTGAGCAAAATTAATATGGCGGGTTACTGAATTTATCAAAAAGTAATGCGATTTTTTTGTTAATTTAGCACACAAATATTAAATATGTTTGAATATGAGCAAGAAAACATCTAATAATGAGGAAGTTAAGTCGAAGAGAGATTCTTTTCGAGAGCGGTTGGCTAGTCGTTATCCAGACTTGGATATGGACGATGAAGATGCCGTTTATGGCAGGTTATCGGACGATTATGACCAGTATGACCAGGATAAGCAGAGAAGGGATGATTTCAACAACATGCTGAAAGATTACCCTCAGGCTCCGGGGCTGATTACCGGACTCGCTACTAAGAAGAACGAGGATGGCAGTGACTTTAGCTTTGTGGGTTACCTGATTGATGCTATGGGTCAGGACTTCGTGGATGCGTGCAATGGTGACGCTGAGGCTCGGAAGCGGCTGGAGAAAAGCGAGAAGGACAAACTGGAGGCGAGCAAGAAACTTGCCGAAGGTGAGAAGAGACTTTCTACGGCTATGGTAGAGGAGGATGCGGAACTGGATGCTGCCTTGAAGGAGGCGAAGATGAAGCCTGAGGCTATCAAGGACTTGATAGAGTGGCTTTACAAGCGCAACGAGGATGGTGAAGACCGTGAGGATGATGGCTTTGTTTGGCGAGCTGCCCGGTATGGCTTGAAGAAGGAAGACTTTTTGCGCCTGTTCCAAATTAAGGACTTTGACAAGGCTGTGGCTGATGCTGAGGCTAAGGGCTACAAGCGTGGCAAGAACGAGAAGATTGACCAGCAGAAGAGGATGCATGACTCTAAGCGTGGCAGCGGCAAGAATATTAATGTTAATGGTGGTGGCGGTGAGTATGTTGCCCCACGAGAGAGGAGCCGCACGGAACAGGTTTACAGCGACATGGTTGGTATGTAGTTTACAGTTAAGAGTTTATAGTTAATAATTAATAGTTTTAAATGTACAATTATGAGAAAATTTAAGAAATGGTTTGGTTTCATGATGGCGGTGTTCGTCATGATTCTGAGTGGTGGCAGTTCTTACGCCATGGCGGAAACGGCTCCAGGTATTGCCGAAGGTGCTGGTGAAGGTGCTGGTGGTGGTGGCACTACTGGACCTTTGAGTGGTCCGGGTGTAGCTGGCAAGGGTCCTCAGTGGCAGGGCGGTGCTCAGGAGGAGCAGGAAAAAATGGGTAACTGGGACTACTATGTGACCTATGTGAACCCTACCGTGGTAGAAATGAAGCTGGAGAGTTGTCCGATTGACCAGATTTTGCGTGCATCTAAGAGGATGACTCCTGTATATTCCCAGAGGGTTGAGTATTATTCTATCGGTCAGCGTCCTATCTTATCTAAGTTGACAGAGAAGGTTTCGGCAACAACCAACGGCTCTACTGTTACCTTAAATGTGGAGAATCCATCTGCTTTTGATAATGGTGACGTGATCATGGTAAACGGCATCTATGGTTACGATAGTGATGGTAAGACCCGCAGCACGCTGATTCCTTTGCAATTGCGTGTGATGAAGGGTGACGATAACAAGAACCCTGTATGCTATGCGCTGAATGGCGGAAAGAGCGAGGGACGTGGTAACCGTAATATTCCGGAGGAGATTCCTGAAGGTACTGTTTTGTTGCGCCTTGGTAGAGCTGCTGGTGAGAAGGAGGTGGAGACTGGTTCTTACTACACTATGCCGGACAAGAGCTTCCAGTATTGCCAGCGTTTCATCATGCAGGTGGAGGAGTCTCTTATCAACCGCATGACGAAGACTCAGGTGAAGTGGGACTTTACCCGACAGGAGAAGATGGCTATGGACGATATGCGCTATGGTCAGGAGCGAAGCGGACTGTTTGGTGTGCGTTCTATGAGCGATGGCGGCAAGGATGTGGGTCTTACCTACACCATGGGCGGTATCTTCTGGGAGGCTGGCAAGGATTTGCAGATTGGCCACTGGGAGCCTAAGATGACCAAGAACGACAATGGTGAGTTTGTTCCGGTGAAAGTGAAGGTGAAGGTTGCTAATTCTGAAACTGATGGTACGACTGAGGTTGAGAAGCAGGTGTATGAGTATGTGATCAGCGAGAAGGAGCTGACTCAGTTTATTGCTGCCATGTTGAAGGGTGCTGGTAACTCCAGCCGAACCAAGATGCTCTTTGTGGATAATTCGATTTATATGGCTTTTGCTAACTTGCGATCTAACAAGCGCATTATTACTCAGACTGAGAAGGACTACCAGGGTTGGAGACTTGACTTTGAGACCTTTGAGAGTATGGGTACCAAGATCCTGATTTATCGTCATGACGCATTTAACTCCTGGGGTATGGATGGTAGAGCTTTCTGCCTTGATACCCGCTATCTGGATAAGTATGTGTTTGGTGTGTGGAGCAGAAATGAGTTTAATGCCAAGGATCTGTTGATCCGTAACACTGCCGGTGTGGTGATGGAGGAGTATAGCTGCTGGGTATTGACATTCCCTGATGCTCATGCCCGTGTATCTCGCCCTTTGTTCAACATTAAGGATGGTGTTACTGACGAGCAGATTCGAGAGGCTGCTTAAGCTTGATTCATCGCTGATAGTTTTCACAATATATCAAACAAGAGGGATAGTTGAGGCTTGATAGCCTCGCTATCCCTGACAATTATAAGGATTTATGAGATATGTATAGATTTACAGCAAACAGCATGTTCATCTTTGCGGTGGTACTGTCTAGCGGACTGATTAAGAATGTGGAGTTTGAGGCCTGTGGTGAGGGCTTGTACAGTTACATGACTGGTGACAAGCAGGTGGCTGAGGCTATCAGACAACATCCGTTGGTTAAGCAGGGCAGGATTGCTGATAGGAGCGAGCCGGAAGATGAGGCTGATGAGGTGGTTGGAAAGCCGATGGATGATATGGAGACGAAGAAGGACGCGAATGTGCTTCACTTCGATAATATCACGAAGGCTAAGAACTACTTGCATAAGGAGTTTCAGATTGACACCAGGAGCTTGAAATCGCCTGACAGCGTAAGGGCTAAGGCTAAGGAGCTGGGAGTGGTGATTGATTTTTAGTTTATAGTTTTTAGTTTTTAGTTTATAGGGGGGGCTTGCTTATGGAGGCACTTATGAGTGACCTTGTGATGGGGATGCGTATTGCCCTGGACGAGGTGGAGCATGATGATCTGAACGACATCTTTACCAATGACACGGACGAGGAAATGAAGCAGGCTATTGAGACTGCTGCCCAGCAACTGCTGCTGACGGCTCCTGCCCAGATGCTGCTGCCGCAAAGGGTGTTGACTTCGCTGAACGTAAACGGAGCGCAGGACTATGATGCTATTCAGACGCAATTTGCTGATGGGCATGGCTGCCTGGTGATTCCTGATGACTGGCTGAGGCTTGTGGCACTGAGGCTGAAAAGCTGGCCGGGTACGCTGACTTGGCTGATGGATCCGGATAGCAAGGAGGCGCAGATGCAGGCTTCGAGATGGACGAGGGGTACGCCTCAGAAACCGAGGGGCATGATTACCAATTCGCCTGTGACCGGGAAGCGGGTGCTGATGTACTGGACTGCCGGTCGATATGATGCGAACCATGCTGAGGCTACTGGCAGGGTGTATGACCACGAGGTGGAGCTGTTTACCTATATTCCTTATCAGAAGCTGGTGGATGTGTATTCTACTGAGGAGGGTAAGGAGGATGTGGTGACTGGGCAGAAGATTGTGCTTGCGCTGGCTGATGAATGCCGGAAGTATCTTATTTATCGTGCGGTGGCCATCTTTCTTGTGAGCAAGAAGGAGAGTGATCTGGCCGAGAAGTATAACCAATTATCTGAAATATAATTATGGCTAATAGTGATATTGATATAAACAGCCCGCACTATAAGGGTGAATTTGGCAGCATCTATGAGGTGAACAGGAAGTTTCCGACTGGTGGTGTTGCTGGTGACTTTGTGGTGATAGAGGGCTGGGCGCATTATTGGAATGCGGACAGGGCTACTTGGTGTGTGAATGCGGAGAGGGATAGCTACTGGGATGAGCTGATGACGAATATCCTGGAGAAGTTAAAACTCATTAAGGGAGCTACGTATATGGGTGTGGCGAATGTTGGGACTGTGCCGGTGAAGGTAGTTGGTGTCAAGATGTATTATTTTGCCACTGCTCCAGGCACGTATGCCAACTTTGGTGATCTTGTTGTTCCTCAGGGAATTAATGTGCTTTATACGGAGGATGGTAAGAGTTGGGTTTGTTCTTCGTTGCTGGAAGTGGCTCAGGAAGTAGGTGAGAGCGAATGGAAGGTTGTTAGCCAGAAGTTGTTGAAGAAGACTCAGGATCTTATCAATGGTGAGCTGGCAAAGAAGGCGAATGCGGCTGATGTGGCTTCTAAGTTTACTGAGGAAGCTAATAGGGTTAATGGTGAACTTGACAAGAAGGCGAATGCTAAGGAGGTGGCTTCTAAGTTTACTGAGGAAGCTGCTAGGGTTGATGCTGAGCTGGCAAAGAAGGCGAATGCTAAGGAGGTGGATAATTCCTTGAAGGAACTGCAGAATACTGTGTTTCCTTTACAGGTATCTTTGTCACTCGACAAGACGTTGCTGGAGTTTACTGGCACTGAACAGACTATTAAGGCTAGCTATTCTATCAAGCGCAAGGATGCGGCTATAACGCCTACGTCTTTGGCTTTATCCATTAATGGTTTGATGAAGGATATTGACATTAAGGCTAGTGATACCATCAGTATTGAGGTTAACAAGGAGGGGGAGTCAACGGTGGTTCTAACCGCTAAACTTGATGACCTTGTTAAGTCTGCTACGGCCAAGGTGGTTATGGTGCTTCCGATTTATTTCGGTTTTGGTACTTCTGAGGTGGATGTGGCGATAGCTGGCAATAAGCTGGGTCCTCGTACTTCGGCAACTGGTGTGTATGAAAAGACTTCGGACAAGGATAGGGTTAACTTCATTATTCTTGCGCCTAAGACTTTGCCAAAGTTGTCTTCTTTCACCATGGGTGGTGCTCCTTTTGTGATGATTACTACTTCTGTGGTTATCAATGGCAAGGACTACTATATGTATAAGAGTGGTGGCGTTTATATGAGCGGAACAACTGTGAGTGTACACGCTAGTTAAACTAAATGTAAATATTGATTATGGCAAAAAAATTAAATCCGGCAATAGGTTATATTGGAAATGCGATGCGTAGTGTGGCGGAAGACCATATTACTTCTTTTGCGGAAGATTCCTACGATGAGCATTTTCAGGAATACCAGGCTATTCTTAACAAGCTGAATGCCATCCAGGACGAAGAAGGCAACTTGGAGAAGACTCCATTCAAATACATCGTGAACGAAGAGTTTATCTTTGCCATGGTTGATACGAATGATGTGTTTCTTGCGGGTATTCGGTGGGATGGTACACCAAAGTATGCAAAATTGGAGGAAAATGCTGGGCGTGAGATTTCTTCTATTAATGCTCAGATAAAGTATCTTCATGAGGAAATCAGCCAAGTGAGAACTGACTTGAAGAGAAATGTTTTCTCTCTTTCCTTTGACAGAGATACCGGGCGTATCATTGGAACGACAAGTGATACTAGTCGCATAACTTCTTGTACGCAAGACAGAACGACTGGAAAGATTATAATGAATCATCAATTAGATTAAAATAGTAATAATATGGCAGAAATTCAAACAATTATTGGTAGCTTGCCTGTGTGTAGAGGAGAGTATGATACCTCGTTATCATACTTTCGGGACAACCAGGTGACTATGTACGGCAGTACCTTCCAGAGTATTGCCGATGATAATGTTGGCTATCCGCCAGCAGAGGAGCGTGATGATGGCAGGGTATATGCTATAAACACGGACAAATGGATTATCGTGGCCAATGCTCTCGCTGCCTATAATGCAGGCAAACGTATCGATGACTTGGCTGAGAATACAGAGATTAAGGACGAGGAAGGTACTGCGGTCAAGACTCCTTTCCGCTATATTCAGAATGAGGAATTTATCTTTGCCAAGGTAGATGCAAATGATAAACTTCTCTTCGGTATTCAGTGGGATGGTACTCCTGTATTTGGCAAAACAAGTGCTGTAGAGGACAGATTGCAGGCACAGGTAAATCTCTTGGCAGATAAGATTTCCGCTATCTTGGGTGATGATGATACCACAAGCACTATTGACACGTTGAAGGAGTTGAAGAACTTCTTTGCTAGTATTGATAATACTCAGACTCTGACAAGCATCCTTGCAAACCTCAATAGTGTTAGCACCAAGTTAGGAGAAGACATTAAGAATCTTCAAGACACAAAGGTTGACAAAGAGGAAGGTAAGTCTCTCATCGAAGATGAAGTAAAAGAATGCTTTAGAATAATTGAGAACGAAGAGTTCCTTTGGGCTGTTGTTGATTCAGAAGATAGAGTTCTCTTAGGTATCTATAGAGCAACTGGCAAGCCATATTATCCTCTTAATGAAATGTATCACGTTGAGCAGAATGAAGAGTTCTTCGCAGTCTGGCTTGATGCTGCTAACCATGTACTCTTTGGTATCAGAAGAGACGG
>OLHA01001011.1_pt1 | contig 15708 bp, 20 predicted proteins | sample 1605961 | NCBI WGS metagenome assembly OLHA01 (sample SAMN03283288) | human gut metagenome | biome: human-associated habitat; material: feces | host: Homo sapiens | place: Peru | collected 2012
GATTTAAAAAAGGATTTAAATTATTGGCTTGGATTTTTTACAACTAATAACATGGAGGAATATATGTCAGAAATAGTAAAAGAAAAACCTATAATGGAAGAGGCGCATAAGAGGTATAATAATTTTATTAGAAGTCGATTAATGATGACGGAATATGAGAAAAAAGAAATCTATCAATACGATAAACAAATAACGCTTAAAGAAGAAAGACAAGAAGGTATAAGAGAGGGCAGAAGAGAGGGAAGACTTGAAGGCATAAAAGAGCGAAATTATACCATAGCTAAAGAGATGAAATTAGAAAATATTGACATAGAAACTATTAAAAAAATTACGGGCTTATCTATTGAAGAAATTAAAAAACTTTAGTTTTATAAATTAATTTAAATATGGATTAAATCTATTTTTATATAGATTAAAAAATAATAAAAAAGGAAAAAGTTAATGAATATAATTCAGAAATTAAAAGACTATAAAACATGCTTTTTTATGAATGCAAATATATCGGAATATTTGGGAATAGCGGCTTATAAAGACAAATATATTGAAATCTACGAATATTACGATAACGAAGACGAAAATAAATTTATAATAGAAGAAAACGGTAAAGTAGCGACTATAGAAAATACTTTTGATTTTACCAAAACTATGTTTTTAGATTGGGTTGAGCAGAGAAAATTTGAATTATCGGATAAAGAAAATATAAAAGATTTTAAAAAGTTTGAAACTATATTAATGTCGATTAACGATTTTAAAGAATATCGCCCGCATATTTTCTATAAAAATATTTATATGATAGAGGATATTAAATCTTTAACCTATGACGATGGAAGAAAAAGACATAGATGCGGCAATTGCGGTTATCCTTATTTTCATTCTTCGCAAATATTTGAATATGAAGGAGGAGAAGAAGGTTTAGAATCCGTTTCTTATAACGCCGATATTGAAATAGTTTGTGGTTGCTGTGGTAGGTTTGTCCAAAATCCAAAATTATTTATGGGAGGCTTAAATGAATGAAAATGAATTTATTTTTGAATTGCTTTCAAGCGTGCTAACGGCAATTTTTGAGAAAAAGGTTATTATAAAATACGTGGATAAAGAATTAGATATTTATATAACGGGAGTCGGCGGTTGCGTATTGGATATTAGCGAGAATTCAAATATTATAGTTAGGCAATGCGACATATCGGAAGAGATGCTTAATAAAATTAAAACTTATATAAATAATTTGTTTATATCGTAATTATATAAAATTATAAGGATATTAAAATGGAATTGGACGATGAAAAAACAAAAGCGTTAGAAAATTTTTGCCGTAAAAAAATTTGTTCAGATAAAATATTAGATTTGGAAGATAAAAAAGAAAGAACGGAATATTACGACAGATTAAGTAAATCTATGATAATGTATTCAAAACAAGAAGAAAATCCATCCGAATCGATTTTTTACAAAGAACAATTTAAAGGATTAAGCGAGGATTTAAATGACGGCTTCGGTCCTTATATTAATGAAAAAGTAGAACATGAAAAAATATTATTAAGATTAAACGAAGATATAAAAACTTACGGATTAAAAAAATTAATAGTAAAAGTAAACGAAGGATTTTTTTTTGGAGATGATGTAGAAATAAATTATAATAAAGAAACTTTTACTATAGAAGAATTAGATTTAGTTCCGAGATTATTAAAATTAAGATATTTAGAAAATGTCAGCTTTGAAATATATATGGTTAGAGACGAAGATTATAAAAGTTTGTTTAGATTTGGATTATTTGATTATTCTTATCATTATGTGGATGTTCCTTATTTTTATAAAGTCTGTTCGTATTTATATCCAGATAGAGTTCCGAAAATATCGGAAAATTTATTTGAGGAATTTATTAAATACGCAAAAGAAAGCAAAAAACGGCTTTCAGAATGGTTTAATAAAATAAAATAATAAGGAAAAATAAAATGATAAAATTGGAAGGAAAATACAATAAAGATTGCAAAATATTTGCAGACGACATAGAAGAGAGTTCATATACTCTTATACAAAATATTTTAAATGAAAAAGCTACGGAAAATACAAAAGTTAGAATAATGCCCGACACTCATATTGGAAAAGGAATAGTTATCGGTTTTACAATGCCTTTAACCGACAGAGTTAATCCGTTTCATATAGGAGTAGATATAGGCTGCGGTATGTTATGCGCTAAATTAGACGAGGAAATTAAAAATATTCCTTTGGAAAATATTGACAGAAAAATAAAAAATTCTATTCCAATGGGAAGAGGAGTTCATAAAGAAGGACAAAATGGACTTTTGAATACGGAAGAATTAAGCAAACTCATAAAAAATTTTACTATAAATTATAATAAAAGATATAATACAAATTTCACGCATGTAGAAATTGACGATAAATATATACAAAATATGCTTGACAGAATTAACATAGAACCTATAAAATTCTACAATTCTTTAGGAACGCTCGGAGGCGGAAATCATTTTATAGAAATTGGAGCGTCTAAAAATAACGATTATTATTTAACCATACATTCAGGCTCAAGAAATTTCGGAACGAGAGTTTGCAATTATCATGTGGAAAAAAATAAAGAAAGAATCGATAAAGCTGCATGGTTTTTTGAAAATATTAAACAAGTCAAAGAAAATAAAGACGCCGAAGAATTTGAAAGATTATATAAAGAATACAACGAATTAAACGAAAAAATAAAAAACGATTCGGAAAAATATTATTTGGAAAAAGAAGCTATGTTTGACTATTGCATCGATATGGTTATAGCGCAGTATTATGCAAAAGTTAATAGAGAAACTATATTAAAAATAATTTCAAAAAAATTAAATATTCTAGTAGAAAATAGCTTTCAATCCGTTCATAATTTTATTGATTTTGAAGATTTTATTATAAGAAAAGGCGCTATAAGAAGTTATAAAAACGAAAAAATGATTATACCTTTTAATATGAGAGACGGAATATTGATTTGCGAAGGGAAAAGTAATGAAGATTGGAATTGTTCCGCTCCGCATGGCGCTGGCAGAGTTTTATCAAGGATGCAGGCAAAAGCTATGATAGATATGAACGATTTTATTGATTCTATGAAAGGAATTTATTCTAGCAGCATTTGCAAACATACTTTAGACGAAGCTCCGCAGGCTTATAAAGATTCAAAAAGGATAGAAGAATTAATAGAACCTACGGCTAATATAATAGATAGATTAAAGCCCGTTTTAAATATAAAGGCTACTCGTTCTTAAATGTTTATTAATAGAATAATATAATTTTGAAAACGAAAAATAAAATTTTGGTTGATTAATTTGAAAAATAAAATATATTATGTTAACTTAAATTTAAGGAGAAAATTATGAATGAATATGAAGAAACCTACAGCCAAGAGGAAATTAATTTAATCTCGCTTGGAAAATCATATTATGAAAACGAAAAATACGAAGATACTATAGATATATTTTTAGAATTAATTAATTTGAATCCTGATAATTATGAAGGATGGCATTATTTGGGAATGTCTTACGCTCAAATAAAAGAATATGAAAAAGCTATAGGATTTTTACTAAAAGCCATAGAATATAATCCCGAAGAAGAACTTGATTGGTGTTGGTTGGGTTATTCGTATAATGGAAATGAGCAATATCAAGAGGCTATAAATTCTTTATTAAAAGCCGTAGAATTAAATCCTAATAATGAATATAATTGGTATGAATTAGGACACTCATATAATGTAAATAAACAATACAAAGAAGCAATAGAAAGTTTACTAAAGGCGGTAGAACTAAACCCTAATAATGAATATAATTGGTATTGGTTAGCTCATGCCTATTTTCAAAATAAACAATATAAAGAAATGCAAAAAGCTTTATTAAAAGCCGTAGAATTAAAACCCGATTATTATGATTGTTGGTGCGGTTTAATATTATCTTTTAAAAAAATGGAGGATTTTAATAATGAAATAGAAGCATGCAAGCAATTAATTAAACTAAATCCCGATGATATCGGTTGAGAATATTTAGGAAACGCATATTACAAAAATGAACAGTATAAAGAAGCGATTGAATCGTTCTTGAAAACTGTAGAATTAAATCCTGAAAATGATAATAATTGGTATTGGTTAGGATGCTCGTATTGTAAAAATAATCAATATCAAGATGCAATAGAAAATTTATTAAAGGCGGTTAAAATAAATCCAGATAACGATAATAATTGGTATTGGCTAGGAAAATCATATTGTAAAAATAAATACTATGAAAAAGCAATAGAAAGTTTATTAAAAGCCATTGAATTAAATCCTAATGATGAATATAATTGGCTTTGGCTTGGAAATTCTTATATCGGTTTGAAAGATTATAATAAAGCCTCCGAATCTTATGAAAAAGGAATTGAAATTAACTCTACTAATTGCAATATGTTGAATAATTACGGGTTGGCTTTGGCTAATTTAAATAGAATTGAAGAGGCTAAAAAATGTTTTGAAAAAGCTTTGGAAATCGATTCGACTTATCAACCTGCGAAAGATAATATTGATAGTTTGGCATCTTTTGATATTGAAGGTTTGCGTATTTCGGAAGAATAGAATTTATTTTAATTATATATAAAATAATTGACTATTTATACCAAAGAATAATTAAAAAGGAATCGGATAAAAATTCTTAAAATTCTTAATATAATTTCTTAAATAATTTAAATTAAACTCTCCTGTTCTTTTTAAAGTTTCCTCTTCGATTTTAATCATTCTTTTAACATCTTTATTTCTGCCTAATTTTTTATACAATCTTTTTAGCGTCATAACGACTGATAAATCGCTATAATGAGGTAAAGTTTGATTAAATAAAGATAAAGCTTTTTTCAAATCAAATCCTTCAAAATTATTGAGAGCGAAATAAGAATATAATAAAGCTATATGGCTATGAGAAAATCTTCCTCTCGTTTCGGCTATTTTTTTTACTATGCTTAAAGCTTTAGCTTGATTTTTTTCAACTCCTATTCCATTATAATAACAGTGAGCCAAAGCGGCTTTTGAGCATGAACATTTTGAATTATTTATTTTCGCTATTTCGTTAGCTTTAAAATATATTTCAAAAGCTTTATTTTCGTTTTTTTCAACTCCTCTGCCAAGCTCATAACCTCTTCCCATTATAATATAAGCGCATTCCAAATTTGCATCCAATTCTATTGAATTATTAGCAAGTCCAATTGCAAGCTCGGGACAAGGCGCTATAATATTTCCGTAAAATAATTCTTTAGCGTATAAATAATAAGATAATGCATCGTTTAATTGCATCGACAATTTTAAATTTTTAATTCCTTCCAAATAATATTTATAATCCATATTATACATCATTATTTTTGCAATGCTTCTATATATTAAAGCTTTATCTAAAGTTTCATCGTTAAGACAAATTTTATAATTTTCAACTATCAAATCGTAATTATTAGAGCCAATCATTTGCAAAGAATATGCGTAAATAAATCTTATATAATAAATATTATTTTCTTCAATATCTTCAAAATCTTTATTATTATTTAAAGATAAAAATTTATTTAAAAACTCTTCGCATATTTCAACTATTCTTTTATAATTTTTTAATTCGTAATTTACAAATATCATTAAATTATAAATCGAAGTTTTTTTATCTTTAATCTTTTCCAAATATTCCAAAGATTTTTTATAATCGTCTTTGTTTTCTGCATAATTATAATAAAACTCGGAAATTCTCTGATAAAGCCAATCGTCTATATCTTTTATCTCTTTAATAATTTTTTCAAATTCTTCTTTCGCTTTATCTATCTCGCCTTTATAAGAATATAAATTTCCTTTATAATATTTATATTGAACGCTCTTTATATCGTCTCCTAAAATTTCAATAACTTTATCAATTAAATTAAAAGCTTCATCCAAATCTTTATCTGTTTCTTCATTTTCTTTATATTCTCCGCTTTCAATAATCATATCATGAAACGCTTGAGTTTTTCCAAGCAAAGAGGCTAAACTATATTTATTTTTACTTTCAAGCAATTTATCGTAAGTTTCAATAGCCCTTCTATAATTTTCTTTTTCAAAATGCCATTCCGCTATTTCATACAAAGCGTTATAATTTTTATTATTTAATTCAACCGCTCTATTTAAAAAGAAAATTGCATCTTCAAAAAAATCAGAATTGATTGAGTTTTTAGATAATGCGATTCCTTTCAAAAAATAAGCATCGTCATACATTGGAAAATCTTGAATTAATTTATTAGCTTCCGCATCGGCTTTATTTAAAATATCCAAATTATAATAACAAAGTCCTCTTTCAAATCTCGCCATTTTGCTATCTTCAATATCGACTCTTTTAATAAAATCATCGTAAAAACCGATTGCTTGATGAAAGTCCGATTCGTCTTTTCCGTTGTTTAAATAACTGCTCGCTAAAATAAGCAAAGCATCGATTGAAGTTTCTTTAGATTTTTCCAAAAGAATTTGAGCAAACTCTCTCTCTTTATCTACATTTCTTACGACTCTATTTAAATACATTAAGCCTCTATATGCGTCTATTATATTTGGGTCTATTTCTATCGATTTATTTAAATCATGTTCTATAGTAGAATATATTAAAGATTTTGTAGCTTCCAAACTATTATCGTATTTTTCATTTTGTATTTCTATAAACGCCGATTTTCCTCGCATATAAAAAGCTATGGCATTATTTGGTTCTTTAGATATTATTAAATCTAATTCTTTTATAGCTTTTCTAAAATCGCCTTCGCTCATATATTGTTTTATTTTATCTAAAGAATTCATAATAAATAGAAATATATATAAATCTTATTATCTGCGGCAAAACCATAGTAATTATTAAAAGAAAAATTAAAGGCGATATATCTATTACGCCGATTATAAATTTACTTCTAAAATCTCCAAATATTCTGTCGATTATTCCGTCCGTTATATTATAAAAAAATCTAACAATCGGATTATAATAATCCAAATTAATCGCTCCGAATGCGGTTAACCAACTTATGATAATCCAAATAAACCATATAAAAGAATAAAGTCTTAAAGTTTGTATTATCAAAACATATATAAAATCAATAATCTGTATAAGCATATAAATCCATTAATCTATTTTATTTAAAGCCTCTTCAATATTAGCGGCTGTATTTACTATATTCAAAAATTTCATAGCTTCAAATAATTTTTTTAACTGACTCGTCAAAGAACAAAAATAAACTTTTCCTCCTTTCTCTGAAGAGATTCTTAAAATTGAGGCAATTAAACCCAAAGCTGAAGAACACATATATTCCGTTTTATGAAAGTCAAAAATAAAATTTGAAACTCCTAAATTTTTTATATAAGATAATTTATCTTCAAGTATATCGACATTTTCCGATATAATATTTTTTTCTATATGTATAATAGCCGTTTTGTCTTCAATTATAGTTCTTACCAATTGAAATCTCCTTTAATTAAAATAACGGATAAATTGCAATATATTATATATAATAAAAAAATCAAGTATTTATTATGCGATTTATTTTTTCCATTCTATTAAAATCGGACAATGGTCGCTTCCCATAACTTCGCTTAATATATCCGCTCTTTTAATATTTTTTGCAATCTCGTTATTAACAAAAAAATAATCTATTCTCCAACCTACATTTGTCTCTCTCGACCTAGTTTTCATGTCCCACCAACTATAATGTCCGTTTTCTTTAACAAACATTCTAAATGTGTCGGTAAATCCTTTGCTTAAAAATTTTGTTATAAGCGCTCTCTCTTCGGGCAAAAAACCTATGCTCTTTTCATTTTCTTTTGGGCGAGCTAAATCAATAGCCTCATGAGCGATATTCATATCTCCGCATAAAATAATATTGGTTTCGTTTTTCAATTTGCTTAAATATTTAATAATCTCTTTGTAAAAAGTTAATTTATATTCAAAATGCTTTTCCGACTTTCCGCCATTTGGAAAATAAACATTGAATATAATAAAATCGTCAAATTCCAAAGATAATATTCTTCCTTCTCTGTCCGTGAATTTATTTCCGATTTTATTTTTAATTTCTTTATTAGGTTTTAATTTTGAATAAATCGCTACTCCGCTATATCCTTTTTTAATTTCTGGGTCTGCAGGATTAAGAAATAATTTATAACCTTCTATATTTTTTAAGTCTTCGGGAAGCTGTTCTTCAAAAGCTTTCGTTTCCTGCAAACATATAATATCGGGATTTTCTTTTTTTATAAAATCAACGAGTCCTTTTTTATAAGCCGCTCTTATTCCGTTTACATTCCATGATATTATTTTTAAATTTTTCATTAATTAATTTTCCTTAATTTAATAAATATATTTTTTAAATTATAATATATTATCAGTAATAAAACAATCTTTTTTATAAATAGCATATTTAAATTTAGAATATCAATTTTATAATTTTAAATCTATTCTTAAAATAAATAATTAAAAAGGCAAGGTATTTTTTATAATCAACCTCGCCTTAATAATTTTTCTAATTAATCATTTTTTGTATTATTGGCATAAATATTTTTAAAAGTAAAAAAGCCGACAATATCCAAGTGAATAACGAAATTTCTTTAATTTTTCCCGATACTAATTTTAAAAGAGTAAACGATAAAACTCCGAAAGTTATTCCTTCGGCTATGCTATAAGCAAAAGGCATAAATATTATGCATATAAAAGCGGGAATAGATTCCGTATAATCTTCAAAATTAATTTCGAGTATCGGCGTCATCATAAATAATCCTACTATTATTAAAGCGGGAGCGGTTGCAGCTGACGGTATTGATAAAAATATATTTGATAAAAATAACGAAATAAACATTAATACTGAAAATACTAAAGAAGTTAATCCCGTTTTTCCGCCTTCTGCAACTCCAGAAGCGCTTTCTACAAAAGTTGTTACAGTCGAAGTTCCCAAACATGCGCCAGCCACAGTTCCGATAGAGTCGGCAAATAAAGCTTGTTTACATCTTGGCACTTCTCCATCTTTTGTAAGCATATTCGCTTTTGTGCATACTCCGACTAAAGTTCCAACCGTATCGAAAATATCTACAAATAAAAAAGTAAATATTACTATAATCATATTTGGGCTTAATATATTTATAAAATCAAACTTAAAAGCTATAGGCTCTAAAGAAGGCGGCATAAAACTTCCATGCGGAGATAATTTTGTTATTCCCATTGGAATTCCTATTATAGAAGTTATTAATATTCCAAGTAAAATTGCTCCTCTAACATTATAACTTAAAAGTATCGATATTATAATAATTCCTATAATTGCAAGCAATCCGTTTCCCGAAGTTATATTTCCAAGTCCTATTAATGTGGCGTCATTATTAACTATAATTTGAGAATTTTGAAGCCCAATAAAAGCTATAAAAAGTCCAATTCCTACCGATATCGCTCTTTTCATATTAAGAGGAATACTATTAACTATAGCCTCTCTCACATTAAAAGCCGTAAGAATTATAAATATAATTCCTTCAATTAAAACCGCAGTTAAAGCAGTTTGCCAACTTTGTCCCATTCCTATAACTACAGTATATGCAAAAAATGCGTTTAATCCCATTCCAGGCGCCAACGCAAAAGGAAGATTTGCCAAAAGCGCCATTACCAAAGTGGCTATTAAAGAAGATATAACAGTAGCCGTAAATACAGCTCCTTTATCCATTCCCGTTGCTCCAAGTATATCGGGATTAACGGCTAATATATAAGCCATTGTCATAAAAGTTGTAAATCCCGCTATAATTTCAGTTTTAATATTTGTTCCGTTTTCTTTTAACTTAAAAAACTTTTCCATAATAGAGTCCTATATATTTTTATTTTTTCATTTCTTCATTTCTATGAAAGATAATATTTTATACGATAGATTTATTTTTGTCAATTAATATTAATGGTTTAGTTTATTATTATATAATTAAAAACTATAAAATTAAATTCTCTTAATCATAATAAATAATTTTATCTACAATTAATACTTTACACTAAATAATTTTTACTATAATATAAAATTCTATGACAAAAAGAAAAAATATAAATAATAAATTAGAAATATTAAAAGAATATACCGAAGAAAATTTTTTAATTTCTTTAACAAATAAAGGAATATATAACAGAGCGTTAAAAGATTTTAAAAATATAAAAAATATAAAAATCGAAGAAGCGGAAGATAAAATAAAAATTTCGTTTGATAATATTGAAATATTTTTTACAGAAAGCATAAAAGAAACAAAATGCAATTGTCCTTCTCAAAATATTTGTAAACATATAATTATAGCTTTATTATATATAAAAGAATATTCAAAATCTTTTGAAAATAAAAATTCTAAAAATAAAAAAATAAATAAAATTCCTAATAAAAATATTTTTGAAGAATTAAATAATTCAAAAAAAATAAAAATTAAGAAAAAAGAAAAAATTATAGACGATAATATTTTAAACATTTCAAAAAATTTTATAGAAAATATTTTTGCAAAAGGATTTTATTCATGCGATGAAAAAGATTTTGACAAAGCCGAACAAATCGCTACAAAATTAAATATTAACAATATGCCCGAACTTTCTAAACTTTTTAGAAGTTTATCTCGAAGCATAGAGGCAATGTTAAACAAAAAAATTCTATTCAATAAAATATTTACAATGCATACAATATCTAAAATCTATAATACGATTAGAGCTATTGAAAACGCTAAAAAAAATAAAGACGATAAAACTTTTAAATTATTAACGGGTGAGATTAAAAGCGAATATATTGACGAAAATTCGGGAGAGTTTATAGGTTTGGGAGCTTATCCTTTAATTTCTTCAAGTTATTTAGGTTTAACTTCTATACTTTATAATTTAAACTCTAAAAAAATTTATTTCTTTTCTCATGTAGTGCCGACATTTTACGACAATTCAAAAAATTCTTATGACGATATTCTTTATAATTATAGAAAAAAAATTCATTGGGAAAATAATATTTCTATCGAAGATATTTCAAAACATAAAATAAAATTAACAAATTATAAAATAAATAACGAAGAGAGAATTTCAGATAGTAAAAAAACTTATGCGATTTTAAATAAAAGAATAGATTATAATTTTTTAAAAAATATTATTAAAGATTGCAATTTATTTATTTCAAATTATGACGATTTAAAAAATATAGATTTTGAATATAATTATTTTAATAATAAAAACAAAGTAAAATTTTTTATTGTCGAATTTCAAAAAATAGAAAATATTAATTTCGATAAAGTTAATCAAATTCTTTTTTTCGATATTATAAATAATAATCAAAGTTTAACTTTAAACATAAAATATAATTTCATTAATTCAAAAGGATTCGATTATATAAAAAATTATAAAAACTCAAAATTAGACAAAAATAAATTTATGGTTTTTTCAGCTATAGAAAAATTAAAATATTTTCCAATAAGCGTTATAAATATTAATTCCGTTATAAATATATTTTTTGAAAATTAAATTTAAATTATTTCGATAATTATAAATACAAATAAAAAATAACGGCGAGATTATGATAAAAGAATCTATTGAATATATATTATCCGATTACAGTATTTTAGAAATAGCGACAAGAATAATGGTGGCTTATATAATGGGAATTTTTATAGGTTGGGAGAGAGCGCAACATAAAAAACCTATTGGAAGTAGAACGACAAGCATAGTATGTATGGGCGCTGCAATTTTATCATGCTATGAAGAAGTTTTTGCAAAAACTATAATGCTTCAAAATTACGAACTTGTAAATATAGGCGGCGAGATATTATACACGACTCCCGATTATAATAGAATAACCGCTCAAATAGTTTCGGGAATAGGTTTTTTGGGGGCGGGAATGATTATACAAAATAGAGGAAAACTTCATGGAATTACGACAGCAGCTATAGTTTGGGTTACGGCATGTTTGGGAATTGTAATCGGTTCTGGGCAATGGGTTTTATCGGGAATAGGTTGCTTATGCATATTTTTAAGTTCTTCAATTTATAGAGTTCCTTATTTTATGGCTAAAAAAAGAAAAACTTTATTTTATTTAATAGAATACTCCGATAAAACAAATATTGAAGACGAGCTTGAAAGATTCGGAATAAGAACGGTTAATATAGAAATAGTCGGTTGGAATGAATCTCAAAATAAAGACTCTGAATCTCCAAATTTAATAAGTAAAATTTCTATAATAGTTCCAAATGTTGATTATAAAAATTTAGAAAATATTTTTAAAAGTTTGTCTATTACGCCAATAAAAAAAATTTCAAATATGAGAGAAAAGGTAGATTTAAATTAAAAACATAATAATTTTTATTATAATAAAATAAACTAGACAAATAATAATCTGCATAGTTTAATTTTTTAATTTAATTAATGAAATTTTTTATTTTTAATTATACTAATATTTAATAATATTATTTATTATTTAAAAATATTAACTTATAAATTTTTCTCTCTCCAATTTTCTATAACTTGCCTATTCATACGAGCGACATCGCAGAAATGATTATTAATCTCTAAAGGGTTGCCCGTTTTACTTTCATTAGCATTTTTTGCCATACACATAAAACAATAATCTATATCTTTACAATCAACGCATTTATTAAAATCTTTCCTATTTAGAGAACGAATATATAACATTTGAGGCGATTTTTCCCAAATATATTTTAATGAAGTTTCATTTAAATTACCGCAATTATAATTCCAACCCGTGCAAGGATAAACATTGCCTTTTGCATCAATACAACAACTTGTAATACAAGCGCCGCATAAATCTCTATCAGAAGTATATTCTTTATCTTTATTTAATTCTTTCGATACAGTTTGTTTTTGATTTTCTTTATTATTGTCAAGAATATTAATAATTATATTTTCCATTTCTTCGGTTTTTAAACGATGCTCAAGATTATCGGTAGTTAAATCGCATCTCGCCATTATATCGTAATCAACTCTAACCTCTAAATTTAAATCTTTCGCCCATTTATAAACTTCGTTATAATCGTTTTTATTATAATCCATTATTGGACAATTTATATAAACGGGAATATTATTTTCTATAAGTTTTAATATATTAGATTTAGTTTTATTAAAAGAACCTTTCATTTGAGTAATCGCATCATGATTAACTTCATTCATGCTATATAAAGAAACATAAACGCTTGTGCGATTATTCTGCATTAATTTTATAATCTCTTCGTTTAATAATGTTAGATTTGTAAATACTTTAACATAAAAATCGCTATCTTGAGCGTATTTTAAGAACTCTAAAAAATTTGGATGAAGCATAGGCTCTCCGCCCGATAAAGAAACGGAAATTATGCCAATATCTTTTAATTGTTTTATAACGCTATAATAAAGATTATCGTCTATATTATAAAGTTTATCTTCATGCGGAATATAACAATGAATGCATCTTTCATTGCATTTACTTGTAAGTTCTATTTGAAAAGAAAGAAGCTTTGGATTTTTAGCAAAATATTTTTCTAAAAATTCCTGCGTTCCGATATTATTTTGCATTTCATAAGAATTAAATTGATTTTTTATAGTAGCGTTTGAAATAGATATTTTTTCTAAATTATCGCATTCTTTTTCGGTTTCGCCTCTAATTAAAAAATCTTCAAAATAAAATCTATCGTAAAAATCTTTCATATCGTTTTGAAGTTCGATTAAAGAAACATTTACAAATTTGTCTAAAGCTATATTTGATAATTCTTTTAAACTTTGCGCTTTATAAGATAATAGACTTAAAAATAAAGCTCCGCTCTCGTTTACTACTCTATCGGAATTATCATTAATATTAACAATATAGCCGATATTATTATAATTACGAAAAAATGTATTTGCTTTAAGTTTATAATACATAAATAAAATTTACTCCTTAAAATTAATGCATAGTGATAATAGTTAAAATATTACCACTATGCAAATTTTTGATAAAATCAGAACTTACATAAACTAGGGCTGCTTTTAACATCGCAAGGCATCATGTATAAGCCGTTTATTTTATTTTCTGCTAAAACTTGTGGTTTTTGATATTGCATACTTTTTCACCTCCTTATTATTAAAATTAATTACAGTTATAATAATTAAGATTATTATAACTGTTTAAATTGTTTTCTTAACAAAAATCAAGGTTTACAAGAAGCCACATTACCCGCTCTAACCATGCAAGGCATCATGTATAAACCGTCTGTTTGATTTTCTGCTAAAACTTGCGGTTTTTGATATGACATATTTATCACCCCCTTTTTTTATTTTTTAATCTATATATACTTAATAGATTGCTATTTTATAGTTCTTAATTTACTCAACTAATCTATTTCCCCTCTATCTTTAAGAATACTAGCAATAGCCATTTTTTTAGCCATATTAGAACAGCTATACATAGATTTTAGCCTCTCCGTATCGTAATCTTCATACATTTCCTTATACTTTTTTACATCCTCATTAAAATTAGTAGCTTGTTCTTTAATGACTTTAGCACCTTTTTTCACTAAATCCCAAAATCCCATAATTTAATCTCCTTAAAATAAAATAATTTATTAAAATCTTTATCAATTTTCTTTTTCAACATCATCTTTTTTGTATTCTAAATGCTGTCCTTCTTTAGTTTTTTTATTTTTACTATCAATAGTAATATTAGATGGATTATCTTTATATTTTATCTTATGACTTCCAAACCCCATTCCGCCATCAGGATTTTCAGAATTTAGAGCATTTGCGGCGGTTTCTAAAAGTTGCCTACCGTCATCGCTTATTTTTTGTGAATTGCTATCTTCACAAGAGTTTGTTAATTTTTCGTTTTCTTTGTTTGTCATAATATTTTCTCCTTAATTAATTTTTTCTTCTTTGTTTTCTTTATTTTCATTATCTTCTTTTACCATTAATACATAAAGCTCATAATTATTAGCGGCGATGCCACCTTGCACTTTATATCCTTCTTTATGCATAGCTTCATTTATTGATTGCTCTAATACTTGTCTTTTATTTACCTTATCTCTATCAACACTTATTACTTTATATAACATATAAATCACCTCTTTAATTTATTACTCTTTTACCATTAATACTATATATAAAGTATTATCTTTACCATTACAATTAACATTTTGAACTGTAACCCCACCTGATACTTTATAACCATCTTTTAGGGCTTCATTTATCTTTTTTCTTAATTCTTCAAATGTAATTTCTTCTATTATTTTGCACATAATCTTATTACTCCTTAATTTTTTATATAAATTTTATTATTTATTTAATATAATTATCCTCTATATCCATAGTCTATCTCGTCTATAAATTTAAATAATTGGAATTTTATTAAATATTCTATAGGGGCTACTTTAACATTAAATGAGGCAGGTCCAATAGAATTTTCTTTAGTAGTTGCTAAATCATTATATACCCAATAATTTTCTACATGGATAGGTTTTAGTTTATTATTATCTTTATCATCTCTCATCATTGTAGTAAATACCATATTGAAACTCTCTATAATATTGGTTTTAAAGGATTTATAAGAACCATTATATTGCGTTACTACTCTATAATCATTAGACTCAACACCATTTAAAGTTATATATAAATAATATTTATAATTATCATTAGCTGTTTTTATATCTGTTCTAGCTATTTTTAATATAGTATCTCCATAATTTACTTTAAATCGTTTTCTGTAATAATGGTTTCTATAAACAAGTCTTAAAGCATTTGA
>OLHA01001012.1_pt1 | contig 15700 bp, 15 predicted proteins | sample 1605961 | NCBI WGS metagenome assembly OLHA01 (sample SAMN03283288) | human gut metagenome | biome: human-associated habitat; material: feces | host: Homo sapiens | place: Peru | collected 2012
GCTTCGGTGGCGGCAGGGGCAGCAGAGCCGCCGCAGGCTGCCAGGGACAGCACCATCACAGCGGCAAGCAGTGCTGCAAGGATCTTTTTCATACAAATCTCTCCTTTTTCTTATCCGCGAACACTTGTGCGTCCGTGAAATACTGATGGCACACAATATAGCACTGTTTGCCGAAACTGTCAATTGGTTTTTATGAATCTATCATGTGCATTTAATAATTAAATGATAAAGGCGAGGGAAAGCCTGTATTTTGACGAGGAGAATCAATCGATAGGCTCAGTAGGGGCCGATGCCCTTCATCGGCCCGAGGCTGAAGTCTACCAACGGGTAAGATGGGTCGATGAGGGCATCGACCCCTACGAATTTATCAGGGATACTTTCTGAATTTTGAAGCACTCTTTGCCCTCATCCATCTCGTGCTTGCGGGGGAGGCGCAAGCCACCCATACATTATTGTGCAATTGCCACAGGCAATTGTTAGATTTTGATTCGCTACCACCCTTGGTCAGCATGGGGAGTTTCGGGCGGCCAATGGCCGCCCCTACTTTTGCATTCGAGGTTCAATACTATTTATAGAAAACAGGGACTGCCTTTTGGCAGTCCCTGAAAGACGATCGCTTTACCGCTTCCGGCGGTCACGGGCCCGGTAGTAGTCGGCCTTATTCTCCAGCATCCTGGCATCGGCAATACTGACCATATCCTCAATGTCAAAGTGATCCATCCGGCTTTCTACGCCGCAGGCGATGGTGTAGCCCGCCGCCTCCACGGTGGCATTCAGCTGCTCCACCCACCGCTGAACCTCTTCCTTAGTACCCACCGGGCACAGAATCAGAAATTCGTCGCCGCCCAGCCGGAATACATGAGCCTGGGGAAACTGCTTGACGCAGGCCTCCGCCACAAACCGGAGCATTTCGTCACCGGCGGCGTGACCCAGCCGGTTATTCAGCTCATGCAGGCCGTTCACGTCGATATAGATGACGGACAGGCGAATGAAGGTGCTGGGGTCGGTTTCCTCCACGAAGCGGGTGTAGGAGGAGCGGTTTTGCAGGCCGGTGGCAGCGTCTACAAAGCTGGCGTTTCGCAGCTGTACCTGGGCATCCATCAGGCGATACCGGTCAAAAACCAGCCGCTGGACGATGTAAAAGGACATGACGCAGTCGATGAGGTACAGCATAGGGAAACGGTAACGCATGGTCTCGGAATAGGGAAAGCGTACAAGACCCCGGAAGGGGCCGTGGAAGGCGAGAAACAGCAGCAGCAGGAAATAGATGCTCAGAGTCAGTCCCTTTTTCAGGTCGATCATGGTCATGAACATAAAGGGGATAAAGACTACCCACAAAAGGGCAAAGCCATGGTTTCCACCAAGAAGAATGTAACCGGTAAAGAGCAGCAGAAGAAGACCGAAGAAAGTATCCTCCATAATCTCAATGTGCTGATCCTTCCAGCATTGAATCAGATTCAGCCCCAGAATACCGGCGCTGCCCAGGGTGGTGATCAGCATCCCATAGGAATGCTGGATAGCGTTGACAAGACTCATCAGCAGGAAGGCGGCAATGGCAAAGAAGGTCAGTGTCTTCAACTGCTGCCACCGCTCCGGACGCCGAGCCTGCTTGATTTTTTGATCAGCGGCAAAGAGCTCCGCTAGCTTTTGTTTCATGGGGTACAATCGTTCCCTTCCTAAGAGTATTCTCTCGGAAAGACAGAACATCTGGTCGAAATGTCGGATTCTTTCCAAGATCCGCATATCATAATTGTTAAAGTTTATTATACAATAAGCAGGGACGATTTGCTAGTGTAAAAAATGCCGAAATCGAAGAATTTCTGAAACTCCTTTCGTGCCCAAGGGAAACCGGCGGAAAGGGGACAGGAAAGCACAGTTTATAGGAGGCGAATTTTTAGAAAATCCGTCAAATTGCACAAAGTTTTGACTTTCTTTTTTTAGGACTTGACAGAGGGGAAATCCGGTGTTAGGATATGGCCAAATTGAATCGCTTAGATAGAGGCGCGGTTCGCATCAGTACTTACCGACAAGGCAGGGTAGCCGTCGGCAGGGAAAGGGCTCACCGCCGAAGCGGAAAACAATCACCCTGTTGTTCCCGCTGGGTCGTCAGAGAATATCTGCCGGACTGTCACAAGAACTTTGTGAAGCGCTATCATTGGCTGTTCGGCTGAAATTTTATGTTGTCATGCCGCATTTCCATGGACCGCTTACCAAAGCGGTTCATTTTTATTTTACCGGGAAAGCCGGAATTTCAGAAATGAGAGGTTGACAACAATGAAGAAGCTCCTGTCCATCATCATGGTTCTGACCATGACCCTGTCCCTGGCCGCCTGCGGCGGCTCCGCTGCCCCTGCCGCCACCCAGGCCACTGCTGCTGCCGCACCTGCCGCCGCCGGCTCCGATGTGCCCGCCGGCCTGGAGGATGGCGTGCTGACCATCGCCATGGAGTGCGCCTACGCTCCCTACAACTGGACCCAGACCGACGATTCCAACGGCGCCGTGCCCATCGCCAACGTCCCCGGCTCCTACGCAAACGGCTACGATGTGATGATCGGCAAGAAAATTGCCGAGGCCAACGGCTGGCAGCTGGAGGTCATTCAGTCCGACTGGGACTCCCTGGTGCCCGGTGTCCAGAGCGGTACCTTTGACGCAGTCATCGCCGGTCAGTCCATGACTGCCGAGCGTGCCGAGCAGGTGGACTTCGCCGGCCCCTACTTCTACGCTACCATCGTCTGCGTGACCAAGGCTGACGGCAAGTTTGCAAATGCCGCTTCCATTGCCGACCTGGCCGGCGGCTCCTGCACCGCCCAGATCGCTACCATCTGGTATGACCAGTGCCTGCCCCAGATCAAGGATGCTGCCATCCAGACCGCCGCTGAGACCGCTCCGGCCATGCTGATGGCGCTGGAAACCGACACCGTTGACTTTATCTGCACCGATATGCCCACCGCCCAGGGTGCCGTGGCCGCCTATCCCGATATGAAGATTCTGGATTTCTCCGGCACCGACGGCGACTTCCAGTTCTCCGATGAGGTTCGGGCTGAGAACGTGAATATCGGCGTGTCCGTCATGAAGGGCAACACCCTGCTCAAGGACAAGATCGACGCGGTGCTGAGCACCATGACCCCCGACGACATGAACGCTCTGATGGAGCAGGCCATTGCCGTTCAGCCCCTGAGCGAAGATTAAGGAACTTGAAAAGCAGCCAAGGCGGGAGGAACGTACCTCTCGCCTTGCCCAGCGTCTATATCTATATATTATTGTAAGGAGAAAGCACCATGGAAAAATTCACCCAACTCGGTGCCGATATCGTAAAGCTGTGGTCGAAATACGGCGGGCCTTATCTCACCGGTATGCGCAACACCCTGGTGCTTGCGCTGGTCGCCACTGCCATCGGCTGCGTCATCGGCTTTATCTGCGGCATTCTGAACACCATTCCCTGCTCCGACCGGGATCCCATGCCCAAGCGGGTTCTGCTGAAAATCGTCCGAATCATCGTTCGGGCGTATGTGGAGGTTTTCCGGGGCACCCCCATGGTGCTCCAGGCCGTGTTCCTGTACTACGGACTGCCCTATTTCACCAACAATACCATGAAGTTCACCAACATCTGGGTGGCGGCCATTCTGGTTGTTTCCATCAACACCGGCGCTTACATGGCCGAGTCCGTCCGGGGCGGCATTATTTCCATTGACCCGGGTCAGACCGAGGGCGCCAAGGCCATCGGCATGAACCATGTCCAGACCATGCTCCATGTGATTCTGCCCCAGGCTCTGCGGAACATCATGCCCCAGATCGGCAACAACTTCATCATCAACGTGAAGGATACCTCCGTCATGTTCATCATCGGCTTCCCGGACTTTTTCTCCTCCCACCGGGCGGCGGTGGGTGCCAGCTACCTGTACTTCCCCTCTGCCACCGTGGAAATGGCAGGCTACCTGTGCATGACCCTGGCCGCCTCCTTCCTGCTGCGCTGGCTGGAGAAGAAAATGGACGGTGACAGCGACTATGAGCTGGTTCAGGTGGATTCGCTGACCATGACCGCCGGAACCTACAACCATCCGGACAAGGGAACGCCCTTCGATGAGCAGAGCAGGGAATATCAGAATGTGGCACACGGAAGAAACAGGGGGGAACGCTGATATGGACGAACTGATTTTGCAGGTCAACCACCTGTCCAAGAGCTTCGGCACCCATGAGGTGCTCCGGGACATTGACTTTACCGTGAATAAGGGAGACGTGACCTCCATCATCGGTGCCTCCGGTTCCGGTAAATCCACCCTCCTTCGGTGCATCAACCTATTGGAGACTCCCACCTCCGGAGAAATTCTCTACCACGGCAAGAACGTGGTAGCCAAGGGCTTTGACGCGCCTTCCTACCGCTCCCATGTGGGCATGGTGTTCCAGTCCTTCAACCTGTTCAACAATATGACCGTGCTGGAAAACTGCATTGTGGGTCAGGTGCAGGTTCTGAAGCGGGGTCGGGCGGAAGCGAAAGATCACGCCATGCTCTATCTGGAGAAGGTAGGCATGACCCCCTACATCAACGCCAAGCCCCGGCAGATTTCCGGCGGCCAGAAGCAGCGGGTGGCCATTGCCCGGGCGCTGGCCATGGATCCGGAGGTGCTGCTCTTCGACGAGCCTACCTCCGCCCTGGATCCGGAAATGGTGGGCGAGGTGCTCAGCGTCATGCGCTCTCTTGCCCAGGAGGGCATGACCATGCTGGTGGTGACCCACGAGATGGCCTTTGCCCGGGACGTGAGCAATCATGTGGTGTACATGAACCAGGGCGTCATCTGCGAGGAGGGCGTGCCCGCCGACATCTTCGGCAATCCCCAGAAGCAGGAGACCAAGGACTTCCTGTCCCGGTTCCGGAATGCCTGAATATTGCTGAGATTGTCAAACAACCGTGTCATTGCCCAGGCCTTCCCCTGGGAGGGGAAGGTGCCGGTCGGGCGGATGAGGTCGCTACCCGGAAATGCTCAATGAGAGATTGTAGGGGCCGATGCCCTCATCGGCCCGTGAATGAAAGTCTATCCTTGCATTCCAAAACTCACAGAAGCTTTCGGCTCTGGTTCCTCCGGAGGCAATTTTCTTGTCCCGGCAAGAAAATTGATAAGAAGCCGGCTTAAGGGGCGCTGCCGAAAAGCCGCCCCCTTAAGAATCCCCCGGCCGCACCGCCGGAGGCACGTCAGAATCTTTCGGGTTGCTATGAGCAGCTTCATCGAAAGCATCCAGACGGGATGCGGACGTTCTGCGATACTGTGAAAATCGGGTTCCGTGAGGAACCTGATTTTTTCTTTCCAGGGTCATTCCTACCCGGTTTATTGTACCGAATCCATGCTACAATTCCGGTACGAAAGGAAGGGACGGATTATGAAACGGTTTTTGCGAAAAAAGGAGAATCCCGAAAAAATGCTGGCCTTGCAGCTGCGGCGGCAGCGGCTTCAGCTGCGCCGAGCGGGACTGCGGGAGGCAGTATTGCGAAAAATGGAGCCGGATGAGCGGGTGGTGGCTCTGGAGCAGGCTCGGCTGGATCCCTACGATTTTATCTATCTGGCCTGCTGAGCCGGGAAAAAAGAAAGTCCGGAATTGGTTTCGTGAATCTCACGCTTCCAATTCCGGGCTTTGCTTCGGTTGTAGGCCTTGCTGCTGGCGGGCTTCCGGGTCACCGGATTCAGGCTGCCCCAGGTATTCCGTTTCGCGGCATCCAGCTTCCGTTTCTCCTTTTTGGAGAGCTTTTCGTAGGGAATCATGGTATTATCCTCCTTGATTTTCAGGTATTGTAGCAAACCCCATCGGGCCTGTCAAGACAAGAAATAACCCCCGATGAATCTGCCTAACCACTGCGTTCATCGAGGGCTATTTCTCTTCGTAGGTGGGTTCCATCGGTGGTTAACCTCGCTTTCTATGGTTTGGGAGATTTCTTAGTACATGGGACTCACTCCTTTTGTGCCTTTATCATAGCCGAAGATTCGGGAAATTGCAAGATGGGATGGTGCATAAGAAAAGGACGCAAACCTTGGCGGAAATGAGAATGGACGAAAGGCGAGAGTCGTGGTAGAATAAAAATGTTAGGGCGCATTTGGCCCTTCTGGAGAAGCAGATATGGGAAAGAAAAAGAAGTCCAAAAAGAAGAATCTCTGGCTGCCGCCGAAGGGAGCCTCTGCCTATTTTAGCGTGGCCTCCGACGCCCGGTTCAAGGAAAAACACCCGGTGGGCTATGTTTTTCTGGTGGTTTTCGGGGTTGCCGTCTTTATGACGCCTATGCTGCTGTTTGGCTGGGTCACCTGGGAGGAAGCAGAAAACGTCTGGCTCCTGCTGGGGCTGGTAGGCTCCATGATTTTCGGCGTGGGGCTGTTCAACTTTGTGGCCATCCTTATCAATCAGTATCTGGGGCATCTGGTGTCCTTTTTGTCCTTCCTGATCGGCGGGGTACTCATCTGGGTGAGCCTTGCCCAGGTCGGGATTTTGTAAGGGTATATTGTGCGGAAAAGCCGGGTCATACGACCCGGCTCTGTTTTTTATTTCTCCCAGGGGAACCCCTGGAACACCGGAACGCCGGTGTAATGATTTGCCTGCCGGATTCCGTGGAGCACTTCCAGCACCGCGTCGGCCATGGCTTCCTGCTCGCATTCGCCGGGATAGACGGAGATGGGGGCAATCCAGCCGCACCGCTGCTGAACGCCCTCCAGAATATCCTGGAAGCGCATAAGCCCGCCGGTGAGTAGAATCCCATCCACCTTGCCCTCCAGCACCGCGGCGGCGGCACCGATGGATTTGCACAGCTGATAGGTCATGGCACCCCAGACGGTGCAGGCCTTGGGGTCGCCGGATTCTACCAGGGCGTGAACCTTGTCCGCGTCGGAGGTGCCGAAATGGCTGACAAAGCCGCCGGAGCGGGAGAGCATAGCCCGCATTTCGGAGGTGGAATGGCCTGCGTCCAGATATTGGAGAACCTCCATGATGGGGATAGAACCCAGGCGGGTGGGGGTGAAGGGGCCGTCGCCGCCGGCACCTTCGGTGCTGTCGATCATTTTGCCAAGCTTATGGGCGGTGACGGTAATGCCGCCGTCCACATGGCAGACGATGAGATTCATATCCTCATACCGCCGCCCCAGCTTCTTGGCGTGGATGGCGGCAATGCCCTTCTGGTTCAGCACATGGGTCTGAGCCCGGCGGTAAAGCCCGGCAATGCCAGTCAGCCGGGCGTAGTCGCAAAGCTCGTCCACATTGGTGGGATTCACGGTATACATGGGTTTGCCGTACCGCTTGCCCAGTTCATAGGCCAGCATAACGCCCAGCTTCGCCGGGTGGTCAGAGCCGCCCTTGTCCGCGGCGGTATCTTCTACCAGTTTCCTGTCGATTTCCATGACCCCGGAAGCCTGGGAATAGGCGCAGCCGCCCCGGCCTACGAATACGTCCATGTCCGCCGGGGTCATGCCGTGATGCGCCAGAAAATCCACGATTACCTGCATCCGCATGGGCAGCTGATCGTTGGTGGTGGGATATTTCAGCAGCTCCGGGGCATCGTGGAAGATGGACTCGGTGTAGACGTTTTTCTCGTCCTCAAAATAGCTCACCTTGGTGGAGGTGGAGCCGGGGTTGATTACCAGCAGTTTCATAGTATTACCCTTTCTCATATTTCACTGTATTCGCCCTTTGCGATCCGTTCCACCAGATCGGTCAGGTACATCCAGCGTTCTTCTTTTGCTTCCAGCTGGGCTTCCAGCTGAGATTGCTCGGCCATGAGCGCCTGGAGCTTTTCGTAATCCGCGCCGTTCAAGTCCTGCTGCCGCTTGTTTTCCGCAATTTTCGTCTCCAAGGCGGCAATGTCAGCGTCAATGGTTTCAAATTCCCGCTGCTCCTTGTAGGAGAATTTGAGCTTTTTGGACTTCGGACGGGGAGTCTCCGGGGCGGCCTTGACCTTCTTTTCCCGGGGGATGTCCAGACTTTGGAGATAGTCGGTGTAGCCTCCGGGGTACTGGCGCACCTGCCCGCCCTTTTCTACGGCGAAAATCCGATTGCACAGCTTATCCAGGAAATACCGGTCGTGGGACACGGCGATGATGGCCCCGGGGAAGCTTTGCAGATAATTTTCCAGCACCGTCATGGTGGGAATATCCAGGTCGTTGGTAGGCTCGTCCAGCAGGAGCACGTTGGGAGCCGAGGCCAGAATCCCCAGCAGGAACAGCCGCCGCTTCTCACCGCCGGAAAGCCGGCTGATGAGCCGGTGCTGCATGGGGCCGGAGAAGAGGAAATTTTCCATGAGCTTGGAGGCAGTGAGCACGCCCTCCGGAGTCTCGATCCGGTCGCCGAATTCCTTGACGTATTGCAGGGCGGTGAGGTTCGGGTTCATCTCCTGGGCGTGCTGGGAGAAGTAGCCCAGCTTTACCGTCTCGCCCAGGGTCACCGTGCCGGAATCCGGGGTAATGTATCCCGCAATCAGGTTTAATAGGGTGGATTTTCCCGCGCCGTTGCCGCCGACGATGCCCACCCGGTCCGTGCGCTGAAGCAGAAAATCGAAGTTTTTCAGCACGCATTTTCCGTCAAAGGACTTGGTGACCCCTTGCAGCTCCACGGTTTTCTTGCCCAGCCGGGAGGACAGAGCCTGGATGGGCGCCAGGGAGCCTTCCGTCTGAGGGGGCTGGGCGGCCTTCAGCTTTTCGTACCGTTCCAGACGCTCCCGGCTTTTGGTGCCCCGGGCGCAGGGGCCTTGCAGCACCCATTGGAGTTCCCGGCGCAGGGTGGTCTGCCGCTTGCGCTCGCCGGCAGCATCCATTTCCTCCCGCCGGGCTTTGCCGTCCAGGTAGGCCGAGTAGCCGCCATCGTAAAGGTAGCACTTTCCGAAGCTGACCTCCATGGTTTTCTGAGCCACCCGCTCCAGAAAATACCGGTCGTGGGTGACGAGAAGAATGCCGCCGGAGAAGCCTTGCAGGTAATTTTCCAGCCAGCCGATCATCTCCGCGTCCAGATGGTTGGTGGGCTCGTCCAGCAGAAGCAAATCCGCCGGGTGCACCAGGGTGGAGGCCAGGGCCACCCGCTTGCGCTGACCGCCGGACAGGGTGCCCATTTTTTGATTCACGTCTTCAATGCCCAGCCGGGTGAGAATTTCCACCGCCTCGTACCGGGCGATTTCCCGGGCGGTGGGGTCAAGACCCGCCTCCACCTGCTCCATGACCGTGTTTCCCGGGTCAAAGGCCGGGTTCTGGGGCAGATATCCCAGGCGGACGTTGGGGTCGTAGCTGACGGTGCCCTCATCCGGGGATTCCACTCCGGCGGCCAGCCGGAGGAAGGTGGATTTGCCGCAGCCGTTGACACCTACGATACCCACCCGGTCTCCTGATTTCATATAAAAGCTCACATGATCCAGAAGCGCCCGATCCCCGTAGGTTTTGCGGACGCTTTCCATATTCAGAAGCATCGCAGCCTCTCCTTTAAAATCATTTCCACCCCCTATCATACCACCTTCTGCCGCAAAATGGAAGGAGAAAAACCGCGTTTCGGGATTTACCCCTGGGAGAAATTGACGTATAATAGGAAAAGGGGAGGGATTTGCCATGGAGAAGGCAGTGTATCATTTGCCGGGACTGTTTGAATTTTACGACTTTTATCGGAAGTTTCTGCCTATTTATCGGGAAAAGACGGAATACTTCTACGATTGGTGTCAAATCGGCTCTCTCTATGGGGCGCCGGCGGACTGCCTCTGGGCAGGAGGCCGGGTGAGCACCGGCAATGCCGATCCCCGGCAGGTGCTGGCACTGACGGAGGAATACGGCCTTTCTGCCCGGCTGACCTTCAGCAACAGCTTGCTTTGCCCGGAGCACCTGAAAGACCCGAAATGCAATCGGCTGTGCGCGCTTTTCGGCGCGGAACCGGGAAATGGGGCCATTGTCCATTCGGAGCTGCTGCTGGCCTATCTGAAGGAGAAGTATCCGAATTTCTATTTTGTGTCCTCCACCACCAAGGTGCTGACGGATTTTGAAGACCTGGCGGCGGAGACGGAACGCCCGGACTTCCGGTATGTGGTGCCGGATTTCCGGCTGAATAAGGCCTTTGACCGGCTGGCTGGGCTGAAAGAAAAGCGGAAGGTGGAATTTCTGTGCAACGAGTGCTGCTGGCCCGGCTGCCGGGAGCGGAAGGAATGCTATGAAAATGTAAGCCGGAAAAATCTGGGAGAGCACTGCCCCGACCACATCTGCGCCGCGCCGGAGGGGGAGAAGGGCTATCGGTTTTCCGCCGCCATGAAAAACCCGGCCTTCATCGGCATCCGGGATATCCGGGAAACCTATCTTCCCATGGGCTTTTCACAGTTTAAGATCGAGGGTCGGGGACTGGGCAGCGCCATGCTGCTGGAATTTATCCTCTATTATCTGACAAAGCCGGAGTACCAGCTTCCCCTCCGGGAGGAAATGTACCTGGACAGTATGCTGGATTTGTTCTAATACTATTTCCTGATTAAAATCTTAATTTTAATCAGGAAATAGTATGAAAACGCAAAAAGCACCGGAAAACCGGTGCTTTTTTGCTATTTCTGAGGCGCTTCCCAGGTGCGCTCGCTGATGATATAGCGGGGTCGGGCCTTGGTTTCTAAGTAGATTTTTCCGATGTACTCGCCGATGACGCCCAGGCACAGCAGCTGCACGCCGCCCATGAAGCAGACGATGCAGATGGTGGAGGCCCAGCCACTTACGGTGCTGCCCAGCAGCGCCATGACGATGGCCCAGATGACCCCGATGAAGCTGACGATGGCAAAGAAGGCACCCAGCCCTGTGACCATCCGGATGGGCTTGACAGACAGACTGGTGATGCCGTCAAAGGCCAGAGCCAGCATTTTCTTCAGAGGATAGTGGCTTTCTCCCGCAAGACGCTCGTGACGCTCGTAGTAGACGCTGGTGCTCTTGAAGCCCACCAGGGGGATCATGCCCCGCAGGAAGATGTTGACCTCCTTGAAATTGGCAAATTCCCGCAAAACCCGGCTGCTGATCAGCCGGTAATCCGCATGGTTGAACACCACCTCAGCCCCCATCCAGTTCATCAGACGGTAGAAGCTCTCAGCGGTGAACCGCTTGAAGAAGGTGTCCGTGTCCCGCTTGCTGCGCACGCCGTAGACCACCTCGCAGCCGTCTAAGTAGGCATCCACCATGGCATCCATGGCGCCCACGTCGTCCTGACCGTCGCAGTCGATGGAGATGGTGATGTCGCACCGGTCCTTGGCCTCCATAAGCCCAGCCAGCACCGCATTCTGATGTCCCCGGTTCCGGCTCTGGGAAATGCCCAGGAAGTGCTTGTCCTGCACTGCTAAGTCCGTGATGATCTGCCAGGTTTTGTCCCGGGAGCCGTCGTTGACGAAAAGCACCCGGCTGTCGTCACTGATTTTTCCCTTGCCCGCCAACTCCGTGATCTTATTCAGAAACAAGGAGCAGGTGATGGGCAGCACCGCTTCCTCGTTGTAGCAGGGAACGATGATATACAATACGGGTGTTTTCATAATTCGTTCTTCCTTTCCGCAACCACTGATTTATAATAGTTTCCGAAATTGGCCAGAGCATCGATGATGGGCAGCATTTCCTTGCCCAGGTCGGTCAGGCCGTATTCCACCCGAGGCGGCAGCTCCTGATAGTCCTGCCGGTAGACAAGACCGTCGTCCATCATCTGCCGCAGGCTGTCGGTGAGCACCTTCTGGGAAATGCCTTCCAGATCCCGCTGAAGCGCATTGAACCGCCAGGGGCGGCTGCGGAGATTGCGCAGAATGAGCAGCTTCCATTTTCCGCCTACTAAGGCCACGGCGGTGGCCACGGGACAGGCGGGCAGCTCGTCTTTGGTTTTCATAGCAATCACCTCTGTCCTTACTATAACACACGCAAATCCGAATGTACAGTTATAAAAAGGTGCGTACTTGTATTTTTTCGGCCTTTCGGTAGAATAAAGGCAAGCAATCACTGCTGGAAACACTTTAGGAGGCTATTTTTATGAAAAACTACGCAAAGACCAATGTGGGCACCGAAAGCAGAGCAGAGCTGCATGAGGCACTTTCTCTCACCGGCGCGGAAGTAAGCCTGAACCGGCTGCCCGCCGGGGCCGGTGTGCCCTTTGTCCACGCCCACAAGAACAATGAGGAAATCTACGGCATTCTGGAGGGTCGGGGCACCGCCGTCATCGACGGGGAGACCGTGGAACTGACCGCCGGAGACTGGCTGCGGGTATCCCCGGCGGCAAAGCGGCAGTTTTCCGCGGCGGCGGACTGCGGGATCACCTTCGTGTGCATCCAGGTGAAGGAGAACTCCCTGGGCGGCTTCACCGCCGACGATGCCATTGTGCTCTAAATCCGAAAAAATCGGGGTGCTGCTCAGGCAGCACCCCTTTTTGCAACGGAATCAGCCCCGGATGTCCAGAAGCTGGGCTTTTCCGGTCAGGGAAAGCACCGGGGAGTCGGCGGGGAGGAACACGCAGTCACCCTTGCCGATGGAGAGTGTGCCGGTTTCCCAGGCGATTTTTCCTGCCCCTTCCAGGCACAGCAGCACCCGAAAGGCCAGGGGGTCTGCCTGACAGCAAACACCTTGCCCCCGAGTGTTGACGATCAACCGGTGCACCTCAAAATACTTGCACCGGCAAAGAAGCTCACTGGCCGCGCCGGGCCGGTAGCGCAGCACCCGCAGGGGCTGCTTCGGCTCTGCGCTGCTGCGAAGATTCGCCACCGCCAAGGCCTTGTCGATATGCAGCTCCCGCTTTTTGCCATCCTTGCCCGTTCGGTCATAGTCATACAGCCGATAGGTCAGGTTGGAATTTTCCTGAATTTCCGCAACCAGCGCACCGGCTCCGATGGCGTGGATGGTGCCGGCGGGAATGAAAAACACATCGTCTTTTCGAATGGGTACCCATTGCAAATACTTTCCCAGGGTGCCTTCAGAGATGGCTCGGCGAAGGGTGGCCGCATCCGCGTCCCGGCTTAGGCCGTAGACCAGGCGGCTGTTTTCGGATGCGTCCAGGACGTACCACATTTCCGTTTTCCCCAGCTGGCCGTTTTCGTGTTCCCGGGCGTAAACATCGTCCGGATGCACCTGAACAGACAGATTTTCCCGGGCATCGATGAACTTCACCAGAATGGGAAGGCCCGTTTCTCCGGCGTGGCGGGTGCCCAGATATTCCGGGTGAGCCAACAGAATTTCCGCCAGGCTCAGGCCGTCAAATTTACCGCCTACCGCAAAGCTTGAGCCGTCTGGATGGGTGGAGCACTCCCAGGTCTCCGCCAGGGGGGACAGGGGAATGGCCTTGCCGAAATCCACGTTCAGCCGGTTCCCGCCCCAGAGGTAGTCCTTACCGGAGGGGCGAAGGAAAATAGGGAACCTTTCCATATTATCCGCGCTCTAGGGGGAACTTCTGCTTGTCGCTGACGGAGATTTCCTGCCCTAGCTGCACCTCAATGAGCTTCAGCTCGGTTTTCGCAAAAACCGTATGGCGGCAGCCCGCGGCCATAGTAATCACGTCGCCGGGATGCACCGCCTGCTCGAAGCCGTCCACCAGGGTGGTGCCTTCCCCGGAAATCACCGTCCACACCTCGTCTCTGTGCTGGTGGCTGTGATAGTTCATGCTGTGACCCGGATTCAGAGTGACCTTGATGGTCATGGAGCCGCTCTCCACATCCAGCACCCGGAAGGAGCCCCAGCTCTTTTCGGCGAACATAGTCTGCTGGACAAATTTGTCCACAAAGGGCTTGATGTAGCTGGACTGCTCCTTGTCGGAGACCAGGATGCCCTCCGGTGAGGCGGAGATCACCACATCATGGAGCCCCATGGCAAGAATCGGCACGTCCATTTCATTGACGATGTGCACATTCCGGCACACTTCATTGCACACACCTTTGCCCACAATGGGCTCCTCCATGGCTTCCGTCAGGGTGTTCCAGGTGCCAAGATCCATCCATTGCCCGGCAAACCGCTGGACCTGGATGCTTTTCTCCTTTTCCACCACTGCATAGTCGAAGGAAATTTTTGTCAGGGTTTCATACTTGCTGAAAAGATCCTGATAGTCGGTAAAATCAATGAGCCTGTGGGCGATATCCAGCACATAGCCAAGCTTGTAGGCGAATACGCCGCCGTTCCACAATGCCCCCTGGGCGATATAGGCCTTGGCGGTTTCCACGTCCGGCTTTTCCTTGAAGGTGCGCACCATAGCGGTGGCATCGGCGGTTTCCGGGATGATGTAGCCGTACTTTTCACTGGGGTAGGTTGGCTCAATGCCCATGAGCACCAGATTTGCCTCTCCCTTGTCCGCCTGGGCGGAGAGCTTTTTCAGCGCGGCAAAGTAATCGTCGTTGACATAGGGGTCAACGGGGCACACCACCACGGATTCCTCCGGGGATACCCCATGGACATCCGCCAGATAGGCGGTTGCCAGGGCGATGGCCGGGAAGGTGTCCCGGCGGCAGGGCTCCACGGAAATCCCCACGTCGTCGCCCAGCTGGTTGCGGATGGCGGATACCTGGGTTTTGGCGGTGGCGATGGTCACGGTGGCATCGGTGTCTACCGTTTTGATCTGCCGATAAACCCGCTGCACCATGGATTCATAGGTGCCGTCGGCTTTCTTGAAAAGCTTGATAAACTGCTTGGAGCGGATATCGTTGGACAGAGGCCACAGCCGCTTGCCCGACCCGCCGGATAACAGAACAATGTTCATGATTGTCTCCTAAAGTAGAAGAATTGGTTGGTTTGTAGGGGCCAATGCCCACATTGACCCGCTTTTGGAAGGCTTCGCATTGCAATGCCATGCGTCATTGGTTCTCGGACACTTGGAGGGGATTGCGATGACATGTGTTGTACGATAGTGCCCAGAAAAGCCCGGCCGATTTATCTTTCCGCCCGCATGGGATTATTCAGGAAGTCCTCATAGGACAGGCGCAGGCCGTCTTCCAGTTCCGTCTTGTAGACCCAGCCGAGAGCCGTGGCCTTGGACACGTCCAGCAGCTTTCTGGGGGTGCCGTTGGGCTTGGTGGTATCCCACTTGATCTCACCGGTGTAGCCCACGACCTTGGCAACCAATTCGGTCAGCTCCTTGATGGTCAGTTCCTTGCCGGTACCGGCGTTGACCGTCTCGTTGCCGGAGTAGTTGTTCATCAGGAAAACGCACAGGTTTGCCAGATCGTCCACATACAGGAACTCACGCAAAGGAGAGCCGTCGCCCCAGCAGGTAACGCTGGGCAGGTTCTGCTCCTTGGCCTCATGGAACCGGCGAATCAGCGCCGGAACCACATGGCTATGGGTGGGGTGATAGTTGTCGTTAGGGCCATAGAGGTTGGTAGGCATGACGGAAATGTAATCCGTGCCGTACTGACGGTTCAGGAATTCACAGTACTTCAGACCGCTGATCTTCGCCAGTGCGTAGGCCTCATTGGTCTTTTCTAGCTCGGAGGTCAGCAGGCAGCTTTCCTTCATGGGCTGCGGTGCCATGCGGGGGTAGATGCAGGAGGAGCCCAGGAACTCCAGCTTCTTGCAGCCGTTCTTCCAGGCAGAGTGGATGACGTTCATTTCCAGCGTCATGTTGTCATACATGAAATCGGCCAGTGCTTCCTGATTTGCTACAATGCCGCCGACCTTGGCAGCCGCCAGGAACACATACTCCGGCTTCTCCTGCGCAAAAAACGCTTCCACCGCATCCTGACGGGTCAGGTCCAGCTCCTTGTGGGTGCGGGTGATGATATTGGTGT
>OLHA01001014.1_pt1 | contig 15697 bp, 12 predicted proteins | sample 1605961 | NCBI WGS metagenome assembly OLHA01 (sample SAMN03283288) | human gut metagenome | biome: human-associated habitat; material: feces | host: Homo sapiens | place: Peru | collected 2012
CGCAGGCGGAACCGTTCGGGCTTGGGTCTTCTGATCATCTGATGGCACCTCCCCAGGGAATGTTTGCGCTGGATGCATCGCAGCTGCGGAACACGGCGCACTCTACGCGGGCCTTCAATGTGCAGTCCAAAGCGCCCTTGTCCACAACGGTCACGCGAACATTCTTAACTTCCAGACGGTCCAGGGTCTCCAGGATCGTGGCCTTGATCTGGCGGCCATACTGATTCATAACGCTGCTGGAAAGCTCCAGCTCAATGCCGTCTCCACCGGGCTCCACAGTGACCATGGCATCGCTGGATTCCAAAGTGCCTGCTGCGGCAGATTTCAGAATTTCCATGTTGATCCTCCCTATGTTTTTTTATTTTTGATGACAATAAGATACCATAGAGAAATTCCAATTTCAAATACTTAATTGTTTATTTAAGTATAATTTCTGTCGAATATTCCGACAATAAGCCTTGACATCTATAAAAAATTCCTTATAATCAGTATTGATTCGCGCCCATAGGATTCGTGAATATGCTGTAAAAAAGTGGTGATTTTTCTATGAACATGAAACAAGCCCTGTATTTCAAAACCATTGCGCAATACGGAACCATCACTGCTGCGGCCAAGCAGCTTTATATCAGCCAGCCCTCCCTGAGCCAAACCCTGCGGCAAATCGAAGACGAGGTTGGAACGCCTTTGTTTGACCGCAGCACCTCCCCTTTCCACCTGACTTATGCCGGTGAGCGCTATCTGAAGGCCGTAGAGGCCATGCTGGACATTGAAACCCGGCTGAAGGAAGAAATTGAAAGCATCCGCCGGGATGACGGCGGCCGCCTGCGGCTGGGCATCAGCGTTACCCGGGCCATGCAGGTGCTTCCGGATGTGATTCCCATTTTCACCCAGGCCTATCCCAATGTGACCATCGAGCTGACGGAGGCCGCCTCTGCCAGTCTGGAAGGGCTGCTGCAAAAGGGACAGATCGATCTGGCCCTGGCCGCCCTGGAAGCCAACGAGGCCAACATTGCCTATGAGCTCATCGAAAAGGAATCCATTGGCATTCTGGCCGGAAAAGGCAGCCAGCTGGCCCAGCTGGTCCCTTCCGGAACGCCCATCAGCCTGGAAATGGTGGAAAAAGAGGCCTTCGTGTCCCTGGACACCTCCCATTCCTCCCGCATCATTCAGGACCGCCTGTTCCGGCGGTATAATATCCGCCCGAAGATTCTCCTGGAGACCTCTTCCCTGGAGGTTGCCCGCCGGGTGGCGCTGAAAAGCGGTGCCTGCATGGTCCTGCCGGACGTCTATGCCGACGAATTTGTCTTCAATTCCGGCGGTGCCTTCTATCCCCTGAAGGACTACGAAAACCATCGCCACTTTTACGCCTGCTACCGTAACGACGAAAACACAAAGAAATACATACGGGATTTCGTCTCCATCACCACCTCGGTTCTGAACCAGACCACCCACGGGAAACGGATATAAGCCGCTATAAAAAGGAGCTGCAAGGCACATCGCTTTGCAGCTCCATCTTATTTCACTTGCGGCTTTTGTTCCGCTTCTTCCCGGTCAGTTATCACCCCTGCTGTAGCCGTTCTTCATTCCCTGGCTGGCCGCCAGGAGAACCTTATTCAGGGTCTTGGTCGTCTCCTGCTCTGCCATGGTGCAGAGCGCTTCATTGGCCTGCTCCAGAAGAGTGTCATCTTCTGTTTCCGCCAGCCGCCCATCATACTCCCGCAGCAGTGCCCGGGCCTTGCTGACAACGGCTGCCTGATAGCGCTCCACATGGACGATGGCCGTGCCATAGTGGGCGTCGGTCAGGGCATTGATCAGGCGGCTGTTCCAATAGAAGTTGTCTGTGGACACATCCTCGGTCACATCCGTCAGGTATTTGGGCAGGCGGGACACCTGGGTATACACCGGCAGCACCGTGTTGAAGCTGGTAGAGCCGAAGCAGATCCACTCAATGCCCTTGGCCTTTTCCGGCACCCCATTGCGAATCTGGCAAATGGCCATCACACCGGTGCGGTTAATGCCAATGGGCCGGTAAATACCCTTTCTGGGGTCCTCTGCCTTGGCATAGGGGTTATAGGGTGTACCCTGATAGTAGGAAGAGAGAATGTACTTCACGTCCTCCACCGTCACCTTGCGCTCCGGCACAAAGGACCAGGGGATGTTGTCACTGGCGGGCGTAAAGTCCGCATGCTCCCCTTCCCAGCGGTAGCGGGTGGGGCAGAGCATCTTTCCCATAAACCAGGCCCGGGGGGTATTGTAAACATGGTCGGAATCCGTGTGGGAGCCGAAGCAGTTCCGGGGATTGAACACGCCATCGTTGCCCGTATCCAGATGGTTCTCCGCAATGAAGGTCTTCAGATCCCCGGAGCACAGGTTTTCCCTGCCCTCGCCAAAGGCATCCGCAAAATCGAAACGATCCAATCCGAATTGGTTGGGCATAATGACGCATTCATCGTCCGCCACCCGGCGGGCAATCCAGTGGTGACCGCCGATGGTCTCCATCCACCAGACCTCTTTGTCATCGTTGAAGGCAATGCCATTGGACTCATAAGTACCGTACTGCTCCAGAAGCTTTCCCAGCCGCACAACGCCCTCCCGGGCAGAATGGATATAGGGCAGCACCAGAACCACCAGGTCCTCCTCGCCGATTCCCCCCGGGATATCCTTCTCCCGGCGGCTCTTGGCCTTCCGGTACTCCACCATAGGGTCCGCCCCCAGAACTCTGGGATTGGTCGTGATGGTCTCCGTAGCGGTCATGCCCACGTTGGCCTCGTTGATGCCCGTTGCGGCCCAGATACCCTCGGACCGGTTCACATTGGGGCAGGTGGTATAGCGCATGGGGTTCTCCGGCAGCTCGACGGTCAGATGGCCGATGACGCTTTTGTACGTGCGGGGCTGCTTTTTAGGGTCCACCGTCACCAGCTTTTTCACGTCAAAGTAACCGTCGTCCGTTCTGGCGATCATGGTAGAGCCGTCATTGCTGGCGTTTCTTCCTACAAGAATGGTTGTGCAAGGCATAGTCTTCTCTCCTTTGTTTTCGTTTTTTTACATTATAGCACACTGCCAAAAGGAAAACCAGCTTTTCTATTCCATTCTGGGTAAATAACGCTCAGGATGCTTTATGTACTGCAGCTGCATTTCATGAAAATACCCCCAATTCCGGGGTATCCGGAATTGGGGGGTACATATCACGAACCGGGGGCTTTGGCAGGATCAGACGGTCTCAACCTTAATGGTGTTGGTGTTCCCTGTCTTGCCATTGATGGGCCCGCCGGTAATGACCACGCAATCACCGCTCTGGAGATGCATGTACTTCTTGGCGTTCTCCAGGCCATAGTAGAACATGACATCCATAGAGCTGAACTCACTGGCAAGCACAGGGGTAACGCCCCAGCTCAGGTTCAGCTTTCTCCAGGCCTTCTCGTCCACGGTCATACCCACAATATCCGTGGGGCAGCGGAAGCGGCTGACCATCCGGGCCGTCTTTCCGGAGACGGAACAGACCACAATAGCCTTGGCGTTCACGTCAATCGCCATGGCACAGGTGGCATGGGAAATGGCATCCAGATTGTTGCTGATGCGGAAGTCGTTCTTATAGAACCGCTCTTTGTAGCTGGTGTGCTGCTCGGTGAATTCCGCGATCTGGGCCATGGTTGCCACGGCCTCTACGGGGTACTTGCCCGCGGCAGACTCGCCGGAGAGCATAATGGCAGAAGTTCCATCATACACGGCATTGGCCACATCGGAAATCTCGGCTCTGGTGGGCCGGGGATTCTGGATCATAGACTCCAGCATCTCGGTGGCGGTAATGACCCGCTTGCCAAGCAGACGGCACTTGTGGATCAGGCGCTTCTGGATGGCGGGCAGCTCCACGAAGGGGATCTCCACGCCCAGGTCACCTCTGGCCACCATAATGCCCTCGCAGGCCTCGCAGATTTCCTCTATATTGTCCACGCCGGACCGATTCTCGATCTTGGCAATGATCTCGATCTGGCTGCCGCCGTTGTCGTCCAGGAACTTCCGCATATCCAGCACATTCTGCTTGTTGGAAACGAAGGAGGCGGCCACGAAGTCCACATCGTTCTGGATGCCAAAGAGCAGGTCTGCCTTGTCCGCTTCACTGAGGAAGGGGCCGGTCATAACCTTATTGGGGAAGGACATGCTCTTGCGGTTGGAAAGCTCACCGCCTACAATGCACTTGCAGATGGCATCGCTGCCCTGGAGCTTCTCTACCTCGAAGACCACCAGGCCATTGTTGACCAGGACCCGGTCCCCTACGGACAGGTCCTTCACAAGGCCCTTATAATTCACGGAAACGCGGGTCTCGTCGCCCTCCACCTCATCCACCGTAAAGGTGAAGGTATCACCGGCGGAAACCGTGACCTTACCATCCTTAAAGGTGCGGATGCGGTACTCGGGGCCCTTGGTATCCAGCATGATCGCCAGAGGCAGACCCAGCTCCTTGCGCACCTGTTTGATCAGATTGATTTTGTTCTGCTGCTCCTCATGGGTGCCATGGGAGAAGTTTAGCCGGGCCACATTCATACCGGCCTGGCACATTTTTTTCAGGGTCTCGGCATTTTCAGAAGCCGGACCGATGGTGCAGATAATCTTCGTTTTCCGCATAAAGCATCGCTCGCTTTCTTTCATTGTTTTTTAGATATCTCGATTCTGGCGTATTATACCACATCTTATTTTCCGTTTCAATCGTTCAAAAAGAAAATATTTTCACGTTAAATTCTTCGCTTTTGGAAACTTTTTTCAAAATTTTTGTATCGATTATTTTGTATTCAAAGCCATCTCTTACAGCACTGGATTTTTGGGACAGTTTATGGTATACTGTCCCAAAGAGAATCACCCAGGAGGAAACCCATGCCCATTCAAATCCCCAATGATCTGCCTGCTGCAGGTGTTTTGCAGCAGGAGAATATTTTTGTCATGCCCCAGAATCGGGCTGCCCGGCAGGATATCCGGCCTCTGGAAATTTTGCTGCTGAACCTGATGCCCACCAAAATCGTCACGGAAACCCAGCTCAGCAGACTTTTGGGCAATACGCCCCTGCAGGTCCATTTGGAGCTGATCCACACCACCTCCCACACCGCCAAGAACACCCCCCAGGAGCATCTGCTGTCCTTTTACAAGACCTTTGACGAGGTGAAGGACCGGAAATTCGATGGCATGGTCATCACCGGAGCCCCTGTGGAGCAGCTGCCCTTTGAAGAGGTGGACTACTGGCAGGAGCTGTGCCGGATCATGGAGTGGAGCAAAACCCACGTCCACTCCACCTTCCACATCTGCTGGGCCGCCCAGGCGGGGCTCTTCTATCACTACGGCATTCCCAAATATCCCCTGGCCCAGAAGCTCTTCGGGGTCTACCCCCACCAGGCGGACTATAAGCGCTCCATCCTGCTGCGGGGCTTTGACGACACCTTCTACGCCCCCCACTCCCGGCACACCACCGTCAGGCGGGAGGACATCGAAAACCGGCTGGAGCTGCGCATCCTGGCCTCCTCCCCGGAGGCAGGGGTTTACGCCATCATGACCAAGCACGGCCGCCAGATCTTCATCACCGGCCACGGGGAATACGACCCGGACACCCTGGAAAAGGAATACCTGCGGGACAAACAGCAGGGTCTCCCCATTTCCGTCCCCGCCCACTACTATCCAAATGACGACGACAGCCAGCGGCCCATAGACACCTGGCGGAGCCACGCCAATCTGCTCTTTTCCAATTGGCTCAACTATTTCGTCTACCAGACGACCCCCTACGACATCATGACCGTAGGCAGCGCCGCTACCTACGAAAAGGGCGAATGATTGCAAAATCCCCTCTCCGAAAAAAAATCGGAGAGGGGAAAACATTATCCTTTTTTCTTCAAAACGCCATCCACGGTCTTTGCCAGAGTGCCTCCCAGCAGGCCGCAGGCCGCGGCCTCTACCAGGCCCTGAACACCAACCAGCAGCACCACAAACATAAAGGGATTGGCGGCACCCTTCTTTACGACCAGGTTCTGGACGAACTCCGTCCGGTAGAACACCAGCACGATATAGCCCATAAAGAACAGGGTGTTGAGAACCGGGGCGGACACGGCACCCACAAAGAAGCTCCAGATCCTCTTTTTATCCAGCTTGGCACAGAAGCGATACACCCAGGCACAGCACAGGCCCATGAGCATCCGCATACCCACGCACAAAATCACCGTGTGCACAGGGCTGACGGCAAAGAAAGCCCCGGTCATGGCAGACCGGCCGGAAACGGCATCGTACAGGCTGAGCAGACCAAAGACAGCCCCCAGCACCAGCCCCTCCAGGGGCCCGCAGAGAATGGCGGCCATGGCGATAGGCAGGGTCAGAAAGCTCATGTTCAGCGGCCCTACCGGCACCGCTCCCAAGCCCAGAGCCCGCATAGCCAGCTCAATGGCAAGAAGCATGGCAAGGGTCGTCAGACGGGTGACCTTTTTCGAAGTGGTTTTCATATTCAATTCCTCCTGCTGCCGTTCCTTTTTTGGATACAGCGCATTTTTATTGATCTGCCGGAGCTTCCGGATCCCATTCCGCTGCCGTTTCCATTCTGGAATACAGCGCGGAGGACACAGCCGGGGCAGCCGGGCAAACAGATATAGTATACACGCATTTCGATGAAATGCAAGAAAAACTTATTTTTTGTTCAGGGTGTACAGATAGGCCAGGCCCTTGAGGATCATGTCCGGGTCATAGTCGTGGGCATGGCGGACCAGGTGGTCGATATACCGGGCGCCGCCGCCGGTGATGACCAGGCTGACGGGACTTCCCAGCTCCTCTTCGATGGAGCGGACGATGCCGTCTACCAGGGCCGCCGCCCCGTAGACCGCGCCGGAACGCATACATTCCGCCGTGTCCTTCCCTACTACGTGGCCCGGGTCCTCCAGCTCCAGCATGGGCAGCTGGGCCGTGTGGCCGGACAGGGCCCGCAGCCCCGTCTCCATACCGGGGCAGATCACGCCCCCAAGGAAGACGGCTCCTTCTTTGATTACATTAAAGGTCGTCGCCGTGCCCAGGTCCACGGTAACCAGAGGCAGCGGATAATGGGCGCAGGCCCAGGCGCTGTCCACCAGCCGGTCCCGGCCCACCTTCTCCGGGTGGGGCACCTCCACGGTAAGGCCCAGGCGGCTTTCCTGGGTGATGACCAATGGAGCCACGCCAAAGATGGAGTAGCAGCTCTCCACCATCACCTCCAGCACCCTGGGCACCACGCTGGAAATGACCACGCCGGAGAAATCCTCCAGCTCCCGGCCCAGCGTTTTCAGGCGCTTGAGCAGATGGACGGTATAGTCCGCCGCATCCCAGGTGCTGTTGGTATCCAGCTTGGTTCGGAACCGGACCCGGTAGGCGTTGGGGTAAGAAATCTCCACGCCGCCGAAGGACACGGTGGTATTGCCGATGTCAACGACCAAAATCATATTCATTTCCTCGTTTTTGGGGCTCATCCCGGCGAGGCCGTGGATGGCTGGCTTTATTATACAGACTTTCCCGGCCCTTGGCAATTGTTTTTCCGAAAAAATTTCGGCTTCTTGCAAAAGCCGGGCAGATGCGGTATACTGGTAGTATCCTACCAAAAAAGAAGGCAGCTTATGGACAACTTACACGGAAAATGCGTGCTTCTGGGGATCACCGGAGGCATTGCCGCCTATAAAATGGCCAACGTGGCCAGCGCCCTGCGAAAAATGGGGGCAGACACCCACGTGATCATGACGGAAAACGCCACCAAATTCATTACCCCCCTTACCTTCGAGACCCTGACCAACAACCGCTGCGTGGTGGACACCTTCGCCCGGGATTTCCAGTACGATGTGGCCCATGTGTCCCTTGCCAAGGCGGCGGACGTGATCCTCATTGCCCCGGCAACCGCCAACGTCATTGCGAAATTGGCCCACGGTCTGGCGGACGATATGCTGACCACGACGGTACTGGCCGCCCGGTGCCCCAAGCTCATTGCCCCGGCCATGAACACCGCCATGCTGGAAAATCCCGCCACTCAGGAAAACCTTGCTGCCCTGGGCCGCTACGGCTTCACCGTCATCGATCCCGCCGTGGGGCTGCTGGCCTGCCAGGATGTGGGCCCCGGCAAGCTGCCGGAGCCGGAGGCCCTGGTAGAGGCCATCTCTATGACCATTGCCCGGGAAAAGGACCTGGCCGGTGTCCGGGTCACCGTCACCGCCGGTCCCACCCAGGAGGCCCTGGATCCGGTGCGGTACCTGACCAACCACTCCACCGGGAAGATGGGCTACGCCATTGCCCGGGAGGCCGCGCTGCGGGGGGCGGAGGTCACCCTGATCTCCGGGCCTGTCAGCCTGAAAACCCCCGCCGGGGTCCATGCTGTGGCCGCCGTCAGCGCCCAGGATATGTTTGAGGCGGTGAAGGCCGCCCTGCCGGAGACGGATATTCTCGTCATGTCCGCTGCCGTGGCGGATTACCGCCCCGCCTCCGTGGCGGCGGACAAAATCAAAAAGCAGGAAGGCGATATGTCCATTCCCCTGGAGCGGACCCCGGAAATCCTCACCTGGGTCAGCCGGAACCGGCATCCGGGGCTTTTCGTCTGCGGCTTCTCCATGGAAACCCGGGATATGCTGGAAAACTCCCGAAGGAAGCTGCAAAGCAAGCACCTGGACATGATCGTTGCCAACAATCTGAAGACGGAGGGTGCCGGCTTTGGAGTGGATACCAACGTGGTGACCATCCTCACCCCGGAGGAAACCAAGGAGCTGCCCCTCATGGAGAAAGCACAAGTGGCCCGGGTATTGCTGGACGAGATCCGGGCAAGAAGGAGCTGACCATGCGTTCTCATACCATCCGCAATCGATCCCTCACCTCCGGCAGTATTCCCGGGAGCATCCTGCTTTTTGCCCTGCCACTGTTTCTGGGGCAGCTGCTGCAGCAGTTTTACAACATGGCCGATGCCTGGGTCATCGGCAACTTCGCCAGCAACAACGCCTTCGCCGCCGTATCCAGCGGCGGCAGCCTGACCTTTCTGATCATCGGCTTCTTTAACGGCATCGCTGTCGGCGGCGGTGTGGTCATCTCCCGGTATTTCGGAGCCAAGGACCGGGCAAACACCCAAAAAGCCATCCACACCGCTTTGCTGTTCGGCATTCTGGCCTCTTTGGCCGCCACGGTGGTGGGCCTGCTGCTGGTCCCCACGCTGCTGGGGCTCATGGGCACCCCGGAAGAAGTGCTGCCCTACTCCCTGGAGTATTTCCGGGTTTATTTCGGCGGCGTGTCCACCATCATCCTGTATAATATGTGCATGGCCATCATGCAGGCCCTGGGAGACAGCATCCGGCCCCTATTTTACCTTTTTGTGTCCTCCGTGATCAATGTGATCCTGGACCTGTGGTTTGTGGCAGGGCTCCACTGGGGCGTCACCGGTGCCGCCGTGGCTACGGTGATCGCCCAGGGCCTCAGCGCCGCCCTCTGCCTGGTGCGTATGTCCAGGGACACCGGGGAAATGACCCGGCTCCAGTGGCGGCTCCTGCGCTGGGACAAATACATGATGGGCCGGATCTTTCGCCAGGGCCTGCCCACCGGCGTGCAGAACGCCGTCATCAGCCTGGGAAATGTGGTGATCCAGAGCAACATCAATTCCTTCGGCTCCTACGCCATGAGCGGCCTGGGGGCCTACAGCAAGATCGAGGGCTTCGCCTTTCTGTCCGTCACCGCTATGAGCATGACCCTGCCCACCTTTGTCAGCCAGAACCTGGGGGCCGGAAACATTTCCCGGGCAAAAAAGGGCGCTGTCTTCGGCTGCCTCACCGGCATGGCAGCGGCGGAGCTGACGGGCATTGTCATGTTTGTCTTCATTCCCCAGCTGCTGGCCCTCTTCATCGACACCCCGGAGGCCATTGCCTACGGCACCCTCCACGCCCGGATCGATACCCTCTTTTACTGTATGCTGGCCCTGGCCCACTGCTCGGCGGGCGTGCTTCGGGGCTGCGGCAAGTCCACCGTGCCCATGGTCATCATGCTGGGCTGCTGGTGCGTGCTGCGAAGCGTATATGTGACCCTGATCCTGAAGGTCATCCACCAGTTCCGGATGATCTGCTGGGCCTATCCCCTGACCTGGACGGTGAGCTGCGTATTTTTCGTGTTCTACCTCTCCCGGCTGGACTGGAACAAATCGGCAGAGGTCATTTGAAAACCATATAAAAGGATGCCTCCACGCCCCTGACAAATTGCACAAAAGAAAGATTCCGGATTTGTAAGGATTTCCAAAGTTTGAAAAAACCCTTGCAATCCGGAACCATTCTTTTTATACTGGTATACACGCCAATGCCTTTTTTCGGCCTAAGGAGGAATCGACTATGAAAAAGATCATGACCCGATTGCTGTCCCTGGTGCTGCTGGGGACCTTTATCCCCAGCTTCGTCCTGGCGGCTGACTGGGATCTGGATAAGGGCAGCATTACCGTCAGTGCTACGGTAGAGAGCCAGACCGTTTCCCAGGCGGGAGGCAGCCCAACAGTAGACAATAATCCCGTCATCACCAGCAGCAGCGGGAAGACAAACAACACCGTCACCATCACAGCGGAGAAAAACGCCACCGCCAACGTGACCCTGGAGAATGTCAACATTGACACCGGGACAACAGATGAGGCGGCCATCACGACCTCTGGTGAAGGAAACGTAAACATCGAGCTGAACGGAACCAATACGGTTCAAAGTGGCAATACCCACGCCGGTGTGGAAAAGAAGGACAACGGCACCCTGACCATTACGGACGAAAATAAGGATGGCAGCCTCACGGCCACCGGCGGCAACTACGGTGCCGGTATCGGCGGCGGTCAAGGAGGCAGCGGCAGTAACATTACCATCTCCGACGGCAAGGTAACCGCCACTGGTGCCGGTGCTGGTGCCGGTATCGGCGGCGGCTACGAAGGCAGCGGCAAGGGCATTACCATCGAGGGCGGCGAGGTTACGGCCCAGGGCGACACCGGCGGTGCCGGTATCGGCGGCGGAATTAGCGGTACCGGCAGCGATGTCACGATTTCCGGTGACGCGCAGGTGAAGGTACAGGGCGGCAGGGCAAATGAAATCTGGCACAAAGGTGCGGCTATCGGCAGCGGCGGCACCGTTACGACGGAGGGAAATGAAGTCTCCCCCAATACCTCTGATTTGACAGTAGAGGGATCCATCCAGATATACAAGCCCGGTAAGAATATCAATACGGACACACCTGACAAAACCATCGAAGGCCAAAAGGGCGATCATTCCTGGAACGCTGGTGAAGTGACCACTCCTGCCACCTGTACCACCCCAGGGGTAAGGACCTACACCTGTACAAAGAATCCAGCCCACACCAAAACGGAACCCATCCCGGCGCTGAATCATCAGTTTGGCGCTTACATCTACGACAACAATGCCACCTGCACCCAGGACGGCACGGAGACCGCCAAGTGTGAGCGCTGCAACAAGACGGACACCCGGACCGCCAAGGGCACCAGGCTGCCCGAACACACCGACGAGACGGTGCCGGAGAGCAAGGCGGCGGCCTACTGGGTCTCCGACTCTGAGGGCCAGAGTATCCCCTACCAGGCCCAGCAAAAGGACGGCGTACTCACCGTGACCGTCCAGGCGGACACCGCCTCCCTCCGCGGCACCACCGGGAGCCTGGGGCAGCTGGAGGCCCAGGGCATTGCGGAGATCCGGTTCGTCACCAAGGGGGCCCAGTCCGCGTTCACCCTGGCGGACCTCCTGGCCTCCGGCACCGGCAGTTTTACCCTGACCCATGACGGCGACAAGGTCACATTCACCCTGGAAAACACAGACATCAGCGGGATTCTCAAGTAATGGATTCCATACAAAAAATCGGCGGCAAAATTGCCGCCGATTTTTTGCCTTCCGCTCTTGCCGATTTCACCAGAGCTTCCCTAGTTTTCCGACATGGGTTCGTCCTCCGGCGTGTCGCCGTTCCGGGCGGCCCACTGCTCCTTGGTGATGAGGATATCCCGGGGCTTGGAGCCCTGGAAGGGGCCTACAATGCCCTTTTCCTCCATCTCGTCCACGATTCTGGCAGCTCTGGCATAGCCCAGCTTTAACCTGCGCTGGAGCATGGAAACAGAGGCCTGTCCGGTTTCCAGAATGACATCTACAGCGGCGGGGAGCATTTCATCTCCCTCCAGCTCGGCGTCGTTGGGTTCCGGGTCGGCGGCAGCGCCCTTGCCGCTCTTTCCGGTCTGCTGGGCCTTCTTCTCGATTTCCTCCAGAACCTGCTGGTTGTAGTCAGCCGTATAATTGTCCTTCACGAAGCTGGCAACCGCCTCCACCTCGCTGTCCGTGACGAAGCAGCCCTGGACACGCAGCGGCTTGCCGCAGCCGATGGGGGCATAGAGCATATCGCCCTTGCCAACCAGCTTCTCCGCGCCCTGGGTGTCCAGAATGATCCGGGATTCCATGGCGGAGGCCACAGAGAAGGCAATTCTGGAGGGAATGTTGGCCTTCATCAGGCCAGTGATCACGTCTGCGGAGGGACGCTGGGTGGCAATGATCAGGTGCATTCCGGAAGCACGGCCCATCTGGGCAATGCGGCAGATGGAATCCTCCACCTCCTTGGCAGCTACCAGCATCAAGTCCGCCAGCTCATCGATGATGACAATGATCTGTGGCAGCTTCTGGCCGCCCTCCTCATTGGCAACGATGCTGTTGTAGGATTCCAGGTCCCGGACACCGGCATCGGACATGAGCTTGTAGCGGCGCAGCATTTCCGTCACGGCCCACTGGAGGGAACCTGCGGCCTTCTTGGGATCTGTGACCACGGGGATCAGCAGCTGAGGAATGCCGTTGTAAATGCCCAGCTCCACCATTTTGGGGTCTACCATAATGAGCTTCACATCCTCGGGGCCGGCCTTATAGAGCAGACTGATGATGATAGAGTTCATACACACGGATTTACCGGAACCGGTGGTACCGGCGATGAGCATATGGGGCATCTTCGCAATGTTGCCCACAATGCAGTTGCCTGCAATATCCTTGCCCACGGAGAAGGAGGACTTGCCCTTGGCCTGGGCAAAGGCCGGGGAATCGATGACCTCCCGCAGGGACACGGTGGTCACCGTCCTGTTGGGCACCTCAATGCCCACAATGGAGATTTTCCCGGGCACGGCGGCAATTCGCACACCGGAAGCGCCCAGGCTCAGGGCGATGTCATCGGCGCAGCCGGTCAGCTTGCTCAGCCGGACGCCCTTGTCCAGCTCCACTTCATACCGGGTAACGCTGGGGCCACGGGTCACATTGATAATATGGGCATCGATGTGGAAGGAAGCCAGGGTCTCGTTGAGCCGCCGGGAGTTCTCCCGCATTTCCTCGGTGCCGTCGGCACTGGTTCCGGCGGGACGGCGCAGCAGCTCAATGGGCGGGAACCGGTAGGCCGTCTGTTCGGCGGCGCTGCCCTGGGCAATCTCGGCGGCGACCTGCTTGGCAGACTCCGCCGCCTCCTTGGTGGTCACCTTGCCGGGCTTCTCTCCGGTATTCTCCGGAGGGACAATGGGCTTGGCAGGCCGCTCCTGCTGCTCCCGCTTCACGAGCTTTGGCATCTTCTCCGGAATCGGGGGCTGCTCCGGCTCCCGTTTGGGCTCCTGCTTTTTCTGCTTAGCCGGCTCTTCAGGGGTCTTCTCCACGGGAATGCCCCGGGTAACCGGCTGGGCAGGCGCGCCATATATGGGGGTATCAATATCCAGGTCGATGGTGTTCATCACGTCCGCAGCCCGGGCAGGTGTTCCGGAAGGGGCACTGCGGCGCTCCTGGGGCGGCTCTGCCTGGGCAGGGGCGGCAGGTGCAGCCGCCTGGGCGGGACGCTTCTTCTGTACCGGCTGGGGCTGAGGCTCCAGCTCATCGATGGTCATCTGCACGGGCTTACTCTTGGCCTGCTTCTTCTCGATCCGCTTCGTGGCAATATGGTTCACCACGGCGGCAGCAGGCTCCACATAGTCTGCCTCTTCCTTCTCCCAATCCTCTTCTCTGGGCCGCTCAGCAATGGCCTTGATAAGGCTGGGGATGGTGATCTGCACAGAGCCCAGCAGGGTCAGCAAAGCGCCCAGGCCGAAGAGCAGGTAAGAAATCACATTGCCGCAAGCCCAGCGGACCAGCATTGCTAGACCGCCGCAGAGCACGCCGCCGGTGGTCCCGGCAGCGCCGCCGGTATAGAGGTCCGCAACGACACCGATTCCCTCTGCCATGCCCTGGGTCTGCACGGCCAGATGGTAGATGCTGCCGCAGAAGAATACAAAGCAAATCACGCACACACTGCGCATAACCGGCTTCTGCTTTCTGCCGAAGGTCTGAATCACGAAAATCGCCGCCAGAGCGGGTATGGAGAAATAAAAGCCCACCTGGCCCAGCAGGCCCAGGATCACGGATTTCAGCACCTTCAGCAGGGCCCCATCCGGATTAATGGCGATGACCAGGAACAGTACAAACAGGCAGGCGCAGAGAACCGCCGCCAGAACATTAGGCGACAGGCCCCCTGCAAAATCCTGGTTACTCTTTTTCACCTTTTCGGGATTTTTCTTTTTGGGTGGGGTAGATTTGCTGCCGGATGACCCGGCGGGCGTCTTCTTTTGTGCACCGGCGGCCTTCATTTCCGCCTGCGTTGGCTTCTTTTGTGCCATGAATATCCTCCAAACCATAAAAACTGAACCGTATGCGAAAGCCAGAACTTCCCTGACCGGGAAGTCTGGCTCTCATGCTACCAGATTCAGGAAGAATGCAAACAGGGCGAGGCCCCAGCAATAGAATGCAAATACAGAAAAGCTATGCTCCGCCACAATGCGCCGCAGCAGCTTCACACCCCCAAGGGCGCCCAGGAAGCTGGCAAAGCCTGCGCACAGATAGGTCAGCACCAGGCTGAAGGTCACGCCCTCAAAGCCCCCGGCGATCACCCGGGCACCGTCGCAGACCACCGTACAGGCCTCTATAACGATTCCCACGGCCATGGCATTTTCCAGGGCATACTTTCTGTCCACACCGCATACGGACCCGATGGACACCATAGCCCCAATGCCGGAAATGCCCGGCAGCACAGAGGCCGCACCGCCCAGGCCCATCAGGAGGCCCTCCACCCGGCTCATGGTGCGGCAATCCTTATTTCCTGTGGGCAAAAACTGCGGAATATAGAGGATTGCTCCATTGAGCAGTAGCATCAGCGAAACTGCCAGAAGGCTTTGGCCAAGGCTTTGCGTAAGATTATAAAGAAAATAGGCCGGAACCACCGGAATAACCATAGTCCTGAGCAGGCGGAAGTCCATGAGGCTCTTGGTATCCAAGGGCCGTCTTCGCTTCTTTTTGGGAATGCGCGCCAGAGCCAGGGCCCGATTGATGCGGGTCAGCTGGGGGCGGCATATCTTGTACAGCGCCAGAAAAATGCCAAGATGCATCATCAGCAGCATCAAGTCGCTATTGCCGGAGGCTCCAAATATTTTCAGCAGCAGAATGCCATGGGCTCGGGAAGAAATCGGCAGTACCTCTGCTGCACCGGACAAGAAACTATAGACAAAATTTTGCAGCCAAGTCACACCTGCCGCCTCCTTCACAGAAAATTTCAATTTATAATAACATATATCTGCGGGAATTTCCAGTATTATTTTTCCTTCCCACAAAATGCAGGCAGGACGCGGCATGATATGCTCCCCATAGAGTAGACACTCGAAATAACAAAAATTTCGAGGCTACAC
>OLHA01001015.1_pt1 | contig 15694 bp, 14 predicted proteins | sample 1605961 | NCBI WGS metagenome assembly OLHA01 (sample SAMN03283288) | human gut metagenome | biome: human-associated habitat; material: feces | host: Homo sapiens | place: Peru | collected 2012
ATTTTCCAAACCTTGCCTGAGAACAAAATCTCTCGCTCCCAGCTCTTGCCGATTTCATCAGAGCTTCCCTATCGATTCCGGAGGAAAGATTTATGAAACGGAAAGCAATTTTGGCATTTGTCCTGTGCCTGGCTCTGGCAGGCTGCGGCACAAAGCAGGATGCGGTTTATGTTCAGTCTGTGGAAAGACTGGCCTCTGCCGGGGGCATTGCCCCGGGAGACCGGTTCCTGGGGCTGGTGGTGTCTGAGCACACCGCCGAGATCACCCGGGATTCGGAAAAGACCATCCAGGAGCTGATGGTCAAGGAGGGTGACGACGTAAAGAAGGGTCAGGCTCTTTTCAGCTACGACACCGAGGAGCTTCAGCTGAGCCTGGACAAGAAAAATCTGGAGGCTGCCCAGCTGCAAAGCACCATTGAAAGCAGCCAGGAGAAAATCAAAACCCTGGAGCGGGAGCGGCAGAGCGTCACCGGCACCGCCCGGCTTCAGTACACCGTGGAGATTCAGTCTGCCCAGGTGGATATGAAGGAAGCAGAGCTGAAGCTGAAAACCAAGCAGGACGAGGTGAAGAAGGCGGAGGAGCTGCTGAACAACTCCACCGTGACCTCCCCCATCACCGGTCGGGTGCAGAAGATCAACGAGAGCGCCACCACCGATGACAGCGGCAAGCCCGCGGCCTATATCGTCATCCAGCAGTCCGGCTCCTACCGGGTCAAGGGCGTGCTGGGAGAATTGCAGCGGGGCAGCCTCCGGGAGGGCGACCGGGTGAAGATGACCCCCCGTACCGGGGGCGATGGCTCCTGGACGGGCAAGATAACCCTGGTAGACTACGAAAATCCCTCCCAGGGCAGCGATACCGACCGGTACATGGGCACCTCTTCCGATGAGATGACCAGTGCCAGCAAGTATCCTTTCTATGTTTCCCTGGATTCCACCGACGGCCTGCTGCTGGGTCAGCATCTGTATATCGAGCGGAACACCGATGACGATACCCCCGGGGTGGGGGTCAGCGGCGCGTTCCTGTGCTATAACGAGGACGGCTCCGCCTATGTCTGGGCAGAGAAGAACGGGAAGCTGGAAAAGCGGGCAGTTACTCTGGGAACCTACAATCCGGATACGGATGTGCAGAAGATCACCGAGGGTCTGAGCTACGACGACTACATCGCCTACCCGGATCCCGACCTGTGCAAGCCCGGCGCGCCGACCACCCATGACATGCCGGTGGAGGACACAGATTCCGGCATGGACGGCGGTATGGATTCCGGCATGGACGGCGGCATGGATGGCGGCATGAATTCCGGCATGGACAGCGGTATGGATTCCGGCATGGACGGCGGCATGGATTCCGATATGGACTCCGGTATGGATTCGGCGGATACGCCGGCAACGGAAGGCCTGGAAGGCGGTGGAGCCTGATGGCAATTCTGGAACTGACGGACATCTGCAAGGACTACCAGCAGGGCAAGGAGCCTGTGCGGGTGCTGAAAAACATCAATATGACCGTGGAAAAGGGTGACTACCTGGCCATTATGGGCCCTTCCGGCTCCGGCAAGACCACCCTGATGAACATCATCGGCTGCCTTGACGTGCCCACCTCCGGCAGCTATACCCTGGAAGGCCGGGCACTGAAGGATTTGTCCGACGACGAACTGGCGGAGGTGCGCAACAAGCATATCGGCTTTGTGTTCCAGCGGTTCTATCTGCTGCCCAAAATGGATGCCCTGGACAATGTGGCACTGCCCCTGCTGTACGCGGACGTGCCCCTGAAGGAGCGGCGGGAGCGGGCGGAGGAAGCCCTGAAGGCCGTAGGCCTGGGAGAGCGGATCCATTTCCTGCCCAACCAGCTGTCCGGCGGCCAGTGCCAGCGGGTGGCCATTGCCCGGGCCATTGTGGGAAAGCCCCAGCTGCTGCTGGCGGATGAGCCCACCGGCGCTCTGGACACCAAGGCGGGCAATCAGATTATGGAGATTTTCCGCCGCCTCAGCGATGAGGGCATGACCATCATTATGATTACCCACGAGCCGTCCATTGCCGCCTGCGCGGACAAGACCTATCGGATTCTGGACGGCGAGCTGCATACCCGGGAGGAACCCCATGAAGAAGATTAACTGGAAAGAAATCCAGATTTGGAAGAAAATCCCCAAGTGGAAAGGCATTCCCAAGGGGAAGGGCAAGAAGGTTCTGGTCTGCGCCGGAGCCGGCATTGCCGCCGTGGCCATTGTGGCGGGGATTGTGCTGGGCACTCGCGGAAACGGGAAGACGGTGGACGTGTACCCCTTCGCCATGGTGGGCATGACGGAATACTGGGGCGATAACCAGGAGAGCTACGGCCCTGTGACCACGGACAAGATTCAGACCGTGTTTTTAAGCGACACCCAGATCATCACCGGCATCCCGGTGGAGGTGGGCGCCCATGTGAAAAAGGGCGATGTGCTGATGACCTACGACACCACCCTGTCCGAGCTGGAACTGGAGCGCAAGCGACTGGATGTGGAGAAGGCCAAGCTTCAGGTCACCGAGGCCGAGGAGGAGCTGCGCCGGATCAATCAGCTGAAGCCTTCCAGCGGCGGTGGCGGCGGTGGAAGCGCACCGGACTATGGCGACCAGCTGGATGAAAGCAAATACAAGGTCGTTACGGATTCCTCCTTTGACGGCAGTGAACCGAAAAAAGCACTGGTTTGCTGGATTGCCTCGGACATTCCGGTGAACAACTCCGTGCTTCAGGCTCTTTATTACCAGGCTCTGAACAATCAGGAGTTGATGAACACCCTTTCCCGGACAAAATCCAGCGCTTCGGAAATGCCGGACACGACGACTCCCTCGGAAGACCCTGAGCCGTCTTCCGACCCCAGTGAGCCTTCCACCCCCAGTGAGCCTTCCGAGCCTACGACCCCTGCCACGGAAGCCCCCACGGAGCCGCCCAAGCAGCCCCTGGAGGAACCGGAACCATCGGAACCGGAGACTCCGGCTCCCGTCATTACCAGCCCCAATGTGAAAAACGGCGGTACCTTTACCGTGGATAAGGGCATGGCGGTTGACCTGACCTTTGTCAACAAGACCAAGCAGAAAACCGAGTGGAACGTCGTGGAGCCTGCCGCGGGAGAGCTGCTGGCCTACCGGGGCGAGCAGACCTGTGCCCTGTCCGGCCGGGTCAGCCAGACAGGAAAAACGGAGTATGTGCTGACGGCCACCGTGGGCGATAAGACGGATACCTTCCGCTTTACCCTGGAGGTGGTGGAGCCGTCCGCCCCCTCCAAGGTCATCAATGATTTCTATGTTGTCCTGAAAAAGACTGACGGCGACCGGGAGAAGGCTCCCACCAGTCTGTGGCAGGGCGTTCATGTCTATGTCTACAACGGCAACGACTACGGCTTCTCTCTGTTTGATGCCCCGGCGGAAAGCGAATTCTTCGGGGGCTCTGACGATGACGGCGGCTTCAGCTCCGACTTTGGCAGCGGCATGACCTCCGCGGAAATTGCCCAGATGCGCCGGGAGCAGACCAAGAAGGTGCGGGATCTCTACGAAGCAGCCCAGATGGCCGAGTCCGAATATAACCTCATGGAGCGGGAATTCAACGACGGCAACGTTCGGGCAGACCTGGACGGCGAGGTGGTTTCCGTGCTCACCGAGGACGAGGCCCGGCAGAACAAGCAGCCCATTATCAAGGTTTCCGGCGGCGGCGGCTTCTATGTGACAGGCAGCGTCAGCGAGCTGGAAAAGGACAATCTGAAAATCGGCCAGTCCGTCACCGTCAACGACTGGAATACCGGCAATACCTATGACGGTCAGGTGGTGTCCATCGGAGACTTCCCTGTGAACGGCAACGGCTGGAACGGCATGGGAAATCCCAATGCCTCCTACTATCCCTTCCGGGTCTTCATCGACGGCAGCGCGGACTTGCAGGAGAATGGTTATGTCAGCATAACCTATTCCGCCGCCCAGGCGCAAAACGGCGTGTACCTGGAAAATCCCTATCTGAGAACCGACGATGGGGAGCCTTACGTCTACGTCCGGGGTGCCCACAATAAGCTGGAAAAGCGGTATGTTACCATCGGCAAGTCCCTCTGGGGCACCTATACGGAAATCCGCAGCGGCCTGACTGCCGACGACTATGTGGCCTTCCCCTACGGCAAGAACGTGAAGCCCGGGGCAGGTACCCAGGAGGGGGATCCCTCCGCCCTGTATAATTTCTAAGGAGGCGGGTATATGCGGGAAAATATCGGACTTGCCTTCCAGGGCATCTGGGGGCACAAAATGCGTTCGGTGCTGACCATGCTGGGCATTATCATCGGCATTGCCTCCATCATTACCATCGTCTCCACCATTCAGGGCACCAACGAGCAGATCAAGGAAAACCTCATCGGCGCGGGCAACAACGTTGTCACCGTAGAGCCCTATCAGAACAGTCAGCGGATGGATTTCAGCTGGAGCTCCGTGCCCCAGGGTATCCGCCAGATTACCGAGGATACCCGGCAGGAGTTGGAGAAAATCAGCGGCGTGGAGAAGGTTTCTCTCTATTATAGCCGCAGCTACAGCCAGACCCTGTTCTACCAGAATACCCAGTTCAACGGAAAGCTCTATGGCATCGACGAGAACTTCCTCAGCGTTTACGGCTATCAGGTGAAATCCGGCCGGGGCTTTACCCAGGGGGATTTCGACAACTGCCGGAAGGTGGCGTTGGTGGATACCACCGCGGCCACCAGCCTCTTCGGCGGCCTGGATCCGGTGGGGAAGAGCCTGGAAATCCAGAACGACGTGTATATCGTGACGGGAGTGGTGGCCCAGTCCAAGGAGTTCGCCCCGGTGATCAACTCCATGAAGGACTACCAGCTCTATGCCAATACCTCCGCCGGAAGCGTCTATGTGCCCAGCAGCGTGTGGCCCACGGTGTACCAGTTTGAGGAGCCTCAGAGTGTGGCCATCAAGGTGGAAAACACCGATGCCATGACCATGGCCGGCAAGGAGGCCGCGGATATTCTGACGGAAAAGCAGATTGTGAACACGGAAAGCAAGCTGGATTATCGGAGCCAGGATATGCTGGAACAGGCTCAGCAGCTGCAAAAAATGTCCCAGTCCACCAACAGCCAGCTGATCTGGATTGCCAGCATTTCCCTGCTTGTGGGCGGCATCGGCGTTATGAATATCATGCTGGTGTCCGTCACCGAGCGAACCAGCGAAATCGGCCTGAAGAAGGCCATCGGCGCCAAGAAAAAACGGATTCTGCTGCAATTTCTGACGGAGTCCGCGGTGCTCACCAGTCTGGGCGGCATCATCGGAGTCATCAGCGGCATTGTCTTAGCCCAGCTGATTTCCAAGATGATGCAGATTCCGGTGTCCATCAGCATTCCGGCCATCGGCGTGGCGGTGGTGTTCTCCACCCTCATCGGCGTGATTTTCGGTATGCTGCCGGCCTATCAGGCGGCGAACCTGAACCCCATCGAGGCGCTGCGCCGGGAGTAAGGAGCGAAACATGGAAGAAAAATTCATTGCCGCCTGGGCTGCCGCCCGGGAAAAGGCGGCGGCGCTGGGCGTGAGAATCCGCCCGGTGACGGACAGCGAAGCCCTGAAAACGGCCAAGCGTGTTCTTGCCGGCCGTCGGCTCAGCGACGGGTTCAATGACCTGCGGAAGCAGGGCCATCTGGAGCTGAGCCTGGAGGCGCTGGCTGTCGATAAACGCTTCACCGGCCTGTTCACTGACGAAGAGGCCAACGAGGCGCTGACCCGACTGCTGGAAGCGGGGTATCGCTTCTAATTTTGAACAGGCGACCGAAAGAAGCTGTCATTGCGAGGAGGCCAGCGGCCGACGTGGCAATCCCCCGGATATTCCGAAAACTACCAAAGGCGACCTCATCCGCCCTCCGGGCACCTTCCCCTCCCAGGGGAAGGCTTAGGTACGGATTGCCACACCAGTGTTGCGACACTGGTTCGCAATGACACGCATAAACTGTAGATTCCGCTATCTTTCAAAAATTCTATCTCAAAAGAAACGCCCAAGGCTGACGGTGTCAGCCTTGGGCGTACTTTTTGCGCTTAAATTTCGTAGGTACGAACCACTTCCGTGGGGCCTTCCAGCAGAAGGGAGGTAACAACACCGTTCCCGCCGGAGACGGTGTATTTCAGGGTGCCCCCACGGCTATGGGCGGTAAGGGTACTCTCGGGAAGCTTCCCTTCCAGCCACAGCACACAGGCCACGGAGCCGCCGCCGGTGCCGCAGGCCAGGGTAAAGTCCTCCACGCCCCGCTCAAAGGTGAGAATCCGCACCACTCCCGGCTCCAGAGGCTGGTAGTAATTTACATTGGCTCCCTTGGGGAAGGCCGTGTCAAAGCGCAGAGCCCGCATTTCCTCCCGGAGAGAATCCGCATCCGCCCACAGGTCGCCTTTGTACGCAGCTACGGCGTGGGGCACGCCGGGATTTCCCAGCTCCACATAGGCAATGTCGCCCTTCCGGTGCAAATCCAGAACGCCGGGATTATTCAGCTGCACCCGGTAGGTGTTCTCGTCCAGCCGCTCCCCCGGCACCAGACCGGCATCGGTCTCCACAACCATGGTCTTTCCGGCAATGCCGTGATCATAAGCGTAGCGGCAGATGCACCGGGCACCGTTGCCGCACATTTCGCCACGGGAGCCGTCGGCATTGTAAAAATGGAGCCGAAAATCGGCTTTCTCGGAATCATCCACTGCCATAAAGCCATCGGCGTTGGCAAGTTTACATAACTCAACTGCCAGCTTGGCAAAGTCCGGCTGCTGTCCCCGGGCATCCATGACCATGAAATCATTGCCCGCGCCGTTCATATAGGTTACTTGCATGGTTCTCGCTCCTTTACTGGTTCAGAATGCTTTCCATGTTGTACAGCCCCGCGGGCTTTCCCAGCAGGAATCGGGCGGCATCCACCGCGCCGTCTGCCAGCATGGCACGGGTGACGGCCTCATGCCGCAGGGTCAGCTGCTGGGTACCGGTGTGAAGAATTACCTCGTGCATTCCCACCACGCTTCCCATGCGCAGGGCGGAAATGCCGATTTCCTCCTTGGTTCGTTTGCCCTCGCCGGAGCGGCCGCAGTTGGCCCAGGCGTTGGGCCGCACCTCCTTGAGGGCGCTGAACAGCATCAGCGCCGTGCCGCTGGGGGCATCCACCTTCCGATTGTGGTGAGCCTCCACAATTTCAATGTCCGCGTCGGGGAAATACCGGGCGGCGTCTTTTGCCAGGCGGCAGAGCACCGCAATGCCCAGGCTCATATTGCCGCTGTAGAATACGGGAATTTCCTTGGCGGCGGCAAAAATCAGAGCCTTCTCTTCCTCGGTGTGGCCGGTGGTGCCGATGACGGCAGCCGCCCGGATTTTTTTTGCGTAGTCCAGCACGGAGGAAATGGCGGTGTGGTGGGAAAAATCAATGACCATATCCGCATCCAGGGCTCCCAGTTCGTCAAAGGTTCTGGCGGCTCCGTTTCTTCCGTCAATGCTGACCCGGCCTACCACTTCGTCTTTCAGAATGCCGCACAGCAGAGTGCCCATGGCGCCGTTGGCACCGCAGATGACCGCTCTCATACGGCAATCCCCAGCTTTCTCATTTCCGCGAAGAGCACTGCCCGGTTCTGCTCTTCCATGGAAGTCAGAGGCAGGCGCAGCGCATCCGCGCCGAAGCCCATGGCGGCGGTGGCGGCCTTTGCGGGAATGGGGTTGACCTCGCTGAACAGGGCGTTGATGAGGGGCAGCAGATCACACTGCATTTTCGCCGCGGCGGCGTAGTCTCCCCGCAGGCAGGCATCGGTCATGGCCACGGACTGCCGGGGGGCCACGTTGCTGAGCACGCTGATGGTGCCCTTGGCTCCCATGGCCATCATGGGCACGGTGAGCCCGTCCTCGCCGGAGTAGACGTCAATTTTGTCCCCGCACAGGTGCATGATTTCAATCATCTGAGCCAGGCTTCCGGTGGCCTCCTTGATGGCGGCAATGTTGGGATGCTCGGAAAGCTTCGCCACGGTCTTGGGCAGCAGATTGCAGCCGGTGCGGCTGGGCACGTTGTAGAGAATGACGGGCAGGGTGCTCTCGTCAGCCACGGCGGTGAAATGGGTGACAAGACCGTTCTGGGTGGCCTTATTGTAGTAGGGAGTGACCACCAGAATGGCATCCGCCCCCACCTGACAGGCGTTGCGGGTGTTGTGCAAAACGTGCTCGGTGTTGTTGGTGCCGGTACCGGCGATGACGGGAACCCGCCCGGCCACCTTCGCCACGGTGTAGGCGATGACCTTCTTCTGATCCTCCGGCTCGATGGTGGCGTTCTCGCCGGTGGTGCCCATGACCACCAGGCCGTTGATGCCGGAGTCGATCTGGAATTCCACAAAGCGGCCCAGAGCCTCATAGTCGATGGAACCGTCGGTGTGCATGGGGGTGACGATGGCAGTGGCCATTCCGGTAAAAATCGTGTTTTTCATAGCGTTTCTCCAAGTGTCACAGGGTGAATTGATTGAAATATTCGTACAGCGGGGTCAGAGCCTCAAAGAAGCCGGAAACCTCCTCTTCCAGCTGAGAGCCGAAGAGCCTGTCGCCGGGGGCGATTTCCCGGGTGCAGCCGATCTGCCCCTTCCAGGCGAAGTAGGGGATAAGTGCCGGATTGTCCGTGGGTTTGGGTCGCTTGTAGCACTCGGCCGTGACGGCCTGGCCTACGGCGGCTTCGGTGTCGGAAATCAGCTTCAGAAAATCGTCGGGCTTTGCGGAAATGTTCCGACGGAAATCCTCCAGCATCGACGTCCGGGGCTTCCAGTAGAAGAAGCCATAGTTGGCTCCCTCGGGATTCAGCTCGAAGTACAGGCAGGGGTTCTCCGCCCACCAGTCCACGTCCCGGCGGATGCACAGCCACAGACTTTCCTTGTAGGGGGTGGGCGGGTGCATCCGGGCATCCCGGTAGATGCGGCTGACCTTCAGCAGGTTTCCGGGGCGCTCCAGAAAGGGCTGGAATACTGCCTGACCCAGCTCCTTCATAGGCTCGTACAGGGTGCGGACGTAGTCACCCTTGTGCTGGGTGAACCAGTCCCGGTTGTTGTTCATGCGGATTCCCCAGAGGAAATCCATGGTTTCGGGGGTAAAGCCGGTAAACATAGGGCCCAGTTCCTTTCAGCGCAGAATCATGCTGGTATGAGACTCTGCCGGTCTGCGGGTTTTGTAAATCACCTGATACATCTGCTTCAGGGGAATTTCCCGGTCGGGAATCTCAAAGACATACCTCTGGCAAGCGTTGAGAATTTTGGTGTCCTGGTATTGAATCTCCCGGGGCAGCCGGTGGTCATAGGAGGTATGGACGTGGCCGTGCACCAGATAGGCCGGGTGATATTCGTCCAGCAGCTTCACCAGAGCCTCAAAGCCCCAGTGAGCCGGATCCTCCGCGTCTCCCAGTCCTGCCGGTGGGGCGTGGGTGACCACGATATCCACACCGCCCAGCCGCTTCAGCTTCCAGGAGAGCTTCTGAATCCGGCGGTGCATTTCCCGCTCGGTGTACTGATGGGCGCCGGGGTGATACCGGCGGCAGCCCCCCAGTCCCAGAATGCGGATGCCGTTATAGACTACGATGTGGTCGTCGATGCAGTCGCAGCCCTCCGGCGGGTGGCGGTCATAGCTTGTGTCGTGATTGCCGTGGACATACAGCACCGGGCACTTTGCCATGGTGACAAGAAAGCTCAGATAGCTGGCCTTCAAATCTCCGCAGGATAGAATCAGGTCGTAGCCGCTGAGCCTGCCCGGGGTGTAGTAATCCCAGAGGGCAGGGCATTCCTCATCGGAGATGGCCAGTATCTTCATGGCTCGGGGCCTCCTTTTCCGGCGGGATAGAATCCCGGTAAATGCCCAGCTGGCGCACCATCCGCTGGGAGACGGGAAGAATATCCTCAAAGGGCGGGATGGAGCCGGCGATGTTGCTGCAAAGCCAGTCCATATGCAGCACCTCCGTGGGGGTAAAACGCTTGGTGCCGTCGTTTTTCACAGTTCCGTCCTGGGCGATGATCTTGCGGGCGAAGGGGTCGATGAAGCCCTGCTCCATGCCGGTTTTCAGAAGGTTTGCCAGCTGACGGACACCCTCCGGAAGCTTGTCGGACAGGCCAACGCCGATGACACCGCTGTCCATGCCCAGCCAGTAGTTCAGGGCGGTGGTGTCCGCCTTGTCCCGCTTCCAGCCGCCGGAGAGAATGCTGCGGATGACGAACTCATAGAACTTGCCCCAGACCCACACGGGACTTGCCAGGGGCACCAGATCGCCCCGACTGTCCATGAGATAAGTGCCGTAGCTGCAAAAATCCAGGTACATTTTCGACTGGGTGGGGGTATCCCGGTTGGATACCACCCGGATGCCGTCGGCCAGGAAATCCGCCTGGGGCATTCCTGCCACGCAGGACCAGCGCAGCTCAATCTGGGCACGGGGATTGGTCATCTGAGCACCCAGGGCGAAGGCGTTGATGGAAGCGGGCACGCCGAAGATGGGATAGGAGGCAATGTAGCCGATCCGGTCGTCCCCCGCCATGGCACCGGCAATGGCACCGGTGATGAACTTGGCCTCATAAATTCGCCCATAGTAGGTGCGGATGCTGGAATAGGCCTGATCCACGGAGCAGTTCAGGAACCGAACCTTGGGATATTTCACCGCGGCCTTCAGGGTGGCGGTGCACAGGGGCGGGGCGGTGGTGAAGACCACCTGGGCCCCTTCGGCCACAGCCTGCTCGATTTTCTGCTCGGCGATCTCCGTAGTGTTGGCGTCGTAATAGCAGCGCACCAGAATCCGGTCTCCAAAGACGGACTCAATATGGTTCCGGCCGTCCTCGTGACCCAGCACCCAGGCGCTCTGGGCCGGGTTCAGCTGGTGGATAAGGGCCACATGCAGCACGTCGATACCGGAAACCAGCCGGCTGACGATGCTGGCCTTGGTCTCGTCCTCGGCCTTGGTCTGCACCCTTACGGAATCGTCCTTGGAAGAGGCCACCATGTCTTCCCAGAGATCGGCGATGCTCTTGCGCAGATCGCCGGTGGTGAGCCGACCCAGATCCTTGTAGGGGTACAGTGCCAGCCACAGAAGCAGGGCCTCGCAGGGGAGCACGTCCTCCTGCCGGGTGTTCAGGGAGAGAAACGCGTCCCGGAAATAGTGGAAGTAGGCGTTGAAGGTACGCCGCTCGTCCTCGGTCCATACCTCGTCCCCCTTCTTGCCCAGGTAGCCCAGAAGCTTGGCGTAGTCCCCCGGACGGCGGAACTGGATGGTGTACAGATGGGATACCTTGTAAAAGTCCAGAAATTCGTAGTAGGCCCGGATTCGGGGATCCTCCGAGGGGGCGGGCATGACCCGGCGCACCTGTCCGGGAATCCGGGGAGCACCGAAGCAGCGCAGGACGCTGACCCGCTTGTTCCCCTCCTGGACGTAGAAATTGCCCAGGTATTCGTAGCACGCAATGGGGTCGGTGATGCCGGTTTCCCCCAAATGGGCGGCGCACAGGTTGATCCACTTGGCGGCAAATTCCGACTTGGGATCCAGCAGCGGGTGGAAAGAGGGAGTGAAGGCGGCAATTCGCCCGGCGGATTTGGTACCGATGATCCGCTCGGAGGGAATCTCTATGAGCCCTACGTCCACCACCGTGTGGGCACCGTTTTCCGGCAGCAGCTCGTCCAGAACCGCCGGATGGGTGGGTTGACCGGCGGCGGACAGCTCCCGGAATTCCTTCTGTCCGGCTCGCAGTGCCTGGTTGTATTCATCGGTTGCAAATTGGATATTCATGGCAGCCTCCTGTTGTTCCGGATTGACTTCCTTATGTATTCTATATCATATCGCATTTTACGCATTTTTTCAATCCATTTCCGCTTTTGAGCGGAAAATGTTCAAAAAGAAAGTGAGACTGCCGCAAAATGATCTGCGACAGTCCCACAATGTGTATTTTTTGCCCCTGGATGTTACCAGGACAGCATATTCCGGAACAGCTCCATATACCGGGCGGCGGGAACATTCCAGCTGAAGTCCGTTTCCATTTCCTTCTTCTGCAAAGCCCGCCAGCCTTCCCGATCTGTGTTGTACAGATGCAAAGCCCGCTGGATGGAGGCGAAGAAATCATCGGCATTGTAGCTCTGGAAGGTGAAGCCCAGGCCGCCCTTACCGTCTGCGTCGCAGGGGGGCACGGTGTCCTTCAGGCCGCCGGTGGCGTGAACCACGGGCACGGTGCCGTAGCGCATGGCGTTCATCTGGCTCAGGCCGCAGGGCTCACTCTTGGAGGGCATCAGATAGATGTCGCCGCCGGCATAGATCCGGTCAGCCAGTCCCAGGTTGAAGGTAATCTGAGCGGAAACCTGCTCCGGCAGCTGCTTGGCCAGATCCCGGAAGAAGTTCTCGTATTGGGGCTCACCGGTGCCCAGAATCAGCAGCTGGGCATTTTCCTCCCACATGAGCCGCCGGGCGATGTAGCACAGCAGATCCAGGCCCTTGTGACCGGCAAGTCTCGTGACCATGACCATCAGGGGCACGTCCGGGGCTTCGGGCAGACCAACCTCCTTTTGCAGGGCGGCCTTGCACTTGGCCTTGCCCTCCACGAAGGTTTCGGAATTGAAGTGGGCGGGCAGAGACTTGGAGGTCTCGGGATTGAAGGTGTTCACATCAATGCCGTTGGTAATGCCGGTGAGCTTCCAGGCGTTGCTGGCCAGAATTCCGTCCAGACCGTGGGCGTAGTAGGGATACATCAGCTCCCGGGCGTAGGTCTCGGACACGGTGGTGACGAGATCGGCGGTTTCAATAGCGCCCTTCATCACGTTGACGGAGTTGTTCATGTCCAGGGTGGGACGGTACTCCCAGGGCAGCGCCAGCATATCGTCGAAGAAGGAGCTGTTGGCCCAGCCCTGATACTCGATGTTGTGGATAGTGTACATGCACCGGGTACTACTCAGCCGGTCATGATAGACCGCCTTCAGATACACGGGAATCAGGCCGCACTGCCAGTCGTTGCACTGGATGATCTCCGGGATAAACTCGATGGCCAGCATGGCATCCAGGCAGGCCCGGGAGAAGAAGGCGAAGCGTTCGCCGTCGTCCATGTCGCCGTAGATGGCGCCGGTACGGGCACCAAAATAGTATTCGCTGTCCAGGAAATAGACCTGAACCTTATCCGCCCGGTTCGTCAGCTTCATGACGGCGCAGTACTGCTGCCGCCAGCCCAGGGACACCCGGAACTCGGCAATCTTTTCGGTGATGTAGGCGGTGTTGGATTTGATTTTGTGGTAATAGGGCAAAAACAGGGCGACTTCATTGCCCTCGATCCGGGACAGGGCGGCGGGCAGCGCCTCCATCACATCTCCCAGACCACCGGATTTGCAGTAGGGCGCGCCCTCGGAGGCGCAGATAGCAATTCTCATACAGTTTCTCCTCGCTTGACGATGACGGGGTTCTTCTTGGTGCCGATGAGCTTGGCACCGGGGGTGACGGTGACGTTCTTATCCAGAATGGCATACTTCAGCTCCGCACCCTCGCCGATGACGGCATCGTTGAAGAGGATGCAGTTTTCCACCTGGGCGTCCTTGCAGACGGTGACGTTGCGGAACAGAACGGAGTCCTTAACCTCGCCCTCCAGCATACAGCCGTCGGCCACCAGAGCGTTGTCAATCCGGCTGTCCTCGCCGTAGTAGGTGGGAACACGGAAGCGCACCTTGGTATAGATGGGGTGACGGCCGTTGAAGATATCCGCGCGGATATCACCGTTCAGCAGAGACAGAGAATGATTGAAGTATTCCTCTACGGACTCGTTGTACATGGCCACGCCCTCGAAGGGGAAGGTGTTCACGGTGACCACATTGCGCTGCCAGCCGCCCATGACCAGATCCCGGTCCATGTGGAACTTGTCCCGGGCGATCATCTCCTTGACGGAGCGGATCAGGAAGGCCTTGTCCAGGACGAAAATATCCATGGAGGAAACGTAGTCCGCGGGAGCGGCGTAGTCCACCAGCATATCGGTGACCTCACCCTTGTCGTCCACCTTCAGAGCCAGGTCGATGACCTTCTCGCCGTTGCAGATGCCGGCCTTGGTGACCACCGTCACATCCTTGCCGGAGGCGACGTGGGCATTGAGCACCGGGTTCAGGTCGATGTTGGACAGGATGGCGGAGTCGGTCATGACTACCAGCTCATCCCCGGCACCGTACTCCAGGAAGTCCATGGCGTTGGACAGGGACTCCAGCTTGCCCCGGTAGGTGTGGGTGGAGGACTGGGCATAGGGAGTCAGAAATTCCAGACCGCCCTCCTCCAGCTCCAGACCCCATTCCTCACCGTCGCCGATGTGGTTCATCAGGGACTGGTAATTGTGCCGGGAGATCACGCCCACATGGCGCACGCCGGCGTTGCTCAGATTGGACAGGGCGAAGTCCACCTGGCGGTAGCGGCCGCCAAAGGGAAGAGAGGCCATGGTGCGCTTGTCCGTCAGCTCACCCATGTCCGCGTCATTGGTAAAGATAATACCCATTACGTTCATTGTGGTATCCTCCTATTTACAGCATGTCGCCGGGCCTCAGCACGGCATTGGCTTCGACCACAGCGCCCTTGGAGGTAACGCTGATCCGCTTCTTTTCGTTGGGGGCGAAGGCGCCGCCTACCACCGCGTTCCGGCAGACCCGGGAGTTTTCTCCCAGGATGGCGTTGCGGACGATGGCACCGGCCTCGATGACCACGCCGGGCATGACCACCGCGTCCTCGATCTGGGCACCCTCGCCGATGGTGCAGCCCACGGAGATGACGGAGTGCTTTACCTTGCCGTAGACCTCGCAGCCCTCGGCCACGAAGGAGTCGGAAATGACGGCCTTGGTGTCGATGTAGGAAGAGGGCAGCGCGGAGTTTCGGGCGTAGATGGTGGAACGCTTATTGCCCCGGAGCTGGAAGGCAGGCTCCTTGCCCAGAAGCTCCATGTTGGCCTCCCACAGAGAGTCGATGGTTCCCACGTCCTTCCAGTAGCCGTCGAAGGGGTAGGCCATCAGCTTGTGGCCGGAGGTCAGCAGCATGGGAATGATGTTCTTGCCGAAGTCGTTGGCGGAGTTGGGGTCATCTTCGTCGAACATCAGCGCGTCCCTCAGAACGCTCCAGGTGAAGCAGTAGATGCCCATGGAGGCGTTGGTGGACTTGGGATGGGCGGGTTTCTCCTCAAATTCGTAGATGGTGTTGTCCGGATTGGTGTTCAGAATGCCGAACCGGGAGGCCTCCGCCAGAGGCACGCTGCGCACGGCGATGGTGCAGGAAGCGCCGTGCTTCTCGTGATACTCCACCATGGCGCTGTAGTCCATTTTATAGATATGGTCGCCGGAGAGGATGACCACATAATCCGGGTTGAAGCGATCGACGAAGTCGATGTTCTGATAGATGGCGTTGGCGGTGCCCTTGTACCAGCCGGACTTCTTGTCATGCCGCTCGTAGGGAGGCAGAACCTGGGCGCAGGAGTGGGTCTTGTTCAGACCCCAGGGCTGGCCGTTGCCGATGTACTCGTTGAGCTCCAGAGGCTGATACTGGGTGAGAATACCTACGGTGTCGATACCGGAATTGACGCAGTTGGACAGAGGAAAGTCGATGATGCGGTACTTGCCGCCGAAGGGGACGGCAGGCTTGGCGGTTTTCTCCGTCAGAACCTTCAGACGGCTGCCCTGGCCACCGGCCAGCAGCATGGCGATTACACGTTTTTTCTGAAAATACATGGTCACAGCTCCTTAT
>OLHA01001017.1_pt1 | contig 15680 bp, 15 predicted proteins | sample 1605961 | NCBI WGS metagenome assembly OLHA01 (sample SAMN03283288) | human gut metagenome | biome: human-associated habitat; material: feces | host: Homo sapiens | place: Peru | collected 2012
CCGCGATGTCGTTCGGGTTCGGGCTCATGACGTTGCCCGCGCGGACCGCGCCGAGCTGCGCCATCAGCACGCCCATCTTGTGATAGCCTGCACGCTTCGCCATCTGAAGGGCGATCGGTGCGACCGTGATGCATGCGACGTCGCCGAACACGCCGACGGCGGTCAGGACCCACGTCGCGAGCGTGATCGCGATCAGGCAGCGCTTCGCGCCCAGCTTGTTCATGATCGCTTCCGCGATGCGCTCGGCCGCGCCGCTCTCGATCAGCGCACCGGCGAGAATGCCGAGGCCTGCGAACTTCATAATAACTGCGGCGATGATAAATGTGACTGCGACAGTTGCGGTAACAGATGAGCAAAGTCCGTCGATACCGTCGGTGAGGTTAACCGAATTGACGCAACCGTAAATAATGAAAATCGAAACGAGCCAGAATACAACGGAGGTGAAAAGATTTTTTTCAAAATCGACATTGCCGATAAACGGAATGTACCAAACGGTGTTGTGTGAAAGCCAAAGAGTCAATGTATACCCGAAAGTCATAATAAGCTGACCGAGAGTTTTTTGCTTTGGCGAAAGTCCTTCGTTCCTTTTAAGTTTAATTTTAGTATAATCATCCGTAAAACCGACAATTCCGCATCCGAGCGCGAGGCAAAGACCCGCAATCAAAAGCACAACATCCCTGCCGGCAAAGATTCTTGCCGATTCGGACTCAAGGCTGCCACCCGAAAAATGAAGTGTCAGCGCACCGATAATAAACGAAACGATGATGCCGAGAATGAACATCAAACCGCCCATATTGGGTGTGCCCTGCTTTGATTTGTGCCATGACGGACCTATATCAAGAATAGTTTGACCGAACTTCAGTTTTTTTAACCAAGGGATTATAACAAATCCCGAGCCTGCGGTTACGCCGAACGCAACAACAATTGTGATTATTACAGATATAACATTCATTGTTTACTTCTCCCATACTTTATAAGCAGAATTTATAACATCCTCAAGCTTCATTCCCCTTGAGCCTTTAAAAATGACAGCATCGCCGTCATTTGTTATTTCAAGCAATTTTTTTGTAAGTGCATCTTTATCATCAAACAAAAATGCGTTTTCACAGCCGAATTTTTTCGCCGCAGAAACATAAAAAGCGGCGTCCTTGCCATAAGCCAAAAGATAATCTATTCCATACTCGCCGACCATTTCGCCGACCTGAGTATGCGCCGTTTCGGCATAATCGCCAAGTTCGAGCATATCGCCCAAAACAGCGATTTTTTTGTTGCCTGCGGTGTCGCGCAATGTTCTGATTGCGGCACGCATTGAGTCGGGCGAGGCGTTATAGCAATCCTCAATAGATGTGATTTTGCCGACTGTTACGACCTTTTGGCGCATTCCTGCCGGGACATAAGAGGCAAGAGCGTTTGCCGCATCCTGTGCCGGAACATCAAGAAAATATCCGACCGTGAATGCCGCAAGTGCGTTATAAACATTGTGAACACCGATTGTAGGAATTGTGATATGCTGTGTATTGCCGAGATATACGATATCGAAATCGGTCGTCGAATCGTGCTCAACGATATTTTCTGCTTTAAACTCGCCGTTTTCAATGCCGTAAAAACAGATATTGAAATTATCATTTTTAACGGTTGCGAGCTTATCGTTATCGCCGTTCAAAATGAGCGGTGCGCCGTTTGGCAAGCCCTCGGTTATTTCAAGCTTTGCCTTTAAAATTCCGTCGCGCGAGCCGAGATTTTCAATGTGCGAAACGCCGATATTGGTTATAAGCGCAAGAGTCGGCTTTGTGGCGTTGACAAGACGGCTGATTTCGCCGAAATGATTCATACCCATTTCGATAACCGCCGCCTGTGTTCTTGAATCAATTTGAAAAAGTGTTTGCGGCAAACCGATTTCATTATTAAGATTGCCTTGTGTTTTAATCGTTTTATATTTTGCACCGACAACAAGAGAAGTGAATTCCTTTGTTGTTGTTTTACCGACTGAACCGGTAAGCGCAACAACGGGAATATTGAATTTTGAGCGATAGTATCCGCCGAGAGCCAAAAGCGCCTTTGTGGTGTTTTCGACCTTGACGAATGCGCCGTTTGGCGTTAAATCCTCATCAATCATAACAGCCGCTGCGCCTTTTTCAAGCGCCTCGTCTGCAAACTGATGGGCATCAAATCGCTCGCCCTTTATGCAAATGAACAGGCAACCCTTTGTGATTTTTCGTGTATCAATGCAAACTGCGTTTATTTCGCCCTCGGCGCTGTATGTGCCGTTGCAGGCAGACGCAATTTCGGATAACTTTAATGTTTCCATAATGACCTCTTATGAATTCAGAACTTCCGCCACAACTTCCCTTTCATCGAAGTGAATTGTGCCCGTAGGCAGGATTTGGTATGTTTCGTGACCTTTACCTGCTAAAAGGATTATATCATCTTTTTGCGCATTATGCAAAGCCCAAGTGATAGCCTCCTTGCGATTTTCGACTACGACATAAGGAGTTTTGCTGTCTTTCATACCTTCAAGAATATCTTTTATGATTTCCGACGGATTTTCCGAACGCGGGTTATCCGAAGTAACAACGCAGAAATCCGAGAGGTCTGCGGCGATTTTGCCCATTTTCGGGCGTTTTGTTTTATCTCTGTCGCCGCCGCAACCGAACAGTGTAACTACTCTGCCCTTTGCGATTTCTTTAAGCGACGAAATTATATTTTCGAGTCCGTCGGGTGAATGAGCATAGTCGATAATAACGGTATAATCCGTATTTGTCGGAACTACCTCGATTCTGCCCTTAACGCCGTTTGATTTGCCGATAGCGATAAGCGTATCCTCAAAATCAACGCCGAGAGTAAGTGCAACGGTAGCGGCGCAAAGTGAATTATAAACACTGAATCTGCCGGGAATCGGGCAAACAACTCTGCCGATTTTGTCGCCGACAAGTTCGTATTTAACGCCGTTTGACGAGAACGAAACATTTTTTGCCGTGTAATCGGAATTGATATTGTCAACGGCGTATGTTACAACCTTGCAAGGGAGATTTTCAACGATTTTTAGTCCGTTTTTATCGTCTACATTTGTAACAGCGATGTCGCAATTTTCAAACAAAATGCGCTTTGCATTGAAATAGTTTTCCCAAGTTTTGTGATAATCGAGATGGTCCTGTGTAAGATTTGTGAATGCGCCGATAAGGAAGTGAATACCCTTTACCCTGCCCTGTGCAAGAGCCTGGGATGAAACCTCCATAACACAGTATTCGCAATTTGCATCAACCATTTTCCTAAAAAGTGACTGAAGTTCATGAGGGTCGGGCGTTGTATAATGAGCAGGATAAACCTCACTGCCGACCATATTTTGAACAGTTCCGATAAGTCCGACCTTTTTGCCGACATTTTCAAGAATTTGTTTTATAAGAAATGTTGTTGTTGTTTTACCGTTTGTGCCTGTCAAGCCGATAAGTTTAAGCTCGTTTGCGGGATTGCCGAAAAAGTTTGCGCAAATCGGAGAATATGACTCTCTTGTATTATCGACAATAATTTGATTTTCGATGCCGAGGTCCTTTTCAACAACTACTGCGGCGGCACCCTTTTCAAGCATTTGATTTGCAACACTGTGTCCGTCGAATGAAGCGCCCTTAATGCAGACAAAAAGATAGCCCTTTTCAACAAGCCTTGAATCGGATGTGACATCGGTAATTTCGACATCTTTATATTCATTTTTAACATTTAAGCCGTTTAATACCTGTGATAATTTCATATCTATTCCTCCGTTTTAATCTAATACCGAGGTTGTGCTCTTGAATGTAACATCAACTACGGTGCCCTTTTCAACCTTATCGCCCTTTGCCGCCGACTGCTTGTATGCAACAACATTTGACGACGAAAGACTGTTTCCGCTGATTTCGATATTTATATTTGCCGCCGCTGCAGCCGCATTAGCCTCACTGACAGTCATTCCCTTGAAATCGGGAACGGTTGTTGTGGATTTGCTGTCCTTTTCGGTATAGAGAACAACAACGCCGCCGTTCGGGATTTTTGCGGATGAGGACGGATTTTGTTTTAATACTTTTTTGCCATTGCCGACAACCTTATATGTCAAGCCTGCCGAGGTGAGTTTTGACTCTGCCGCCTCGACTGTTGAGCCGACAACCGACGGAGTATTAACCGAAAGCTTTTTAAGCTCTGACTCTGAATATTTCGGCTCGATGTTAAGCTCTATCATCGCCTGCTCGACAACCTCTGCGGAGATAGGTGCGCAAAGCGCTCCGCCGCCCAAGTCCTGATTAGGCTCGTCGCAAATGATAAGCATTGCGATTTCGGGATCATCCGACGGAGCGATTGCCGCGAACGAAACTATGTATTTATTGCCGTTTGACGATTCGGCAAGCTTGGTTGATGTGCCCGTTTTGCCGCCGACACTGTAGCCTGCGACATAGCCGTTTTTACCTGTGCCGTTGTCAACAACGCTTTTCATCATTTTTCTGACTTTTTCAGAGGTGTCCTTGCTGATGACGCGTCTGACCTCGGTTGTTTTCGTTTTTGAAACGGTATTGCCGTCTTCGTCCTTAATTTCTGAAACAACATACGGTTTTACAAGCATTCCGCCGTTTGCTATTGCGCAAAGCCCTGTGCAGACTTGAATAGGTGTGAGCGAGTTTGTTTGACCGAAAGAAGCCGATGAAAGTTCGACAATGCCGTATTGATTTTCTTTATAATACTGCGGCGCCGCCTCACCCGGGAGGTCAATGCCTGTTTTTTGCGAAAAGCCGAAGCCCTGAAAATACTGAAAATATTTGTGAACGCCGAGCTTTTGACCGATTGTGATGAAGAACGGGTTGCATGAATTTTCAAGACCCTGCGTCAATGTTTGTGTGCCGTGACCTGGGTGGTAATGACATTTCATAACATGGTCCTCTACCCTGATTGAGCCGGTACATGTGTATTTAGTATTGAGATTTACTACATTTTCCTCAAGAGCGGCACTTGCCATAAATGTTTTGAAAACGGAACCCGGCTCGTATGTATCGGAAACGGTGAAGTTTCTCCACTGAGCCTGAACGGCGGCGCTTTCAGCCTGTTTTTTCTCTTCGTCGGTAGAAAGTTTTGATATTTTTTCTTTTGTTTTATCGTATGAAATTTTATACGGTTCATTAGGATTATAATCCGGAAGCGACGCCATTGCAAGAACGGCGCCCGTTTTGCAGTTCATAACAACACCGTATGCGCCTTTGCAATCATATTCCTCAAGTGTTGTTTGAAGACCTTTTTCGAGGTAATACTGAATTGTTTGATTGATTGTCAAAACAAGCGAATTGCCGTTTTCTGCGTCGATTGATGTTTCGTAATCTGTCGGGAGCTTATTTGAATTTGCGTCCTTAACCGTAATAATTCTGCCGTTTGTGCCTGTGAGCTGTTCGTCATAGTAAGACTCAATACCCGAAAGTCCCTGATTATCGTCGCCGGTAAAGCCGAGGACTGTTGATGCAAAATTGCCGTACGGATAATAGCGGCGAGTTGTTTGCTCCGTGCCGATTATATTGCCGAGCTTGTTTTTTGAAACGTATTTTGAAAGATTTTCTTTAATATCGTTCTCGACCTTTTCGGCAACAACGGCATATTTTGTTTGCTTTTTGGTCTTTTTAACAACTTCCTGCTTTTCCTCGTCATCAAGTTTTAAAATATCCGTCAAACCGTTTACAACCAAGTCGCGCTGTTTTTCACTTTTGATATTTGACGGGTCGATAAATACATTCCAAACGGTAGCCGATTGAGCAAGAACATTTCCCTCGCTGTCATAAATCGTGCCGCGCATTGCAGGAATTTCGGTATCGGAAAGCTGCTGTGATTCCGCCTTTGCGGAAAGCTCCGAGCCGTTGACAAGTTGAAGATAAAAAAGTCTTGCGCCGTCGACGGAAAATAAAAAGGCAATAGCAATTGCAAAAATGAATATGCGTTTGAACATATTTTTCTTAAATTCTGCTTTCATGCTATCACCTCATCACATTATATCTACAATTTGCGGCAAAAAGCTTTTGCCTATATAAAGCATATTAGAGAGTAGGGCGTCGCCGAACTCTCATAATATAATTACGCTGAATTTTGTTATTTATTACCTGCTGTTTTTGCAGAGGCTTTCGCCTTTGCATTTTGATTTGCCTGCTTGCCGAGCTCTGCCTGCCTTTGTGCCTTATAGCCGTCGACATCGACATACTGAATTTGATTTGACTTAACTTTTTTCATACCGAGCTTATTAACGGCATAATCGTCTATCATACTGACGGAAACGAGTGAATCAAGCTCACTTTGGAGCGAAATATTTTCACTTTGAGCATTTGCAATTTGTGTTTCCTTTGCGGCAATTTCCTTTGTAAGCTCATTTTTAACGGCAAGGGAGCCGATTACAAGTGCAATCATAACAAAGCATGTAACGGCAACAGCCGCGATTTTAAGAGTGCTTGAAATGCCGTGTTTTTGCTCTGCCTTAAGCTGTGATTTTGTTTTGAATGTTTTATTTTCGTGAACTTTAAAGCCCTTGTTTACATCGGGCTGTGACTGCGGCTTGATTTTCGGTGCCTGTGAGCCGCGGCTGAAATCAAATTGGTTAATCAAATACGCAGGATCGGATGAATACGAATATCTCCTGAAATCATTTGTATTTGTCATAAATTTTCGCCACCTTGCTTAAAACTTTTCAAATGTGCGGAGCCTTGAACTTCTGGCTCTCGGGTTTTCTTCTAATTCTTCTTTTGACGGTGCAACCGCTTTGAACGGAAGCCTGCCGAGCGGCTTTTTGCCGCAAACGCAAACGGGAAATTCCTTTGGACATGTGCAGGGATTGCACCATTTTGCGAATTTTTCTTTTACTATTCTGTCCTCGAGCGAATGGAATGTAATGATTGACAATCTTCCGCCGGGATTTAGGCAATCGAGCGCGTCGTCAAGCGTTTTTGAAAGCTTGTCAAGCTCGCCGTTGACCTCTATTCTTATAGCCTGAAATGTTTTGCGAGCCGGATGTGAGTCACGCATTTTTGCTTTCGGATATGACGCTTTGATAATATCCACAAGCTCAAATGTTGTTTCAATCGGCTTGTCCTGTCTTGCAAGGACTATATTTTTTGCGATGCGACGCGAAAACTTTTCCTCGCCGTATTTAAAAATTACGTTTGCAAGTTCCTGCTCACTGTAATTATTGACAACATCGGCGGCGCTCATTCCCGATTTGCTCATTCGCATATCAAGCGGAGCGTTTTGATGGAACGAAAAACCTCTGTCGCCGTTGTCAAGCTGAAACGAGCTGACGCCGAGGTCGAGGAGCATACCGTCTATACCGTCTATGCCGAGGTCACTTAAAATCGACTTGACATTTTCAAAATTGTTTTGAACTACCGTAACATTTCCGAGGGAATCAAGCCTTTCGTGGAGGACTTTGATTGCGTCCGGGTCCTGGTCGACCGCAATGAGGCGTTTTGCATTTTTCGCAATCTCGCGCGAATGACCTCCACCGCCTGCCGTACCGTCGAGAAATGTTTTTGTTTTATCTAAATTGAGTGATTTTATTGTTTCGTCAAACAACACACTTTTATGCACAAATTCCATAATCAAATACCGTATTCGTCGAGAATGTTTTCGACCTCTTCTGCGCTGACAGCATTAAGCTGCTCTTCAAAGAGTTGTGCATTCCAAATTTCGATGCGTGTGTTATTGCCGAAAACCTGAGCCTCCGACTCGCCCAAAAGATTAACCTGACTGCGCAGATTTTCATTGAGTAAAAGTCTGCCCTGACCGTCAAGCGACATTTTTTCAGCATTGGCGGAGAAATAAAATTCAAGGCGTTTTCTGTCCTTTTGGCTGACGGTTTCGTGGATTTTATTCATAAACTTGTTCCACTCCTCCATAGGATAGAGAGCAAGGCAATTGCCGAAACCGCGTGACGCGATAAACGATTGACCGAGCGGCGCACGCATTGATGAAGGGATTGAAATTCTGCCCTTTGCGTCGATTTTGCAAGGCTTGTGACCTACAAAAAGCTCGTCCATATGCTCTCCTCCTTTCCGTGAAACAGTGAAATGTAAAAATTTGTTACCCAAAATTAAGTTATGTTTGGGATGGATATGAATTTGTTAGGGATTTTGTCCCACCTGTATTTATTATATAAGGATAAAGCCCCATTGTCAAGCAAATATTTAGTGCAGGACATTTTGTAATAATTTGTAATATTTTTGTAACATTCGATATATTTGCCATTATGACAAGTGTATGGTATAATGATAAAAAATTATATTTTATACAGATATTAAAGGAGACCGGTATGACGGAGTACAAAACCACATGGCGTGAAAAAATTTTTTACGGCGTGGGCGCAACAGGACTTGATTTGAGCTACGGAATGTTTTATTCGTTCTTAAGCTATTATTTATCAAGCGTTTTAGGATTAAAAGAAGGCTTTTTGCTTTTATTGACCCCTATTGCAAGAATTTGGGACGGCATCAACGACCCGATGATGGGCACAATAGTAGACAACACACGCACAAAATTCGGAAAATACAGACCGTGGATTGTAATAGGTTCAGTTTGCAACGCCGTAGTTTTGTGGTTGCTTTTCACAAAATTCGGAATGAGCGGAACAGGCTTATACGTTTATATCGGTGTAATGTATGTTCTTTGGGGTATGACAAACACAATGGCAGACATTCCGTATTGGAGCATGGTGCCGTCATTCACCTCCGATCCGAAGGACAGAAACCTTGTTTCAACAGTCGCAAGGACATTCAGCGGCTTGGGTCAAGGAATAATCACCGTTGCAACGCCGATAATTTTGCCGCTTCTTTCCAAAGGCACAGATGAATATGTGACTGACAAGGGATACAGCGCATCGGGATTTTCAAAATGGGCAGGAATTTGTGCAATTTTGCTTGTTGCATTTTCCGTAATTTGCGTGCTTTCGACAAAGGAAAAGAATGTTGTTTACGGCGAAAAGACGAAATTCTCTTTCAAAAAAATATTCTCCGTTGTGGCGCACAATGACCAACTTGTTGTATTTATGATTTTTGCGATGCTTTCAAACGCAGGATGGTATTTGACAAGCGGCACGGCTGTATATTACTTCAGCGATGTTTTGGGCAAACCGACGGCACAATCGGCATTCTCGATGGTGGGCGCAATCGGCTCCGTAGCAGGTTTGTTTGTAATCCCGATTCTTTCAAAATGGCTGAACAAAAAGCAAATTTATCAAGTATCGCTCATTGCGACATTTATCGGATACATTTTAATGTATATAACAGGACCGATACTGAAAAACACAACGGCGCTCAGCATTTGCTACATTATTTCGTCAACCGGCATTGCGTCAATGTTTGTATCGCAAACCATTTTCCTTGCGGACATAGTTGACTACGGCGAATACAAAAACGGCGAAAGAAACGAATCAATCACATTTTCAATGAAAGGTTTTTTGCAGAAAATGGCATACACCATTCAAACAATATTCCTTTTCGGCGGACTTGCGATTGTTAATTACTCCGACCAGGTTAACAACGGCAGGGTGTTCAATAACACCACAAAATCGGCAATCGGCTTGATTTGTTTCGGAATTCCAGCAATACTGATTGCAGTATCGTTTATTGTTTTCACAAAGAAATTTAAACTTCACGGCGAGCTTGCCGACAATGTTCACGATCACATCGTAGGAAAAAGAAACAGCGAAAAAGAACAATAACAGGCGCATACAAAAACCGCCCGACTGAAATTTCAATCAGTCGGGCGGTTTTATTATGCCGAATTATTAAATTATAGGCTCAAAATATCATCAACAATTTGTTCCTTTGTGAGACGGTTTTGTGCAAGAATATCGGCAGGATTATATCTGTCGAGAAATTCTTTTTTCAGACCGAAGTTCAAAACCTTAAGTTCGGACGAGCCGTAAAAACGGGCGATTTTTTCGCCGAAGCCGCCGTGAATACTGAGTTTTTTAAGCAGTGCGTCACGCATTTCCTGCGCAAGTGCTTTCATCTCATCGAGAGAATAGCTTTTAATATCTGCCGGTGAATTAATTTTTTCCAAATACATAGTTAAAAATCCTTTCCGATAATATTATAATTCAATTTACTGAGATTATAGCACATAAAGTTAACTTTAGGTCAAGCTTTTTCGGCAAAAAAATACCGCAGAAAATCTGCGGTATAAAAATCAATCAAATTATTCAGCTTTTTTGTTTTGAGCGTTTGAAATGCCCTGACGGATGCGGCGAACATCCGTGAGTGCCTTATAAAGAGCATCGTCAATTGAAAGAAGAGTATCGTCTGCATAGTTATTAACAGCGTTGAGCATTTCTCTCGATTTATTTTGAGCCGATGTAACCATCTCGTTAGCCTGTGTTGTGGCGTTGCTGAGGATTTCTGTAGCCTGATCCTGTGCTTCCTTAACCATAGCCTTGCCCTGCTCGTTAGCCTTTGAAAGAAGCTCCGTAGCCTCTGCCTGAGCAGTCTTTGTGATTTCGTCGCGTGCAACAAGGTCTCTTGCGTCAGCCTGTGCCTTTTTGATGATTTCGGCAGCTTCCTTTTTTGCTTCCTCAAGAATAGTGTTTCTTGAATCAACAATAGCCTTTGCCTGCTTTGTTTCCTGCGGTGTATTTAATCTGATGTCCTCAATAATTGTTTTGATTTTATCGACATCAACAGCGCACTTTTTTGAAAGCGGAATTGAAGTAGCGTCGTCAAGAACATCTTCAAGATCTTCAAGCAAAATATCTGTGTTAGTCATTTTTAATATCTCCTTTACATCTTTTGTAAATATCTTCTGCGATTTGAGGCGGAACGAAAGAACTTATATCGCCGCCCAAAGAACAAACTTCTTTAACCATACTTGATGAGAGAAACATATTTTCGCCCTTTGCGGTTAAAAACACCGTTTCGACATCGGGGTTGAGTGATTTGTTTGTGAGTGACTGCTGAAATTCCCAATCGAAATCGGAAACCGCACGCAAGCCTTTTACGATAGCGACCGCATTTTTTTGTTTTGCGTACTCGACCAAAAGCCCATTGTATGTATCAACGGTGACATTTTTCTTTTGTATGCAACGCTTGAGCAAATCTGTTCTTTCCTCAAGCGAAAAAAGCGATGTCTTTTTTGTGCCGTTGCTTAAAACAAGGACAACAACATTGTCGAATATATCGGCGGCACGCTCAATAATATCCAAATGCCCAAGAGTTACGGGATCGAAACTGCCCGGGCAAATTGCCGTTTTCATATTATTTATATATCCTTTCGATAATAGGTTAGTTTTGACTTGCCGTATTTTTTCTGCTTTGAAACCGACCAGTCGCCGACTGTTTGAGGAAGTTCCTCTCGGTTGTCGCTTTCGCAGATAATCACGCCGTCGTTCGACATATTGCCGACGAGTTTTGAAAGGCAATCCAAAATAAGGCCTTTATTGTACGGCGGATCGAGAAAAGCAATGTCGAATTGATTTTTTCTTGAAAGGAAGGAAACCGCATCGCTGAACACAAGCTGACTTGAATGCTCCATTTTGCAAAGCTTTATATTAGACTCGACGGTATTGTACGCCTGTCTGTTGCTTTCAACAAAGGTGCAGTGCGATGCCCCGCGTGACAACGCCTCAATACCGAGTTGACCGCAACCGGCAAACAAATCAAGCACTCGCTTTCCCTCAATTTCAAACTGAATCGAGCTGAACAGTGCCTCTTTGGTACTTTGTGTGGTCGGTCGTGTAACATCTGCGCCGGGAAGCGTAGCAAGATTGCGGCCTCTGGCATAACCTGTAATAACTTTCATAACTTGTCCTCTATGCCATCACCTTAGTTTTTTACTCTTAATATTATAACTATATAACAAAGTTTAGTCAAGAATAAATTGAGAATTTTACAAATTAGCGTAATATGACACTATATCTTGTGCATTTTTTTCACTTATACCCTTGACCTGCAACAAATCGTCAACGCTTGACGATTTAATTGCCGAAATTGTTTTAAAGTGTTTCAAAAGTGCCTTTGCTTTTTTGTCGCCTATACCGTCGATATTGGTTAGACTTGTCGAGAAAGAGGATTTTTGATGCTTTTTGTGATGATATGTGATAGCAAAGCGGTGAACCTCCTCCTGAATTGAGGAAACAAGTGTAAACGCGGCGCGGTGCGAATTGATTTCAATTTCGCCGCCGTCATAAGCGATAGCGCGCGTGCGGTGCTTATTATCCTTAACCATGCCGAAAACGGGCACATCAAGTTTCATTTGCCTTATAACAGGCAAAACGGCATTAACCTGCGGTTGACCGCCGTCGAGCAAAATTAAATCGGGCAAAATTTTAAATGTGCTGTCATCGTCATCCTCATAATAATGCTTAAAACGCCTTGTGAGCACCTCATTCATCGAGCCTACATCGTTCTGACCGTCAAAGCCCTTGATTGAAAAGCGCTTGTACGCTTTTTTCATCGGTCTGCCGTTGTGATAAACGACCATTCCGGCGACATTGTCCGCGCCGAATGTGTGTGAAATATCGTAAGACTCAATATATTCGGGTGCCTTTGTAAGGCCGAGCAGGTTGCCAAGCTCCTCAAGAGCTGCCATTTCCCTGCCGAGTCTGCCCTGATTTTGTGCCAAATGCTCGTTTGCATTTTTGATACAAAGGTTGACAATTGCAAGGTGTTCACCTTTTTGAGGATGGATAAGTTCAACCTTTTTCTTGCGGAGCGATTCCAAATATTGATGCAAAAGCTCCTCGTCGGCAATTTCGCCGTCAACGGCGATGCGTGACGGAACACGGTCGCGCATTGAATAATATCTTTCAATAAGTTCAAGCCGAGCCTGCGGCAAATCGTCGATGCTGTCTATAAGCCAATGCTCGCTGTCGGTAAGCTTGCCGTTTTGAAAACGAATAACATTAAAGCAAGCTTTTTTTGTTGAATTGACGAGCGCAAAAACATCCTCCTCGGGAACATTGATTGAAACAACCTTTTGCTTTTCGTCAAGATTTTTAATTGCTTTGATTCTATCGCGCAGTTTGGCTGCCTTTTCAAACTCGAGGTTTTCGGAATACTCCTGCATTTTGGCAGTCATTTCGCGGACTGCGGCGGCACTGCCGCCCTTTAAAAATGCGACGGCATCCTCAACAGAGGCGACATACTCCTCTTTTGAAATTCTGCCGTTGCAAAGCGCACAGCAATTGCCCATAAAGCCATTTAAGCACGGACGCGACTTATTGTAATCGCGCGGAAATTTTTTGTTGCAGGTCGGTAGCTTAAAAATTTTGAGCGTTTCCTCGACTGCGTTTTTAACGGAAAAGTTTGAAATAAACGGACCTATATATGTTGCATTGTCATCGTCCATTTGCTTGCACTCGCTTATGCGCGGAAACTCCTCCTTGGTAATTTTGATATAATTATAGCCTTTATCGTCTTTAAGCAGAATATTATATTTCGGCATATGCTGTTTAATAAGCGAACATTCAAGGACAAGCGCCTCAAACTCGGTATCGCAAAGGATATAATCGAAATCATCGACATTTTCGACCATTCTGATAACCTTAAGCGAATGGTTTGAATGAGAGCCGAAATAGGAGGAAACGCGATTTTTAAGCGCTTTTGCCTTGCCGATATAGATTATTTTTTTATCCTTGTTTTTCATAATATAAACGCCGGGGGTAAGCGGCAGAGCCATAGCTTTTCGGCGCAATTCTTTTTCGGTCAAAACAATCCCTCCTTTTTAATAATTATATCACAAAATATATCTCAAAAGTAAAAAAATAAGTGTGGTACCAAATTGACACCACACTTTTTGGTAAAGAACAATTACTCGTTGAAACCGCTCTTAACAAGAGCAACGAGACCTTCAACTGCTTCTTCCTCGTCAGAACCGTCAGCGATGATGCGAATGTCTGTTCCGCCCATAATGCCGAGAGAAAGAACGCCGAGAAGTGATTTTGCATTTACTCTTCTTTCTTCCTTTTCAACCCAAATTGAAGATTTGAACTCGTTAGCCTTTTGAATGAAAAATGTTGCAGGACGAGCATGAAGTCCAACCTGGTTTTCTACTGTTACATCTTTTACGAACATATCGTGTACCTCTCATAATAGATAAAAAAGAATTATTTTAAATTTCTACTTTGTATATTATATCACTAAAATAATTATCGTCAACGCAGTTTTTAAAACTTCGTATGAGTAATGAATTATCTCCAAAACAAAATGTGATTATTTGTGCAATTTTAACATAATTTTTGTTACTTATTATTTTTAACAAGTGAAGATATAAACTTTTTGTCGTTTTTTGTCAAATCGGCATTTTCAAGCATATCGGGTCGGCGGTAATATGTGCGCTCGAGCGAACGCTCCCTGCGCCACTTATCAACATTTTGGTGATGACCCGACAAAAGCACATCGGGAACTGTTTTGCCGTGCCACTCGCTCGGATGAGTGTACTGCGGATACTCCAAAAGTGAATTGAAATGGCTCTCCTCCTCAAAACATTCATCGTCGGACAAAACGCCCGGCAACATTCTTGAAACGCTGTCAGCAACGATAAGTGCCGGCAACTCGCCGCCCGTCAATACATAATCGCCGACAGAGATTTCCTCGGGCTGAAGTTCCTCGATAACCCTTTCGTCAATGCCCTCGTAGTGGCCGCACAAAATGGCGATATTATCAAGCTTTGCAAGTTCCTTTACCCTGCTTTGCGTGAGAGTTTTGCCCTGTGGCGTCATATACAAAAGGTGTGGCTTTTCGCCGATTTCGTCGCACAAGGCATTAAAACAATCGTAAATCGGCTGTGCCTGCATAATCATACCCATTCCGCCGCCGTACGGCTTATCGTCAACTCGGCTGTGTTTGTCAAGTGTATAATCGCGAATATCAACGCAATTGATTTCGACCTTGCCTGCGCTTCTCGCTCTGCCGATTATGCTTTCGCCGAGGACGCCGCGGCACATATCCGGAAAAAGTGTCAATATGTCAATTCTCATCAAATAATCCTTTCATCGGTTTGATTTTAATTACCTGATATTCGGTATTAATCTCCTTAACAACATCGTCAATGGCAGGGATAAGCGTGTGCTTGCCCCAAGACTCAACATCGTAAATATCGCACGAGCCATAATTGAGAACATCGACGATTTTGCCGTACTCCTCGTCGGTATCAATATTAACGACATAGCAGCCGATAATATCGGCGAGATAGTGCTTGCCGTCATCGATTTTTGCGTCGTCACGGTTGCAATAAAGCACCTTATTTTTAAGTTCCTGTGCCTGCTCAACAGTTGTGATTTCGGCAAATTTGAGGATGCCGATGTTTTTTTGAGGGCGTGCGGAAACAAGCGTAAGTGGCTTTTTGCCGTTTGAATCGAGATAAACGGTTTTAAGCTGTTTAACATAATTTATGTCATCGCACCAAAGGGCAACTTTAACTTCGCCTTTTATGCCGTGGGTATTATTGATTTTTCCTAATTCTAAAAACTGTTTCATTTAATCACCGAAGATATTATATATGTTTTTTGTCGATTTGGCAACAAAAACATAAATTTGAAAAGCTCAAAACTAAAACACACAATAAAAAAGGACCTGCAAAGCAGGTCCTTAACGCTTAGTCGATTTCAATTGAAATTTTGGCATCTCTGCGAGTAGCTGCGGCACGCATTACAACGCGGATTGCTTTTGCAATTCTGCCCTGCTTGCCGATTACTCTGCCCA
>OLHA01001020.1_pt1 | contig 15669 bp, 9 predicted proteins | sample 1605961 | NCBI WGS metagenome assembly OLHA01 (sample SAMN03283288) | human gut metagenome | biome: human-associated habitat; material: feces | host: Homo sapiens | place: Peru | collected 2012
TGCAAGGCAAGCACCCAATGAACCACGTGGAAAAGCGCATCGTGAAAACCCGCCTCGTGGTGAGAGGCACCACCCGATAGAAAAGTAATCCCCCCATAAATCACATAGGTGAGGGCGCAAATTGCGTCATGCCACAAACCAAAGGGACGGTTCTTTTGGTTTGTTCCCGATGCGTTAATACATCGCTGTTTGCGCCGAAACATGCCAATACAAACCAAAAGAACCGTCCCTTTGGTTTCATCGGTAATAAACCATAAACCAAAAGAACCGTCCCTTTGGTTTGCGTAATTGTGCATTGGGTATAATTATTGGGGAATTTTTATCAAAATGATATAAAAATTCGGTAAAAATTGTGCAAAGTGTAAAATAATTCACTATATTTGCGAAAAGAATAGATTATTCCATCTTTATATAGTATATAGTATAGAATATTCCATCTTTATAGAATAGACAGAGAGATTCTATCCAACATAATTTTTTATCACATTTAAAAAAACAGTGCTTATGAAAAAGTGTACATTGTTCGTTGCCGCTATGGTATTGTTTGCAGCGGCGAGTTGGGCAGGTGGTCTACGCCTTGCCGGAGTGGCTCAAAATCAAGTGCCAATCAAGAAACAGTGCTCTTTGAGCCAGCGTATAGCCCAGTCGGGCGAAGGAGTGTTGGCTCTGAAAAAAGCGGCAAAACCTATGGCAGATGTGGGTACGGTGATTTCCGACGCGCCCGCAGGCACAGTTTACGAGAATATGTATGTCAATTCCGAGGCTTACGGCTTGGGCTGGGGCGATGCCTACTATCAGAAGGTGGATGGCGGCTTGGGTGGCGTGGATGTGGCTAACGATGGCTTCATCTATGTGCAGGCTCCCATTTCGCAGGCTTATATCTGGGGCTTGGGCAGTCCGTGGATTAAATGTGAAAAGAAAGAGGGCGATGTGATAGTGATGCACTTGCCACAACTCTACTGCATCGACGCAGGTGACCCATATTACGTACAGCGCCTTGTGCCAAGTGCCGACGGCAAGACTTTTGTGGTGGATTCCACCTCGCAAGATGTGAAATTCACTTGGAAGGACAATAAACTCACCCAAGTTGACGATTGCCTCGTGGGATTGTGCGACGCAACTGGCGAATGGTTCTATATGGGCGACTTCAATATCCAATACACCATCAACCCCGACAAGCCTATCGTGAAGCCAGAGGGTTTGACCAAGGCCACTTACAAGATGGAATACAAATCAGATGCGAAAGACTTGACAGCTGAAGAGTTTGTGATGGTGAACGTGTTTAACGCCGACGGCAAGGTGTATGTGGATCACATGGAGAAGGGATTGCCCGACGCAGTGATGTGTGGCACAGTATCAGCCGACGGCAAATCGGTAGAGGTGCCAGCAAAGCAATATCTGGGCATCGACATGGAATATAACGCTCACGTGTATGTGCTCACTGGCAATGCGAAAATCGACGGTGCCGACACCGAAAAACCATTCTTCAACTACGACAAGACTGCCTCTATCAAACTCACACGCGATGCATCAGGCAAGATGGCTGCCGAATATCCTGCATCACTGGTGGTGAACTGCGGCCGCGAGAACCTTTACATCATCAGTGACTATGTGGCTCCACGCTTCGTGGCACAGGAAGACAAGGCGATGACTCCTGCCGACCCTGTGTTCACTGCCGACGACATTCGTCCATCAACCAATTTCGACCTTGTGAAGTTTGTGCTTCCTGTTAAGGATGTTGATGGCAACGACCTTAACGCGAATGAACTATATTATAATGTGTATTACAACGATGCTCCTTACGTGTTCACCCCAGAGGTGTTCAAGGGTCTGACTGCACCGATGACCGACATTCCTTACGCATTCTCCGACACTGAATTCGACATCTATCCTTCAGGAGGCAAGCACACCATCTACTTCTACGACAAGAACTACACCAAACTCGGTGTGCAGAGCATCTATCGTGGCGGTGGCGAAGAGCGACGCAGCAATGTGGTGTGGGTAAATCGTCCAGTGACTGGTATCGACGATGTGAATGCCGACATGCGCGAAGTGAAGAGCGTAATCTACTACAACGTGGCAGGTCAGCAAATCGCTGAGCCCGCTTCTGGCGTGTGCATCAAGCGCATTCAGTATGCCGATGGCACCGTGAAGGCAGAAAAGGTGATTAAATAAGTCCGTCCCAATACGAGAAAACGTGATTTTCTCACCCAGCGAGGCTCGCACCCCAAAAGCGAGCCTCGCTTTTTTTTAGAAGTTAGAAATTAGAAGTTAGAAGTTAGAAATTAGAGGTGAGGGGGTGTGGAAAAGGATGATTTTCTTGTTTTTGTGATTTGTGTGAAATTATGTGGTGGGATATGGGTGGCGTTGAGAAAAAATGAATTAACTTTGTAAAGAAAATTTTTAGTAACTTTTTTTAATATAACTTTTTATGGAGAAAAAGCTGACTAAAGTGCTTGTTTTAGGTTCCGGAGCACTCAAAATCGGCCAAGCAGGTGAATTTGACTATTCAGGTTCTCAGGCATTGAAAGCCCTTCGTGAAGAAGGTGTTAGTTCGGTATTGGTCAACCCCAACATCGCTACAATTCAAACCTCTGAAGGCATTGCCGACAAGGTGTACTTCCTGCCGGTGAACACTCACTTTGTGACTGAAATCATCAAGAAGGAGCGCCCTGATGGCATCTTGCTCGCGTTTGGTGGTCAAACCGCACTCAACTGCGGCACCGAGCTGTTTCGAAAGGGTATTCTCAAGGAGTATGGCGTGAAGGTGCTTGGCACCTCGGTTGAGGCGATTATGGACACCGAAGACCGCGACCTCTTTGTGAAGCGATTGAGCGAGATTGGTTTGAAAACCCCAATTAGCGAGGCTGTGGAATCGATGGAGGCGGCTCTTGAGGCTGCTCGCCACATCGGTTATCCTGTGATGATTCGCTCTGCGTATGCTTTAGGCGGCTTGGGCTCTGGTATATGTCAAGATGAAAAGAAGTTTATTGAAATAGCAGAAAGTGCCTTCACTTTCGCTCCACAGGTGCTTGTGGAAGAATCGTTGAAGGGCTGGAAAGAAATTGAGTTTGAGGTGATTCGTGATGCCAACGACCACTGCTTCACCGTGGCAAGTATGGAAAACTTCGACCCACTGGGCATTCACACTGGTGAATCGATTGTGGTGGCTCCCACTTGCTCGCTCAGCGAAGAGCAAGTGAAGATGCTGCAAGAAATCAGCGTGAAGTGCGTGCGTCACTTGGGCATCGTGGGCGAATGTAACATTCAGTTTGCATTCAACGCCGACACCAACGACTACCGCATCATCGAGGTGAACGCCCGCTTGAGCCGCAGTTCTGCGCTGGCTTCGAAGGCCACCGGCTATCCATTGGCATTCGTGGCGGCAAAAATCGCTTTGGGCTACACCCTCGACCAAATCGGTGAAATGGGCACCCCCAATTCGGCATACGTGGCTCCACAACTCGACTATCTGATTTGCAAGATTCCACGCTGGGACTTGACCAAGTTTGCAGGCGTGAGCCGCCGCATTGGCTCAAGTATGAAGTCGGTGGGCGAAATCATGTCGATTGGCCGCACATTTGAAGAAATTATTCAGAAGGGTCTGCGTATGATTGGTCAGGGTATGCACGGCTTCGTGGGCAATGAGCACGTGGAGTTTGACAACCTCGACGACGAATTGGCAAATCCTACCGATATGCGTACCTTCGCCATTGCGCAAGCGCTGGAGAAAGGCTACACCATCGACCGCTTGTTTGAACTTACCAAGATTGACAAGTGGTTCCTCGAACGCCTCAAAAACATCGTTGACTACAAGCAAAAACTCTGTGGCTACAACTCGCTTGAGGAAATTCCTGCCGACGTGATGCGTCAGGCGAAAATACTCGGCTTCAGCGACTTCCAGATTGCCCGCTTCGTGCTCAAGCCCGAAGGCAATATGGAGAAGGAAAACCTTGCCGTGCGCGCTTACCGCAAGAAACTCGGCATTCTGCCTGCTGTGAAGCGTATCAACACCGTGGCAAGTGAGCACCCCGACCTCACCAACTATCTGTATATGACCTACAGTGTGGAAGGCTACGATGTGAACTACTATAAGAATGAGAAATCGGTTGTGGTACTCGGCTCTGGTGCTTATCGCATCGGTAGCTCGGTGGAATTTGACTGGTGCTCTGTGAACGCAATCCAGACCGCCCGCAAACTCGGCTACAAGAGTATCATGATTAACTATAACCCCGAAACCGTATCGACCGACTACGATATGTGCGATCGCCTCTACTTCGATGAACTGTCGTTTGAGCGTGTGCTCGACGTTATCGACCTCGAAAGTCCACGCGGCGTGATTGTGTCGGTAGGTGGTCAGATTCCTAACAATTTGGCAATGAAACTCCATCGCCAAAGCGTGCCCATCCTCGGCACATCGCCAGTATCAATCGACCGTGCGGAAAACCGCAACAAATTCTCCGCTATGCTCGACCAACTGGGCATCGACCAGCCAAAGTGGAGCGCACTCACCAGCATGGAAGATGTGCAGGAGTTTGTTGACAAGGTGGGTTTCCCTGTGCTCGTGCGTCCATCGTATGTGCTTTCGGGCGCGGCGATGAATGTGTGCTACGACGAGGAAGAACTGCATCGCTTCTTGCGGTTGGCAAGCGAGGTGAGCAAAGACTACCCAGTGGTGATTTCGCAATTCATGACCGAAACCAAGGAAATTGAGTTCGACGCTGTGGCTGACCACGGCGAAGTGGTGGAATACGCTATCAGCGAGCATGTGGAATTTGCCGGCGTTCACTCTGGCGATGCCACTATGGTGTTCCCTGCACAGCAAATCTACTTCTCCACCGCACGCCAGATCAAGAAAATCAGCCGTGCCATTGCCAAGGAACTCAACATCAGCGGTCCATTCAATATCCAATATTTGGCTAAGGGCCGTGAGGTGAAGGTGATTGAATGTAACTTGCGTGCTTCACGCAGTTTCCCATTCGTGAGCAAGGTGCTGAAGCGCAACTTTATCGAAACAGCCACCCGAATCATGCTGGATGCTCCTTACACTCGTCCTGATAAGAGCGCGTTCGACATCGACCGCATCGGTGTGAAGGCTTCGCAATTCAGTTTCGCGCGCCTCCAGAACGCCGACCCAGTGCTTGGCGTGGATATGTCATCGACTGGTGAAGTGGGCTGCTTGGGCGATGATTACGACGAAGCATTGCTCAACGCACTGATTGCCACAGGCTACACCATTCCACAAAAGAGTGTGCTTATCTCCAGCGGTGAGGCTCGCTCAAAGGTGGATTTGCTCGATGCCAGCCTCTTGCTCCAGAAGTGCGGTTACGAAATCTATGGCACCGAAGGCACCGCCAAATTCTTGAACGAAAACGGAGTGAAGGCCCACAAGGTGAGTTGGCCTGATGAGGATGCCCACGACAATGTGATGAACATGATTGGCGAACACAAGTTTGAACTGATTGTGAACATTCCAAAGAACCACTCAAAGCGCGAACTCACCAACGGCTACCGCATTCGCCGTGGCGCTATCGACCACAACATTCCATTGATTACCAACGTGCGATTGGCTAAGGCGTTTATCCACGCATTCTGCTCATTGAAGCTCTCCGACATTAAAATCAAGAGTTGGCAGGAATACGACGAGAAATAATCGCTCATCCAATAGCGTGACGATATTTGCGAAATCCTGGGTAACTTTTTGTTGCTCAGGATTTTTTTTACTATTTTTGCTAAAACTAATTAAAACTAATGATGATGAAGGCTAATATTTTACGAAAGAGTTTGATGCTCGTGAGTGCGCTCACGCTGAGTTTTACAATCGCTCACGCCACCGACTGGCTTGAGAAAGGCGGAGTGGGGAAGCAAGACCCAAGTGAACCATCGCTACAGATGCCGCTGAGTTTTGAGGCAGGCTACACCCAGTTTCTCGATGATTGCGAGGACACCGACACCAAGATAGTTACGCCAGTGAGTTGCGGTGTGTATGGCATCAGCACGAATGGCACCGTTTACACGCTTCGCTACATCGACGGTGGCACCATCGGCGGCAAAAATGCGTGGAGGGTGGCAGACTTCACCCGAATCCCCCGTATGGAGAAGGAGGGGCTGATTATGTATAAGAACGACAACACTCAGCAACTCTACCTCATCACGCCTACTGGTGCGGTGGAGGCATTGCCCAAGAAATATGTGAATGCCACCAACTTTGTTGACGGCATCGCCGCCGTGGCGACTGCCACTTCGGGCTATGCGTTGAACTGGACTTTCATCGACCGCAGTTTGAAGCCGTTTGCCCCAGGAGTGGTGACACAGCCCAGGCAGTTTGGCAAAAATCAATTCACCATTGCTCCGCTGCGTGGCAGTATGCGTGCCGTGTATGTGCCTGACGAGAGCGGATTCGATGGCAGTTGGGGATTCATGAACGGATTGGGCAAAATCGTGATAAAGCCACAGTATAGGGAAGTGCGCTCATTCTCCGACGGTATGGCTCTGGTGATTGAGAAAAACGACGATTTCTATTTCATTGATGTCACCGGCCGCAAATGCTTTGAACCGAGAAAGGTGGACGAGAATATTTTCCCATCGTCGGTGAGCGACTACGACGGCGGTTTGTGCACCATCGCCCCCATGGGGATTGGCGACAACTTCTATGCGCGCTACTACACCACAGCGGGCAAGTTGAGTGGCGTGGCACTGTGGGGCTCTGCGCTCCATAACGGCAAGGGATATATGCGCTTCATCGACAAGGCTGAAAACGAGGAATTTCCTTCAGTGCTCATTATCCAGCCCAGCGTTGACGGCTACGACAGCACCAAGGGCATGAGAATTGAAGCCGACCCACACACCGCAATGTGGGGCACACCGTGGTACGACGAGGCAGATGTGGCACACTTCTCCGAGACCCAGACCTCGGAAGTGGGTGTGGGCTCACACTACTGCTTCCCATGGACGATTGGCGCATTCAGCACCGACGGCTACGCCCCAGCCACCATCGTTTCGCCCAACGGTGACATCACCTTCGAGGGCCTCATCGACCGCCAAGGCAAATTCCGCGTCATCTACAAAGTGTATTGATTTAGAAATCAGAAATTAGAAGTTAGAAATATATCCTTTATATCGGCTTCTTGCGCTTTTTATTTAAGCACTTAAAGTAAGATTTGCTAAAGTTGAGATATTTGACTATATTTGTAGCACAAATTGTGTAGCACAATTTGTGCTACAATATTAAAATGCACGATATGAATGTTTTAAGAAATCCATTTTTGATTTATGGTTATGAATCTCCCGCATATTTTTGCGGAAGAGAAAAGGAAACCGAGAAACTGGCATCTGCTTTACGCAATGGCAGGAATGTGACACTGATGAGCCCCCGACGCATGGGTAAAACAGGATTAATCAAAAATACATTCTATCGTATTCATTCAGAAATGCCTGAAGCGATTTGCCTGTATGTGGATATTTACTCCACTACAAGTTTGCAGGAGTTTATTAAATTGTTTGGTTCTGTTGTGCTTGGAAATGGAGGAACCACTTCCCAGCGTTTTTTGGAAAAGGTGCGCAGTTTTATCAAAAGTTGTAAAATGGTATTTTCTGCAAACCCTATCACAGGCGCTCCTGAAGTGTCGCTTGATTTCCAACCAAGCGAGTCTGAAGCCACATTGAAGGAAATATTTGATTATCTGGTGTATTCCGGTAAGGAGTATTTCATAGCGATTGATGAATTTCAGCAAATCGCTGAATACAACGACAGCAAAACCGTGGAAGGCCTGTTGCGTTCGTTTATTCAGTTTTGCCCAAATTTGCATTTTGTTTTTTCGGGAAGTAAAAGTCACTTGATGAGCGAAATATTCGACAAGCCTGGCCACCCATTCTATCGAAGCACCGAAAAAATGCACATTGGAGTGCTGAATATGGATGAGTATTACCAGTTCGCCAAATCAAAAATGGAAACTAACGATATAGCGCTTAGTCGTGATGCATTTGAAAAGATTTACAATCAGTTTTGTGGACACACTTGGTATATTCAATATATGCTTAATAAGATATACGAGTTCCGTCCTAAAAATGTGACGCAAGAGGTAATCAATGAGTGCATTGTTGATATTGTGGAATCAAACAAGGAGGACTATCAACGAAGTTTCATATTGCTCACAAGTAATCAGCAGCAATTACTACGAGCCATTGCCAAAGAGAAAAATGTGGAAAACATCAATGGTAATGAATTTATTAAAAAATATGGTTTAAAAGGCTCAAGCAGCATCAATAGAGCAATATCGGCACTCATAAATAAAGAATATGTGTACCGATATGCAGAGGGGTATCAAGTGTACGACCGCTTTATGCAGTTGTGGTTGGTTACGTTGCCTTAGTTGTTGCGGTAGCGGGCGGCGGTTGACAATCTGATGAATTGGTCGCCGATTTCGCGGATGCAGTAGTGGCGCGCTCCGTAACTGTCGGTTCGGCGCAGATAAATTTCCAAGCCGCTGTCGGTGCCGGCAATCACGGTCAGTTCTGGCCAGAAGAAATAACCGCCGTCGCCATCGTTCCACACCGATGATGGGTTGCCGCCGTCGTCGTGGCCCCAGAAGTCGTAGGAGGAAATCAATTCGCCCTCGGCAAAGCACACGATTGACGCCAATGCGCTGAATGGGGTGTTGGCATTGCTGTTCGGGTGAAATATCACCACGAAGAATTGGCGCTCCGATTCGGGCACAGAGGCAAGCCAGTGCACCGATTTCACTTCACGGTTGAAGCGCTGCTTGATGGTTTTGATTATCCATTGTTGAGAGCAAGGCTGCTTCGCTTCGCCGAATTTCCAGCGGCTGAACTGGAGCGGATTATGGGTGGTGAGCCACGAGTCTTTCACAATCACGGCGGTGGCCTCATTCGCCTTGTAGCCACGGAACATCTTTGCGCTGACCGATGGGTTGGTCAGGCGGTAAAGGAAATCGCCGTAGGAGTTTTTCCCTGTGAATTTCACATCGTTGATGTGCGGCTTAAACACCATCTTGGTGTAAGCCTCAGGATTCTTCACACGCGAGTCGACGATACCCACAAACTCGTTTTTAGCATAGTTTTTCGGTTCCACGAATATGGGGCGTTCGCTAATGGTGATGTCGGTGGGAATGTTGGCGTATTCGCCGCACTCGTTCACCAGTTCGTGAATTTGCTTGTCGAAAAAGTTTTGCTTGCTGTAGGCCGGACCCTCAAACACCAAATTCAACACCTTATTCATTTCCGACTTGCTTGCCGGTTTGCCCTTCGCATTCACGAAAGTGGATTTGGTGGTGCCGTCCATGCCGTTGTAAACCGTTTGCTCCACAAAAGGCGCTTTAATCACCTCACCTTTGTGCATCACATATATCTGACGCTCGGTCACGCCGGCATATTTACCAGTAGTCACGCTAATTTCGTTGCCACAAATAGCCACGTCATCATATTCCGAGTCCTTTAAAATCACCTTCAGTCCACCAGTTTTGGCTTGGGCATATAAAATGCCGTTTTTGCCGTCGTAGGTGCGCACCCATATTTCCCAAACGCCATCGGCATCGATGTCGAGCGGAATATACACATCGGGGTGGCAAGAATGTTGCGGAGCAAACTCGGCAAACTGCTTCTGTACGGTTGTGAGATTATGGAACAATGCCGTCACAGCCTTGATGGCGGCAGGATTATCGCGCCATGCCCATGATTTAACAGGCATCAGGCAACAAAGAACGATTAAAAATGCGATTTTTCTCATAGTTCTATTCATTTTGAATTTTAGCAAAGTTAGACAATAAAATCCACATCTGCAATCCTCTACGGCATCTTGGCGCAAAAAAATAGAACAGAGTTTTGGGTTAAAAAATAAAAATATGAGGCGAGTTTTGGTGGATTTGTGAATGGAAATTACAAAAAAACACTATCTTTGCACGTTCTTAGCCATAACTTTACAAAATTCGGATAAAATATTTCAATTGATAATTAAAACTCTATAATTTTTTATGAATTTCAAATCATTGATTTTTGCCGCATCGCTGCTACCATTCACTTCGGTGATGGCTGGCGCCGATGTGCTCGCTTCGCAGAGCGCAGGGCATACCCCAGAAGCAGCTTTCGGCACAATGGGCAGAAACCCACACACTAAAAAGGTGGCATCTGCGCCAGTCCAGAAAGTGGCATCGCTTGCCAACGCGCGAGTGAATGGCGTGATGATGTACGACAACGACAAGGATGTGACCACCACAGGTGTGTATGCCTACACCCTCACAGCCCCCGTGGCTCGCAAGCAGGTGGCACCCATGCCACGCGTAAACATCACTGGCGATGCCGTGATGGCAGATGGCAAGATCTACACCTTCGTGTCGAGTATTGAATATGGAATGGTGAATTCCGCCAACTATTATGTGTACGACGCTGCAAGTGGCGCAAAGTTGAGCCAAACCAGCTTGGGCTACGACCTTGCCACGGTGTATACCCACCGAGCCACCTCCAGCACCATCGACCCCGTGAGCGGCGTGGTTTACTGTAGCAGTTTTGAATACGATGCCGACCAGAAATTGCTTTATCCCACATTAAAAACTTGGGATTTGGCCAGCAATACCAAGACCACGGTGGCACGTATGGCAGGTTCGCTCATCGTGATGGCTGCCGACCGTCAGGGCAACCTCTATGGCATTACCGCCAGTTCATCTACCACATCGGTTGATGGCGGCTACCTGATGAAAATCAACAAAGCCGACGGCACATTGACAAAAGTGGGCGACACCGGTGTGCGCCCATACTACGACCAGTCGGCAGTGATTGATGCCACAGGCAAAACCATGTATTGGTTTGCCAACGACCAGAAAGAAAACTCCAATGTATATGCCGTGAACCTCGAAACCGCAGAGGCAACCCTCATCGGTGCCACTCCAAACGGCGACGAGGTGGTGGCAGCATGGCTTGTGGACCAAGCCACAGCCGATGGCGCACCATCACCAGCTTCCGACCTTGCCGTGGCGTTTGCTGGTGGCGCACTCACTGGCTCCGTAAGTTTTGGCGTGCCATCGCTTTCGTATTCGGGCGATGCGTTGAGCGGCGAAGTGAATTACACCGTAAAGGCAAACGATGCCGTTGTGGCTTCGGGCACCGCACAGGCAGGTGCCACCGTTTCGGTTCCTGCCACAGTGGCGAATGACGGCAATTATGAGTTTGTGGTGACACTCACCAACGAGGCAGGCGTTAGCCCAGAGGCTTCTGTTAAGGCATTTGTGGGCAACGACACTCCACTCGCAGTCACCGACTTGACATTTGCCAACGCTGAAAAGAAAAACACCCTCACTTGGACCAAGCCAAGCGGCACTGTGAACGGTGGTTACATGGCTGACGAAAACCTCACCTACAACGTGACCAGATACCCTGGCGCAGTGAGCGTGGCAACTGGTCTGAAAGCCACCACTTTCCAAGAGGACTACACCGACGACTTGCTCCAATCCGTATATTACACCGTGGCTCCTGTAAATGCAGGGCATGTGGGCGAGGAGGCAAAGAGCAATGTGATCGTGCTCGGCTCATATCTCCAGCCACCATATAGCGAGGACTTCACCGATGCCACTTCATCATCGCTCTACACGATAGTTGACGCCAACGCCGACAAAAACACTTGGTACTACTCTGTGAAGTCGATGAAATACCGTGCCAGCTATTCAAAGGCTGCCGACGACTGGTTGATTTTGCCAGCTATGCAGCTCAAGGGCGGCTATTCCTACGAACTCGGTTTCGACCTCTACGGTACCAACGCGCGCTACACCAACATTGTGGAAGTGAAGATGGGCGACGCACCAACAGCCGAGGCGATGATCACCGCTATTGGCGAATCCATTTCCAGCTCCGCAACCTCTGCCGCTCCTACCAAGGCTAAACTCAATGTGATGCCTAAGGCTGATGGCGTGAAGTATATCGGTATTCATATCATTAGTGCCAAATCGCAAGGTACTGCCACTATCGATAATATTTCGCTTGGCGCAGGTGTGAGCGCTTTGGCTCCCGACACCGTGACCGACCTCAAGGCTACTGCCGGCGCGAAGGGAGCACTCTCCGCACAACTGTCGTTCTGCAAGCCCGTCAAGGCATCAAACGGCCAACCGTTGTCGAGCGCTATTAGCAAGGTGGAAGTGTATCGCAACGATGCCTTGATTGCCACCCTCACCGATGCAGAAGCGCTGAGCGCATCGCCTATCGTGTATAACGATGCCCTTGAGGCCGCAGGCAAATATGAATACGGTGTGAAGGCATACAATGCCGAGGGCGAAAGCGACATGGCGAAAGTGGCAGTGTATGTGGGCGAAGATGCTCCTGCCGCACCACTCAATGTGGCATTTACCGACCGTGAAGACGGCACAGGCACCCTCACATGGAATCTGAATCCAGTAGGCTTGAACGGCGGTTATGTGAACGAGGCGAATGTGGTGTATCAGGTGCTTGCTTCCGATGGCACCGTGGTGGCAACCGATCTGAAAGCCACCAGTTGTGAAGTGCAACTCGATGCCAATGCAGAGCAGAAAGCCACCACTTACAAGGTGAAGGCTGCTTTGGCAGGTGGCAAGTATGGCACAGCCACCGAAAGTAATATGCAACTCGTGGGCAAGCCTTACGCAGTGCCTTATCAGGAATCGTTCGCAGGTGCCGCAACCACCACCAACCCATGGACCAAGACCGTGCTTGTGGGCAAAAACAGCGATGTGTCATGGTCAGCTCGTGCCGACCAAAGCAGCGACGAAGATGGCGGCAGCGCAGATATGGGTGCATACGTCAATGGTGCGATAGGACGTTGGGAAAGTCCGAAAATCGATTTGAGCAATGTGAGTAACCCTGTGCTCTCGATGTATGTGCTGATGCCAACCGGCAATATGAAGTTCACCGCTCAGGTGCAGACTGGCTATGGCGAATGGACCGACTTGACCACCGTGGAAGAAGCTGCAGAATGGACTCGCGTCGAAATTCCACTCACAGGCTACGCCGCAAAGAATGTGCGTTTGGGCCTGCTGGGCGAATGTGTGAAGAGCTACAACTTCATATATGTGGACAATGTGGAAATCAAGTCTCAAGCCGCCACAGGCGTTACCGACATTGATGCCCCAGCCACTTCCGTTCGTTACTTCAACCTCCAAGGCGTGGAAGTGAAAAATCCAGAAAGCGGCTCGTTCGTTATCAAGGTGGAGCAAAAGAGTGGCGCGCGCAAAGCCACCAAGATGTTTGTGAAATAATCGTTCCCGAAAATCAGTTGATTTAACCCGAATCGGTCATTAGGTCTTGTGGTATTTCGGAGTTTTAGAAGCATGATTGGGTTTAATATAGCTCAGGGTGGGGTGGAAGCACGGCTTCCGCCTCACTCATTTTTTGCACCACACATATATAATATAAAGTATAATATAAAGGGTGAAAAATTTGGAGTGAAAAAGGATGCTAAAAAGAATGATTTTTTGGTTAAAAACTTTGCGTTTTTCGGGAATGTTTACTAAATTAGTAGCCGAGAGCAGCATGGTGCTGCTGTCAAAAAATTTAGAGCTATGAAAATCAACCAGTTTTTGCAATATCTTCGCTACGAGCGAAACCTTTCGCCACTCACGGTGAAAGCCTACGGCGACGATTTGCATCAGCTTGCGGATTTTCTGACGCACGGCAAGGCTGAGTTTCACCACAGCAGCGTCACCCCCTCCGACCTTCGTGCCTGGATGGTGAGCCTTTCGGGGCAAGGCGACGGTGCTCGCACGGTGAGGCGAAAGATGCAAGCCGCAAGAGCCTTCTACAAATGGCTGCTGAAAATAGGGGAGGTGGCGCAGAACCCCGCCGCCGACATCGAACTGGCGAAACTGCCGCACCGGCTGCCCCAGTTTGTGCGAGAGGAAGGGCTCGACCGCTTGCTCGACGCTCCGCTCCCCGACGATGCCGACTTTGTGGAGGTGCGAAACCGGCTGATAGTGGCGATTCTCTATGGCACAGGCATTCGCAGGGCAGAGCTCATCGGGCTTCTCGACCGCAATGTTGACACGGTGCAGTGCCAGATGAAGGTGCACGGCAAGCGCGACAAAGACCGCATCGTGCCGTTCGGTGGCGAACTGAAGCGGCTCATTGAGCGATACCGTGGGCTCCGCGCCGAAGTGCAGAAGGCTGGGGTGGGAGAGTTGCTCCTCACCGAGAAAGGCAAGCCGATGTATCCCTCGCTGGTTTACAAGGTGGTGCACGACAGCCTCGACGAAGCCGGCGTGAAGGGGAAGAAAAGCCCCCATGTGCTTCGCCACAGTTTTGCGAGTGCGATGCTCAACCATGGCGCAGAGATCAACAGCGTGAAAGAGATACTCGGTCACGAATCGCTCGCCGCCACACAAATATATACGCATATCACATTCAGTGAACTGAAAACTAATTATAAACTCGCCCATCCAAGGGCCCTAAAAAAAGGAGGGTAATATGGAAATCAAAATTAAATCCATCCATTTCGATGCAACTGAAAAACTCGAACAATTCATCACTAAAAAAGTGGAAAAGCTCGTAAAGCACTACGAAGAAATTGCACTCGTAGAGGTGACTTTGAAAGTTGTGAAGCCCGAAACAGCTATGAATAAGGAAGCAGGTATCAAGCTTGTAGTGCCACAGCGTGGCGATTTGTTTGCAAGCAAAGTGGCCGACACTTTTGAAGAAGCAGTCGATCTCGTGGTTGATGCCCTGAAAAAGCAACTCGAAAAACTTGATAAGGGGAAATAAATCTCGCGATTTCACCCACAATAAGTGATAAAACTGCCGCTGGTTCTGCCGTAACGTGCCGAGCCGGTGGCTTTTTTTGCGCCGTGTGGGGCTTTGGGGCGGTGACAAATCTGAATAAGGGAGCACTCGGAGCGGCTCGGAGCACTTGGATGGCTATAACTTCGTGCTTCTGACTTTCTGGTTTCTGGCACCTGGCAGTTCAGAGGCCAGTTAGCAAGGGATTAGGCATGCATTTTAGCAAGTGTGTGTGGAAAACCACCACAAATTCCAACCAAGCAAAGAATTGAAGCCACAGGCATCGGAGATGCCGCATCGTGCGAAACACCATGCAAGCTAAAATCGCAAAGCGATTGAGCGCAGCTTGGTGACAGGCACAAGAGGTGGGGTCGAGCCTCGGAGAGGGTCGGTTGTGATTGTGAAGAAGGAGAGGTTGACATCACGACTGACCCTCTCCGAGGCTCATATTGTGTGAATATTGCCTATCACCAAGCTGCGCGTCCTTGCAAGCAAGGACACTTGCATGGTGTTTCGCATCATTTGGCATCTCCGATGCCTGCCCACCACCCTGTTTTTGTTTCGGTTTTTCGCCATAGATTTTCCTCTGAGCCGAAAATAGACACCACTTGGAAGTTCTGTGAAAAATAAAAATTAGGTGAAAGTCGGGTTTTAATGGATTTAATGGGTGTGTTTTTTCTGAGGGGGCATTCGGAGGTCTTTAACTTCTGGAAAGGGCGTTTTTTGGTGGGGGATGGGGTGAATGGGGCGTGAAATGAATTTTTTTTTGAAAAAAAACGGCAAAAAAGCTGGAAATTATTTGGTGTTTTAAAAAAAGTTCGTACCTTTGCACTCGCTTGAAACAAGCAACTGCTGCTTCGACAAGCAAACGCCTCTTTAGCTCAGTTGGCCAGAGCACGTGATTTGTAATCTCGGGGTCGTTGG
>OLHA01001022.1_pt1 | contig 15641 bp, 13 predicted proteins | sample 1605961 | NCBI WGS metagenome assembly OLHA01 (sample SAMN03283288) | human gut metagenome | biome: human-associated habitat; material: feces | host: Homo sapiens | place: Peru | collected 2012
ATATCGACAGCGATTTGTTGTTGGGCGTTTCAAGCTTTGTTATGAGCGCCACGAAAAGAATTATCGCCATGCCGACGGCAGTAAATGTCTTCTTTGAAAACTCATCTATTTCTGTTATAACTTTATACGCCAGAGTCAGCAGTATAAACGAATACGCAAACGAATATCTGTAGGGCAGATCGTTCGGAAAATGGAATCCGTGCCAGATGAAGTTGAAATAATTAAGATTGAAACCGAAGAAGAATGCTGCGAGAAGCACCGCTGCGGCAACCTTTTTACGTCCCGATACTTTGTCGGAGAAGAAATAGAGAGGAAGCATCATAATTGTGACAAGTCCGCAGTAAACGTTCGGCATAACATTTGAACCGCTGCTTCTTATCGTCGTTTCGGTTGCGGGGAGATGATTCGCAATAAAATCAAAAACATTGAAATATGTTTTCAGATCGCTGGGAAAACTTGCCGATGTTGCCGATGATGACCGAAGACAGTTTGACACGGGAATAAGCGCAAACGCAGCGAGCAGGAAACACAATATTGCGGAGAGCGCAAAAATACATCCCGTTGCAAAGAATCTGTTGTTGCGCAGGGAACCGCGTTTTTTTGACTTCTTCGCCCGCTTTACCGATTTTTTATCGGGTACACCTATAACACCTATGGCATCTTCACCGATAATAACATCATCGGTTTCCGTTTCGTCGGAGGAAACGGACAGCATTTCGCCGGAAACGGCTTCATCCGTTGATTCTTCAGTCACAGAAATAACCGTGTCAACGGCTTCGTCTTTTGCCGACAGCCCCTCCGTGGGAACATCGGTCAAATCGAAAGCCTCAACAGCAATATCATCGGAAGCTTCCGCTGCAATTCCTTCTTCTGCGGCGGCAACCGGTTCGGAACTCCCGACGGGAGCATTTTTCCCGGCGTCGGCAGCGGCGGAGAGCTTTGACGAAAACTCGTATCTTGAAAAGAAAAAGTAAAGAAAATAAAGCACACTTAAAATGCACACCATATACGCCATATAATAGTTCGTTATCATGGTGTAAGTGAGAGCGAAAATAAACAGCGACGGCTTTTTTTTCTGAATTATGTTTTCGATTCCGAGAATGACAAGCGGGAACACAGCCATAGCGTCAATCCACATTATGTTCCATGAATATGCCGCAAAGTAACTGCAAAATGCATACATGGGTCCGAAAACAATGCTGTATTTATTGAGCGAACGGTTCGTTTTGTTTATATAGTATGTGAAAGCTGCCGATGAGCACATAGCCTTAAGGAGAAACATAAGCGCAATCGCATCGGGCATATTCTTGTGTCCCATGATGAGCATAATCACGGCAAACGGGCTGCAGCAATAGTTATAAAAGTTGCCGAGGAAGCCTCCGCCCAAGCCGGAACGCCATGAATACAAAAGGCTGTAGCCGTTTACTATCCTGTCGTACAGCTCACTGTAAAGAGGTCCGTACTGATGATAGAGATCCATTCTCAAAACGGTATTAGTGTCTTTGTAGAACGGAATAACCTTATGACATAAAAACATAAAGAGCATTATTCCGCACGAAACAAGAGCGGAATAAAAACAGTATCTGCGAAGCGTCGCTTTTTCGGAGTCGACACCTCTGTTCTTTTTCAGCAAAGGACTCATTACAAAATCTTCCTTTCAAAGTTGTCCGAATTATTTTATCATAAGATTAAAAATTTTTCAAGCATCTTGCATTATCGTCGAAAATAATATACAATCTTTCGGTAGTATTCGGGAGAGAAAAAAATATGAGAACATTAAAAAAAGTTACAGTCAACAAAAAAGCGGAAAATGCCGTCAGAAACGGACATCCTTGGGTATACGGCGAAGAAATAACACACACCGACGGCAATATTGCGGGCGGTGAGATAGTTGATGTTTTTTCGTCAAAAAACAGATATCTCGGTTCCGGGTTTTACAATCCCGCTTCAAAAATAACGGTGAGAATCATTTCAACGAATGCAAACGACAAATTCGACGCTGAGTTTTTCAAAAGGCGATTCAAATATGCCGTAGACTACAGAAAAACATGTCTCGGCGGCAATATCGACTGCTGCAGGCTTGTCTTCGGCGATTCGGACTTTTTCCCCGGACTTATCGTCGACAAATTCGGTTCGTGCCTTGTCACGCAGATAATGTCACTCGGAATCGAGAGTCGCAAAGACATCCTGTTCCCCGCTCTCATCGATCTTCTGCGCGCGGACGGCGAAAAAATCGACGTGCTGTATGAACGCAACGATGCGGCGGTAAGAACAAAAGAGGGATTGGAACTCTATAAAGGGTATTACTCCTATGACGGACTGCTCTCCGAGAAAGAACGCGGTTCTTCCGAAACCGAAATAACCGAGAACGGCATCAAATATATTATTGACTACATAAAAGGTCAGAAAACAGGTTTTTTTCTCGATCAACGCTTCAACCGTATTTGTGCGGCATCGGTCGCCGAGGGAAAAACGGTACTTGACTGCTTCACCCACACAGGTGCATTTGCGTTCAACTGCGCAAAAGGCGGCGCAAAGCATGTGACGGCGGTGGATATATCACAGGAGGCAATAAACGAATCCAAACGCAACTGCGAATTAAACGGCATTAAAAATGTCGATTTTTTGTGCGAAGACGTTTTCAAGCTGCTTACCCGCCTTTACAATGAAAACGACAAAACATATGACTATATAATTTTAGACCCGCCGGCTTTTACGAAAAGCCGCTCAACCGTCACTGCCGCGTACAACGGCTATAAGGAAATAAATCTCAAAGCAATGCGCCTTTTGCCGCGCGGCGGCTGGCTTGCCACCTGCTCATGCTCGCACTTTATGACAGACAGTCTGTTCAGAAAAATGCTGCTTGATGCCGCACACGACGCAAAGGTGTCCGTTCGCATTGCGGAATACCGCCAGCAGGCGTGCGACCACCCGGTGCTCCTGTCCGTACCCGAAACACAGTATCTTAAATTCTACCTTGTACAGATAGTCTGATTCGGGAGATAGGCTTCAAGACGGTAAATCCTGTATCCCTGATCCGAAAACTTTTTTTCATATTCGGTAACGATGTTTCCCTCGAAATCGCTTTTATGCAAATCGAGGGAAACATTTTTCATAACGAAACCCGCAAGGGAAAACTGCTCTATCGAATACTCAAAAAAGTGCATATTATCTGTTTTTTGGTATATTTCGGCTCCCGGAGCAAGTATGTTTTTGTAAATATTCAGAAACACAATATTCGTAAGCCGCTTGTTTTCATATGCTTTTTTCGGGAACGGACACGAAAAATTGAGATAAATTCGTCCGACGCTGTGCGGCTTAAAATACTTTTCAAGCACTTTTGCGTTACAGTGAATAAAAAGGATATTTTTTACACCCGCATCCAAAGCCTTAAGGCAAGCCGTGCATATAACGCTTCTGTTCACCTCAACCGCAACAAAGTTTATCTCGGGATTCCGCTTCGCTTCCTCACAAATAAACTGCCCTTTTCCGCAGCCGATCTCAAGATAAACGGGATTGCTGTTTCCGAAATATGCGTCTAAATCAATATATTCCTTCTTTTTTACAGCCTCGCGCGTGTCCTCTGCCACAGGCGGCATATCAATAAGATTTGTACACTGTGTGAGTTTTTGCTCCAGGTTTTTTTTCTTTCTCATTCTCATTTGTCACCAAACTCCCCTGCGGAAAAATATTGTTCTATATCATGTCTTTTTGCCGCAAACCGACCTTGCAGCATATCGTCCTTACCGCCGCCGCGCCCCGAAAGCGCCGAATTTATCTCTTTTGACACCGCGCGAAGCTTTATACCGGGGGACGTAATGGCAAAGGCGTACCCCGTGTCATCGTTTCCCGAAAGAACAACACACAGTCCCTCACATCTGCCACGAAGCATAACCGCAAGCTTCCGTACGTCGTCGGAGTTAAGTCCGTCGGCAAAAACGCACAAGTTACCGTCGGAATGCTCCGTTGCATCCGCAATCCTTTTCAGCACGGCTTCCTTTTGTAAAGACAGTTCCCTTTTCAGAGCTTCGTTTCTGACAATCAGGTCGCTTACCGCATCGGGGACGCCGCCGTGAGGAGCGCACAGCATATCCGACAGACGTAAAATATCCGAATAGCGTGCCGAAAGCTCGTCATATGCCGTTTTTCCGCATATAAGGGTTATTCTTACGCCGCCGCGATGACTTGCCGACGAGAGAATTTTTATTATTCCTATTTCTCCGGTTTGAGAAACGTGCGGCGCGCAGCATGCACAGATATCATAACCGGCAATCTCAACAAGCCGCGGGTTCCGTAAAGTCGGCAGCTTGCTTCTGCAGTCCGTTATTTCGGGACAATCCTCCGCGAAAAAAGTGTTAATCGGAACATTTTCGTATACTGCGCGGTTTGCGGCACACTCGACATCTTTCAACTGTTCCTTTGTAAGATATCCGCTGAAATCGACGGTCATCAGAGTATCGTCCATATGAAAGCCGACGTTTTCAAAACCGAAAAGCTTATGCACAATACCGGAAACAATGTGTTCGCCGCTGTGTGCCTGCATACGTGCAAAACGCTTTTCCCAATCAATACGGCAGCGGACAGTGTCACCGACGGTAAAATCGGGTTTATCGGCGGAAATATGATATATCACGCCGTCAACTTCTTCAACGTGCAAAACTGCGGTATTCCGAATAAAACCCGTGTCGCTTTGCTGACCGCCTCCCTCCGGGAAAAAGCATGTTTTGTCAAGCACGGTGCGGTATTTTCCGTCTTTTTTTTCAACCGAAACAACATCGGCATCGTTCTCGCGCATTTTGCTGTTTTTACAGTACAGTTTTTCGGTCATTTATATCACCGCAAAGCCTTTCGTAAGTTTATCGGACGTATTGTTCCAGAATCCTTCTGCCGTGATTTCGACAAGGTATTCACCTTTACACAGGTTTTCAAATGTAAAGGAATATTCTTGCGGCATATCATAGAGATAATAACGTGACGTCATCCTTACCTGACGCAGTATTCTGCCGCTGACGGAGCATTTCAGCACAAGCATATATGCATTTATTCTTTCCGATCTCGACCTTGCGGCACCGAATATTACCGTCGCGGAATCCGCCGATGCTTCGATTTTTACCGACACACCGTCGGGAAAATACGGTTTTTCGGCGGTGAGATACCTCTTGTCGGTATAAACAAACGAATCGGGATCAAACGGTTTTTCTATCAGCGCTCCGTCATTAAAAAACTTTCCGCTCAGAATGTCATACGGAAGGACACGTACGGATCCGTCCTCATAAGCTTCAACTATGAGAAATTGCGCACACTTCTCTTTCTCGGGAGGAATCGTGCCGTGAATAAAGTCGAACTCGTCAAGCTCGAAATAAGACAACGACCCCGTGCCGAAGCATGTAAAATGCTTCTGATAAACACTTCGCGGATCGTTTATCGGAGCATGTGAATGTCCCGAAAAATCAATAACCTGCGGATAGTCCATAAGAATAGTGTATATTTCGTCCTCACCCCAGTTTTTGCTGCCGCAGACCGTGTCACTGATATGCGGATGCTGGAAAACAAATATGGGCTTTCTTTCCCCGTCGGCAGCGGCTTTTTTCAGTTCGGAGGAAAGCCACTCCTGTTTTTTTTCGCCTATGGAACAGCCTCGCTCGGTCGTTAATGCTATACAGTGAAAACCGTTAACGACAGTATGTGTATCGGGTGACTGATTAAATACCCCGTCGAAACGTGCGAGCGCACTCTCATATCCGTCATGCATATACTCATGGCTTGCCATTGTGAGCACCGACACGGTTTCGGCGCGAAGCGAGCTGTCAAGGCATTTTTTATATATTTTCATCTGTTCAAGCGTGCCGCGGTTTGCAAAATCACCTACAGTAAAAATTGCATCTATATGCGGATAATCGGTGCTGTCTGCATAAACATAAGCATCGCGAATACCCTTTACGGCACGTTCCGGCTCGGCTGCGACTCCCTCCTTACAGTGAATATCGCTGCACACTATCATTCTCATAACGGTTTTTTTGCTCATTCAAAGACCCTCCGTACGGTAAAACTTGTAAAAGTATAGCATACAAAAACATATAATTCAATCAAAACGTTCACAGTACAAGTGCAGCTTTCATAAAGGCTTTATAAAATGTTAATATCTTAATTCATATTCGGAAATATGCATGCCGCGTGTTGTGGTATATTTCTTGTGATAAACAAACGAGGGGATTTTTTTCGTGAAAAACTACTTAAAAAACTATTTTTCAACTATTTTCGGACAGTGCAAAAAATCGGAGCTTGTATATTGGTGGATTCTGCGCGCTCTTATGATATATGCGTTTTTTGACACGCTTCTCAGCGGCAGCAGCTACACTGCGAGCAATCCTCCGATACAAATACTTGCAAATCTCATCGGAATGTTCGCATATGAAATAATACAGCTTCTTCCCGGCAAACTCCGTTTGAAATACATGTCTCCGCGTTTTCAGAACATAACGGCGCTCGGATTTCTTCTCGGATCTTTCGGAGGAGCATATCTTAATCTCTACTATATACTGCCGGGTTACGACAAAATACTGCACGCATTCGGTACGGCGGAGGCTGTGTATATCGGATATGAATATGTTTGCGCAACTCAGTTGAAATTCAAAAAAACATGTCCTCATCAAATTGCAAATCTTTGTGCTCTCGGCTTCGGATTCATTCTTTCGAGCGCATGGGAGCTTTTCGAGTTCACATACGACACATGGTTCGGCGGTGACGCTCAGCACTGGAATTATCAGCTTGCGCTTGAAGCCGCAGGCGGTGATCCTTCAAAGATATTCCATCTTTTCCCGCTGGTTGACATAAGCCGTTTTGCGCTTATGGACACAATGGGTGACATTGTGCTTAATTTTATCGGCGGATTTGCAATGTATATTATTCTGTGCATTATTCCGTATAACCATCGAGGCAAAAAAGACATTAATGCCCGTATTCTTGCAATGAACACCGCTGCGGAAACGAACACATAAAACACATAAGCTAAATACATAAGGATATCCTGATTCAAAACATTTTCTCAAGTTTCAGAGCAAAACCGTTTTTCGCATATCACTGCAAAAGAAGGTGTTATGGATGCAGAATACAGTTTTCCGTTTGAAGAAATATTCTCCGTGCTTGAAAAAAAGTACAAAGATGATACAGATGCGCTCGATGTAATAAAAACAGCACGCGCAACCGTCGCTTATTACAAAGAGAGAGACGAATATCAAAAAGCGATAAACCATGTGAAACAGCTCGAAGCATTTCTGTATGATTGGCATTGATTAAAGACTTAAAAAAGCTTGTGAACGCGGAAGCTCTCCCGTCGACACAAGCCTTTTTTATTGCGGCAAAACATCCGTCACAGCCTGACCGCACAAAATGTGATATATCCGGAAGCATAGGCCTCATACAAAACGCCGATTCTTCCGTCCGGCAAAACGCAGCACGAGGAGTACGCGAAAAAATCGTCATACGAACCGAAGGACGAATATTTTCCGGAATCCTTAAGATTATACGCTTTTATAAATTTGATTTTATTTCCCTCGACATGTCCGAGAAACAGCGTGCCGTCCGTGCGTGTCGTGTCGCGCCCGTTATGTCCTGTGGGCGTAACCATGACGATATAAAAGCCGTCATTTTCAAGCCCGTCCGGCAAGACAACGTCGGTCGGCAGTGAAAGAACAGAGCGTTGACACTGTGGTGAATGGATATCGGTATTCGGACATTTCGAAAACGTTTCGCCGCCGTCGGCAGAAACACTCAACGGAATATATCCTCCGCCCTTAGGACGTCCGAAACAGTAAATTTTTCCGTCGGGAGTCTCGCAAAGCTGACATTCGTCAATGTTGGCGCAGCTTGCCGAAATACACTTGCGCCACGTTTTGCCGTTATCGTCGCTTATGATAACGCTCGGTCTTTCAAGCGTATAAACCGGTGCCAACAGCCGTCCTGCAAATTCACCGTGCTTCAAAGCGATGCCGTTTCCCGGCGTAACACCGAGAAATACGCCGTCTTCGCGGCTCTTTACCGAACCGTTCAGGTCAACGGGCTGAGTAAAGGTTTCTCCCCCGTCATAGCTTTCAAGGCGTAATATATACGATGTGACCGCAGCACGCAACGGCGCGGGAGACGTTTCGGTGCAGAGCGTCGTCCCATCGGTGTCTAAGACATCCCATTTCTGAACAAAAACCGGATTGTCTGCCGTAAATTCCGGTTTTCCGCAGCTTAAGAAAATATTGCCCACATAAATATCGTGTCCGTTTTCTTTTTCGGGGATAAGAGGCGGAAATTTAGTGACGTATTCACCCTCGCCGACAGCATAATACATATCGCCGTAAGTTGCAAAGGCAAGAGACGGGTTGTGGCGTTTCGGAATATAGTAGCGCGTTTTTACACCTGCGTCATCGTACACAAAACCGTCCTCACGCAAAGTAAACACCCTGTCATCTTTATACGGTTTTTTATCGAGAGCGGAGCGCGAGGTGTGCAAGGCAAGATATTTTTTTCCGTCGATCTCTACATATCCGCTTCCGTTCTCAAGAAGATTTTCGCCGTCAAGACCCATGCTTTCGGGGAAAAAATCAATCAAAAAGACAATCTTACCCGTAGGCGCCTCAATCATAAGCGGGTCAATGCAAAAAGCGGAACCGAAATCGTTTTCGTCATAAGGATATTTTCTCACAGGCGGCGAAAAAACGGTTTTGAGCTTGCCGAACGACTTTCCGCCATCCGTGCTGACACGCACTCCGATCTCTATCATACCCCAATCCTTGCCGCACGACGCCTTGTCAACCGCAGCAATAACATTTCCGGCAAATTCGCCGTTTTTCAGGCACAAAAGCGACGGAATCCTATTGTCTTTCATCATTCCTTCCGTGCATTCGGCAGCAAAATGCCTAAAAGCTTCTAAGTTTTTTCCTACAAAAATCGGAGTATCACTGACCATTGCCGTCGTCCTCTCATCTCTTAATAATTCATTTAATGTCACAGACTTGATTATAGCGCACAAAAGCCGCAAAGTCAAGCAAAACATATTGCAAAAGCCTCGCACCTGTGATATTATATTTGAAACGCTTTTACAAAAGAAGGATAAAAAAATGGACAATCAAAATAAGAAAAAGAACCTTATTCAAATGCTGAAATTCGTTTTATTTTCATGCTCTGCGGGAATTATTCAAATCGGCAGCTTCACTCTGATGAGCGAAGTCATCGTAAAAACAAAATTCATCGCCGACCTGATGACGGAGCATCCGGGTTTTGCGAAAATCATGGAGAATGAATACGGACCGATGTATCTCATCGCGCTGATTCTCTCGGTAATATGGAACTTCACGATAAACAGAAAGTTCACGTTCAAATCCGCCGCCAATATTCCCGTTGCAATGCTTAAGGTGTTCGGATATTACCTTGTGTTCACTCCGCTGTCGACCGTAATCGGCAATTACTGCACCGCAAAATTTGCGTCGGTCGGCGGAATCGATTACATCGTGCTGATAATCACAATGCTCTGCAACATGATAACGGAATTTTTATTCTGCAAATTCGTTGTTTACAGAAATCAGGAGGATACAGCCGTTAAAAAGGAACAAAAAGATCAGTAAACAACTTTGCCCAAAGCGGACAGTATAAGCCGGGAAGCCAGTTTCCCGGTTTTGTTTTGTATGTCGAGAATAGGATTAACCTCCACCATATCCATGCTTAAAAGACGTCCCGTCTCGGCTATCATTTCGGTGGCAAGATAGGCTTCCCTCACGGTAAGTCCGCCGCTTACGGGCGTTCCCGTGCCGGGTGCCTCTTCGGGAGACAGAGCATCTACATCAAAGCTCAAATGCATTCCAACCGTATCGCGGCAGACAATGCCTATCGCCTTTTTCATGACCTCATAGATGCCGTATTTGTCAACATCGCAAATGGGAAAAACGTTTACTCCGGCTTTTTTCAGTCTTTCGCGCTCCTGCGGCTCAATATCGCGTGCTCCTACAAGTGCGCATTTTGTCGGATCGACAAAAACCGCTCCGTCGCCGAAATCAGCCATGCAATCCGGACCGAAGCCGCAAACGGCGGAAAAAGGCATCCCGTGCATATTGCCGCTGACGGTGCTGCTCTCGTTGTTCCAGTCCGCATGCGCATCGATCCAAATAAGACCGATTCTGCCGAAATGCCGTGACACCGCCGAAACGGAGCCTGCCGAGATACTGTGATCGCCGCCGAGCACAACAGGAAAATGAGAATCGAGAAGCGACTGAGACACTTTATTGTACAGTTTTTTGTTTGCATCGGTTATCTGTTCCAGAAAACGGAGTTTTTCCGTGCCGGCTCCGCCCTGTGAAGGCACAATGTCGCCGTGGTCAACAACATTAAAGCCGAGTTGCTCCAGCCCTTCCTGAAGCCCCGCATAGCGAATAGCCATCGGCCCCATATTGACGCCGCGCTTCGATGCGCCGAAGTCGGTTTCGGTTCCGATAATATCAACTGTTTTTCGCGTTGTTTCTTTTATCATAAAATCACCTTCGGAGAGTATAACATATTTTTTTCTTTTCGGCAAGCGCAAAGCAGTTTCATCCGAAAAAAGAACAGTTTTTTTGTAATTCTTTCTTTTTTTTGTAACTTTTTTTATATCCAATGTCGTTTTGCACAAAAAATGCTTGATGATTGAATCTGCTGTATAGTATAATGTTCCTATAAATACTGCAAATGAGGAGAAATTAAATGGCACAACTGAAAATGTACCGTCCGCTGAATGAGCCTATAGATCACTTCCCTCTCCGTGACGGATATTCGTTTTCATGCTTCAAAACCGACAGCGACAAGCTTGCATGGTGTGAATGCTGTAAAAACGGACTTATCGGAGACGATTCGGACGAAAGCACCTTTTACGACCGCATCGAAAAAGATCCGCGTATCAACATATATGATGACGTTTTCTTTCTTGATTTCAACGGCGAACACATCGGCACGACCACTGCGTTTATTACCGACGACAAGCGGATAGGCGATATGCACATGGTCGGCATCAGAACCGATTTCAGGGGCAAGGGGCTTTCAAAAAACCTCTGCGAAATGACACTTCGCCATCTCAAAGAAAAAGGCGCCGAATTTGTTGTCCTCACAACCGACGAATGGCGAAAGGGCGCGGTAAAGAGTTACCTTTCGGCCGGTTTTCTGCCCGTGGAATACGACACGGGAATGCAGGAACGCTGGGAAAAGGTACTTGAAGAATACGGCATTGACAGCGTGCCGATGCTGCGCGATGATTTAACGCCGTTCAAAACAATTTATCGCAGCAACTATAAGGGAAAAGGAGTGTAAAACGTAATATGTCAAGTATTACAGCATTTATTATGAGCATTATAACAACTCTTTCACTTCTGTTCGGCACTCTCGGAAGCGCCGACTATGTCAGGCAAACCGGACTTAAAGAGGCTATTGAGGCATCTGTCAACAGGGATAAGATCACATCGACATCTTATATCGGTAAGGCAGACGGTGAAGCATGGTTCCCCGAAAAGGAATACAGAATTGAGGATCATGTCATTTTAAAAAAAGAAAAAGATAAAGATTTTGTTATTCTCAACCTTGCAGACGTCCATTTTTCGGACTACGATTACCGCGCGTGGTATGCTTTTGAGGGAACAGCCACAATAAGACGTCTTGTTGCGTCCGTCAAGCCCGACCTTATCACCGTATCGGGTGATATCGTGTGCGGCGCATCGTCAAAATACTCGATCGCGCGTTTTACCGATTTAATGGAGAGCTTCGGCATACCGTGGGCGCCTATCTTCGGCAACCACGACAAAGAAGCAAACTGCGACGTAAACTATCTTGCGGACGTTATGATGAAAAGCCCACACTGCGTAATGCAGAAAGGCGATCCGTCAATGGGAACAGGCAACTACATAATAAACATTTGCGAAGACAATGACGGCGAACCTGTGCCGGTTGAATCCCTTATCATGTATTATTGCAGAACGCCCGACGCAAAAAAGCTTATGGACTGGTATGCATGGGCGGCAGACGGCATAAATAAAGCAAGCGGCGGAAAAGCCGAAACGGTCGTTTTCTCCCACATTCCGATTCCGGAATACATCTACGCCTATAATGAGGCATGGGACTCGGAAAACAACCGCTGGAAAGACGGATACAAGGCATACGGCGAGCTGCACGAAAAAATATGCATCGACTACGATGCCGACGGCAAGCCCGTGCTCGAAGGCTTTTTTGACGTGATGAAAGAACACGGAACGAAATATTTCTTTTGCAGCCACGACCACATGAACGATTTTTCGCTCGAATATAATGGCATTCGTCTCACTTATATGATGAAGCTCGGATACGGCTCCGGTTTTCAGATAGGTTTCAACGGCGGAACCGTTATTCGCATAGACAAAGGAATAGAGAGAATCACTCACAAAACGGTATCAACCGGTATCATGAAAGATATCGTTGACATAAACACAAAGGCATAAAGGAGAAAAAACAATGGCAGCATTTACAAAAATTCTCGCAATGATTCAGACGCTCATTATCATGCTTTGTCCGTGTCTGAATTACTCCGTCCGTTCGGAGGAGGATATAAAGCTTAACGCGGCTATCATTTCCGACGTTCATATCGACACTCGTCTTCCCTGCGGCAAGGCGCTTCTCAAAAAAGCATTCAAAGACATGAACGGCTGCAAAACGCCGATTGACGCAGCTATTGTTACCGGCGACCTTACGAACTACGGCGACAAGGAATCAATAGTCGACTATTTCAAGATCTTTTCCGATACAAGCAATGCGGCTGCGAAGATATCCGCAATGGGTAACCACGATATCGGTCACGTTCGAGATCTCGGACTGACGAATCAGGAGGCTCGCGATTGGTTTCTTGAAAAACAGAACGAGTACATGGGTACATCGTTTGAGAAAAACTACTACAGCTACGACGTAAACGGCTACAGATTCATTGTTCTCTGCGATGAGAGCGAAGACAACTGGGACACGTTCGAGATGTATGATGAGCAAATTGCATGGCTTGACAGTCAGCTTGCCGACGCAACGAAAGACGGACTTCCCGCTTTTGTTATCTGTCATGAGCCGGTGGAAGGAGTTAACGGTCAGCCTATCGTTTGGGACAACGGTGCTATGGATTCCGACAGCAGCACCAAGATTAAAGCCGTTATGGAAAAATACAGTAATGTTTTCTTCATAAGCGGTCACATGCATGCGGGTATAAACGGTGAACTCACCGAGAAGGTTCTCGGTTTTAAATGTGTGGAAACCCTTAACGGCGTAACATATGTTACACTTCCGACATATCTCCTTGTAAATCGCTTCGGTATTCCGTGGAACGGCATGGGCTTCCAAATGGAGGTTTACGGAGAAAAGGTTCTTTTCAGAGCAAGAAGCTTTATTTCGTCGAGATGGTATTCCGCATATGAATTTGAAGTTCCGATCGTTTGATCATACTGCTTCATCCGTCACCTGCACACTATAAAGAATCAGCTTCAAAAGCGGTAACGGCTTTTCTGTAAACCGGCTCGGTCTGTTATACGCAAATGAGAGGAGAAAAAAATGAGATACGGCACATGTTTAGGCGGCAAGGAAATAAATTTTATCCCTGTTGCCGCAAAATTGGGTTATGATTATTTTGAGACAAATTTCGGTTTTCTCGCAAGAGGTACCGACGAAGAATTCGAGGAATTTAAAAAAACGGTTTTTGAAAGCGGTATAAAATGCGAGGCTGCAAACTGCTTTATGCCCAACGACTTGCCCGTAACGGGTCCGTCCGTAGATTATGACGGAATAAAGGCATATGTAGAAAAGGGCATGAGCAGAGGCAGCGAAACGGGCCTTCAAACAGTGGTCTTCGGTTCGGGCGGAGCAAGACGAATACCCGATGGCTTTTCATATGCGGAGGGTATCCGACAGCTGGGATACTTCCTCGGCGAAATTGTTTCCCCGATTGCCGCGAAATACGGCATCACGGTGGTAATCGAACCTCTCAGAGCACAGGAGTGCAACATGATAAACACCGTAAATGAAGGCGTTATTTTAAGTGTTTTGGCAGGTAAGAACAATATTCAGACGCTTGCCGACATTTACCATATGAAATTTGCCGGCGACACACCCGATAACATCCGCATGCTCAAAGGCTCAATTAAGCATGCACATATTTCAAACCCGATGCCTGCAGGCATTGCTAAACGCTTTTACATGAAACCGAGTGACGAATGTGATTACAAGGCGTTTGTTGATGCGCTTGAATATGCCGGCTGCCCACGTTGCTCGATAGAGGCCGGTACAAGCGACTTTGCTTCCGACGCGGAGGAGGCAGCAAAGGTAATTAAAGCTCTCCGAATTTGAGCATTTTGTTTTTTGCAAAAAAAAGACATAAAAAATGATGTAAAAAGGTGCTGTAAAAAAACCGGTTTTTTTACAGCACCTTTTTAGGTGATAGAAAAAAAGATGAGGAACGGACAAACTGAGCAAAATCAAGGATTCAGACTTGATTTTGCCTGCCCGAAGGCGTACAAAGGTACGTCGAGCGGCGAAGTTTGTCCGTAGTATAAAAAATAAAACGGACATCTTCTTAATTACCGGAATAAACTTATGCGATTATTGCAGTCTTTCGGACTTGCAATTCCGTTAACATATCATGTAAAAACGTTGATCTTTACTGTTTTATACGGTCATCGCTTTTTTTACATCCCCTTTGTTTTACCATTCCATATTCAGTGCTTCGGCGAGGTTTTTTCCGAAAATACCTGTTTTTGCTTCTTCGGGAATGTCAAGATTTTCTATCCTTTTTATTGCGGCAAGCTGCATATCCGTCTTTTTATACGGAAAATCAAGTCCGAAAATACTTCTGTCATTGCCCGTCTGATGAATTACGGTTCTCAATTTCTCGTCGGACTGCGTCCAGAAATCGGGCAAGCCGTTCTCCGACGGGGCAATGCTCGTCCAACCCGCATAAACGGTGGGACGGTCGGATTTTCGCATGGAATTGCACATTACCGCGAGAGCGTCGAGGAAAAAGTGATATCCGCCTATATGCTCCAGACTGAAACGAAGCTCGGGATAACAATATGACACTTCGTCAAAGAGCAGCACCTTGTAATCCGCAATTCTGTGCCAGTGAATGCCCGTGTGAAACGATATGAAAAGCTTTTGCTTCTGTGCTTCCTCGTAGACCTCGCGCGCCTGCTCGCCCATGATGTTTATTTCCTGGTAGGCGGGGTGGATTTTTATGCCCTTAAAGCCGAAAGCGGCGATTCTTTTTACCTGATCGGTAATATTGCCTTTATCAAAATCTATCGTGCCGAAGCCGATAAGCGAATCGTCGTCTTTTATTGTATCGTACAGCCATTGGATTTCGTCGCCCGGCAGTCCCGATTTTTTGTACTGATTCTCAAAGCAGGTAAAGCACACCGCTTTTTCGATATCGCAGTCGGTCATAAGCTGCTTCAGGTTTTCAATCTGCGCGTTTTCTTTTGCGCCCTTCGGGAAAAGGTGCGCGTGGTTCGCCCATATTCTGTACGACATGGCTTTTTCCTCACTTAAAATATATTTTCGACGTTTTTTTGAGTCAAATGCGTTTCTTTGTCGGGTAGGCTGACGGGATTTGAACCCGTGTCGGTTTTGACCGGTCG
>OLHA01001025.1_pt1 | contig 15624 bp, 14 predicted proteins | sample 1605961 | NCBI WGS metagenome assembly OLHA01 (sample SAMN03283288) | human gut metagenome | biome: human-associated habitat; material: feces | host: Homo sapiens | place: Peru | collected 2012
GCCGGCTTAAGGGGCGCTGCCGAAAAGCCGCCCCCTTAAGTATCCCCCGGCCGCACCGCCGGAACTGCTCCAAAACATTTCGGATTGCTATGGGTGATTCTGCCGGAAGCAGTTTGACAAACTGACACCAACGGCACCGGTTTTCGGTGCCGCCGGGTAAGGCTTAATCGTTCTGATCCATTTCTTTGAGAATTTCGTCTGCCTTTTCCTGGTTCTCCTTGGCCTTGTCGATACCCTCGGTGCTTTCCTTGCTGAACAGAATCCGGATGGTCAGAATCATCAGCTTGACATCCAGCAGCAGAGAGTAGTTTTCGATATACATGAGGTCAAGGCGCAGCTTGTCGTAGGGACTGGTGTTGTACTTGCCGTAGATCTGGGCGTAGCCCGTCAGGCCGCCCCGAACCTTCAGCCGGTAGGCAAATTCCGGGATATCCTTGCAGTATTCGTCGGCGATGACCTTCCGCTCAGGCCGGGGGCCTACGACGCTCATGTCGCCCTTGAGAATATTGATGAGCTGGGGCAGCTCGTCCAGCCGGAAGGGACGGATGATTCGCCCGACCCTGGTAATCCGGGGGTCGTTGTCCGTGGCCAGCACCGCACCGGCGTATTTTTCCGCGTCCACTACCATGCTGCGGAATTTCAGAATGTCAAACTCCACCCCGTTCCGGGTCAGCCGCTTCTGACGGAAGAACACCGGCCCGCCGTCCTCCAGCTTGATGGCGGCGGCGATGAGCAGCATCAGCGGGGCGAGAATCAGCAGCACGATGGCACTGATGACCACGTCCATAATCCGCTTGGCCACCCGCTCGGCAGGAGTCAGCCCCGTTCCCTTGACCAGAACCAGAGGGGTGTCGAAGAGGGTAATGTTCCGGGCACCTCTGAGCATAATGTCCGTGAGCTTGGGAGAGACATAGGTGCGGATGCGGTAGCGATAGCAGTATTTCAGCAGATCGTTTCGCAGCTGGGCTGGAACGTCGTTGAGAATCACCGCGTCATACTTGGGAATTTCCTTGATGATGGCGTCAAAGCCCTCATCGGAGGAAATCAGGGCACTGATGTTGTACTTGTCCTTCCGGGTATCCATTTTGACCTTCAGCTCCACGCCCCGGCGATGACCGTAAATGAGAAGCATGTCGTGGGGAGCGTACAGCCGGTGATAGAGGCTGGTGTAGGCGAAAATCAGAGCCACTGCAATGACAATCTGGACTGCCGTCAGAGCCAGCATAGGGGAGGGGGGCAGCAGGGCATTGCCGATGAGGCACAGCTGCCAGTAGGTGATGAAATTCACCAGAGCTAGGGAAACAATCTGCCCGATCATCAGATCCAGCCGGTGGAGCTGACCGAACATGGTGCATTCCGAGTTCAGGAACAGGGCGTACAGCAGAACGCCGTAGATGCCCATCAGCACATATTTTCCTTTGTAGACGAAGTATTCCAGGTCGTAGCCGATTTTCCAGGCAAAGTAATAGGCCAGGGTCAGCAGAATCACTTCCAGCAGCGTCTCCGCTACCCGGACAAAGCCTTTCATATCCTCATAAGCGCCGCGGCTTAATTTTCTCATTGTCTGTCTGCACATCCTTTAGCGACTTCCCCAAGTGGGAAAATAGTCCATAATCCTCTAGGGAAGCTCTGATTAAATCGACTGCGGCTGAGCGGCGAATCTTTTGCTCCCAGTCTGCGGTTTGAAAAATGGGAAATACACAAAGTATTCCCTCATTTTCCAAACCTTGCCTGGAACCAAAATCTTTCGCCGTCAGCTCTTGCGGATTTAATCAGAACTTCCCTAAATTTTACCACAAAAATCAGAAAAAAGCAAGCCGGAGCCGGAATTTTCCTGAGCCGGCAAAAAAGGGGCGGAGCCTATGGCTCTGCCCCGAAATTTTACCGATGGAAAATGGGTTTTCTTTCCTCAAAGGTGCACACATAGCCGAAAATGCCCTTCAGAAGTTCGCAGGCTTCCTTGGAATACTGTCCCACCCGGCTGGCGGTGTGGGCATCGGAGCCTACGGTGACGATTTCGCCGCCCAGCTCCTTGAACCGGCGGAAGTAGTCCTCGGTGGGCAGAAATCCGCCGCACCGGTCTAAGCCGCTGGTGTTCAGCTCCAATCCCTTGCCCTTGGCGGCCAGCACCCGGAGAATCTCGTCAATGATTTCCCTGTGCTCCTCGTAGGGCACAGGCCGGGGCGCGGGATGGGCGGCAGTTTTTCCGATGTAGGTCAGATGAGCCAGCACGTCAAAGTCGTCGTGAAGCCGGACGCAGGCCAGGGTTTCCTCCAGGCACCGGCGTTCCGCCTGCCAGACGGTTTTGCCTGCCCAGAAATCCTGAAAGTACACGTCCAGCCCGTCCACGAAGTGGATGGAACCCAGGACGAAGTCGAAAGGCCGCCGCTGCAAATCCTTCCGGAATTGGGCCACGTTGTCCCGGGTCATGCCGAATTCCATACCCCGGCGGATTTTCAGACCCGGAGCGGACAGACGGTCGTATTCCGCACTGTACTCGGCGGTATCGAAGGCCATGTTTCCCATTTTGCCCCGGGGGTCATAGTCAATGTGGTCAGTAAAGCAAATTTCCTTCAGTCCGGCGTCCAGTGCGGCCTGAACCATTTTCTCGGCAGGGTCGTGGGCGTCGAAGGACACCCGGGAGTGCATGTGGTAGTCGTACATTTTCTATCTCTCCCAAAATTGGCGGAATGCGGTGGGCAGAGCCGCCTGCGTATTGATTTCCTCCGGGGTCATCCACTGGAAGCCGCCGCCTGGGCTGTCCACTTCCAGATAAATGCCCTTCATATTCCATTGAATGTGGGTAAAAATATGGGTTTTCCGGGATTCCCGGAACAATTCTCTGGGATGAAGCCCCCAGGCTCGAAGAGCGTTCAGCGCCTGCTCTGTGTCCAGGTCACCGGGGAGGTTCGGAAACTGCCAGAGCCCGGCAAGGAGCCCCCTCTCTGGCCGCTTTTCCAGGGCGAAGCGACCGTCACAGCTGAGGATAAAGACGGTCAGATTCTCCTGCCTGCGCCCCTTTTTGGGGGATTTCACCGGCAGCGTTTGGGGGGTTCCTTCCAGGAAAGCCAGACAAAAGCCCTTGCAAGGACAGCTTTTACAGTCCGGTTTCCGGTTGGGGCCGCAGAGGGTAGCTCCCAGCTCCATGAGAGCCTGGGTGAAGTCCCCGGCGTCCTGGGGATAAATGGCAGCCAGCCGGGCGGTCACATCCTGCCGGGTCTGGGGCAGGTCAATGGGGGAGGGGTCATTGCGAAGACGGGAGACCACCCGCAGTACGTTGCCGTCCACCGCCGGGGTGGGCTGGTTGAAGGCAATGGAGCAGATGGCCCCGGCGGTATAGGGGCCGATTCCGGGAAGGGACAGTACCTGGGCGTGGTCGGTGGGAAATTCCCCGCCGTACTGAGCTTCAATCACCTGGGCGCATTTTTTCAGGTTCCGCACCCGGGAGTAGTAGCCCAGACCCTCCCAGAGCTTGTGTAGCACCTCATCGTCGCACTGGGCCAGAGACCGGATATCCGGAAGTGCGGCCAGAAACCGGGTGTAGTAGCCCTTCACGGCCTCCACACGAGTCTGCTGGAGCATGATCTCCGACAGCCAGATGTGGTAGGGGTTCCGATCTTCCCGCCAGGGAAGGCATCGGCGGTTCTCCCGATACCAGGGCAGAAGCACCTGGGGGAGACTGTCCCATTTTTCCGTTTTCGCCATTCGGACACCCCCTTTTGATTCTCTGGCTATTCTACAATAGCATGGGCTTTTCTGTCAAGAAGGGGTGAATAGGAAAATTTCCGGTTTTTTGAAAAAAGTACTTGCATTTTGTGAAAGCATGTGCTATTATATCTCAGTCGATTGCGACATGCGCCAGTAGCTCAGTTGGATAGAGTGACTGACTACGAATCAGTAGGTCGGGGGTTCGAGTCCCTTCTGGCGTACCAAAAATAGCGTATCCCATTTGGGATACGCTATTTTTGATGCTCCAGGCGTGACTCGAAAGGGCGGCGGCAGCACAGCTGCCGTAAAAACAGTCCGGTGGACTGTTTTTAGCCCGTAGGAGAGTCCTTTTTCATTCCAGACGCACCCCATAGGGGTGTGGATGGAATGGAAACGTCTTGTTTTTGGTGTACCCCCATCCGGCGTTTCCGCCGGATGCTTCTTAATATAACAAGCCCATTCTGAGTAACCCAAAAGCCAGAAAGCGAAAGCTTTCTGGCTTTTGTGACTTTTATATTGTTTCTGAAGCTGGCTTTTGGGGTGTGTTCCGCTCTTTTGACAAACCCGATCAGAACTCCACCGGGGGCACATAGTCTGCCTGGGACGGGGCGCCCTTTTTCAGGTTCTCATAGAACACGGCGGTGGCGGCGTTCCGATAGGGGTTCAGGAACAGGTGGCCGATGCCCAGGGTCAGGCCGCTGAGAAGTTCCCAGCCGATAAAGGTCAGCTGAAGCAGAAACAAGTCCATCTTGTGGCCGTCCATCATGGTTTTGGAAGCGTCGATGGCAGCGGACGCGGTCATTTCCGGATGCTCGGCCAGAATGAAGGGGGTCATGGCGTAGCTGTAGCTCTTCACGACCCCGGGGATCACCAGCAGCAGCGACCACAGGATGACGTACAGCGTCCGCAGGAAGCTCTGGGCAAAGCCGGTGCCGAACCGGTCGAACTGGCTGAACAGCACGTCAAAGGTCAAAGGCTCCCCCCGGTACTGCCGGAGAAGGAACTCCGCGTGACCCAGCGCGACGGTACCGCCCACCAGGAAGGTCAGAAGCCCCCAGATGCCAACGCCGGAGAGTACAGGCACGAGGAACGTCCGCAGAAGCGCGGGCAGCTCGCCCCTACCGTTTGAGGCGTAATTCAAGATGTAGCGGAAAGCGTCGCCGCCGGTAATGTCCATGGCCATGCCGCCCAGCAGAGCGGCTACCAGCGTGACACCGACGGAAATTCCCCAATTGCCCCTTAGATTTTCCCGGGCGGCTTTTCGCATATCAGACTCGGTCATAGTGTGTTCCTCCTTGTTCTATCTGTATTCAGAAAGAGGTTATTTTAGAAGGTGGCGACATCGGGGTCGGCGGGCTGAGCGCCGGCAGTGACCTCAACGGCGGTGAGCACCGGGCCTACGTCACCCTTGTACAGGGGGTGCTTTTCGGCACTAACCTTGGCGGTGACCATGACCCAATCCCGGCTTTTCAGCTGGGCGGCTCCGTCATACCGGCAGGGGATGCCGCAGAACTGAATGTCCTCCACGCAGCAGGTCATGACGAACCGACCCGGAGCGAACATACCGTTCTTGTCCCGGCGGAGCATGGCTACCTGCCCCTTGAACCGGACGGTTTTGCCGTCGTATTTCTGAGGCTCCTCGGTGACATCCCGATACCACAGGGCGAAGTCCTCGTCCTTGATCTCCACAATGGGAGCGTTGATGTCAAAGGGCAGGGGATCCTGAATCTGGTCGAATTCCGTAGTGCCATCGGTGTAGTCGTAGAGAATGTCGATTTTCCGGGAGGCGGCTCGAGCCAGCTTGTGGAAGGGCATCACATCCTGACCCTTTTCCAGCCGGTTGAAGACCACCATCTGGGCGCCTACCAGCTTATCCATCACGAGGTTGCGCATGTTGGCGTTGAAGGCCATGATGGTGGTGGAGTCGGCGAACATGATCTCCTGGGCAATGGCCCAGTTCTCCGGAAAGCGCATGTAGAGGTCTCCCACCTGCTGCATTCCGTTCAGCTCTGCCACCACCCGCTCGGCCTTGTACTTTTTCTGCAAGGCCAGAAGTTCCTTGGTGGTGACGGTCTGCTGATCCAGAACCTCAATATAGACGTTCTGGGAAGGGTAGGTGGAGAGGTCGTATTCCTCCTCACCCTCTTCAAACAGCAGCAGAAGGGTCTTCTCCCCGGCGTTGAACCGGGGATCCTCCAGAGTTTCCTGGATAAATTTTGTTTTTCCGGAATCCAGGAAGCCGGTAAAGGCGTAAACAGGAATCTGCTGCATACTTACACCCCAAACAGCTGGGCAATGGCCTGCTCATCCAGCTTGGAGCCGATGACGCACAGCTTGCCGGTGATATCCGGGCTTCCCAGACGGACGTTGGTCTCTTCGGGCACATAGTCGAAGTAGATCCAGCTGCCGTCGATGGCAGGCAGAATGCCCTTGGCCCGGAGAATCATGCCATACTTGCCGGAATCCAGGGCGTGGAGCGCCTTCTCCACGGTTTCCTTGTCAAATTTCCGGGCAGTCTCCACACCCCAGGAGGTGAACACCTCGTCGGCATCGTGGTCATGGTGGTGGTGATGATGCTCATGGTCATGATCGTGGCAGCCGCAGGTGCAGTTTTCGTCATGCTCGTGATGATGGTGCTCGTGCGCTTCCTCCTCGTCATGGTCGTGATGATGGTGATGCTCGTGCTCGTCTTCATCCTCATCATCGTGGTGATGATGGTGGCCGCAGCAGCTGTCCTCATCGTCATCATCGTGGTGATGATGGTGGCCGCAGCAGCAGCCGTCCTCATCCTCGTCATGGTCGTGATGGTGATGATGCTCGTGCTCGTGCACCAGCTGGGCAAGCTCGTTGGCCAGGGTGGACTGACCCTCCATGGCGGCGGTGAGCTGCTCGCCGGTGAGCTCCGCCCAGGGGGTGGTGACGATGACGGCCTTGTCGTTGTGCTCCCGAAGCATGGCAACGGCGGCGTCCAGCTTGGCCTGGGGAATGGAATCCGTCCGGGACAGGACGATGGTGGAGGCGGTCTCCACCTGGTTGTTGTAGAACTCACCGAAGTTCTTCATATAGACCTTGACCTTGCCCGCGTCTACCACGGCTACGGTGTAGCCCAGGGTCACTTCCTCATTCATGACCTTCTTCACCGCACCGATGACATCGGACAGCTTGCCCACGCCGGAGGGCTCAATGAGGATCCGGTCGGGGTGGTACTGCTCGATAACATTGGTCAGCGCCTTGCCGAAGTCGCCCACCAGGGAGCAGCAGATGCAGCCGGAGTTCATCTCGGTGATCTGAATGCCCGCATCCTGCAAAAAGCCGCCGTCAATGCCGATTTCGCCGAATTCGTTCTCAATCAGCACGATCTTCTGACCCTTGTAGGCCTCGGAAATCAGTTTCTTGATGAGGGTAGTCTTGCCGGCTCCCAGGAAGCCGGAGTAAATGTCAATTTTCGTCATTATAATCTCACCTTTCCAAATGCTTCAGGCGACACCGCGCAAGGCGGCACTGCCCTTATTTTCAACATAATATTATAGCGCGTTTTCCGGGAAAATGTTTGAAATTGGTGTTAACTTTTCCCGGACGGCGTGAAATTCTCCTCGATGGGGTACTCGTCCTCGTCGGCAAAGTGCCACCATTCCCGCTTGTAGCCCACAAAGCCGTGCTTTTCCATGAGGATTTCCAGCAGCTGGGCGTGCTGGGCGGCATCCTTGGTGCAGTCGGAATAGTCCCGGTCGGCCTTTTCGGAGAAATCGTCAAAGCCCGTGGGCATTTCCACGGCGCTTCCGTCGGCGGATACCAGAGTCAGGTCTACGGTGTTGCCCCGGCAGTGGGGGCTCAGGCCGTTTGCGGGATTGGAAACATAGGCGGAATTGGGGTAAACCTCCCAGAGCTTTTCCTGGGCAGCCACCGGACGGAAGCCGTCCCAGATTTTGAGGGTCAGCCTCAGTTGGGCCAGGTCATCGCTGACGGCCTTCAGCTTTTTCACCGTGCCGTAGCGCAGCCAGGCGTCGGTAAAATCGTAGATTACCGTGCCGGTGAAATTCTCCGTGGTGGCGTAGGGAAGCGCCTGGTAGGCTTCCGGAATATAGTCCAGAATCCGGACGAAATCCCCATCCTCCGGTTCCGGCGGGGTGGTCGGTATCGTTTCCACCGGATAGGTATATATGACTGCCGGGGGCTGGGTCGTTTCCCGGGTTTCCTCCGGCACCCGGGCGCAGCCGCCCAGAAGCAGCACCCCGGCCAAAATGCCTGCAAGCCATTGCTTGTTCATACCATACCTCCCAGCAGACGGACGGTTTTCAGATGATCGATCATGGCTCCCATGGGGGCGGACAGCCATTTTTCCCGGCGGTACAGCAGCTGCTTCCACACCACCACATGCAGCCCCGGCACATTCAGCCTTGTCAGTCTGCCCTGACGAACCATATCCTCGGTCACATAGTCCGGCAGGAAGGAAAGCCCCATGTTCTGCCCCACCAGGGTGCAGATCACATCCGCCTGGCCGGTTTCCAGCACCGGGCGGATTTCCAGGGAGCTTCTGGCCAGCTGCTCGTCCATAAGTCGGCGGTAGCTCATGCCCTTCTCTGTCAGCAGGAAGGGCTCTTCCAGAAGCTGTCGGATTTCCACCCGGTTCAGGCTTGCCAGGGGATGGGCGGGGGAGGCCACAAAGTGCACCCCGATTTCCTCCTCATCGGCGATGACGTAGTTGGTGTCGTAAACGTGGTCGTCCATGGTGCACAGCATGTCCACCTCGTTGTGATCCAGCTTATCCAGAAGCGCCGTGGTGTCGGTGGTGGTGACGTAAAGGGATACCTTGGGATAGGTTTGCCGGAACCGGGCAAACTGGGAGGCAATCAGGGGCTGGCACAGAGAATCTGCCATGCCCAGCCGCAGAATGCCGGCCGGCTCCCGGTGACCGGTGCTGCTGAGGAGCATTTCCTGGCAGCTGCGGCAAATCTGCTGGGCATAGTTCAGCACGTCCCGGCCGGTATCCGTCAGGGTGACGGTGTGGCCAATCCGGTCAAAGAGCTGAGTGCCCATTTCCTTTTCCAGCTGCTTGATCTGGAAGGAGATGGTGGGCTGGGAATAGCCCAGCTTCTCGCCTGCCCGGGTGAAGCTGCCCAGCTCCGCCACCTCGATAAAAATATTCAGACTGCGAAGATCCATGGAAGCCTCCCGTTTTTCGTAGTGATTCTATTATACCCGGCAGGCCAAATCTGTCAAGCCGGGACTTGACAGGGGGAGGTTTTGGATGATAAACTGGGAAAAAAGGAGGGGAAACCATGGAAAAATTACTGGAAGTTTGCGTAGATTCCTACGCCTCCGCCATGGCGGCCATCCAGGGCGGGGCGGACCGGCTGGAGCTTTGCAGTGCGCTGAGTGTGGGAGGCCTGACCCCGAGCGCCGCGCTGGTGCACCAGATTCGCCTGGTAAGCGACATCCGGGTGCGCTGCCTGATGCGTCCCCGGGCGGGAGATTTTCTGTATACGAAGGAAGAAATTTCGCAGATGGTCTCGGAAATGGAGGCCTTGAAGGCCGCCGGAACGAACGGCTTCGTCATCGGCTGCCTGACCCCGGAGGGGGAGCTGGATGAAATTGCCATGGCACCGCTTCTGGAAGCAGCCCAGGGCTTTGACCTGACACTCCACCGGTGTATCGATGTGTCCCGGAATTTGGGGGAAACTTATCAAAAGGCGGCGGGTCTGGGCTTTGACACGGTGCTCACCAGCGGCGGGGCAGGGAAGTGCCTGGATGGCATGGCGGAAATCGGGAAGCTTCTGACCAATCAGGAGGAAACCGACGGCCCCCAGGTGCTCATCGGCGCGGGGGTGAACGCCCGGGTGATTGCGGCTTTTCGGGAGAGATTTCCCCAAGCGAGGGCCTTCCACATGAGCGGCAAAAAGGAAGTGGAAAGCGGCATGATGTTCCGTCGGAAAGGCGTGCCCATGGGTGCCCCGGGGCTGGACGAATGGCACATTCCGGTGACGGATCAGGATGAAATCAGACAGGCAAAAGAGGCTTTATATAGGGCAACACCGCACAATTGTGTCTGCGCGCTTCGGCGGATCTTTTCCGCCAATTCGGCGGTTTGAAAAGTTCGAAATACATACAGTATTCCTTCGCTTTTCAAACCTTGACTTGACGAAAAATCTCTCGCCGAATCTGCTTGCCAAATTGTGCGGTGCTACCATAGATAAAAATCTCCGGGTTTCCTTGGAAACCCGGAGATTTTTCCGAAATTTACTTTTTCTCGTAAGCGTTGGTGCCGAAGTTCACGGAGGTGTCGCCCTGAGCGTTGGTGCCGAACTCATAGTCCTTGCCAGGCAGAACGGCGTTCATGAAGATACCCACCAGAGCCGCCACAGCCAGGCCGGACAGGCTGATGGTCATGGAGCCCACGGGAATCACGATGGCGCCGTTGTAGCTGACACCCACTGCCAGACCCAGGATCATGGCGGCAATCAGCACGTTGCGGCTCTTGGTGAAGTCCACCTGATTTTCCACCACGTTCCGCACGCCTACCGCGGAAATCATGCCGTAAAGCACCAGGCTGACACCGCCCATGGTGGCGGCGGGCATGGCGACGATCAGCGCGGCAAACTTGGGGCAGAAGGACAGGATGATGGCGAACACCGCAGCCAGACGGATGACCCGGGGGTCGTAGACCTTGCTCAGAGCCAGCACGCCGGTGTTTTCACCGTAGGTGGTGTTGGCGGGGGCGCCGAAGAGGGCGGCCAGGCTGGTGGCCAGACCGTCGCCGGTCAGAGTCCGGTGCAGGCCGGGGTCGGCCACAAAGTTTTCGCCCACGGTAGAGGAGATGGCGCACATATCGCCGATGTGCTCCACCATGGTAGCCAGAGCAATGGGGGCGATGGTAACTGCGGAGGTGACCAGCAGACCGCCGTCATGCTCCCGGGACAGCAGAGCGAACACGGTGTTGTCCCAGATCACGGGGCTGCCGAACCAGCTGGCCTGGGACACGGCAGACACCACGTTTGCCCGGGCGGAGGGATCCACAATCAGGGCAAACACATAGGAGCCCACCACACCCAGCAGAATGGGAATGATCTTTACCATGCCCTTGCCCCAGATGTTGCAGGCCACCACGATGAGAATGGCCACCATGGCAATCAGCCAGTTGGTGCGGCAGTTGCTGATGGCAGAGCCGGCCAGGGACAGACCGATGCAGATGATAATGGGGCCGGTGACAATGGGAGGGAAGTAGCGCATGACCTTGCCTGCGCCGAAGGCCTTGAAAAATCCGGCAAGCACCAGATATACAAGACCCGCAATCGCCACGCCGAAGCAGGCGTAGGGAAGCAGCTCTGTATTGGCGGAGCCGTCCGCCAGCACGGGAGCGATGGCGGCATAGCCGCCCAGGAACGCAAAGGAGGAGCCAAGGAAGGCGGGAACCTTCCGACCGGTGACCAGATGGAAGAGCAATGTGCCGAGACCCGCGAACAGCAGGGTGGTGGACACGTTCAGGCCGGTCAGGGCGGGAACCAGTACCGTTGCGCCGAACATGGCGAACAGGTGCTGCACACCCAGAATCAGTGCCTTGGAGGTGCCCAGCTTTCTTACGTCGTAAACCGCTTCGTTGTTTTCCATAAGAATATGTGCCTCTCTTTCTTTTGTTTTTGGGGATATACTGATTTTATCGTCTGCGGGCATGGACGAAAACCGCCCGCTCACAGTGCTTACCGATGAAAACAAAGCTTCCCCAAACATCACCAGTCAGTATACTCCGAGAATCCGGCTTTTTCAATGCTTTTTTGCGCCGGAATTTGGGAAGCAATCCCTATTTCTTTTGTAGAAAATCACAAAAGTGAGAAAATCGCGAAAGCCGTTAGGACAATTTTTGTATGTCCGCAGGCTATGGGCGAATGCTTTTTATGTAAATACACTATTTCCCTTCCGAGGAATTGACTTTTTTTCCCTTTCCGATTATACTATCCCGGATACTTGGCGCAAAGCCTATATTATTTGGAAAGAAGATGGAAAAATGGTCTATAAATGGGATGTGACGATCCCAAAGCTTTCCGGGGACAGCCCCCGAAGAGCTTACCTCTGGCTTCCCGAGGACTACGAGGAAAATCCGGACAAGCGGTATCCTGTAATGTATATGTTCGACGGACACAACGTGTTTTTTGACGAGGACGCCACCTACGGCAAGTCCTGGGGCATGGCGAAATTTCTGGAGGAAAACCCGAAGGATTTGATTATTGTCGCCGTGGAGTGCAACCACGAAGGAAACCGGCGGCTCATCGAGTATTCTCCCATGACCTACACCAATTCCGAGCACGATACCATCCGGGGCAAGGGCAGAACCATGCTGAACTGGATGGTCAAGGAGCTGAAGCCCTATATTGACGAAACCTGCCGCACCCTGCCCGACCGGAACCACACCATCATCGCCGGTTCCTCCATGGGCGGGCTCATGGCTCTTTACGGGGCAACGGCCTACAACCATGTGTTCCAGCGGGCGGCCTGCCTGTCCCCCAGCCTGTGGGTAGCGCCGGGGAAGGTGCTGGAAATGGTGGCCCGGGCTCACATCCGCCGGGACACCACCGTCTATATGGACTACGGCGAGCTGGAAATGTTCAACCATGCGGCCACCCAGGAATCCATGATTTCCACGGCGCACCTGCTGCTGACCAAGCGGGTGAACCTGGCACTGCGGATTGTCCCCGGCGGCAGTCACTGCGAGGCCAGCTGGGAAAAGCAGATTCCGATTTTTATGGAGTGCTTAGGATTATAAGAGAGGATAGAAGAAAATGGAAATTCGCTATGAAAAGCATTGGAGCAGCTACCTGAACCGGGACATGGAGTTCAAAATCTACGGCGCAAGCGGCAAGCCCGTCATGTTCATTCCCTGCCAGGCAGGAAGGTTCTGGGACTTTGAGGACTTCCACATGGCAGACTGCTGGGCACCCTGGATTGAGTCGGGAAAGTGCATGGTTTTCTCCGTGGACACCATCGACAACGAGGCCTGGGCTGCCGTCGGCGCGGACAACCGCTGGCGCATCGAAAATCACGAAAAGTGGTTTAATTATATTGTCAATGAAATGGTGCCCACTATCCGGCATCTTGCGGGTCTTGCCAACGGCTATGACCAGGGAATCCTGACCTTCGGTGCCTCCATGGGTGCCATGCACGCGGCAAACCTCTATTACCGCCGGCCTGACCTGTTCGACAGCTGCTTTGCCATTTCCGGCCTCTACGACAACCGGGAGTTTTTCGGCGATTACTGTGACGATTTAGTCTATAACAACTGCCCCTGCCTGTATTTGCAGAATATGCCCGCCGACCACTGGTATATGGATCTGTACAACCACCAGAAGAGCCTGATCGTCTGCGGTCAGGGTGCCTGGGAAGAGCCTTTGCTGGAATCCACCCGGTGGCTGGACACGGTGTGCTGCCAGAAGGGCATTCACACCCGGTTCGAGTATTGGGGTCTGGACGTGAACCACGACTGGCCCTGGTGGTTCAAAATGGTGCAGACATACCTGCCGTGGCTTCTGGGTTGAATGATAGCAATAGAAGGAGATAAGACACAAATGAAGAACTTTATTTTTATTTCCCCCAACTTCCCCATGACCTACTGGAAGTTCTGCCGGGAGCTGAAAAACAACGGTATGCGGGTGCTGGGCATCGGCGACTGCCCCTATGACCAGCTTTTGCAGGAGCTGAAGGATTCCCTTCACGAATATTACAAGGTCAGCTCCCTGGAGAATAACGATGAGGTGTTCAAGGCCGTGGCCTTCTTCACCTTCAAGTACGGCAAAATCGACTGGCTGGAGAGCAACAACGAGTACTGGCTCATGCGGGATGCCTGGCTGCGCACGGAGTTCAACATCACCACCGGCCCCAAGCTGGACGAAATGGACAAGATCAAGTACAAGTCTGCCATGAAGGCCTATTATGCCAAGGCCGGTCTGCCCACCGCCCGGTATCATCTGGTAGAGGGCTTGGAGGACGCTCTGGAATTTGCCCACACCGTGGGCTATCCCGTGGTAGTCAAGCCCGACAACGGGGTGGGTGCCAACAACACCTATAAGCTTCAGTCTGACGAGGATGTTCGGTGGTTCATTCACACCAAGGATCCGGCGGTTTACATCATGGAGGAGTTTGTCAACGGCTATGTCCAGACCTTCGACGGCATTGTGGATTCCCAGGGCAACATGCTCTTCGAGTCCGGCAACATCAGCCCCATCTCCATTATGGATATCGTGAATAACAATGATGACTCCGTCTACTATCTGGTAAAGGATTTGCCGGAGAAAATCCGCCAGGCGGGTCTTGCCACGGTGAAGGCCTTCGGGGTCAGAAGCCGGTTCATCCATCTGGAATTCTTCGTCCTGAACGAGGATCAGGAAGGCCTGGGCAAGAAGGGCGACGTGCTGGGGCTGGAAGTCAACATGCGGCCCTGCGGCGGCTTCACCCCGGAAATGTACAACTACTCCCAGGAGACGGACGTGTATAAGATCTGGGCGGACATGGTGGCCTTCGACCGGAATACCAAGCCCATCGGCAAGCATCACTATTGCGCTTTCTATGGCCGTCGGGACGGCAGACACTACAAGCTGGACGACTACGAGGTCATGATGAAGTACGGCTCTCACATGGTCATGTGGGGAAGAATTCCGGACGCTCTGTCCGGCGCGATGGCCAACCAGATGTATGTGGCCAACTTCGACACGGAAGAAGAAATGATGGCCTTTTACAACGATCTGGCCGCCCGGTACGAATAAAAAGACAAAGAAGGAGCGCGGTGCTGGTGCACCGCGCTCTGTTCGTAATTAGAATGTCATTGCGAACCAGTGACCGATGTCACTGGTGTGGCAATCCGTTCTCAAAGCCTTCCCCTCCGGGGTGGTGCTCCGCGCAGCGAATCTAAATCTGACAATTGCCAGTGGCAATTGCTCCATATTGTAAAGGTGGCACGGCGTAGCCGTGACGGATGAGGGCAACTTGCCTCTTCCTATGGGAGAGGTGCCCCGAATGGGGCGGAGAGGGTTCTATTTGCCCTCTCAGTCACTTCGTGACAGCTCCCCCAGAGTGGGAGCCAAGGGGGAACGAGAGGAACGGATTGTGACCGGAGGGAATCCTTGGAAAGGGCCACGCCAGTGTGAGCACTGGCTCGCAATGACACCGTATCTTTCGGGCCTTTTAATAAATTTACAGCTCATCCTCCTGGGTATCCACCCAGTCGTTGGGATGCTCGTCAGGTGCTTCCTCCGGCTCCTTTCTGGGAGGCATACCGCCGTCCTTATTCCGGCTGAAGAACAGGAAGAAGGGCTCGGTAATCCGGAACAGAATGCTCAGCACCAGGAACAGCACCGCGTTTTCCGGTTCCATGGACATGTACACATCATACAGTGACATGAACCGGAAGACACAGTAGGCGATGGAAATGCCCAGCAGGGGCAGCCCCACCACCAGAAGACTGGTCGCTTGGCGGAAAATCTGCATCAGAAGCAGATCGGGAATCACGTCCTGGCGCATCATGCCGCCGAAAACCTGGAAGCACAGGCTGCCCACAAGACCCAGCAGGGAAAGGGTGAGCACCACCGTCAGAATCCGGAAGAACAGCAAGAACGCCCGGCGATGGGTGTGCTCTCCCTTCACCACATACCGGTACTGGTCAGACAGGGAGCCAAGCAGCCAGCTGTCGGCCACGGGAATCCAGGCCAGCCAGGGATTTTTCAGCCCTCTGCGCCGGGCCACGGTGTACAGAGCCAACGCGGTGAGCACATAGCTGGCCACAGCCAGCAGCACGGGAGTACCTACCAGGTTTTGCAGCAGCAAAACCAGTAAATTCATTGTCATACGCATAAACATCACACCTTACTCTCTTTATTTATGGAAACTCTGAATAAATCGTCTGCGGCTGGGTAGCGGATCTTTTGCCCCCAGTCT
>OLHA01001038.1_pt1 | contig 15517 bp, 15 predicted proteins | sample 1605961 | NCBI WGS metagenome assembly OLHA01 (sample SAMN03283288) | human gut metagenome | biome: human-associated habitat; material: feces | host: Homo sapiens | place: Peru | collected 2012
ACAATAAGAACACTTAGAATGTTATATCCAAATGCTAATATATTTCCAATAGATTATGATGCAGGAGCTTCAAAAGTAAATCAAGAAAATAGAATTAAATTAATGCTAGCTATCGCAGAAGAAGGTGAGAAGTAATATGAAAAGAGTAGGTTTTGATATAGGATCAACTACTATAAAATGTATAGTAATGGATGAAAAAGAAAACATATTATTTAAAAAATATGAACGTCACTATTCTGAGATAAGAAATGCTGTATTAAAAATATTAAATGAACTTAAAGCCATTATAAAGAATGACAAAATAACAGTAACAATCTCTGGTTCAGCAGGTTTAGGTTATGCTGAAAGTTTAAAAATCCCTTTTGTTCAAGAAGTATATGCAGAAAAGATTGCTGTTAATAAGTATTATCCAAATACTGATACAGTTATAGAATTAGGTGGAGAAGATGCCAAAATGTTATTTCTAACTGGTGGCTTTGAAATGAGAATGAATGGAAGTTGTGCTGGTGGAACAGGTGCATTTATAGATCAAATGGCATCTTTACTAAATGTAACTGCTGAAGAATTAAATGAACTATCAAGTCATCATGAAAAGATATGCAATATCGCATCACGTTGTGGAGTATTTGCTAAATCAGATGTTCAACCTCTATTAAATCAAGGAGTTAGAAAAGAAGATATAGCTGCTGGTATATTTAGAGCAGTAGTAAATCAAACAATATCAGGTTTATCACAAGGAAGAGAAATAGGTAATAATGTTTTATACTTAGGTGGACCATTATACTTTTATAGTGAACTTAGAAATAGTTTTGATGAAGTATTAAACACTAAAGGAGTTCTTCCAGAAGATGCAATATATTTTGTAGCAATAGGCTCAGTACTCGCAAACGTTAAAGAAGAAACAACACTAACTAAATTAGAAAATAAATTTAAGAAATTTAAAGAACAAAGTAACTATGTAAAAAGTGATGCACTTTTTAAAGATAAAAAAGAATATGAAGAATTCTTGAAAAGACACAACGATACATCTATAAAAGAATTAGATAAACCAAGTAAAAATATGTATTTAGGAATAGATGCAGGAAGTACTACTATTAAGATGGTTCTTTGCGATGAAGATGGAAACATATTTAATCCATTCTATTCTTCAAATGAAGGAAGCCCAGTTGAAATAGTAAAAAAATACTTAATAGATTTATATGAAAGATATCCGGGTATTAATATTAAATCTAGCGCAGTAACTGGCTATGGTGAAGAATTAATTAAAAATGCTTTTAATATAGATTATGGAGTAGTTGAAACTATAGCACATTATACTGCAGCTAAAAAGATAAATCCTAAAGTAGATTTTATTCTTGATATAGGTGGACAAGATATAAAATGTTTTAAGATTAAAAATGGCTCAATAGATAGTTTATATTTAAATGAAGCTTGTTCTTCAGGATGTGGATCATTCTTACAAACATTTGCTAAAGCACTTGGATATACTACAGAGGAATTTTCACGCTTAGGTCTTTATGCTAAAAGTCCAGTAAGTCTTGGATCAAGATGTACAGTATTTATGAATAGTTCAGTAAAACAAGCTCAAAAAGATGGAGCATCTGTAGAAAGTATAGCTGCAGGTCTTTCAATGAGCGTAGTAAAAAATGCTTTATATAAAGTTATAAGATGTGCAAATCCTAAAGACTTAGGTGAAAATATAATAGTACAAGGTGGAACATTTTTAAATGATTCTGTACTAAGAGCATTTGAAAAAGAAATTGGACACAATGTAACTAGACCAAAATATTCAGGCTTAATGGGAGCATACGGAAGTGCACTTTATAGTAAAGAAAAGAATAATGATAAAAGTAAAATATTAAACTTTGAAGAACTAAAGAATTTTAATTATGAAACAAGAAATATAAACTGTAATGGATGCACTAATCATTGCAATTTAGTAATAAATACTTTCGATAAGAAGAGAAGGTTTATTGCAGGTAATAGATGTTCAAAACCGCTTAATAATGGAGTACAACAAGAACACTATGATTTATATGAATATAAGCAATCATTATTAAAAGAATTTATGAGTAATGAAACTGATGAAAATAAAACTACTATAGGAATACCTTTAGTTTTAAATATGTATGAACTATTACCATTTTGGTATACATTCTTTAAGTCATTAGGTTTAAATGTTGTTGTTTCACCATTCTCAAATAGAAATACATATTTAAAAGGACAAAAAACTATACCATCAGATACTATATGTTATCCAGCTAAACTAGCACATGGACACATTGAATATTTAATAGATTCTAAAGTAGACTATATATTCTATCCAAGTATGAGTTATAACTTTGATGAAAAACTTGGAACAAATCACTATAATTGTCCAGTAGTTGCATACTATCCTCAAGTAATAAGAGGAAATGTAAATAATTTAAATAAAGATACTTTCATAGATGATTTTGTAAGTTTAGCAGACAAAAAACAATTTAATAAAAGAATAAAATCAATTATTAAATATTATGGGATAGAAGTAACTGATTCAAAACTAAAAAAGGCAGTAGAAAAATCATATGAAGCATATAATAATTATCTATTAAAAGTTAGAACTAAAGCAGAAGAATTTATAAGTATTGCAAAGCAAAAAGATATGCCAATAATTGTATTATGTGGAAGACCATATCATGTAGACCCTGAAGTAAATCATGGAATTAACAAACTAATTACATCACTAGGTGCAGTAGTTATAACTGAAGATAGTATTAGTCATAAGGTAAAACCATTTAAAACAAAAGTAATGAATCAATGGACTTATCATTCAAGATTATATGCAGCAGCTAAGTACGTATGTGAATCTAATAAGAATATTAATTTAGTTCAATTAGTATCATTTGGTTGCGGAGTAGATGCAGTTACAACTGATGAAGTAAGAAGAATAATAGAAAGTAAAGATAAAGTTTATACTCAAATAAAGATAGATGAAATATCTAATATGGGGGCTGTTACTATCAGACTTAGAAGTTTACTAGCTATAATTGATAATAAAAATGTAAAGAATAATTAATGTTATTGTTTTAAATAAGTTATAAATGTAAAATAATAATGTAGTAGGAGGTACATATGGAATTAACAGCCGCAGCAGAGTGGTTAAATACTACATTTAGTGGATTTGATCATGCTATATTAAGTGTTTTACATGAACTTGCTTTATTAACTAATGGTAATTTAAATTGGTTATTTAAGTTTATAAGTCTTTTTGCAGAAAAGGGTTTATTTCTTATTTTACTTAGTATATTCTTAATGTTATTTAAGAAAACAAGAAAGTTTGGAATTTGTATGTTTGGTGCTATTGGAGCAGGAGCTATACTAACTAACTTTATTTTAAAGGATATGGTCGCAAGACCAAGACCATATATGAGTGGTTTAGAATATAAAGATTGGTGGCAATATGCAGGTATGGTTACCGAAAGTGATTTCTCATTTCCAAGTGGTCACACAACAGCCATGACGGCAGCAATGATGTCATTAGTATTTATGGCTAAAACAAAGAAAAAATATTGGTGCATACTATTTATATTCTTAATGGGTATATCAAGAAACTATCTAATGGTTCACTATCCAACAGATGTAATAGGTGGTATGATATCAGGATTAATCGGAGCTACTGTCGCATACTTTATAACATTACTAATTTACAAAATAATAGAAAAGTACAAAGATGTTAAATTATTTAACTTTATAAAGAACTTTGATATAATAAATGCAATGAAGAAATAACATTGCATTTTTATATGGAGGAGTTATGTACACTAAGAAAGAAGAAGTTTATAAATACTTAGAAAGTTTAAATATCAAATATAGAAAAGTAGAACATAAAGCAGTATTTACTATGGAAGAAATGTCAAAACTTAATCTTGAAGATGAGAGTGAAGTAGTTAAGAATCTATTCATAAGAGATGATAAAAAACAAAACTATTATTTAATACTTGTTAAAGGAGATAAAAGAGTTAACTTAAAAGAATTAAGAAATACTTTAAAACTTAGACCTTTAACATTCGCAAGTGAAGAAGATTTAGAAAAGTATTTAGGCATTAAGAAAGGTTCAGTAACTATACTTGGAATACTTAATGACACTGAACATAAAGTAAAAGTATTAATAGATAATGATATAAAAGCCTTCAAAGAAATTGGTGCTCATCCTAATGAAAATACCGCATCAATTTGGTTAACACTAGAAGACATAGAAAAAATATTAAAACTTAATAATGTAAATTATAACTTTATAGATTTATAGTCAATATAATTGACTTTTTCTATTGACATAAAATATATATAATAGTATTATTGTATTATGCAAGTAATACAGTGAAAGGAGTACACATGAGTTATACATTTGATAATAATATACCAATATATATTCAGCTTGTTGATATCGTAAGAGTTGATATAGTATCAGGTAAATTAAGCGTAGGAAGTAGATTACCTTCTGTAAGAGAGCTAGCATTTTACTACAAAGTTAATCCAAATACTATGCAAAAAGCTTTAGTAGAACTAGAAAATGAAAAACTAATTTATACTGAAAGAACAAATGGTAAGTTTGTTACTAGTGATTCAAAAGTTATTAACAAAGCTAAAGAAAAACTAGCTAAAGAAAAAGTAAATGAATACTTAAGTTCTATGAATAGTATAGGTATAACTTATGAAGAATCAATTAAGTACTTGCAGGAATTAGGAGGAAAATAATATGGAACTTTTAGAGTGTAAAAACCTATCAAAAAGTTTTGATAATAAAAAAATTCTAAAAGATATAAACCTAATAATACCTAGAGGTAAAATAGTTGGACTTTTAGGTAAAAACGGGCAAGGAAAAACAACGCTAATAAAACTTATTAATGATTTATTAACTCCAACTAGTGGTGAAATACTTATTGAAGGAAAACATCCAGGAGTAGAATCCAAAAAAATTATTTCTTATCTACCAGAAAGAACTTATTTAGATAAAGAAATGAAAGTAATAGATACACTTAATTATTTTAATGAATTCTATGATAATTTTGATATTAAAAAAGCAAAAAAATTACTTAAAGATTTGGATTTAGACATTAACTCTAAAATATCTAAAATGTCTAAAGGTATGCAAGAAAAACTACAACTTATACTTGTTATGAGTAGAGATGCTGATCTTTATATTTTAGATGAACCATTAGGTGGAGTAGATCCAGCTACTAGAGATTATATATTAGATACAATACTTTCTAACTTTAAAGAAGGAAGTAGTGTAATAATATCAACACACTTAATATCTGATATAGAAAGAATATTAGACGAAGTTATATTTATAGATAAAGGAAAAATAATACTAACAGCTCCTGCTGATGAACTTCGTAAAAAAGAAAAATCATCAATAGATGAAATCTTTAGGAGGACATTCAAATGCTCTTAAAAGTACTTAAATATGATTTAAAATTTACATATAAAAACTTAATAATATTCTATACTTTATCATTATTCTTTGCTTTACTTGGAAGAATATGCGGTATGTTTGATACTTCAGGTATTATGTTAATACTTTCTAAAATTAATAATGGTGTAGCTATATCAATGATAGTAAGTGTTATTATTAATAACTTAATGAGAGTATGGGCAAGACTAGTATTAAACTTCTATAAAGATGAATCTTATTTAACACACACTCTTCCTGTTAAAAAGAGTACATTATATTTATCTAAAGTATTATGTGGAGTTATTACAATGTTAACTTCAACAGTAGTGATAGCTGCATCTTTATTAATATGTTATTACTCAAAAGAAAATATAGAATTACTAAAGAATAGTCTTAACTTAGTAGCTTCACTTTATGAAAGTAGTATAACAAGTCTAATATTACAAATGTTTACACTAGTATTCTTAGAATTTACATTCATTTTACTAACAGGTTACATCGGTATTATTTTAGGACATAAATCAAATAATAATAAAATGCTAAAAAGTTGTTTATATGGATTCTTAACATATATGGCTTCATCAATAATAATATTGTTAGTTGTTTATATAAGTGGACTATTTAATAGTGATATTATGAGTATATTTACAAGTACAACATTTACTCTAAGTGTATTTAAAACAATATTATTAGTAGCAATGTTAACATACTTAATTCTTATAGTATTAGAATATGTAATAGGTTTAAAAACGGTTAACAAAGGAGTTAATATTGATTAACAATTAAGAAAGTGCTACAATAAAAGCACTTTTTTGATTGGAGGATATTATATGAAAGAATCAACAGGAGATGAACCTTTCACAACAAAAGAACTTGGAATAAGATTATTAGATGATGTAGAAAGAAAAGCATTTGAAATATATAAGAAAGCTCTCGATTCAAAAGAATATTCAGAATATTACATTTTAGAATTAATGAAACAAAATGAATCATTAAAAGAAGATATAGCTTCTGCGTATGCAATAATAAATAAAGGTTCAGAAGAAGAATTTGCTAAAATAAGAAGAGAAAAATATAAAGTAGTTACTTTAGCAACAGTAGGAGTAGTAACAACAATGTTTGTACCAACAATGGGAGTAATACTTATACCATCAAGTGTAGCTTTATTAGCAGCTTATCTAAAGAAAAGAAAAAAGGTAATGAGTACTGACGCTCTTCTAAAAGAAACTACCAATAGATTTCAAAAAGTAACTAACATATTAACTAACATAGATAATAATGAAACATTTTTAAACAAGAAATATAAAGAATTATCAAAAAGTAGAATAGATGAATCACAAAAAAAACCAGATAGAGTTAGTAGAATAATGGAAGCAAACTTAATAATTCAAGATTATATTAGTGATGAAAGACTTCCAAAAAATATTGATGAAGAAACCAAGAAAACAATAATAAATATGCTACAACAAGATTTAGATACAAAAGAAAGAGACTTAGAAACATTACTAATGATGGCTAAAGATGAAGTTTCAAAAGATACATTAACAAGAGAATTAAAATCTAACAATTAAAATTGATTTATAACAAAAAGTATGCTATAATATGTGGCATATTTTTTAAAGGGGGAAAATATGAAAGAATCAACTGGGGGAGAAGAACCAACAAAAATAGAGATTGGAGTTTCTACAATAATGCAAGTAGAAAAAGAAGCAAACTCTATATTTAATGATGTAATAGAAGAAAAGAATTTATCTGAATATTATTTAAAAGAAACAATGTTCAAAATAATGTATTTAAAAGAACAATTAGTAGGAGGATTATCAAAAGTACAAGATGGATTAATAGATGAATGCAAAAAAAATAGTAAAAAGAATCCATTAATACCATTTCTAGCAGTAGCAAATATGTTTGTTGCTAACATAGCTCCATTTTTAGGATTAATAAATTCAATAGTGTTAATATCAATAGCAATTAAATCATATAAAAAACAAAAAGAAGAGTCTGAAAGATTCTTAAAACTAAAAGAAGAAATGGAAGAAACAGTAGCAAAAGCAAATGCAATATTAATAACACTAAGTAACAATGAAACATTTGCTTTAAAAAGATTAAAAGAATTAGGAAAAAGAAGAGAAAATGAATTAACAAAATCTCCTAAAGATCGTAGTTTAGTTGCTGTAGCTAACATGGCTATTCAAGATTATATTGATAGTGATGTATTTCCAAATAATTTACCAGAAGAAATAAAGTCAACTATTATAAGGCTATTACAAAATGATTTGAATACAACTGAAAGTGATATGAGTGTATTATTAGAATCAGCTAAACAAAAAGTATCATTAGAAGCTTTAGTACATAGAATGGAATAAAATGAGATTATTTCTCATTTTTTATTTTTATGATAAAATAAACTAAGAGGTAATAGATTATGACAGTAGATGAAATATATGAAAAAGCATTATCAAAAAGATTTTATGAAGAAACAGATTTAAATAAAATAATAGAATATTTAAAATCATGTGAAGATAAAATAACTTTAAAAGAAACAGGTATAGAAATAGAAGATGTTTTAAAAGAAATAAAAGAAGGTATAAAAGTAGATTTAAGTGTTAAGTGTGAAAATAATACTATTACTTTTCCATATGGATTTAAAAAATTCAAAGAAGAACTGATAAGAAACATTCCACTTTCTACAAAAGAAATGTCATTGCCAATTTCATTTTTAGAAGATCAAAAATGGTTAAGTAGGTTTAGTTCATTAAATAAGTTAACAATAAATGATTTTGGTCTTTTTAATGAAGAGGAATTAAAAAATATTCAAGAAAATACTAATATTAAAAATATAGGCTATAAAAAAACATTTTTTTCATTAAGAGGTGAATACAAAGATCTTGTTATAGTCGAAAAAGATTCTAAAACATTTGGTTATTATAAAGATATAAATCTTAGAGAAGTAAGTGATGATGAATCAGTAGAAAGAAAAGAAGAAATAAAAGTATATGCAGGAGATATTAGTATAAATGATTTAGAAAAAATATATGATTTAATTGGTGAAGACTTAACTAAATCAAATAGAAAAATTATAATAACTTGTAAAAATAAAAAGTATGCTTTTAATATAATAGATGGAATAGTCAATATGAATATCGAAGATGAAAATATGGATGTAGCAAATTCTCTATATGAATTCTTTGAAAGTAAAGGTGTCAAAGTAAACAGTATATTTTTAAATCTATTTATTAATCGTGAAAAGCCAATAAAATATGTTGATAGAGATTATGAAGTATTAGATAAATTAAATAAGAAAGTGGAAATTAGAGTAAGAAAAGATAGTTTAGAAACATTAAATTGGGAAGATTTTAGAGGCCTAACCGAAGCAATGAAATGGTATAGAACCATCATAAAAGATTATCCATTATCACCCGTAGAAAAGTTAGCATTCGCATATGATATATTAAAAACATTTAAATATAATGAAACACAAAATAATGATTCAATGGAATCAAGAGAACCATATAAAATAATTAAGACAGGACATATAGTTTGCGCAGGATACACAGCAATGTTAGAAGAAATATTTAGAGAATTAGATGATAACATAAAGATAGATAATTTTGGTGTAACTTGCTATGAAGATGATGATGAAACGGTTTTAGGAGAACATAGTAGAACAATCGCAATCATAGACGATGAAAAATATGGTATAAAAGGCGCTTATGCTCTAGATGCAACATGGGATAGCTTTAAAGAAGAAGGAAAAGAGAAAATAGATAGTGATTACACTGCATTAGATTTATATAGATACTTTATGATACCATTTTCAAACTATAAAAAAGTTTTTGAACACGATTCAGATATAGGATTCTTTAAAGGAGAACTTGAATACTTAAATACAAACCTAACAGATGAAAATATAAATTCAGCAATAAAAAAAGTTGAAACAAAAGAAGAAGGTAATTTATCATTCACAAGAAAAGAACCAATATTTAGTTATCAAATAACAGGTTTATTAAAAGATAAATCAAAAAGAGAAATATTAGAACAATTTAGAGCTAAGCCAATACCACCTAATATAATGATGCAAATAATAAGAAACGTACGTTTAGCAGAAGGATACTCTAAAGAACAAATAGATACTGAAATGGAAAAAGTAACAAGAATTTATGATAAAACTCATCCTGAAATTGATAGTTTAACTGGAAAAATATTATAAGATTTAAATTAATTTTAAATCTTTTTAATTTGTGTTAAAATTATAATAGGTGATGATATGAAAAATATAGACGAATTATTTAATGAATTATCAAAATCTACTTTTAGAAGCAATTTCCATTTACATGAACCAGAAATAAAATATGTTAATGATAAAGGAATAGATAAAATAAGAGATCATGCATACGACTTTATAAAGAAAAGATTAAGTCATGCAAATATACCAAATGATGGAAAACAAACACCAATGAAAGGGCACCCAGTATTCGTTGCTCAACATGCAACTGCTACTTGTTGTAGAGGATGCTTACATAAATGGCATGGTATTGAAGAAAAAAGAAAATTAACAAAAGAAGAAATTGACTATATAGTAGATGTAATAATTGAATGGATAAAACGTGATATGAAAAATAAGTGAAAAATATTGTGTTTTAATTAAAAATAATTTAAAATTAGACTGGAGGAAGTAAAATGAAAAAGAAAATTTTAACATTTCTTATAACTTTAGGAATAGTTCTATTACCTTTGACTGCTAATGCTTCATTAATAGATGAATATGAACACAAAAACTTTAAAGAAACTTTAGCTGCAGAATCAATGGAATTAAAAAATAAAGATTATAAGGAAACAGATGATCAAATAACTATTTATATGTTTAGAGGTCAAGGATGTGATTTCTGTAGAGCATTTTTAGAATTCTTAAATTCTATTTCAGATGAATATGGAAAATACTTTAAATTAGTATCATTTGAAGTATGGGAAAATCAAGATAATAATACTTTATTTGATAAAGTAGCTGCAGTAACTGGAGAAGCAGCAGAAGGAGTACCATATATCATTATTGGTGAAACAGTATATCCAGGATATGTTTCTGATTGGGACGATACAATTAAAACATCAATTAAAACTGAATATGATAAAAAAGAAGCTGATAGAGTAGATATTTTAGCAAAAGCAGAAAACTATGAAGAAGAAGTTAAAAAAGCAGAAAGCGCTCCATATGTAAAAACAATTTGGTGGAATTTTGGTTTCATAGTAGTAGCTACAGCTGCTATAATAACAGTTAATACTATTCAAAATAAAAAAGTATTAAAAGAATTAGAAGAATTAAAGAAATCTAACAAAGAAACAAAGAAAAAATAAGTAGACATAGTTCTACTTTTTTTGTAATATATTATTCATGAATACTGAATTAAGAAATGAAATAATTTTAAAAATACTTAGTGATTATCTAAATAACCATAGTGATTTTATAACTGAAAAAATGGTAATAGATTTAGAAAAAGAATTTAATTTAACTAAAACTGAATCTATAGTTTTTCTTTTATTAGGTTTTTATGAAATAGAAAATAAAGAACTAACAGAGGAATTAAATAAAATAATAAAAGAATTGGATAGCACAAAATATGAAGATAATGATTATTATAAAAATATAAAACTGGAAAATATAAAAGATAATAATTGGTCATTTGAAATTAAAAGTTATAAACCATATGAATTATTTGTTTATAATGATATGAAATGTATTAATGGAAAACTATATCCACAAGTAGGTTATTTTACTCATGAGTATTTTTATGAGTGTGTACTTGAAAATGGTAGAGAATGGATGCTTATAACGCCAAATGAAATAGAAACAATGAAAGAACCAATTAACGAAGCATTTGGTAATGTACTAACATATGGTTTAGGATTAGGCTATTTTCAGTACATGATATCTAACAAAGACAATGTTAAATCTATAACAATAATAGAAAAAGATAAAAAAATAATAGAACTATTCACAAAATATATTTTACCTCAATTTAAACATAAAGAGAAAATTAAAGTAATAAATGAAGATGCTTTAAAATATAAATATACGAGTGAGTATGATTATGTATTCGTAGACATATGGCATGATCCAAGTGATGGAGTAGAACTATATAAGAAAATGAAAGAGTTAGAAAAACCTAATGTTAAATACTCTTACTGGATAGAAAAAACATTAAAATTTTATATAGATTAAATACCATAAATTGGTATTTTTTTTATAACTAAAATGAACAAACTATTAATGGTGATAACATGAAAAAATTAATATTAAAAACACTTATATTTATTACTTTATTTATAGTTTTTAATATTAATGAAATAGATTCTAATAGTGATAAAGTTCTTCACTATGATAAAACAGATATACACGTAGAAGATACTTTTAAAGTTTATTTTAAAAGTATAAATTCTAATGAATTAGATGATATATTAAAATATGTTAATGTAGATGTGATGAACTATATAGTTGAAGACAAAAAATATTATGCAAGAAATATAAATGAACTAGTAAAAACTTTTATAAAAGATAAATCAATCGAAGATAAAATATATTATGAATTAAATGGTATAAAAATAGATGGAATTACTATAACATGTGAAGTAAATGAATTAATGAAATTAGAAAATTTAACTAAAGTATATTAATATTAAAATTGATTTTTATGCTTCTTTATGATAACATTTTAATAGAATAGGTGAACATATGAAAAAGAAAATTTTTTTATTAATAATGTTATTATTTCCATTAGTTATTTATGCTGAACCTGGATATATATTTTTAGGGAAAGATATTAATGAAAGTTATGTTGTAAAACAAGGAGATGTAGTAACCGTTTATTTACTTACTAACTTCGGAACAGAAGACGTAGATGGAATTATGGAAAGTTATAATGCACAATTTTTCTATAACCCTTATATATTTGAGCTAGTAAAAACTGATAATGATTATATAAAATTACAAGATGGCTGGGAAGTGACAAATTATAAAACTTACTCATCAATAATTAATTTATCAGTAAGAAACACTGTAGAACAAAATTCAAATGAAAAGTTTGAAGATGATGAAAATAGTAATATAATCGCAAAACTAAGCTTTAGAGTCAAAGACAACGTAGTAAACCAAAACACATATATAGAACTTTTAAAAGATAATACAAATTATATAGCTAAAGCTGATGGAGAAACATTAACATTTGATAACACTGAAAACTTCTTTCTTAATTATGATATAAATTCTAATGGTATCAAAAAACAAGATTCTAATTTAACTTCAATAAGTGTTGAAAATGAAGATAGAGAAGAATTAACTTTAAGTCCAAGTTTTAACCCTGGAATTTATGAATATGAGGTTTATACAAATAGCGAAGCTATTAATGTTTATGCAAGATGTATAACAAATAACTGCGTAGTTTCTGGTATTGACAATAAAATAAATTTAGCAAAGAATACTACGACTGTTAAGATTACCTCAACATCAGTAGATGGAACTAAACAAGTCTATAAAATAAAAGTAAATAAATATAGTTATGATGGTTATCCAGAATTAAAAGGGTTAAGAGTTCTAAAATACAATATGATTGAAACATTTGATTCAAATGTTAATACTTATCATGTAGTAATTCCTAGTACAGAAGATAGTCTTCTTATTGATTATGAAAGTGAATACGATGTAACAATTAAAGGAAATGAAAATTTAAAAATAGGTGAGAATCTAGTAGTAATAGAAACAAAAAATAATGAAGGCGACACTAATGAATATTATTTAATTGTTAGTAAAACAGAAAAAGAAGAAGACAAAGAAGTACCAGTAGTAGAAGAACCAAAAAAAGAAGAACAAAAAGTAGAAGAAAAAGATAATAAAAAATTATATCTAGCAATATGCATGATTATCTCAATGTGTGCAATCGCATGTATAACAATACTTATTTCAAGAGACATAAAAGCAAGTAAAGAACAAAATAATAAAGAATAGGAAACTATTCTTTTAATTTGCAATAAAATAAATAATGTGTTATTATGTTACTTCGCGCTTAAAGAAGGGGATGATTAAATGAAAGCGTTTATTATTAATTTATTAGTAGTTTTTGTTATAAAGGTAATAGATAATATTTTAGGAACAGGTAAAACAATTCTTATACAAAAGAATAAAGCATTTATTGCATCACTTACAGTAATTATAAGTCAAATAATATTTTATAAATTAATTGATGCGGTTAGTGATAGTGGTAGTGAAATAATGATTTATGTAATAGCTCTTGCAAGTGGTATAGGTACATTACTAGCACTTCTAATAAGTGATAAATTCTCTAAAGATAGAACATATGTAAATATAATTTTAAATGACGATAAAGAAGTTATGATGGAATTTAGAGATTGGTTAAAAGAGCATAAAATAACAAATCTAACTACTGATGGATACACAAAAGATTGGCAAAAAACACTTGCTATAACAGCTTATGCAGAAACTAAAGAAGAAAGTAAATTAATTGATGAGTTTATTAATAATAGCGAATCTAAGTTTAAAAGAATAATTCAAAAGCAATAAACAATTCTTTTTTTTATTATGAAAATGTAATATAATGAATATGGTGATGATATGAAAAAAAATTATATTATAGATGGAAATGAAGCTTGTGCAATGGGTTCATATCTTTTTAGTGAGGTATGTGGTATTTATCCAATAACACCAGCTAGTCCAATGGCAACATTAACTGATAAATGGAGTGCTGAAGGTAAAAAGAATTTATTTAATGATACTGTTTCAGTAATAGAAATGCAAAGTGAAGCAGGTGCTGCAGCATTATCACATGGAGCACTTCAAGCGGGAAGCTTAGCAACAACATTCACTGCATCTCAAGGTTTACTTTTAATGATACCAACAATGTATAAAATGGCAGGAGAAATGTTACCAGGAGTAATTCATGTAGCTGCACGTTCACTTGCTACACATGCTCTTTCAATATTTGGAGATCATCAAGATGTATATGCTACACGTAGTACAGGATTCTGTATGTTAGCATCTACTTCTGTTGAAGATGCATATTATATGGCAATAGTAACTCACTTATCAGCTATAGAAGGTTCACTTCCATTTGTCCACTTCTTTGATGGATTTAGAACAAGTCATGAGCTTAATAAAGTATCACTTTTAGATGAAAGTGAAGTGTTAAAACTAGTTAATTATGATAAAATTTATGAATTTAAAAATAGATCTCTAAACATAGGAAAAGAAATAACTCGTGGTACTTCAGAAACAGGAGATGTATATTTCCAAAATACTGAAGTAAGAAACAAATATTATGATGATATGCCTGATATAGTAGCAAGAAATATGGAAAAGATTAATAAACTTGCTGGTACTGATTATAAACCATTTAATTATTATGGTGCTAAAGATGCAACTCATGTGATAGTAGCTATGGGCTCAGTTTGTGATACTATAAGAACAGTAGTAAATTTATTAAATAGAAAAGGACATAAAGTAGGTTTAGTAGAAGTTCATTTATATAGACCATTTAGTACTAAATATTTATTAAATGTACTTCCTAAAACAGTAGATACTATTGCAGTACTTGATAGAACTAAAGAAGCAGGAAGTCTTGGCGAACCATTATATTTAGATGTAGTAGAAGCAGTTAAAACAAGAAATATTCATGTTTATGGTGGAAGATATGGACTATCTTCAAAAGATGTACCACTTAAAGATATAAATGGTGTATTTGAAAATATATTTAGTGATAATCCTAAAAATCATTTCACTGTTGGTATTATAGATGATGTAACACACTTAAGTATTGAACCAAAAGAAATAGAATACACACCAGATTATAAAGAAATAAAAGTATATGGTTTTGGATCTGATGGAATGGTTGGAGCATCTAAAAACTTTATGAAAGTTTTAGGAGATATCGATACAAATTATGTTCAAGGATATTTTGAATACGATTCTAAAAAGAGTGGAGGAGTAACAATATCACACTTAAGAGTAGGAGATACTAAAATAAATGCTCCATACTTCTTAACATCTCCAGACTTTATAGTTATTTCAAAAGATATATA
>OLHA01001041.1_pt1 | contig 15504 bp, 13 predicted proteins | sample 1605961 | NCBI WGS metagenome assembly OLHA01 (sample SAMN03283288) | human gut metagenome | biome: human-associated habitat; material: feces | host: Homo sapiens | place: Peru | collected 2012
GTGTCCCAGTATACTGCAATGCATACCGTGCCGTAGTGTCATAACGCACCTGACCGGAAACGATAAACATGGGAATCGAATCCAACCATCCACCTACAACACCCGTCAATGCGTTCGTGCCACCCGGCCCTGTTGTAACACAGACCGCCGCAATTTTATTTTCCAGACGGGCATAGGCCTCTGCCGCAATGGCACAAGCCTGCTCGTGGTGGTTATAGGTCACATGCAGCTTGGAATTATGACCCAACGCATCATTGAGGTGCATTGCGCCGCCACCAACAACAGAGAATACATCCGCAACCCCATGTGCAACCAAAAAATCTGCCACATAATCTGCCAAGCGCTGTTTCATATTAAATCCTCTCTATTCAAACTTTTATTCACCAAGTGCTATCGCTCGAAACAACTTATTTTTTCTGATTAAACGTATTGCCACCATCGGCAGAAGAATGCCCCCCACAAACATTGATGCAACACATATCCAGTATGGTGCTTGTAACTTGCTATAAAATAAAATTCTCATTGGAATTTGTCCAAAATACGACAGTAAATAAATCGCATATGAATTCGAGCCAAGATCATCCAAGATTTTTCTTATTCGATTACTCTCTCGTACAACTTTTATGGCAATTGAAAAGATGGCATATATTCCCAAAACACCTGTAAAGGCGTACAGTTTATTTATTCTTAGACTCAACAATGGGCACGAAACAATCATGTTAATAACTAGCACACCCAGCCCTAGTCCCATGCTAAATTTTGGTAGCGCCACGTTATAATATCGATTTAGAAGAACGCCAACTGCAAAGAAGAAGGAAAATTCAAGACTATAATTTATTATTTCAAACATGTTTATTAGGTATAAGAAATATCCTGTAATGCCTATTGCCACCATAATGATGGTCTTTTCTTGTGTCGTTCTATTTCTCGAAATCCACATTACTATTAAACAAAAGGCCGAGACAAAAAACAAATGCCATAAAAACCACATTCCACCATTAGGACTTCGTCCAAGAAATATCATCCATATAGAATCTGGCTCCACAGGATTATTTACATATTTGGATAATAAAATTTTAGGTCCAATTGTTAGAAACGAATAAAAAAGATACGGAATTAAAAGTCTTCGTGCCTTTTTACCGATTTCCAGCTTAAGGTCATAATTTCCCTTATATAGTCGGGCACTCATCACAAATCCAGAGATCGCAAAAAATACACCCATATGAAAAGTATAGAGAAATCGTCTCATCCATGCAGCCGACAGAATTGCGGGACCCGTATCACCATCAGGAAAGGAATGTCCTAATAAAACAAGGATGAGTGCTATTCCTCTTATAATATTTATTTCTTCATAATAATTTGGAGAAGCATACCCCCCCCCATTTATCTTTTTCAAATCATTCATTTGTTGTATTCTCCTAGATTTGACTCACAAATTTACGGCCTCAATAATAGTCTTTGCCATGTAGTCAATCATTTCATCGGTCATGCCGGGATAAACGCCGACCCAGAAGGTGTTGTTCATGATGAAATCCGTATTGGTCAGCTCGCCCACCACACGGTATGCATCGGTACCACGCATCTGGTCAAAGCAGGGATGCTTGATCAAATTACCGCTGAACAGCAGGCGAGTCTGCACATTATGGCTCTCCACATAGCGGGTCACATCGTTGCGGTTCAGACCGCTCTCCGGCTTGACCGAGATCAGGAAGCCAAACCAAGACGGGCGGCTGTTTGCTGCGGGTTCCGGCAAGATCAGCTTATTTGCAGCAGGCTCCAGTGCCGCACGCAGGCGATCCCAGTTATGACGGCGGCGCTCAATAAAGGACGGGAACTTCTTCAACTGCTCACAGCCGATTGCGGCCTGCATATCCGTAACCTTCAGGTTATAACCAAAATGGCTGTAAACATACTTGTGATCATAGCCTTTGGGTAGTTCACCAAACTGGCCGTCAAAACGATGGCCGCAGAAGTTATCCTGACCGGACGGGCAGATGCAGTCACGGCCCCAGTCACGGTAGGACAGAATCAGTCGGTTCAACTTCGGGTTATTGGTATAAACACAACCGCCCTCGCCCATCGTCATATGGTGCGGAGGATAGAAGCTGGAAGTACCGATATCACCCCAAGTGCCAGTAAAGCGAGTTTCACCGTTAATGGTGTACTGCGTACCGAGTGCATCACAGTTATCCTCAACCAGCCACAGATTATGTGCATCGCAGAACGCCTTGACTGCGGACAGATCAAACGGATTGCCCAGCGTATGTGCAATCATAACTGCCTTAGTCTTGGGAGAAAGGGCTGCTTCCAGTTTAGTAACATCAATATTGTACTGCGGAACCGTCACATCCACAAACACAGGCACTGCGCCATACTGGATGGCCGGGGTCACAGTGGTGGGGAAACCGCAGGCAACCGTAATGATTTCATCACCCTTCTTGATCTGACGGTCACCCAGCTCAGGGGCAGTCAGAGTCATAAAGGCAATCAGGTTTGCGGAAGATCCGCTGTTGACCAGATGAGCAAACTTAACACCGATCCACTGTGCAAACTCCTTTTCAAACTGATCTGCAAAGCGTCCGGTCGTCAGCCAGAAATCCAGCGTTGCATCGGTCAGCGCACACATTTCCTTCTCATCAAACACACGCGCTGCATAAGTGATACGGTCACCCTCCTGATATGCAGTCTTTTTCTCCTTAAAATCGTGGTAGTATTCTGCCACCATTGCCTTGATCTGTTCGCGAGCTTCTGCCTCATTTTTCCAAATAGCCATTATTTAATCCTCCATAAGTTTTTCTTTTATAGTTTTCCAGTCATTTCGATAGCAGTCTTGAACTTGCAGTAAATTATCCGGCAGGTCATCAAACCACTGTAAGGAGCCTACTTTTCCGGGGATGCTTTTTTCCTCTGGAATAGAATATTCTCTCGGAGTTCTGCACTTATAAACAAGTGTAATAAAGTGCGCCCGTTCTCTTTGGTCTTCTATTCCCTCACGATGGTTTTTTGAGAAAATTTCATAGAATTTGATTGGGTCTGGTTCAGCAAATACATTTACGCCAATTTCAGCTAGAGCCGTTTTCTGTATTCTCTCCGCTGCTGTTTCCATTAATCGGATACATCCGCCCGGTATATGCCAACCTGTTCCACAATGCGGATCATTCCGCCATGAAAGCAATATTTCATGCTTATCATTGGTTATTAGGAGGTCTACATTTACGACAGGCATCAGCGTAGATGCAAATTGAAAGCACTCTGTCCCCAATCCTTTTTCCGGAAAAATCTCTTCACGTTCCATTTCTTCTTTGAGAGAACGGATTGCCTGTGTAATACTCATACTCTTTCTGCATGCAAGAATACTTCAATTTCGTTATCCATGCAGGCACGAATATCTCCACCTTCTACCCAACACTTGCTCCATTCCACGACCATCTCGATGGCTGTGTCGAGATTCCAATGAGGTTTCCATCCAAAAGTAGTCTTCAACTTGGAGCAATCCAGCTTCAAGAAATTTGCTTCGTGGGGGCCACCGTCATACCGGTTGACCCACTTCATACCATCGCCCCACTTGCTCACAAACAAATCGACTAAGGCCCCTGTCTGGAAGCAGTCAACATCGTCGGGACCTACATTATAATAGCCAGCATATTTAATATCCTGATACTGCATTGCTGCAATCATCAGATATGCATACAGCGGCTCCAGAACGTGCTGATACGGCCGGGTCGAGAACGGATTTCTCACCACAATATCCTCATGCTTGATTGCAGCGCGGATACAATCTGGAATAATACGGTCATTTGCAAAATCTCCACCTCCAATTACATTACCAGCCCGCGCCGTAGAAATAGCGACTCGATTATCCCCAAAGAAGCTGTTTTTATAGGAATGTGTAACCAACTCAGAGCAGGACTTGGAGTTCGAGTACGGATCATAACCGTCCAATTCTTCATTCTCCCGATAACCCCAAGCCCACTCCTTGTTCAGATAGACTTTATCAGTTGTTACATTTAAGAAGGACTTCACGCAGCTACTGGTTCGGACACACTCCAAAATGTTCACCGTACCCATCACATTTGTTTCATATGTATAAGCAGGATCTTTGTAGCTGTCACGAACAATGGGCTGTGCTGCCAAGTGCAGCACGATTTCCGGTTGTGCTTCGTCAAACGCTGCCTTCAGCGTTTTATAATCTCGAATATCACCGATAACAGAGTGAATATCCTGTTCGATATTCGCAATTTCAAACAAAGATGGAGAAGTAGGCGGATTCAGTGAGTATCCTGTTACGATTGCTCCCGCATTCGCCAAAATCTTGCACAGCCAAGAACCTTTAAAACCGGTATGGCCTGTCACAAATACTTTCTTTCCTTTATAAAAGTTCAAATCAAACTTGTCCATTATTCCTCCCACACCTTCCAAGGCGCTCTATCCGCAGCCCACAATGCTTCCAGTTTGTCTTTCTCACGCTTTGTGTCCATACACTGCCAGAAACCATTATGATAAAAGCTCTTTAATTCACCTGCTTTCGCAAGATTCTTCATTGGTTCCTGCTCAAACACAGTCCAGTCGCCCTCCAGATAGCTGAAAACTTCCGGATTACAAACCATAAAGCCGCCATTAATCAGAGAACCATCTTCATCATCCTTTTCGCGGAAGGCCGTGATGGTATCATTGGCATCGATATCCAGAACACCCTTCTGCTGTGCTAAGCTAACAGAGGTCAATGTCACGCACTTTCCATGGCTTTTATGGAACTCGATCAGTTTTCCAATATCAACATCTGATACGGCATCACCATAGGTTAAACAGAACGGCTCATTTCCAACAAATTTCTGAATACGCTTTACTCGGCCACCCGTCATCGTATTCAAACCGGTATCAACAACTGTCACCTTCCAAGGTTCGGCGTGCTGATCGTGAACAATCATCTTATTTCCCTGCGTAAAGTCGAAAGTAATATCCGAAGTATGCAGGAAGTAGTCTGCAAACCACTCTTTGATAACATGCTGCTTATATCCTGCGCAGATAACAAATTCGTCGATTCCGTAGTGGGAATAAGTTTTCATGATGTGCCATAGAATCGGCATGCCACCAATCTCAATCATCGGCTTAGGCTTAAACTCGGATTCCTCTGAAATTCTTGTGCCAAATCCACCTGCCAAAATAACAGCTTTCATATTTTTATTCCTCCATAAAAAACACTTTATCTCTTAGTCTCGCTGGAAAATATCTCTGGTGTAAACCTTATCCTTCACATCATCCAGACACTTGTCATAGCGGTTTGCAATGATGGCATGGCTCATTTCCTTGAACTTAGACAGATCATTAACCACTACTGATCCAAAGAAAGTCTCACCGTCTTTCAGAGTTGGCTCGTAAATGATTACCGTTGCGCCCTTGGCCTTGATGCGCTTCATAACCCCCTGAATAGAACTCTGGCGGAAGTTATCGCTGTTGCTCTTCATGGTCAGACGATAAACGCCAATCGTTACCTTTTTCTCTTTATCTTCATCAAACTCGTTCTCTGCATCGTAGCCGTAGTAACCTGCCAGCTTCAGGACGCGGTCGGCGATGAAGTCCTTACGAGTTCTATTACTCTCAACAATAGCCTCGATCAGATTCTCCGGCACATCTGCATAGTTAGCCAGCAGCTGTTTAGTGTCCTTGGGCAGGCAGTAACCGCCATAGCCAAAGGACGGATTATTGTAGTGGCTGCCGATACGAGGATCAAGACAGACACCGTCAATGATCTGCTGGGTGTTCAGACCCTTGCTCTCTGCATAGGTGTCCAATTCGTTGAAGTAAGCCACGCGTAGGGCAAGATATGTATTGGCGAACAGCTTAACTGCCTCTGCCTCGGTGAAGCCCATGAATAGGGTGTCGATGTTCTCCTTGATAGCGCCTTCCTGCAGCAGACCAGCAAACTCGTGCGCTGCTTCTACCAACCGCTCGTCACTCAGATCAGTGCCGACGATGATACGAGAAGGATAAAGATTGTCATAAAGAGCCTTGCTCTCCCTTAAAAATTCCGGGCTGAAGATGATGTTCTTGCTGCCAAACTTTTCACGCACACTTGCAGTGTAACCCACAGGGATCGTGGACTTGATGACCATGATGGCATTCGGGTTATATTCCATGACCAGCTTGATCACAGCCTCGACCGCAGATGTGTCAAAATGCTGGGTGTGGCTATCGTAGTTTCTGCACTCAAATTTGTTCGGAGAAGTTGCTCGACGGTGGCGTATAAAGCTCACTTATTGCCATATGTAGCTACATACCCGCTTTTCCGGGCATAAAAAAGAAGCCGCCGATTATTGACTAATCGACGACCTCAAAGTGCATCAGAGCGTAAAATATTCACTTTTTTCCTTATAAGTGATTAAGCTCACTTATTTCAATTTGTAATGATTTTCAGTGATTATAATCACTTATTTTTACCATATGATAGCATCACCCGAAACTCTGGGCGGCGTAAAAAGCTCACTTTTTCTGAGTGAACAAAATCACTTATTTCCAATAGCCATAAGTGAGCTTAATCACTTTTTTCTCGTTCATAGGTACAAAAGTGATTTTATTCACTTGTTGAGTAGACTTGCCGGGATTATAATCACCGATTCGTTGGCGGGTGGTTTTTGTTGAGTAGACTTGTCTGTACTGTCTCCTGCCCACCCGGTCACCTTCCACCTTGCTGCCTTGCAAGCATCCTGGATTCCGACCCGGTTGGCAGCCTTTTGCCAGCTTCGCCACACGCCCCTCACAGTGCCCCACTGTCGCGTTTAATTGGCGAGGCCGAGGAACTTTCCGCAGCGGACAATTCTTCGCCACACAGGGGCTTTGTGGGGCTTGGATTTTCGTCCAGAGCTTTCCCGTTTTCCACTAAAAACGGAGCGTCCAGATCGAAGCTCACAAGTTGCTGTCTGGGGATGCTTTTCCCCTCCAGACGATATGTATTGTTCCGGTTCCACCGCATGTCACGGTAGATCATCCGCACCAATGCCACGCACTTGATCTCGCAGCTGTTGCTCACAGTCAGCTTCGGTGTCTTATGAGCTCCTGCGTCCTCAGCCGTACAGTTCTGCACAGCTACCTGTTTTGCCTCTCGGTTGTACAAAAAGCGATAGTGGGTTGGCCAGCCTAATGCTTCCAACGTGCTGCGGAAGATTGTGATCCTTCCATCCTCGACATTAAAAGTCAGACCCAGCATCCGCTGGTTCCATATTCTTTCGTTCACTACTCTCCCCTCCTTAAAAATGGGCGCACTTCCCCCTTGGTATCCTGGTGGCCGTTTTAATCAAGCCCAGTATCGGGGACGGTCTTACCTGTCAGCATCCCCACCGATACATAGCCATCCATTTGCTGAACTTCGGATTCTTTCAAATGTTCTTCTACAGGTACGCCAAAAGTACCCGCAATATCATCTGGGTAAAATCCCTTTCTGGTATTTGCAGGCTTTGTCTCTTGCGCATTTTTCTGGTCTGTTCCATTTTTTCGTTTCTGACCTTCATGGAAGATCTCCGGCACGAGCAGATCAAAAACATACAGAGTTTCCCCTTCAAAGGTGATTCTGTACCCTAGCATCTTATATCGGCATTCGGTATCCCAGCCCATTTCCTTATACACCAGTTCTGAAAACGGTTTGCAGGTCATCTTCCGGCTTTTACGTTTGTCTGGCTTGGCGATGCACCAGCGCAGGGCATCCTTGTCATTTTCATCACAGCCGCGTACAACAATACGCTTCAAATCACTGTTGAACATGACATGGACATAGACCACATCTTCCAGCCCGGTGATGCAGGCCGTGTTAAATGTGATGCTGTCCTTGCGGATCACAATCGCGGGGTCACGAAGATGTGCAAACAGCTCCTTCCGCACGACCTGGTATCCATCATAGGAAAATGTACTTTCTAATTCTTCCGCTCTTGCGTCTCTATCATTTTCTGCCTGCTCTTCCGGAGGCACAATAATTGTATCTTCATTCATCCGTATCTGTCCATCCTTCCATTATCTTTTCCGCTTCATGGAGCAGTGCATTCAAACCATCTGCGGTAAATGTATTCATTTCTTCTATTTCTGTGGCTGGCCGGAGTACATCCCAGTTTCCAGAGCAATGCTCCTGCTGCAAAATACCGACTTGTGCAATACTCGTAATCGGCTGTCCAAAAGTTCCTGCCCATTCTGGTGGGAAAATGTAGATTGTCTGCTTGACTGTCTTGCCTTCCGATTCTTCTTCCTTCGGTGGCAGAACAATCTCCTCAATTTTTACCATCTCCGGTTCATCCAGTTCAAAAAGCATCAGCTTATTATCTCTCTGCTCCACAAACTGACCCCGGAAACGGTATTTCAATCCTTCTTCCCATTCCATGATGTCAAAAAGGGTCTTTGCCAAACCACGGCATCCAAGTGTACTGGCACACCACCGACCTTCCTTCAGCTTTCCCCAGTGAATCGCATTCGGATTGCTCTTTTCACACGGCCGGATTGCAACACAGCGATCAACCGAGTTCAGAAGCAGTTCCACATACTCCACATCTTCAAATTTTTTCAGGCAGGCAGTATTGAAACGCAACTTGCCATTTGAAATCGTCATGGCTGGATTCCGCAACGTTGAGAAATACTGCGCCCGTACTACTTCATAGCCAGAAAGATCCAGGCGATTCATAACCTCTGTGGTATCGGCCGGCTTCTCTTGCATCACACTTTCAGATGCCTCCCGATATTCCTCCGCTGAAAAGCCAGTCCAGTCCTTGTCGAAAGGAACATATCCTCGTAGGATTCCATCATTCACGACACTCAAAACTGGCAAAGGACGATTTTTCTTTGCATAACTTCTGGATGCCCGCAGATGATTTGCTGCATTATAGACTTCTCTGGACACGATTGCCTCGTGATGATCCCTTTGCCGGTATTGCGTCCGATCATTATTATTTTTCTTTGATTTATGTGTTAGAAAATTTGGCGTGAAAGTCTTTCTCGCCAGCACATCTCCACAATGGCGTTCATTGGCAATGACACCTGCAAGAGTGCCTGGGTTCCACTCTGTGTTCCCCAATTTTGTCTTCCGACCATATTCTGTCAAAAGCTCTGCAATCTCAGTAAATGAAAATCCATTCAGGTACAGATAGTAAACGACCTTTACCGTCTGAGCCTCCGCTGGATTCACTACAAGATTGCCGTCCTCATCCTGATCATATCCAAGCAGAGCAGGCGTCAGGAACAGTCCGCGGCTGAACCGGCGGTCAATGGACCAGTTCATAATGATTGACTTGGAATGAGATTCTTCTTCGGCAACTGATGCCAAAATCGTCAGGATCATACGACCGTTACTGTCAAGCGTATAAATATTATCCGCTTCAAATTTCACACCTACAGGTGGATCAAGATCTTTCAGTGTTTCAATGACAGAAAGGCAATCCACAATGTTTCGGGCAAAACGGGCGATGGACTTCGTAAGGACCAGGTCTATCTTTCCTGCTTTGCAATCTTCAATCAACTGCTGCATTCCCTTACGATGCTCCAGCGATGTTCCACTGATGCCTTCATCATCGTAAATTCCAACGAACTCCCATCCCGGCTGTGCCTTTATGTACTCTGTATAATAATTTTTCTGAAGTTCATAAGAAGAAGTCTGCTCATCATTATCAGTAGAAACACGGACATAAGCGGCGACACGCCGAATAGAGGTGCTTTCTCCAAGCCCCTCCACTGCTTTTGCCGGGATAACCTCTAATTCAGAGGTATCCACACCTTTGTATCTGTCTCTTATCCTTTGCTTGCGGTCTACCGCTTCTGCTTCACTTCTTATCATGTACTTCCTCTCATTCTTCCGGCTTTATGCTCCAATACCACTGACGCATCTTCCGATAACTTCGGATGCCGAGTTCTTTCTTTGTATTTTCTGCTGTCCTGCGGCTGATTCCTTCATCGCTCATCCGTATATAAATTTCTCTGGACCTCATGTCTCCTTCAGATAGCAGCTTTTTTATCAGATATGCTGCTTTTTCAGTCTTCGATTCAAAATTTGGTGATTCCGGCTCCGCTGTTGGGTCTGGTGCAATCTCACACTCCAGCCAACGAAATCCGTCTTCTGCAGTTATTGAAAAACGAATCTCTCCATCGGATGGAGCCAGACTGTTTTTTATCTGCCGCACGATACGAATGTCAGCGTCTTTAGGATCTCGTTCCACCTGAAGGACACTTCGTGCCGCTGCCACAACATCGATACTGCCAAGACTCCGGTAAAGTCCCTTTGTTCCCTCTTTTTTATTGAGGTGGCCGATCAGCACAATGGCACAGTCATATACAGATGCCCACATGCCCAGACGCTGCATCAGCTTTCTGGCTCTTCCGGCAATCTGAAGATCAGAATCGCTTCCGAGATACGCCTGTATCGGGTCGATTACTACCAGCCGCGGCCGAAATTCTATGATAGCCTGCCGGATACGTTCATCATCCAGTGTCAGACCACTGTATGTTTCTTCATTAATAAATGCAACATTTCTGCAATCAGCTCCGCATTTTTCCAGTCGGGGCTTTATGGTATCTGAAACACCATCTTCGGAACACTGATAAATGACCCTCTGCGGCATTCCGATGATTTTTCCATCTGGCAGTGTTCCGCCCTTGGACAGTTCTGCTATCAGATTCATCATCATTGTGGACTTGCCGTCACCGGGGTCGCCTTGCAGCAATGTGATTTTTCCAACTGCAATGAACGGATACCACAACCAGCGGACGGCAGTCGCCTGTACATCACTATATAATGTAAGAATTCCTGTTTCTCCTTTGTTCGCCATCATCGTTCCTTTCTGTATGCAGTCTTTCCCTTATTTACATTATAAGGGTTGCATGATGATTTGACCTCCACTTAACAGGTGGAGTGAACTTAAAAATTCCACCTAGCAGGTGGAAAAAGGGGCTAAGACCACACTACTGATAGGAGTGAAGGACTTTGCGGTCTTAGCTGTAGATCGGTTGCTATGTGCATTTTCATGCGGGATAATCGTATTGCCTTATGCGGGATTCATAAGGAGGAACACATGGCAATTGACTATATCGCACTTGGACAGCGTATCGCTGATTTCAGGAGCAAGAAAAATTTATCACAGGAAGAACTTGCTTTCAGCTGCGGAGTTGGAAACAAGCACATTAGCAACATAGAACTCGGAAAGAGCAAACCAAGTTTGGAATCACTCATTCAGATTGCAAACTTTCTGAATGCCTCAGCAGATGATCTTCTTGTAGACAGTTTGGCGCACTCCGCGTCCACTGCCGATTCCGAGATCCACCGTCTGCTTTTAGACTGTAATGCAATTGAGCAGGAGATTCTCACCCGGATGGTAAAGGAGATGAAAGCAATTTTATACGGCTTAGGAGTTTGATTTTATAACTTGTTGATCATATAACAAAAAAGCCCGCATAAGCCACAACTGCACTTTGGAACACACCGAAGTGCTGTCTGTGGTTTATACGGGTATGGACTAAAAAAGAAGCCCACCAGCGGACCATGTAGGAATCTACACAGTGCGCCAGTGGGCTGGTATGTTTTATACTGCTTCTGCTGGAATTTGGTTCATCTTCTCTTTAAATTCTTCCACAGTCATGTTCAAGTCCTCAGCAGCTTCTTCAAGGGTAATCTTGCCCTTTTTATAATACTTTACTGTCGTTCTAAGGTCGCCAATGTCGATGCCCTCAAGAATACTCTCATTTCTTAAATCTTCCATCTGCTTGCACACTTCGCTCACTCCTTTCGGGTTTTCTTTAAGATACCTGGTCTTCTCTGCCATTAACGGGAAAATCATATCATTAGCCTGCGTACAGTTAAAATCATGCATCAATTTTCCAACATCAGAATCCCCACGATACTCGCCATTCACATATATGATATGCGTTCCATCATTAAATGGCTTTCCAGTTGTGGTAATTATATTCTGTATAGGATATAATGGCTGGTTTTCTCCAAAATAATCGTTTTCTGTTATAAAGATCACATAAGTATCTGGCAGACTGCTGAAATCCTCTCCTGCATCAAGATTTTCAATATCCATCATGCTGGAATGATATCTGGCACGGTGTGGATCTGCTCCGATATCCGCTCTTTGAACTTCAATGTCGTACTTTTTTCCCATTGAATCTGTACCATAAGCGTCCAAAAGAATAGATTTTGCACCTGTCACGCGTTTTAAATCAGCCTGAGTTTCACAAGAAACCAGCTGTAAATCGGTCTTCCCTGTAATAATGCGCAGCACCATTTCCGCTAGTGGCACATTATTTCTAAAAAGGCAACGCATGAAAGTATCATCAATCGGTCTAAAACCTCGTAAACGTTGAAGGTCTTCTTGATGATGCCTTTTCTTTCGTTCCTCCAGTGTTTCGGCCATCGGTGCCACCTCCTCAAAGTGTTATCAATCGGTGTATGCAATACCCCTATTGTATTTTCATGTTACCATAAAGCCATCCGTTTATCAAGCGGTCTTCTGTGAACTTTCCAGTAATTTTCACAGGCTTTTCAGGCACCGATAAGCATCCTCGATAAAACTCATGAACTCCACGCTGGCACACTCGATCAGGCATTTTCCATCCACAGCTTTCAACTTTTCCATAACCATTTCAGCCAGTGCATCCCCACGCCCTCTCATCTTCTGAGTAGCAAACGCCACGGACTCATCGATGAACGCAGCGTACTTTGCACCATCAATATTGCTTTGTACCGGCACGCCTTCGCCACTGTCAAGCCGGATCACTTTTGGCTCATACACAGCCCTCACCTTTCTCAGTGCCTCTGCCGGCTCCATGCTCTGGAGATATAATTTCATAGCACCGGCCGCCACAATCTCATCAGCTGTTGCACCATATTTCTCTGCCAGCATCCCAGCTACATCTTTCATTCCAAACACTCCTCGCTATGTGTATTTTCTGTCGTATGTATATTTCTCGCTACCCACAACATATAACAGGATTCTGCACATAGCAATCCTTACGGGTAAAAAAGACCAGACAAAAACAGGCAAAATAGCAGCACAGTAAAACCTCAAAAACAAAAAAAGCCCTGCCAGATGCAGCCACAAAAGCCACACCCGGCAGGGTCCTGTCTCCTTCCATCACACCGCTTCTTCCCTCTCGCGCTTTGCTGCAGTAGTCAGGTATCTGCGGTACTGAATGCTGAATCCGTACACCTTATAAGGAGCATCCACATAGACCACATTACCGTCCATGTCACTCCGCTTATAGCCCATGAAGCTGTCGAGCGTTCTGCGGTTGCCCTTTGAGGTCAGTGTCACACCGAAGTTTGTCTTATAGGTTGCCACATCTCCCTGCAGTACCCCGCTCTCAACAAAAGCACAGTAGATGCCTTTTTCAAAGTGGAGCATATCTGGTGCTTCTGCGATCCGCTCAGGAGTCAGCTTGAGCTTTCCGCTGGTGATGGCACGTTTCCGGCCTTCGATGGCATTTCCGTCCACATCCCGAAGCAGGGTTCCCTGTACATCCAGACCGTTGACTCTTAACGGCATTCCGCCTGCATTGGTATCCGGCAGTTCTTTCAGGCAGGCAAGGAAGTATTCAAAGTTCTTTTTCATGATCGCCAGCACGCCCTGTTCTTCCTCTATCGTCTGCCGTTCCTGTTGGAGTGTTTTCAGCCGTTCCTGCAGGTCGTTCACAAGCTCTGTATAAATCTGGGCTTCCGAGCCTTCCTCTGTTTCCGTTCCATAGAAGCTCACTCCGATGCTTCCCGGTGTCAGTCCGCTCCGGATGTCCAGGTCGATGTCGTCAATGGTCACCTCCCCGTTGGAAAGGGCTTCATTCAGTTCCACGTTCTGTTCCAGTGCAGCTTCCCGAAGCGCCGCCACCTGATGGCTGATGGCATCCTGCAGGCGTTCTTCCATCTCCTTGATCTGATTTTCCACTGTTGCCATCCTCTGCACCGAGATGCTGTTGTTATTCGCCAGCCGGACAGCCTGCTCATAGGCGTTGTCAAACATCGTCACGATCATGGAGGCATCTCCGTGCTGTTCAAAGTCACGCTTCATGCTGTAGAGCAGTTCCATGAAACTCTGCTCCAGCGCACACTCATGGTAGCGTTCTGAGGGGCAGCGCTTGTTTGCCGCTTCCTTTTCCTCATCCGACATGCAGCCTTTCTTGCTCCGGCAATACGCTTTCTGGTCGGGAGAACCGGTCTTCGGAGGCTCACCGTCCCGCTCCCCGACCTTACGCTTGCACCGCCAAACAGGATACGAGTAAGTGTATTTTTCCAGATACTCTCCGGTATCCTCACCAGTCGCCTTAAGACTCCGCTCATCGCTGTAACCGTTTGCCACACCCGTGTAGGTTGTACGAAAGAATCCCTCCCCGCAGGGCTTTCCGGCATCCGTCCCATTCTCCAGGATCGCACCGCAGCGCAGGTTTCCAAACGGAGAACCCTTAATGCTCTTTACCTTTTTCTTGCCGGGGCCTTTCGTCATATCTGCCCTCGGCTTCTCGAACAGCATGGTCTGCACCTTGTCCCAAGTCACACGGTCGATGATGCCCACATGATGGTTCTTCACATAGTAGCGGGGTGCTTCACCCTTGTTGATGCTGGAACGGTGGGTAAGGAAGTCCTTCGTGATGGTCTTCTGCATCTCAATGTCGCCCACATACTTCTCATTCCGCAGAACGATCAGGATCGAGCTGGCACTCCACTTCTTTCCATTGACCGTGAACTTTTCCATCTGGTTCAGCTCCTGTGCGATCTTATTCGCCGTCTGGCCTTTCACGAAGCGGTCAAAAATGTACCGGATGATCTCTGCCTGCTCCGGCACGATGACCCACTGCTTATTTGCCCCAAGCTCATATCCCAGCATCCGTTTCAGATTGATATGCGGGACACCAGACTGGAACTTCTTCTGGATGCTCCAGCGGATGTTGTCGGAAATGGAACGGCTCTCATCCTGTGCCAGTGCAGAAAGGATCGTCAGGATCAGCTCACCTTTGGCATCCAGTGTGTCGATGTTCTCTTTCTCGAAATAGATACCCACGGGCGGCTTCAGCTGCCGAAGCTCACGGGTACAGGTCAGGGAGTCAATGGTGTTTCGTGCGAATCGGGAAATGGACTTTGTAATGATGTAATCGATCTTCCCGTCCAGCGCATCCTGCATCATCTGATTAAACTCGGTGCGGTGGTTACGGTTGGTGCCGGAGATTGCTTCATCTGCATACATTCCGGCAAAAGTCCAGCCTTCTTTTTCATTGATCAGCTTCGTGTAATAGCTTTTCTGCCCCTCATACGAAGTCTGCTGGGCAAGCTCATCGGTTGAAACACGGCCGTAAGCGGCAACCCGAATGTCCTTTGCCTTTTTCAGTTTTTTATTGGCGACTTGCATTTCCCTCAATGCCTGTATCTGAATCTCATTATTTCTTTTTTCATATTCAGCTTTTTGATCAGCAAGACGGCGTCTGGAAATACTGTAGAATAATCCGGCAAAAAGCAAAAGTATAAAACCTGCCATGAGTATTGTCGCAAACACTATC
>OLHA01001044.1_pt1 | contig 15471 bp, 13 predicted proteins | sample 1605961 | NCBI WGS metagenome assembly OLHA01 (sample SAMN03283288) | human gut metagenome | biome: human-associated habitat; material: feces | host: Homo sapiens | place: Peru | collected 2012
ACGCCGTCCGGCAAAGCCTGTCGGCTTTTCGATTCGTAATACTTTTGCGTATGATTCCAAATTCGTATGCAGTTAGGGGTGTTTTTCGCAGAAAATCAAGGTTTTTGAGTATTCACGGAAAGGAGTGCGTATGATGAACAAAACGAAAGCGGAAATTGAGCAAATGGCGAGCTTCATTTGCCGTGAAAAAGGACAATATATGTTCAACAAAAAAGAAATCGGAATCATTACCGGGTTATGCAAAGACAAGGTTGCGGAGCTCTGCGAGAACATTCCTGCAGCCTGTGACAGCAGAGTTAAGTTATATTTTATCAAAGATGTTCTGAATTATCTCTACAATTCTTGATTAAATATATAATTCCAACTCGGCATACAGGTCAAAATCTCACAAAAAATGTGTCTCTTTTTTGTCAGGTATTGGTCTGGCTATTTGCAAAACTGTGTGGTAGTGTTGGTGTTGCCAAAGGGCAAAGAAATTACTATACGGAGGTAAATTATGTACGAATTATACGACAAAAACGGTAACCAAATCGGTTACCGAATGACAAAAAGAATTAAAAATGAAGATGGCAAATACGATGTATTGACTGCTCGATCAAAGACGAGTGAAAAGGATTGCCGAAAGAAACTTGATGACATGGTCAAGGAGTATTATCAACTCCAAGAAAAGAAAAAGAGCGGCGGTGTCTTCTCCGAAATGAAGCTAAAGGATTACGCAGACAACTGGTATCACCTTAATATCGAGAAAGCGAACTGCACGCAAAAAAACAAATATATGTATAAAAACATCGTCTACAACCACATCATTGAACACCTCGGTTCGATAAAGTTATGCAACTTGACTGAGGATGACTGCCAAAGATTCATAAACGAATATGCAGGATGGAGTAAGACATTCGCATCAAAGGTGCGCATGGTATTAAGGCGTATACTTACAAAGGCAGAAAAGCAAGAACTCATCAAAACCAATGTGGCAAAGGACATCGTTCTGCCAACTGTTTACGAAAACAAGCACAGACCAATCACTGATGACGAACGCCGAATGATACTTGAAACTATACCAAAACACTATGCAGGAACAATGGTGCTTACGATGTTATGCTGCGGACTTAGACCGATAGAAATTCAAAGAATGAAGTGGAATTGGATAGATTTTGAAAACGCAATTCTGACAGTCGGCAAATCCAAAACGGAAGCAGGAACAGGACGAAAGATACCAATTCCGCCTGTACTTTTAGATGCATTAAAGGAACACAAAGCAAAGCATCTCAACGATGAATATGTATTCGTAAAGTACGAAAAGCACACACGCATGGATGACAATGCCTTTTATCAAAGCTGGAAAAACTTTGTAAAAGAAATGGACTTAGCAAACGGAGCTCACTTATATCGCAATCAAGTAAAGAACTCAATCATAGCACCCGACTTCGAGCCCTACCTACTGCGCCACACTTTCTGCACCGATTGTCAGGCAGCCGGAGTGCCAATCAATGTGGCAAAAGAATGGATGGGACACTCTGACATATCGGTAACCGCAAAAATCTATACACATATGGTAGACGAAGTATTCGAGCAGAACCGAATGAGAATGGCACAGTATTCAGTAACCAAATCTCAACAAGTTGAAAGCCCAACAGCAAAACAATAAATTAAGTGCTATATGAATTTATTAAAAAAATAATTGATCCAGCAATAATATTAAAACTAAAAAAGAGTTAGAAATTAATATGAATAAATTCTTAAAACAATTAATTATATTTATTAAATTTTAATTAGAAAGCCTATACAAATCTTTTTAGAAATGTATAGGCTTTTTTACTTAATTTTCATAAATCTGCAAAAAGCAGTCAGTTACTAATAATTGTAGAGTTTTATTCATTATTCCTTCCTATCGCATAGTGATTCATATGAATTTATAACACTTTCATTATATAAAGTTGTTTCAACTCGCTAAAAAGTAACACTTTTTTAAATAAAATTATAAAAATTCAAGCTTTATCTTCACAAATATATTATTAATGTAGTATATTAAAAGGACGATAAAATTTTTATAGAATTAAAGTACCAATAAATGGAAAGAGGTACTGTTATGGAAATAAATTACAAGGATATTGGTATACGAGTTAAACAAGAGCGAATCAATAAAAATATTACTCAAAAAAAACTTGCTGATCTTTCAGGTGTATCTGTTACCCACATGAGTAATATTGAAAATGCAAACACCAAACTGAGTTTACCTGTGCTTATAAATATTGCTAATGCATTAGATTGTGATTCAAGTATGCTTTTATTTGGAAATTCTACTTCAAATTTAAATTCTTCTCTATTAATTATTTCAAATATATTATTAGACTGTACAAGAGATGAAAGAATCATTATAATAGATACTATACAAGCTCTTAAAAACTCTTTAAGAGAAAACAGAAAAGAGGTTTAGTTTGTGAACAGCATACAAAGGAAAATTTGTGAAAATCTTTGGAATGAATATGAACCACAACTCCGCAAAATCTGCAGAGTCAAATTAAGAAGCTGCCCAGATGAAGTTGATGATGTTATGTCAGAAGTGTCTTTAGCTTTATGCAAACAAATAGAAAAATTTGGCAAACCCGAAAAACCAAAACAATGGCTATATGCAACATTTAATAATATTATTAATTTAAAGTATCGGGAAATATATAAACAAAAGGAAAAACAAGAAAACATTGAAAACAAAGATTTCGAATTACCGTTTGAACAAAATGGTATAGAAGAAAAAATTGAAGAAATATATAACAACGAAATAAGAGATAAATTATCCACTTTTTTGTCCAATGATGAATGTATAATTATTAAGTACATATATTTTGACAGATTAAAAATGAAAGAAATTGCTGATATAATTGGTTCAACAGAATCAGCAGTAAAACAAAAACACTATCGAATTTGTAATAAATTAAGAAAGTTAGCAAAAAAATTTGAAAAGAATTATTGAAATTGCGTTACCTTTTCAATTTACAGAACAACTTAAAATATAGAAAGGTGATATTGTGGATAGATTAACACTTTTAGAAACATTAAAATCCAAATCAATGACCTTATCATTTGAAGATATTCAAGGAATTATGGATGAAGAACTTAATAAGAATCCGGAGGAAATGGATGCTGAACTGATAGACTTATGTGCGGATGTTCTAGATAATGCATATTTTGGTACTCAGGATGAAGTTATTACTTTAGAAAATAACAGCGAAGAAAATCAAGATAATGCCAAAACACATGCAAAAAGGATTAAATTCAGCAAAGTATTTTTAATTGCAGCTGTTTTCATTATAATTGCAAGTATCGCTATACCAGTAAGCGCGCGATATGTTCATAATGAAACATCTGATAAAATCGTTCAGTTTTTCAGTGACCATTTCAAAATGAATTTGCGTGAGGGTAATCAAAATGCAAATTATCATTCTAATGACAATGTTAATTTAATTAGTGAACTTGAAAATGCGGGATTTGATAAAATTATATTGCCTGCTGCTTTTTTGAATGACAACTATTCAAAAGAAGATATCAGAATTACAGAGAATGATTCTTCTTTATCAGCGGACGTCGATTTCAAACTTGATAATAATATCACAGGCTGTATTGGTATCACTAAATACAAAAGTGCTGATATAGGCGAAATGCTTGTAGGTCAGGGTGAAATTGGTAAACAATATGATTCTGCCAAGCAAATTACTATTAATGGAATGGATGTTCTTATATTTTCTTCAAGTGAACAAGTTTATATCTGCTATGTCGACAATGACATAGATTATTCAATAAGCGTTCTTAATTGTGATTTGGATAAAGGTGTTGAAATTGCCAAAACATTAGAATAATCAGGAGATTTATATGAAAAAATAATTAATTTAATAATAACAGGATGTTTAATTTTCGCTTTACTAATCCCACAAGTGGCATTTGCAGCAGTAGGAGGAGAAGAAGCAGCATGGCAAGATATTGTCTTATCAGATGAGGAATTTGAAGAAATACTTTCTAATAATCCAGACAATCAAATTACGCCATTGTCTTCAGATTTAATTAATAGACATTCCATTGCAATACAGAAGAACGGGAATTCTTTAATAATTGCTGGAACAACTTATGGCTCATCAGAAGTTTCAAAATGTGGATTTACAAAAGTTTCAATACAACGAAGAAGTAACAGCAGTGCATCTTGGAGCAATTATCAAACATATTCTGATTTGTACAACAACAGTCATCAATATATTTTATCAAAAAACATTTCAGTCTCAAGTGGATATCAATATCGTGTTACTTGCACACACTATGCTAAGAAAAATCTTGTTTCAACACAAAAAATCAATGGTACATCTAACATACTAACCTTTTAAATGTTAACTAAACAAGGACTCTTAATTATAGAGTCCTTGTTTTTTTCTGCGTATTTTTTGACCATTTCAAAAAGTTTTTAAAAAAGTGTTACTTCTTTGTTCATTATTGCAACTACACATATGGAAGCAATGTTCAACAAATAATTAAAAAAAGCCATTATCTTTCAGTCAATGTTAAAAATACAAATTAAATAATTTTGGTATTAAAATTTATCAACAAAGTGATTTTATAAAATGAAACACATTGTAATTTGCAGATTATATATCAGAACAGATAAAAGCAAAAATGCGTTACATAATCATTGGTTTTAACAACCATATTTATGAAGATGATATGTTCCATAAAGCGCTTTTAAAACAAAATCTTCTTTACAATATTTTTAACATCGACAAATATATCTGTTCTTTTATAAATCTCATTTAACAACTATATTTCTGAATATTAAACCAACTATTAAATGTTTAAATATATAATAACGGAATTAAAATTAGAGTTTAGGAGGGATTTATGAATAAAATTAAATCATTTGTTGAAAAATTCCAGATGTTTATAACAAATTTACCAAAGTTTGAAGCAACTGGAACAGAATCAATCGGCTCATTGGATCCAAAGGAAACAGCCCAGTGCTACAGAAAAGTTGGCGGCAGTTATCTTGTTGTTTACAACCTCAGCGGTACAACAAAACATAAGGCTGGATTTGTTAAGTATGCCGGTGGCGTTACATCAGCTCCTACAGCTTCTAAGACTTACAAAAATGGTTCCACTTCAGAAACCATTTATGCTGATACAGCTAAAAAAACTACAATCGGCAGTCTTGATCCGCAGGAATCCTGCCAGTGTCTTGGTAAGGTTGATGGAATGTATCTTGTATGCTATAAAGTCAACGGAACATCAAACTATAAGTGTGGCTTCGCTGCATACAGTGGTGGCTGTTAATTACAATCCAATATAATCAAAAAGGCTCTGTGTGCCTATGGCATGCAGAATCTTTGCGCGCATTTATATAAAAATTTTTATTTTCTTAATTTGTTGTAACAATCACATTGCAAAACAGCTCTTTAATTATATCAGAAAAAATTGATGGGAAGTGGTATAAATACATTATAAAAAACGCAATGTAAATCCATTAAAATTTTATTTGAGAGAGGTACTTTATTATGAAAAAAGCAATATCAATATTTATATCAATTATATTATTAGCTACAACAATTTTATCCGGCAGTCTGTCAGCTTTTGCCGAAAACACAACTAAATATTGGGAGCCACGTCCTAATTGCCAAGATACAATTGCCTGTGTAAACGATAAAGAATACAGCGATGATATTAAAATGTCTTATAATAATGATTCCGAGCAGTTTGCAATTTCATATAACGGCAAAGGTGTAGTGACAAATTGGGAATTTCCTCTTTCGCAAGAAAATAAAGACTATAAAATCATTTCACAAAGTAATAATACTATTTATATAAAACTTATAAATAAAAATCAAGAATTACCTTATATTAACGCTCTTGTTGATTTTGGTGAAACAACAACTTTGAAAAATAAAACAAAATCAGGTGAACAAACCAGCAAACAATCTAAAGAAAATAGAATAAACGAATCAAGCACAACAAAGGAAAAAACATCAGAAACAACAATTTCTACAACACAAAAAACAAATACAACAATTCAAAACCACACCAATGCACCCATAAATAACATTCAGCCCGACTCGAATAATCAAAATACAAATAAAATAATCATTCCTTGTATAATAGGTGTATGTATTTTAATAATAATTTTTATCATAGCAAAAAAACATAAACATTAAATTATTAAGGAACTGAAAAAGACTCAGTTCCTCTATATTTTTATAAAAACATCAAAATCTATTTGTAACATTCCCAATATTATTTAACTCTATATTTATGACGGCGTCAGAAAGGCGGTAAGAATATGGACGAAAAAGAACTTGTTATAAGGGCTAAAAAAGGCGACATAGATGCTTTTTGTATTCTTTATGATAATTACATACAGAAACTTTTTAACTACGCATATTATAAACTCGGCAACAGTGAGGATGCTGAAGATGTTGTACAAGATTGTATGCTTACTGCTTTTGAACAGCTTGGAAAATTAAAAAATCCTAAAGCATTTTCATCATGGCTGTTTACAATACTGTATCACGGCTGTATGTCTGCAATCAAGGAACAGATAAAGCAGAGAAATACTTGTGACATTGAAGATTATGCAAATGCATTTTCATATAACAATACCGTCGATGTTGAGCGTGAAGAACTCAAACAGGCATTAAACAGATTAAGCGAGGATGACAGAAATATTGTTCTGCTTTCGGTAGTTGTCGGACTCAACAGCAAGGAAATTGCAAAAATAACAGGGTTTACTGCAGGAAATGTCCGACAGAGGCTGAGCAGAAGCTTATCCAAAATGAAACGCTATTTATCTTAAAGGAGTGTTTGCAATGAAAAATAATGATTTTGATTTTATTAAAAATAGATTTGACAGTGTAGAGCCGAGTATGCCTGACAGTCTTAATAAAGAGATATTAAGACAGAAAATTTCATCAAATGAAGAGCATAAAACGATTAAATTTGAGCAGAAAAAGAATTACTTTAAACCGATTATTTCTGCTGCCGCTTGCTTCATATTGATTGCAGGTATTGCCTTTGCAGCAAATTCAGATGTGTTTAATACTGAAAAAATTTCAGGTTTCGGCAACTATGACGAGGTTAACTCAAAAATAACCGAGCTTGAAAAAGAATCTTCCGTTTCAGAGGGTGGATGTGGTATTTTCAATACTACTTTAGTAAAAGATGAAGAGAATGTTGAAAAGCCTGATGTTGTAAAAACAGACGGCGAATATATCTACTGTGCTTATTTTGATGTAGAAGGCTATACCAACAGAAATAAGGTTTATATATATAAGATCCAGGATAACGAATCAGAATTTGTTTCAGTAATTGATAAACTTGCTTCCGATACAGACGGTGAATATTCTGATTTTTACAAAATAAACAATCTTTTTGTTTATAATAACCGTCTTGTAATTATTTTAGATAAATCAAATCCTATGTCCGCTGATAAATATAAGCGTGATTTTAACACAACGATAATAAAGATTTATGATATTTCCGATAAATCAAATCCGTCATTGATTACTGAAATTGAGCAAAGCGGAGAATATAATCAGGCAAGAATGATTAGCGGTATTCTTTATTTAACATCAGATTATAATGTTGAAACAAACGATAAGAATTATACAATTCCGTGGATTAAGCAGAATGAAGAAACAACATATGCGTCATCAAAAAACATTGTCTGCTTTGAAAATGCAAAAACCGCACAGTATGCCGTTATCAGTACGATAGATGTTGAAACGGGTGAACTCTCAAAAGGTCTGAAAGCAGTTTTGGGCGGATCTGCAAAAATATATTGTACCAAGGATTATATGTATATAAATGAATATATTGAAGGTGAAAGATACGGCGAACCTGAAAGAGATGTAACATCTGCAATGAAATTAAATTTCAAAAACGGCAAATTCACTTATGCAAGTGAAACCGAGGTAAAACAGTATTCAAATAATACTATCGACATTGGACGAGGCGATATGTATGACAGCTTTCTGTATTCTTTTGGCGAATACTATATAAGTCTTGGTCACGACGCAAATGATTTTAAAGACGAAATCATACTTTTCGATAAAAATATGAAAGAACTTGACAGCATTATTTTTGAAAATGAATGTGTTTCCGTCAATACAAATCTTCCTCGTTTTGATGAAAACACAAATACAATAACCCTTCCGGCAAATTATTATGACGAAGGAATAGAAGATTACCACTATCAAGGCGCTGTTGTATTAGAAATCACCAACAATAAAATAGAGATAAACGATAAAATTAAGGACTCCACTCATATTATAAACATTGATTATGAAAGCTATTATTATTGTCCACAAATAATTTATGATGATTGCATTTACAGTATTTATATAAATAACAATGCACCTGATAACAAAAAGCTCAAAGTTTTTTCTTATAAATTTTAATTGGAGAACATTATGAAAAGAAAATTCACTAAAATTACAGCGTTGCTTGTAACCGTGGCACTGCTTATGGCAGTACCCGGTTTCAATGCATACGCTCAAGAAGCAGAATATCACAGTACGGAAACTTCCACAACTTTGCCAATTGAATCTGAACCTTCAACTACAAAAACAAGCACTGTAGAATCAGAAACATCTGAACATCAAATTAAATCCATATCCTTATCCAAGACTGATATGACTATTGGTTTAGACGAAAAAGTTCAGATAACAGTTAGAGATCAAAATAAGAATACAGTTCCTTCGGGAGATATAGCATTTGCTACCAACAACAAAAGCATTGCAGCAATTGATTCAAATGGCAATGTAATAGGTAAAAAGATAGGGTCAACAATAATCACTGCAAAAACTAACAACGATAAAACTGCCACCTGTAAGATAACGGTAAAACGTGCGCCAGCAAGCATTTCACTTAACATAACTTCCGCTTCCATCGGCATCGGTGAAAAAAGTATAGATCTTAATTCCAAGGTGACAGGCGGTTATTCAAAGCAAAGAAAATATACATCGTCAAATGCAAAAATTGCCAAAGTTAATTCTTCAGGAATTGTAACCGGTATGAAAGTCGGAACTGCTACAATTACCTGTACCACTTATAACAATAAAAAAGCGACTTGTAAAATAACCGTCGGTAAAGAACCAACAAGCATAAAAATAACAAACTCTAATCGTGTAATCCAAAAAAATTCAAACAATCATAAAGTAACCTACGGCCTTTCAAGCGGTGCATATTCTTACAAAATCACCTATTCTGTTAAGGATACCAATATCGCAAAAGTTGACAGCAAAGGATACATAACCGGTGTTACCTGTGGTGCTACTACCCTTAAAATTGAAACTTATAACGGCATAACCGCAACACAAAAAATAACTGTTACGGATGATTCACTTTCGCTCAATGTTAATTCAACACAAATTGCACTCGACAATAAAAATGTAAAGAAAGTAAAATACGGCACATCTGTACAAGGCAGAAATCTTGAGGCATTTATTATAAATGGCTCAGATCATAACAGTCTTAATCAGGAATGCAAAATCAAGGTGAGCGGTTCGGTTAATGTAAGGAGCGGTCCAGGAACAAGCTATAGTATTGTCTCTTCTTTAAAAAACGGAATAAAGGTGACAAGAATAGCAAAGTCCGTAAAAAAAACTAACGGATACACATGGGATAAAATTGTTTTAAGCAATAAAAAGGAAGGTTATATTGCAAGCAAATATCTTGTACTTGTTAAAGATAATACGCCTGTCAAGAAAACACTGTTTATGGATTTTGCCATACACGGCTTTGAGGATGAATATTACCGTGACGGACAGGTGCTTGTAAATGAGGCAAACGCACTAATTGAATACTTTTCAGTTCATACAGCACAACTGAAAAACTATACACTCGTCATTGTTCCCTGTGCAAATCCCGACGGCGTGATTGCAGGAACAAATAATCAGCGTGCCTGCAATACCGCTTTCGGAAGATGCTCGGCAAACCACATTGATATAAACAGGGATTGGGGCAGCTTCAGGGCAGTCGAAACACGAGCACTGCGTGATTTTATAAAGCAGTGCAAGCCGACATTTTACCTCAATATACACGGCTGGCTTAACGAAACGCTCGGCGACAGCAACTTAAACGCAATTATCAGTAAGGAGCTTGGGCTTGCAAAGAAGATGAATAATAATTATCCGTCAAACTACGCAATAGGTTGGGTACATAAGAATCTTAAAATTCCTGCAACACTTGTTGAATATAAGTCATCGTCGTCCGTTTCCACACAGAAAGATATAAAAATGATTAAAGCAATCATTAATTCAAACGGTAAAGCACCTGCTTCAGCGAATTCATCAACAAATAAATTCCCAACACCTGCAAACTGGAAAAACGGTTCAACTCCCGAGCCTGTTTACAATGTGAGCAATTTAGCCGAAAAATCTGATTCTCTTAAGGCAAAAGCATCTGCAAAATGTTACAGAAAATCGGGCAATTCCTATGTAATCGTATATAATTACGGCAGTAAAAATCATAAAGCAGGCTTTGTGAAATATGCGGGAGGAATAAAAAAAGCACCGACCGACAGTAAAACATATAAAAATAAATCGTCATCTCAGGCAGTTTATGCCGATACAGCAAAAAAGACTAAAATCGGCAGCCTTGATTCTAATGAACGCTGTGTCTGCCTTGGAAAAATTGACGGAATGTATCTCGTGCTTTATAATGTAACAGGTACGAATAAGCAAAAAAGTGGTTTCGTTTCTTATAACGGCGGTTGTTGATTAACTCCTTAGAATACATCATTCTTTCTGTTGTATATCTTAAATTGGGTACTTCACTTCACCTATCCTGATGACAGGAGCCACCTTCCACCGATGAGCATAATACTCCCTTGGCGGAAGGTTTTACTTTTTGGCTTACTGCATTTTCAGTTTGTAAAGCAGACTGCTCTTACCGCCATGCTTTCTGTATCTCTGTTCAGTAACAATAAATCCCTCTTTTCTTAAATCCTTCAAAGCTCTCCGAACTGTTGATTCAGAGAGCTTTAATTCTTTTGCAATGGTCGGAATAGAGGGCCAGCATTCACCGCCTTTGTTTGCCCGGTCATAAAGGTAGATATATGCTTTGAATATAATTATATCATACAAAACACATAATATCTACAAATAAATACCAACTGTCCAGAAATTCGACCTATCATTAACAAGATTCTGTACAAAATAACAAAATACCCACCTTTGCATTTTTGATGGATGAACAATATAAAAAGGCAAACTTAAAATGAGGGTTTAAAGTTTTATTACTTTAAGCCCTCATTATTTTTTGAAATGTCTCTCAAATTTTTTGCTCATTTCAATTCGTGTTACGATTTTGATTTGAGCGATGTCTCTCAAAAGTCTCAGTCATAAATGCCCTAAATCGCACTAAAATGACTTTGGAATTTTGAAATTTGCTGTCTCTTAGAATCTCTCAAAGACTCTCACGATATTTTAAGGCAAAGAAAAAGTGCCCGAATACCGCCGTAAAAAGCAGTATTTGGGCATAAAAAAGCCTCGGAACACGAATGTTCCGAGGTATTGGCAGAGGTATAAGGATTCGAACCTTAAATGACGGAGTCAGAGTCCGGAGTGTTACCGTTACACTATACCTCTATATGTGCTAACGATTTGTTAACACAAGTATTATATCACAAATTTTGAAATTATCAAGTAAAAAATCAAAAAAAGTGAAATTTTTTAGAAATTTGTTTTAAATCAAGTCGGCAAGAGTTTTGGAGTTTAAAAAATCCATAATAATTTCGTTAAGCTCGTTCCACATTGGGCGCGCGAGGTTGCTGCCCTCCTTCGGGCAATGATTTTCACATTCGACGCAGGAAACGGGGGCGAGCGTTTTTTCCGTCAAAATCAAAATTTCGCCGACGGTGTATTTATCAACCGGGCGATTGAGGCGATAGCCGCCGGTTTTGCCCCTTGCGCTGTCAACAAGTCCGCCCTTTGAAAGTTTTGCAATAATCGCCTCGAGATATTTCATACTTATATCCTGACGGTCGGAAATATCCTTGAGCGAAACAAAACTGCCGTCGTTATGCTGGGCAAGGTCAAGCATAATGCTCAGCGCATACCTGCCCTTTGTTGAAATCATCATAATTAATTACTTCCCTCGGTGAAAAATTCCTGCGCTATACGAACGCTCTCCATCGCATCCTTTGCGTACCAATCGGCGTTAATCATTTTTGCATAATCCTTTGTGAGAACGGCGCCGCCGACAAAAACCTTTGCATCCGTATTTTCGTGAATAAGCTTGATTGTTTTTTCCATATTCGGCACCGTTGTCGTCATAAGAGCCGAAAGTCCGACAAGTTTGGCGTCATTTCTTATCGTTTCGTCAAGTACCGTTTCGCACTTGACATCCTTGCCGAGATCGACAACATCAAAACCGTAATTTGCAAGGAGGACCTTGACGATATTTTTGCCTATATCGTGAATGTCGCCCTCAACAGTTGCAATAATAATTTTTTCGCCCTTAACCTGAGAATTGCCGCTGACTATCATATGCGCCTTGATTTCGTCAAAAGCCGCTTTCGCACTGTCTGCGGACATCAAAAGCTGTGGCAGAAAAATTTTATTTTTCTCAAACCCATCGCCGACCTTGTCGAGCGCCGGGATGATATATTCATTGATAATATCAAGCGAATTTTTTGTTTTTAAAAGTTCTTTGGAGCATTTGGCGCTTTCTTCCTTCATACCCTTGACGATTGCGTCAAGAAGTGTGATATTCGACGCATCTGCGACCGTATCAATCACAACTGCGGACTCGATATACTCGGTGCAATTTTCATCAAGCCCTGCAAGCGCGTTGTATGAATAATATGCATTCATCATGCTTTGCGACTTTGGATTTATGATGCCGGCAGAAAGTCCCGCTTTGAGGCAAAGAGTATAAAACGCAGTATTGACAGCCTCTCTGTTCGGGAGACCGAAGCTGATATTTGACACGCCCAAAACGGTATTGACGCCGAGCGTGTGCTTTATATAATCAACTGCCTTGAGCGTTTCAATTGCGTTTTTGCTGTCGGTGCTGATAGTCATTGCAAGGGCGTCAACAATCAAATCCTTTTTGTCGATACCGTATTCAGCCGCTGTGTTAATTATTTTTTCGGCAACCTTAATTCTGCCGTCAGCGGTTTCGGGAATTCCGTTTTCGTCAAGGCAAAGGCAAACAACAACGCCGCCGTATTTTTTCGCAAGCGGAAAAATCTCGTGCATTGATTTTTCCTTGCCGTTTGTTGAGTTGATAAGCGGCTTGCCGTTGTAAATTCTGAGTGCCTGCTCCATTGCGACAGCATCGGAGGAGTCGAGCTGAAGCGGAGTCGGCAAAACCGACTGAAGTTCATAAACTGCTGATTTAAGCATTTCAACTTCGTCGATTTCGGGCAAGCCGACATTAACATCGAGAATATGCGCGCCGCAGTCCTTTTGAGAAATACCCTCGCGCAGAATATAATCCATATCCCTGTCGCGAAGTGCCTGTTTAAGCAGTTTTTTACCGGTGGGGTTGATTCTTTCGCCGATAACGGCGCTTTTTTCGCCAAGTTCAACGCTTTGGGAATAGCTTGTTACAAATGTGAAATTCTTTTTTGACGGTGGAATATCGGGTATATTTTTTGTCTTTTCAATAAGTGCCTTGATATGTGCCGGCGTTGTACCGCAACAACCGCCGAGATACGAAACACCCAAATCGGCGATTTGCGCCATCAAATCCGAAAACTCGTCGGGTTCGACATTATATACTGTTTCGCCGTTTACCGATTCGGGCAACCCTGCGTTCGGGTTTACCATAATCGGAGTTGAGGTATATTTTTCAAGTTCCTCAACAAGCGGAATCATCTGCTTCGGTCCGAGACCGCAGTTAAAACCGATAACATCGGCGCCGAGTCCTTCAACAACGGCGCACGCAGTTTTAACATCCGCGCCTGTCAAAAGCCTGCCCTTTTCGTCAAAAATCATTGAAACAAAAACGGGGAGGTCGCAATTTTCCTTTGCGGCAAGTATTGCAGCTTTGATTTCGTAGGTGTCGCCCATTGTTTCAATCAAAACAATGTCTGCATCATCCTTACCGGCGTTGACAACATCGGCATAAATGCTGACGCACTCCTCAAAATCGAGGTCGCCCATCGGTTTGAGCAATTTGCCGGTCGGTCCCAAATCGAGCGCAACCTTTTTGCCCGTCTTTTTTGCAAGCGCAACGCCTGCTTTGACAAGTTCATCGCAATTGTCATATTTAAGTCTGTTTGCGCCGAATGTGTTGGCGGTGATAATATCGGCACCTGCGTCGGCATACGCCTTGTGAACGCGATAAACCCTGTCGGGGTCGCTGATATTAAGTTTTTCGGGAAGCTCGCCGGGTCTTAAATTGAGCATACTGCCCATGCCGCCGTCAAAATATTTAATCATAATCAATCAATTCCTATAAACGCCGTAACGCTTTTTGTCGGCACCATTTCGCAGGTGTCGGTAAGCGTCAAGCCTATTCTTTTAGTAAGTTCAAGCAGTGCAAAAACTTTTTTTTGATTTGAAATGTCAAGGTCGAAATATCCGGGTGAATAGCGTTGACGCAAAGAAACGGAATGTTCCGCCTTAATTTGCTCCTCTAAACTGTCGCACACCTCTTCGATTTTTGACGCGGCGGCGGCTTGGAGCGCCATAGCGTCGGCAATATCGGTTGACGCCGATACTTTTATAACTCTGTCAACCGCAACGCCGAGAGTCGCACCGAAAACAACAACCCTGCTGCAACCTTTGAGATTCTGAGCAAGACGAGTGCTTTCAAACCTGAAATCGCCGATAATCAGGCAATCATCGGCAACCGTGCAGTCAAAAATGCGGTATAGCGTTTTCGGCACGGCTGTTTGCTCGATTGTATCCATCGCCTTGTCAACAAGCGAAAGGATTTTTTCGTCCGTTGTTTTGCTGTTTGTCCGCATATAGCGGAGAATTTCTGCCTTATTCATTAATAATATCCGACAAGCCGTTCATAATTGCGCCCGCAACTTCAGGCTTGTTCATTGTGTAAATATGGATATTGTTTATTCCGTTTGCCATAAGGTCGATAATCTGTTCGGTGGCGTAAACAATGCCCGCCTGTTTCATTGACCTTTCATCATCACCGAAACGCTCCATAATTTTGTAGAACTTTTTGGGAACGCTTGAATTTGAAAGTTCGATTGAGCGTTTGATTTGCTTTGCGTTTGTAATCGGCATAATACCTGCGATAATCGGCACGGTTATGCCCTTAATACGGCACATCTCGTAGAAATTGAGAAATTTGTCGTTATCAAAAAACATTTGCGAGGTCAAAAACTCAACGCCGCAATCAACCTTTTGCTTAAGGTATTCAATGTCCTCAACGCGATTTGCGCTTTCGGGGTGAATTTCGGGATAGCATGCACCGCCGACGCAGATTGTCGGATTAATAGCTTTAATTTCGTTTACAAGCTCAAAAGCGTGG
>OLHA01001046.1_pt1 | contig 15455 bp, 17 predicted proteins | sample 1605961 | NCBI WGS metagenome assembly OLHA01 (sample SAMN03283288) | human gut metagenome | biome: human-associated habitat; material: feces | host: Homo sapiens | place: Peru | collected 2012
ACTCGGACCTACGACCTGCCGGTTAACAGCCGGATGCTCTACCAACTGAGCTAATTGAGCAATAATGGCGCCTGATGTAGGACTCGGACCTACGACCTACCGGTTAACAGCCGGGTGCTCTACCAACTGAGCTAATCAGGCAAAAATAACTAAAAAAACAGCTATTTCATCCACTCAAGGACGAATAACTGTGTATCCGCGGTACCACCCTTATTACTATATATTACTATATAATCACTCATTGTTCTTCTGAACTTGTAATGGTAACGGATCACAGTCCGACTTATTCTACTTTAAAAATTTCGATAAGCAACTCCGTGGTGTTATTCATATTAGCCACATTGTTAGCTTCCACCATTCTAACTCTCTTTAAAATAGACACTAATATTACTTCTCCACTTCACAGTTTTAAAATAACTAGTGATATTGTATAATAATTCATAAGTCTTGTCAATATATTTTATAGCTATTTTTAAAATTATTGTTTTTAAATTTTTTTACATAATGTTTATAAAGCATTTACATTATTTTTCCTTTATAGTAGTTAACTTAAAAAAATTATAAACTTTATTATAAAAATTATCCCAATTATTTGTAAGTGATTTATTCAATTTAAGTAACATTTTCCTAAAATCATTATTTTTTTCATTAAAACATTCATAATATAGATACTTAAGCATTTCCTTATTATTTTCCACTTCATTTAACTTTTTTAATATATATTTTTCAATAAGAATTTCCTTTCTAGTTTTAAAAGAAACATTTTTATTGTCAGCGATTAAATTATATTTTAAGTTATATTGATTCATATCTAAAGCAGAGTCTAAAATATCTAATTCCTCATCTATTAATAACTTACTCCTACCTATAATTTCACCATTTTTATCAAATTTAATTCCTATAACAAATGAACCATTAGTAAAAAGAGCAGCATAATTTATAATTTTTACATTTTGCTTTGTAAACATTTCAGTACGATTACTAATTTTAATTAGAAAATCTGAATCAACTACAATACTGTTATTTACTAAATCTCTCATAGTTTTATTATCAACTCTAAAAACTAAAATTTTTCTGATATGTGATATATAATCATCTAAATTCCAATCATAAAATTCATACATTTCCTTATTAAAATTTAATAAAACATCATATACGTAATTCATCTTTTTCTCCTCCAGACATAAACATAACAATTATCATAATAATAATACCAAATAATGCATTTAAACATTCTAACCTACTACTTATAAATTTAACATATTGCCAAAAATTATACTCAATACTTAATAAATTAAGGTAAATAATCATATACATAAATCCAACTATTGTAAGACCAAATCCTATTAAAAAAAAGAAATATCTAACAAGCATTTTTACCACCTAATAAATTTTATTAAAATTTTAATCTTTTATTTATTATTTTTATAATTTGTTATATAATTAAATAGGTGATAGTATGTTAATAGATTTAATTAAATTCATTTTTTTAGGCTTTATTCAAGGAATTACAGAGCCAATTCCAGTTTCATCTAGTGGACACTTATTAATATTTCAAAAAATATTATCAGGAAATAATTTAGATATTGATTTTGGACTTCTAGCAACATTAACAAATTTTGGAAGTTTAATCGCAATTATATTAATATTTAGAAAAGATATAATTGATTTAATAAAAAGTTTCTTTGGATATTTAACAACAAAAAAAGAAGAATATAAAGATAACTATAAATATTGTTGGTTAGTTGTTATTGGAACAATTCCAGCTGGTATTATGGGTATTATTGTTACAAAACTTGGAATCTTTGACGCTTTAGAAGAAAATACAAAATTTGTAGGTGTGACATTACTTATAACTGCATTATTCTTATTTTTAATTAGAAAACTAAAGGGGAAAAAGAATCCAAACCAAATCACATATAAAGATGCATTAGTTGTTGGTTTATTTCAAGTTGTTGCACTAATTCCAGGAATTAGTAGAAGTGGAGCCACAATTGTTGGTGGTATGACAAGAAAATTTAAAAGAGAAACGGCGTTTAATTTTTCATTTATTCTTTATATTCCAATTTCAGTTGCAACAACAATTTTAGGAATTAGTGATCTAATAAGTAGTAATTTAAGTATAAATATGTGGATCTGTTACATAAGCGCTACTATTGTAGCAGGATTATTTACATATATTGGAACACTTTGGTTTAGAAATATTGTAAAAAACGGCAAATTAATTTACTTTGTTATCTACTGTTTAATAGTTGGATCTCTTGTAATACTATTTTTATAAAAAAAATCTAGAAATTTCTAGATTTTTTATTTACATGAATAACCTTCATCAGTAAATGCCTTTTTTAAAGCATCATAACTTACATCTTCATCATTATCTTTGATATCATTCATAAGACTTTCGTCACCAGTAATAGTTACTCTAACACCATCTTTTGTTTCAACAGCAGTTGTTCCTTCTTCTCCATTATCAAAAAGATCTACAAGTTCAGATTTTCTTGAAGCATATTCTTCTGGAACTATAATATCTGTAATCATTGTAACTTTTTCAACAGAATCATCATCGTTGTAAGAAACCTCAACAGTTGTTTTCATTTCCATGCCACTTTCAGTATCACTTTTAGTACATGATAAAGTTTTTTCTCCACAACCAGTAAGTATAGTAACTGTAAGCAAAGTTGTCATCAAAACTAATAATTTTTTCATTTTTTCACTCCTCCATAAATAGAATAACATAAAATAATAAGAAAAATCAATTAAACTTTGTCAAAATAAGTTATTTTTCTTTCCATAACGTCATCTTCTATTGCGTCTCTTAATATTTTTCTTACCCTTTCAGGTTCTTTAATATTTTTTAAAACAATCCTTCTACCAACAGAGCCGGGACTCGAGTGAGTATCTACAGTTACATATAAATTTCCAACACCAAGTTGACGTTGAATAATACTCTCAATTAAATCAGGATCTTTTAAAGTATATAATTCAGAAGTATTTGTATGGCGTCTAAAAAATCCCTCTTTTATTATTAATTCATCTTTTGTAATTTGATATACAGTAAAATTTAAATGTAACAAATCCAAAAATCTATCAAACAATCCATTTGGCTGTCCTTCCCAAATAATTTCATAATCAACATTTTCAAAATTTTTTTCTTCTTTTTTTAATTCTTCTATATTTTGAACACTCTCTTTATTGTCCATACCATCACCAGTTAAAATTATAACATAATAAGCATTTAACTGTCTATGAATAATTTAATCTATTGTAGACAAAATAATAATATGTTATAATTCAGATAAGGTTGGTGAAATAATGATATTGTTATGTTTTAAAATTTTCTTTGCTCGTATTTTAGATGTATCACTTGGTACAGTTAGAACAATTTTTACAGTTAAAGGTAAAAATTTAATTGCGAGTATGATTGGATTTGTTGAAATTTGTATTTGGTTTACCATAGTAAGAGAAGCTTTAAATACTGATGAAACAAGTTTATGGATAATGTTTTCTTATGCAGCTGGATATGCTACTGGAACATATATAGGTGGTATTTTATCAAACAAAATTATCAAAACAAATTTTAGTGTTCAAGTCATAACTGGTAACGTGGCTTTAGCAGAACTTCTTAGAGGAGAAGGTTACGCAGTATCTTTAATTGATATTAGAGGACAAGAGGAAAATGATAAATACATGTTGTTTATTGAAATAAGGCATAAAAATTTAGATCATCTAAAAGAATTTATTAGAAAAAATGATGATAAAGCATTTATAGTTGTAAATGAAACAAAATATGTTCAAAACGGATTTATAAAGTAAAAAGAGTTTTAAATTAAACTCTTTTTCTTTTTCTAGAAATTAACACACCTATAAAAAGCAATATATATGTAAAAAATAAAATACCTCTTATATATGGAACTTTAGTATAAGTATATTCATTAAAAACAGTATTATTTTTAAATAAAAATATTGAACAAAATAAAATAATTACTGTAATTAATATTGGTAATATTTTAGTATCTCTTTTAGGAACAATAGAATGAGATACATAGTAAACTACTAAACTAATATTGAAAAAAAGACCAAATAACCACTGAATAGTAATAACATTTTCTATCTTATCAATAAAATTAAATAACTTAATTCGCTTAAGAACAATATATTCAGGATATTGATAAATGCTTGTTAAATGAATTCCTAAAACACCTAATGTAAGTAATATAAAAATAAGTTTAATAATAACCGAAATAATATAAAATATAATTATATATTTACGATACTTTTCCTTATTTACAAGCTGTTCTTTTGGAATTATTAATAAAAAATATATAGGTAATAAATTTAGTAATATATTGTAAACTGCACCTATCATAGGTTTTCCAATACCAAACTCTAAAAAAGGTTTTAAATTTGAGACTTGAAACTGTGGTAAAAGTCCAATAACTGCAAGAAAAAATAACACAAAATTTATAAAAAATATTATTAATCCAACTCTTGATAATGTTTCTATTCCTTTAAAATTTACTAAAATAATAACCAATGAAAAACAAGCTCCAATAAATAAAAGTGGTGTTTCTTTTAAAAATTGACTACTTATAAATGTAGTTAAATTATACATGGCACTTATCCCCATAGTTAAGACAATAATAATACATATAAAATTTAAAATATTTCCAAAAAATTTGCCGAAAATTTTAGTAAGTTTTAAGGTAATGCTCAAACTTGGTTCATAATCAAAAATCACAAAAAAAGAAATAATTATAAAAATACCAAAAATTGCCGCAATAATTATACTTAAATACGTATCTACTCCAGCCGCCTTAACTATTGAAAACATCCCTATTCCAATAAATGAAGCGATTAAAAGAATTGCCATCATTGCAGCAAACTGTAAACTATTTATTTTATCCTTAATCACGTCTTATCACCTCCAAAGCATTCCCTTTCCCTGTTAAATTAAAATTAACATCAACATCAATATCCATATTAGGAAATATAGAATCATACCAATCATCTTTTATTTCTTTATAATACTTAGTTTTATTTTTATAAAGAAAATCTCTAAAACCAAACACATCAGAATTATATTCTTCAATAATATATTTTATAGTATTATAAACATCATTTTTTAATTCTTCCTCTAAATCTGCCTCTATTTCATCTATAACGACAGGGTCCTCTAAATCCATATCACAAGTTATTTCATTAATACTAAGTATGCCATTTATTTTAATATGAGCTTTTAATGGACTTTCTAAAAATTCAACACTAGTTTTATTACTCATAATTTCACTCGATAAATATTTATTATCACCACATTCATAAGTCAAAATAGTATTATTTATTTTATTTAGAACAAAATTTAAATCTATACTTTGTTTATTATCTAAAAATCCTATCAAATGATCACCTTTAAAAACGGCTAAAGAACTTTCTATTAATCTCACACTAGGATCAGCAGTTTCGATATTTTCTATTTTTTCACCGTCACTTTTTGTACCATTAATAGAAACTGAAGGCAAAATAATTTCCTTATTTGAGTCTAAAAAAGTTCCAACTAAATCTTCAAACGAAATATTATCTCCAATTCCTAAATATTTTGAGTCTACACTTAATCCATCTCTTATATTTTTAGAATTTAATGATTCTAACGGTGTTACTACATTAAGTACCTCCTCTGCAGTAGAATTTTTTGCAATTAAAACAGGAGTTTGTTTTCTAAATTCAACACCTCTAAAAAACATATCCAAAACATCAGATATACCATTCTTTGCTAAATCTTCACCAATTATTAAGGTTTGTACATGATTAGGATATATTCTTCTAGAGGAATCTAAAATACTTTTTCTGATAGCGTCTTGTAATGTAACTCCACTAGTAGTAAATGTTATAAATTTTAGCTGTTCATTAGATGTACCTGTTTCACTAGCCTTTTTTGTATTCATAACTTGAATAGTAACAACATATCCATCACCAGTTTTATCAAGTCCTATCGCACTAGCAATCGCAATTTCATTTAATTCTCTATAATTAAAACACCCAGTAAATAAAAAGATAGGTAACAAAAGCATTAAAAGTTTAATTTTTTTCATTACTTTCACTTTCCTTTCTAATAGTATTATTTGATAAATAAGGACGTCTTTTAATTAAAGATTTTGCCGGAAATTTAACTAAACTATTTTTAAGTCCTACTATATAAGTTGGAGCATAAGGAATTAAATAAGGCTTTCCAAATGAGTTTAAACTTGATAACTCTATAATAAAATAAATAAATACAATAACTACGCCTACAATTCCAAGCATAGATGCACCAATCATAAATAAAATACGGTACCAACGTAATCCATTAATAAGTTCTGGTTCTGAAAATGGAAGTGAAGAAATCGCAGTTATAGCTATTACAATAATCATAATTGGTGATACAATTCCTGCCTGTACCGCTGCATCACCTAAAATAAGCGCTCCAACAATCGATAGTGAACTTCCAGTAAAACCAGGAACCCTTAAATCACTTTCCCTTAAAATTTCAAATGATAAAAGCATTATAATTGCTTCAAAAAAAGCGGGAAATGGAACACCATCTCTTTGCGTTGCAAAATTAACTAAAAGTTCGGTTGGAATCATTTCCTGATTATATGTTATTAAAGATATATACACACTTGGCATTAAAATTGAAATAAAAAAAGCAAAAAATTTAACTATCCTTGTTAATGAAACATTTTTATATTTACCGTAATAATCCTCACAAGTTTTGAAAAAATCATTTAAAACTGAAGGTAATACCAAAGCATAAGGACCATTATCAGCAATTATTACTACCTTACCTTCCAGTAACGCATTAGAAACAACATCTGGTCTTTCAGTCGTCATAATGGTAGGAAAAACACTCTTATTCTCTTTTTCAATTAAATTTTTTAAATTATCACTACTAACAATTCCTGAAATATCAACTTTATCTAAAGCTTTTTTAACAGTATCAACCAATTCTTTTTTTACAACACCATTTATATATAAAATTCCAATTTTGGTATTAGTATATTTTCCTTTTGTATAATCGTCAATCCACAAATCATTAGAACGAATTCTCTTTTTTATTAAACCAATATTTTTTTGATAATCTTCAACAAAAGAATCTTTACTACCACGAAGTGTATTTTCAGTATCCGGAGTTGAAATACTACGAGATAAATCTGCTTTAGTTTCAAGTGCAAGAGCACCATCAACATTTTCAATTAACAATATAGTAAAACCACTATTTAGATAAAAACATATATCTTTATAATTATTAAGTTCTTTAACTTTAAAATTAGATATATTATTAATTATCTTTTCTTTAATATTTTTTTCATGCTTTTTATCTTGTGATATATTATTCAAACTTCTTATAATAAAATCACTTATTTTATCACTAGATGCTAAAGGTTCATTATAAATAATATAAACAGTTTGTTTATTAATTATTTTTTTTCGATAAACAATATCACTAATATTATTAGTTTCTTCTTTAATTTTATCCATAATATTTTCTATACTTAACATATTATCACCAAATTTCTAATTATATTATGAATAAAAAAATAAAAATTATTTCATCAAAAAAAATAAATAGAAAAAAACTATTTATTTTCAAAATTAATTTTACAATTTACTAATTTTTTATACCTATTTAACTTAAATTTTTTCTTTGTTTCAACAAGCAAAATATTATCAAATACTTCCCATATTGCAACCCAACCAATTATTAAAAATACTTCCGATATTAAAAACTCATTATTAATACTAACAAAATGTGAAATAGTAATTAATATAATACCTAATAAAAATAATAATATTTTTTTTAATCTATTAAATTTATAATAATTTATTGTTTCTCTAATACGAAGACCAAAATATTCACGTATCATATCTACTATTTCATTTTTTTCATTTTTTGTTAAATCAAAATTTGTTTTAATATTAATTTGAAAAGATTCATTTCTATTAAAAATCAAAGCTTCATTATAAATATAATTACCTAAATCACTTGCTAATTTTTTATTATTAAAACTATTATAAAATTCTTCCTTATCATTTATAACAAGTTCTATAGCATTTATTTTTTTATTGTTCATATTCATCCCCTATTTATTATATCAAATTTTATAAAAATTTAAAATAAAGACAAAAACATAACAATAAGTTATGTTTAAGTTATGTTTTTTATTTAGAAATTAAATCACAAACTAAATTACTAATTTCAGTTGGATTATCGATTGTTAATCCCTCAATAAGTCTTGCTTGTGCATACAAAATTTTTGTATATTTTGCTAATTCATCTTTATCATTTTTATATAAATCATTTAGTTTATCCACAATTTTATGTTCACTATTTATCTCCAAGATAGTATTTGCTTTAATTTTATTATCAGTTGGCATAGCATTAAATACTTTTTCCATTTCAACTGATACATCACCTTCTGTAGTTAAGCATACAGGATGACTCTTTAAACGATTTGTAAATCTAACCTCATTTACACTATCAGCTAAACTTTCCTTCATTGCTTTAAATAAATCAGAATGTTCACTATTTAATTTATCAAGTTTTTTATTTTCTTCATCACTACTTAAATTTAAATCTTTTGAGCAAACATTAATAAATTTTTTACCTTCATATTCCATTAATGTTTGAATAGCAAATTCATCCATATAATCAGTAAAATATAAAATATCAAAACCCTTATCTTTTACTAATTCAACTTGTGGTAATAAATCTATCTTATCAGGTGTTTCACCATTAGCATAATAAATCTTATCTTGATTTTCACTCATATTAGAAACATATTCTTTTAATGAAATTAAATCTTTTTTATTAGCTGAATAGAATAAAATTAAATCTTTCAATTTATCTTTATCCATACCATAATTATTATAAATACCAAATTTCAATTGTAATCCAAATATTTTAAAGAATTTTTTATATTCTTCATAATCATTTTTCATCATATTTGATAATTCATTTTTAATTTTGTTTTCAATACTCTTAGCTATTATACCTAAATTTTTATCGTGTTGTAACATTTCCCTAGAAATGTTAAGTGATAAATCAGGTGTATCTACAATACCTTTAACAAAATTGAAATAATCAGGTAATAAATCACCACATTTTTCTTGAATTAAAACACCATTAGAATAAAGTTGTAATCCTTTTTCATATTCTTTTGTATAAAAATCATATGGAGCATGACTTGGAATAAATAAAATTGAATTATAACTACATTGACCTTCGACTTTAAAATTAATAACTTTCATAGGTTTTTCGTAATCATAAAATTTGTCACTATAAAAATTATTATAATCTTCTTCAGTTATATCTTTTTTATCTTTTTTCCAAATAGGAATCATACTGTTTAAAGTAGCATCTTCATGAATAGTTTCATATTCATCCTTACTACCATCTTTTAAAACACGATTTTCAACATTCATAACGATAGGATATCTTATATAATCAGAATATTTTTTAATAATACTTCTAATTTTGTATTCTTCTAAATATTCACTATATTTAAAATCTTCATCATCATCTTTTAAATAAAGAGTTATAACAGTTCCACAAGTATCTTTATTAGTAGAAGATATTGTGTAACCATCTTCACCACTTGATGACCATAAATAAGCTTTATCACTTGAATAAGCACGTGATTTAACTTCTATTTTCTTACTTACCATGAACGCAGAATAAAATCCAACACCAAATTGTCCAATTATATCTACATCAGTTTGATTTTCATTTTCCTGTTTAAACGCTAAAGATCCACTTTTAGCAATAGTTCCTAAATTATTTTCAAGTTCCTCTTCAGTCATACCAATACCATTATCACTAATAGTTAAAGTACGATTTTCCTTATCTGCTTCTATTCTAATTTCAAAATTATCAGGTTTTACTTTCGAATCAGTTAATGACAAATAATGCAATTTATCAATTGCGTCACTTGCATTCGAAATAAGTTCCCTCATAAAAATTTCTTTATTCGTATAAATTGAATTAATCATTAAATCTAATAATCTTTTAGATTCCGCTTTAAATTGTTTTTTCATATTTAGCCTCCAAATCTCATTCAACAAAAAAATGATACTACATTTTTTAGCAATTGTCAAGTTTGAGTGCTAAAAAACATAATATCACATAATTAATTAAATTTCTTTATTAAATAACTAAATATCTTGGAAATTATTCCGTTTATAAATATACTCAAAATACTTAAAATGGAAATACCAATAGATATACCATGCCATATATCATTAATAAAATAAATACCTAAAATAGCAGAAATAATATAAGAGACTATACCAAAGTATCCTCTTATATATCCATTAAAAAATTCAATGATAATAGAAACAAGTAACAAAACTGTTGTAATATTTAATAAATCATATAATTTAAAATAAAAGAAAATTAAATTTAAAATTGCTAAAATAAAATGATAATAGTAAAAACCTTTTAAAAATAAATAAAATGTTTTTTCTAATTTTGAATCAAATTTACTCATTTATAATACTTTTTAAAACACTTTCAAACTCATTAGATATTTCTTCTAAACGTTTCTCACTACTTGCTTCAAAACGATAAGTAATATTAGGTCCAGTATTAGAAGCCCTAACAAGTGCCCACGAATCACTAAATTCTACGCGAACACCATCTATATCAACAAATTTATAATTTTTTTCTTTAGCATATTCTTTAACACGTTCAACAATTTTAAATTTATTACTATCATCAACTTTAATTTTAAGTTCTGTAGTAGAATAATACTTATTTGTATTAAGTAACCAATCACTTATTTTCTTATTTGACTTACTAATTACTTCACACATTCTAAGACCAGCATATATTCCATCATCAAAACCTAAAAATTTATCTCTAAAAAATACATGTCCAGAAAACTCTCCACCAAAATCAAAATCACCTTTCTGCATCATCATATTTGAATAAGAATTTCCTGTTCTATACATAACTGGTTCGATATCAAGTTTATTTAATTCATCTATTAAAGTTTTAGAACATTTTACATCGAATAAAGCTTTACGATTTTTTAAATTTTTATTTAGATATCTATACATAATTAACATATATAAATCAGCAGCAATAAATTTACCATTTTCATCTACTATACCAACTCTATCAGCATCGCCATCAATTCCAATACCAAAATCGTACCCTAATTCTACAACTTTTCGTCCTAAATCAACCATATTAGCTGGAACCGAAGGATCTGGATGATGATTTGGAAAATCTCCATCACTTTCACAATATAAAGGATAATAAGTAATTCCTAAAGCATCAAAAATATCTTTAATAACTATTGATCCAGTTCCATTTCCACAATCAAGCACAACTTTAATATTATTATCAATATCTACTGAACTTGTTAATAAATTAATGTAATCTTCTTTTAAATTTTTAGAAATAACACTACCTGTGCCACTGTTAAAATTACCATCTAAAGTAAATCTCATAAAATCTTGAATTAATTCTCCATAAGCATTACCTATTTTTTCAAAAGAAATTTTAAATCCATTATATTCTTTAGGATTATGGCTTGCAGTTATCATAATACCAGTTGGAGTATTATACTTAATTCTTCCATAATAATACATTGGAGTTGTAACTAAACCTAGGTCAATTACATCACAACCAGAATCATTAATTCCCTTTACTAAAGCATCATGTAAAATTGGCGATGAATGACGATTATCATGACCAACTATAACTTTATTACTATTATATTTTTTTATATAAGTTGCAAAACTTCTACCTAAAGTATAAGCAACATCTGCGTTTAAATCTACTCCATAGATTCCTCTAATGTCATACTCCCTAAAAATCGACTTATTTATTTCATTTGTTATTTTCATAATCCACCTATCTTTCTATATTTATTCTATCATATTAACAAAATAAATAAAATAATTTCTTGACTAATTCTTAAGAATAGAATATCATATTATCACAAAAAGGAATGATGTTATGTATTCTATAGATATAATAAAAAAACTAGAAAATAGTAATAACTCAATTTATAAAGATTTGGAATATATAGAAAGTGAAAATATCACCTTGTTCAAAGAAATTGTATCTACTTCTCTATTAAATTGGACCAACTATGATAGAGTTAATGATGTAATAGAATACATAAAAAACAAAAATTATTTAAAAAAATATCTACATAATAAAAACTATTTTGATGCCATCACAAAAAAAAGTAATAATTTATTATCATTAAAGGAATATACTTCAAATGATTTTCTAATTAATAAAAAAATTGCTAAAATAATTGACCAAAATGCAAGATTATTTACAAAACAAATATTAAATAAAGCTATCAAAGATTTCCGAATGGAATATGACATTATACCTACTAATCTAAAAATAATAGAACAAATAAATTATTTAATTATTAAAGAAATTGTGGATAATGAAAAAGTAAAAATGAGTTCAATTAAATTAATAGGTCGCGGAGAATTTTCAGATGTCTATCAAATAGGAAATAAAATCATAAAACTAGGTAAAAAAAGAGGAACAAAAACATTTCCAAATAATCCATATATTGTAAAACCACTACTCAGAAAAGAGTTTGAACTTGGAGAAAAAACAAAAATATTTGTTGAAGTATGTGAAAAAATTCTAACAAATTGTTGTACAAAAGAAGATGTTGATGAAATATATAAAAAAATGAGAAGATTAGGATTAGTATGGATTGACGTAAAACAAAAAAATCTTGGTAAACTTTTAAAAGATAATAAAATATATTGGAATAAGCCACTTAGTCCAAGCGATACAGTATTAATGCTACAAGAATATAGAGGTTCAGAAGAATTAAAGAAAGGTGATGTAGTAATTTGTGATGCAGATTATATATATGACGAATCAGGAAAAAATTACAATATTCAAAGAGTTGCAGAATATGAATTAAAATTTAAAAAAGAAAAAAATTTAAAATAAATATCTAACAATTATCTAATTGCTTCATATAATATGGTAGATGTTAAAATAAAAAATCTAGTAAAAATACTAGATTTAATTTTTATATATGGCAGGGGTGGAGAGAATCGAACTCCCAACAGCGGTTTTGGAGACCGTTATTATACCATTTAACTACACCCCTAAATAAAAGTACAAGAATATTTTAACATTATTATTATTTTTTTTCAAGAAAAATTTTAATTTTTTAACATATGAAAGGGATTTTAATATGATTGTTAACTATACTACCAAAGAAAGGGACTTACTTGCTAGGCTTATGCGTGCGGAAGCAATCGGCGAAGGAAACTTAGGAATGTTGATGGTTGGTAACGTTGGAGTAAATAGAACTATATCAAGTTGTTTAACATTTAAGGATATAAGAACAATTTCAGACATGATTTATCAAAATCCAGGAGGATTTGCAGGCAAAGATAGTCCTTTATTTTTCAGTAACCCAACAACTCAACAAAAAGAACTAGCTGATAGAGTTCTAAAGGGAGAATACTATTATCCAGCTACAAATGCATTATGGTTTTATGCACCAAAAACTGGCGAAAGTTGTAAAAGTTCATGGTGGGATCAAGACTTTGCAGGTCAATATAAAAACCATTGCTTCTATGAACCAGCTAGTGGAGTATGTGTTGAATTACATTAAAAAACAGTTAATTTTATTTTAACTGTTTTTATTTGCTTAATGGTATTCTAATTGTTTGACCAATACTTAATAAATTACTTTTTAAATTATTGTAATTCATAAGTTCTTGTGCTGTATATCCATATTTTCTACCTATTGAATATAAATTATCTCCACTTTTTACCGTATATTCTATATATGTTGTATTAGTTCCACTAGACGAAGTTGGAATTTTTAGTGTTTGACCAATACTAAGTAAATTACTTGTTAAATTATTATAATTCATGAGTTCTTGTGGACTTACTCCATATTTTCTACCTATTGAATATAAATTATCTCCACTCTTTACTGTATATTCTATATAATTAGTTTGTTCTAAATCAGATGATACAGTTGGAATTTTCAATACCTGGCCAACACTTAGAATAGTACTGTCTAGGTTATTATAATCAATCAATTGTTGAGGAGTATATCCATACTTTCTACCTATCGAATATAAACTATCTCCAGATTTTACTACATATTCACTATATTTTCCAATAGGTACTTCTTCTGTTGAAACAACTGGGATTTTTAATATTTGACCTATTTGTAATACATTACTTGTTAAATTGTTGTAATTTTTTAATTCTTGAACAGTTAAGTCATTTTTTGAAGCTATGCTATATAGGCTATCTCCAGATTTTACTGTATAATTAATATAATTTTCTGGTTTTGTTGTAATTCCAGACATACTTGGAATATTAAGTCTTTGACCTATTTGCAGTACATTGCTTGTTAAATTATTAGCAGCTTTAAGTTCATCTACGGATATACCATATTTTTTAGCTATACTCCATAAACTATCACCACTTTTTACTGTATAGTACTCACTAGATGGTGTTGTAGATAAATCCCTATATTCCAAAACAGCATCAACTACTGCTTGTGCATATTTTTTATAGTCATTTTTCAACTGATTTACATCATCACCAGTGCTATCTAAAAATCCGTATTCCACTAATACTGGTTCTGTTACTCCTGTATTACGATGAATAAAATAATAATCTTTTGATGTATCTGATGGTAATCTTCGTTGATATGCTTTTCGAATATTTTGTCCTGATTTTTCTAATTCATCTAAAATTAAATTTGCAAGCTCACTTGTGTTTCGAAGGGCATATACTACCTCAGCACCATCACCACCAGGTGAGTTTAGTTACCTATAATAAAATTAATCGATGGTTAATAAAAGTCATCGATTAATTTATTGTTATTTAATATTCAGTAATCCTTTATATTCCAATTTTATTAATTCATCATTTATATTTAGTTTCATTTCAATTTGATTATTATATATATTACCAAATTCCAAATTAACCTCACTATCAATAAAATCAATAAAATTAGCAGTATCAAGTATTTCTATCATTGTTATTTTAGAATTTAATTCTGTTGGTAATTCGATATATTTTCTATTTTTTATATTTTTAGTATATACATTTTTAGATTTTTTACTATTGATTTTTTCTTAGAGTTATGCTATAAAATAGGTGTACGGATTTTTATTAAATTATATATTTAATAAAAGAAAAATTAATAATAATAAAATTTCAATTTTGGCACTTCATTTAGGCTATGGTGGAGTAGAAAATGCTATTATTAATGAAGCGAATATGCTTTCTTCAAAGTATGAAGTTGAAATTATTTCACTTTATAAACAAAAGTTTGAAATACCTTTTAATGTTAATAAAAATGTGAAAATCACTTATCTAATGAATAATATTTCAAATAGAAATGTATTTTTAGAAAGTGTTCATAAATTTGATGTTATAAACATTTTTAAAG
>OLHA01001048.1_pt1 | contig 15444 bp, 12 predicted proteins | sample 1605961 | NCBI WGS metagenome assembly OLHA01 (sample SAMN03283288) | human gut metagenome | biome: human-associated habitat; material: feces | host: Homo sapiens | place: Peru | collected 2012
GCCCTTTCGGGATGGTCGATGTGGTTTTTTTATGGGCGTATTTTGCAACAGGCCCAACCTTATCGCTTCTAAAAGAGCGTATGGATGTCGCCAAGTGCAAATCATTGTCTATTGTCAATCGCAAACCACTTGTCATTTCTTGCCACGAAAGGCCATGCAGATATTCGGAATCATCAAGGTTCTGAGCAGCATAAACATCCCAGTGTGGATAGCTCCTTTTCAGCGAGTCAAACCATTCGGAAAGCCCCGCTTCTCCCTTGTTGATTTCCTGACCGCCGCCAACAAGACAGACGATGGTAGCCCAATCGGATCTGCGGTCCATTGTGCCAATTAGGAACTCAGGCTCGCTCCATGGGAATTCCCGGACGCCTTTTTTGCGAGCCATAAAGGATGATATTTCCTGTTGTGTCCATGCACGTTGAGATTCATCAAATATAGCAACACGCTCAGTTGGGACTTGGTTGTTCCCGACATATTCATCTCAGTAGTGATGAATAATCTGAATAAAGCTCCTGACTTCGCGCAGCGCGGTGTCTTTGGCCAGACGCCGGCCCTGATCCTTTTCTCGTTGTACCTTATCACGGGCCAGAGCTTCTTGCAACACCGTTACTAAAGGAAGATTGCCAGACAAAAATATTGCATGCTCTTCTATTGCATTGTTGTGGAACTCACTGGCCAAATTCAAGCCGGCCAGCGTTTTGCCGGCACCTGGCACTCCGGTAACAAATACAATAGATTTGCGACGATTCTCTTTGCTAAACCGGATAATCTGCTTGATAGCTTCTGTTGTTTTTGTCAGATTGCATGCGCCGGCATCCGAACGGGTAATATCATTAACATTGTGATTGTTGTAAAGCGCCTGAGCCGCTTCGACAATGGTTGGAGTAGGCATATACTCAGAATTTTCCCATTCCAAGCCATTGATTGGCAGACATGGCCACTTGTCGCAGATAGACTGTATGGCTGTTCCAATTTGATGTTGTGTTGCCCGGATTGTATAACAAACGCCATCAGGGTATTTATGGATCCGCTCCACCTTGCTGTCGGGAAGTGCCGCAGTCGGCACGGAGATAGGTACAATGGTCAGGTCTTTAGAAGCCTTATGAAAGTTTTTAAGATCCAAAGCATAATCCAGCACCTGATTGTCTGTGCTGCTCCGATAATGGGAGTCACCAACTTTAAACTCCAAGAGGAACACAATTCCTCCTGAAATCACTACCGCGTCAACACGTTTTCCCATTCTGGGAATCGTGAACTCCAGCATAAGCCAGCCCTCTGGAAATGGCGTGAGTTCTCTTTTTAGAATTGCAATCTCCTCCAACCAAGCATCACGCTGAAGATCTGTCAGGTCGAAAGGATTGGCTTTGACCATTTCCGCAAGGATATAGGCTGTATCCGTCCGCAGAAATTGTTCGATTTCTGCAGAGTAAAATGCATGTTTTGCCATGTTATTAGCGTTCTCCTTCCGCTAAAGTCCTTCTCAGCGTAATTGTAAGATTGGATAGTGTCTGTTGAAAACAGTTCTTTTTAAGTTGGCACTCCCAAATTGTGATGACCGTCCACCCCTGCTCACGCAATAAAGCATAGTTTTTCGAATCTCTGGAAATGTTTCCAGAGATTTTTTGTTTCCAGAACTCCGCGTTGTTCTGTGGCCATACAAAGTATTTGCGCCCCTCATGCCCGTGCCAGAAACATCCATTGACAAAAATTACCGTTTTATATTTCGGAAGAACGATGTCTGGTTTGCCAGGAAGTCGGGCATCGTTCTTTCTGTAACGAAATCCTTAAGAAAACAGGTATTTGCGCACCAATTCCTCCGACTTGGTATCCTTGCAACGGATACGGGACATATTATAGCTCCGTTTTCCGGGTGAATGTACATCTTTGAATACCCCAGGTAAGAAGCGCCTTCCAGTTGTCTATGCAAAATTCAGCAACCTGAATCATGGCAGAAGCACTGTTCTCCTGTTTTTGCTCTTTGCGTGCGCTCTTTTTGGCCTCTGCCTCTTCAGTAACGCTTGCCAATTCCTTTTTGAATTGTTCGCTGAGAGGGACAGATATATCCTTTGCTTTTTTTCAGCAAGCTTCTCTTTTGGCCCATTCTGTTACGTTCTGGACCTCCCTGTCAGGGGACACTAAATGGTTATACATTGCCTCTGCAATTCTCTCCAGTTCCACTTAAGTAGCATGGGATACCCTTTGCTGGGTCCACACTGCTCTGAAGTCAAATACACGGTCAGGGTGCTCTTTACCAATCCGGTAAAACAAATATGAAAGGGTATAAGTAACAACCTGTGCTTTATAACCCATTTCGTACCAGGGGGCGTACTTTACAATGTAGTCGGCCTTTTTGTACAGGATATTAAGACATACAATTTGCCGGAAGAATCTTTCGTTGAATACAGTCTCATCCTTGTCCCAAGCCGCGCTGGCCCATTCCGCAAACTGGATAAAGTTCTTCTGTGCACCGGTGCTGACTTGGTGTGGAAGTTGTCGGTAAATATTATAGAATTTTGTCAGATCGGTTTTTGTGAACATCTGCGCCTTGGGGTTCTGAGTGAGGAAGTTATTCTGTTCAGCTTTTGTCATCCGGCTCTGCTCCTGCTTATACTGGCCACGGGTGCGCTCATAATACCAGTGTGTGCCATACTGATTTCCCATAACTGCAGGTGCAAGCACGCGCCGGGAGAAGTCCTCCATTCTGACATGGAAGGCGTGGTTGGAGAAGAAGTCTGCATCGCTGACCTTATTTTGTTTATTGGCATACTTTGCAATGTTTGGAATCAGCTCCATCGCCTTTTCCGGAGTAACAACTGATAACTTCATAGGAACATAGATGTCCCTCAATCCATTGGCTCTGTCCTTATCATTGATAATGGCCGCCGCCAGGGATGCTGTAGTCTGGCCTCCGTTCACAATCTGAAGGGAGGTTATTTGCGTAATATACGTGCAGCCGTCACCATGCTCCATTTCAACGGCATATGCTGTTGCTGCAATACCATTGTTGTAAGCGAAGAACATACTGGGCTCATTCAGGATCGTATTTCGGATACCCTTGTTAATCTTGCCTTTGGCTGAAAGGAAAGACCGCACATTGCCTTCCAAAAGACGGCCACCATAAGTGTTATACAAATACGCAAGAATGGAACCCGGAATAGTGCACAGATATGCAGTATACTCATCTGTCGAGCCTGCCTGGAGGCTCGGGATTCCCCTTTCAGAAAACTCTTTCAGGTTAATGACAATATCTTCCTTGCCCGTTTTGGAGGCGTACAGACTTTGCAAACGGGTAATATCCCAGATATGATATTCTGCTGTGGCAGTTCCAATCATCGTGCCAGGAATTTCACGGATACGGCTGCTCATCGCCATGTCAGTCAGAATATAAAATTTGAACTTGGATACATTGCTGTATCGTTTCTGAATGTCAACGGCCAGTCCGTATCCTGGGGAACTTTCCTCCGCATACTTTTGAATGAATCCGGATCTGGATTCCTCCACAAAAGCACGGGCACGCTTAAAGTGCATTTCTGCCTCTGTTGCAGTGAGGGACTGAACATCCATACTGTCTGTGAAAGGGCAGGCTATAATCACAAGGCAGTTTTCCAGTTCGCTGTAATAATAGCCGTCAATCAGAATCTTTTTATTTTGAGACCCGACTCCTTCATAGGCCAGCTGCTCAAAATCCTCAAATTCTTCTGCATCGACCAGTGCGTTTGCATACATTGCCAGGAATTCCTCACGGGGAGATGTTCCGTTGATGGATGCATTGAAATGTACATCGTCCAGTATTCCGTTTCGGAATTCCTTGATATCCACGAAATCACTCCTTTGTATAAGGCTCGATGGCGGCAACAGACAAAGCGTATTTTGCTTCTGTTACACTTGCCGGCAGATCAGCCCGTCTGATACACGGGAAATCCGTATTTACAATGTATCGTTGCATACCTTTGATTTCAAAAGTATACTCCTCACTCTCGTACTCGGCACGGGGATAGTAGCCATATCGCAACAGCATATTGGGAAAAAATTCTTTTTCGTGATCGTCTGGTATCAGTGTCATCAAATCTTTGTATAGACTGTTCAGATTGACCGCGTTCGCATTGGCAATACTTGTTTTGTCTGCCCTCAGAATAACCAACTCACCGGTTTTGACAGAATCCAGCTGTTCGATTGAGGAAATGCTGACCTCACTTTTTCCGCTGGAAATTGTTTTGACTTCATGCCAGGTATCATCAAGGATTCAAGAGGTACGGCTAAACAGTAGAATGTAAGGGTTAGTTGTGTCTTTTGCTATTTTAATTTCCTATAGTCAACAACAGCGTTGAGCCAACCAAGAGCATCAACAGGACATCTTATAACTCATTATGTTTGGAACATAAACCTAATCTACCAGGTGTATTCATCTATTTCATTGCACGCCTTTAAAAGGACGTGTTTGCTAATTCCGGAGGCAACAAATTATAAGTTGATGGTCTGCCCGCATTTTAGCTGTCCCTTTTATCCTTTCTGTCCCACGGTTATAAGCGAAAACCCGTCCAAAGCTCAGAGCAGTATCACAGCCTTAAGCGGGTTTCTATATGGAAAATAATAATTTATCGTTTCTACTCTTATAACGATTGCCGTTTTGCTAAGTTCCGGAGAGGCTCATCATGGCCGCAGCAAATCCGGGCGTACATCGTGCCGATGGACGGAAATGTTCGGGTAAAGCCCTGCTTTTCGTAAAAACCACTCCTCAGATGGTGGAAAATAAAAAATTACCGTTGCTGATATGGTATCAACAACGGTAACAGATTTGGTTGCGGAGGCAGGACTCGAACCTACGACCTCCGGGTTATGAGGGCATTTTTGAGGTTCAGAATGTTCGTATTTACCTTTAAATATTGTGATTAACTCAAAATAATGGCAGTCAAATGTTGAGAAGCTGAAACCGCGGGGATAGAACTTAAAATAAACTATCCCCCAAACTATCCCACATGAAATTCTCCAAAAAGTTCGGAATTTTACACACTTGACAGATGTCGTTCTGCTGCTTTCATTCTTGCATTTCGCGCAGTACCTTTGCAACATTGGCAGGCTGAAGGTAGGATGGGTTCAAATGGTTTTTGCTATAATGTAATACCGTATCGTGTGTCAGTTGAATCAGCAAATCGGTGAAATACTGCTCCCAACTGAAATAAAGGCTGGACTCAATATTGTCAGATGGATGCTCGAGAATTTCTTTCGGCGTTTGGCTTCCGAGGATACCAGACTTCAAGACCAGCCACTCAAAGGATTCCGGGAGGTAGAGTGTAATCTTATTCGGCTGTGCCTCCATCAACTGATAGATTTTTTCAAGCTCAGAACCGAATGCCGCCCCATCCGCGATCACGAGGACACGATCCGCAGTACGATTGTCCAATTTGGAAAAAACATTGGATTTTCCCTGGGCTGATATACAAGAAATATGATTTTCCGTAGCAATGTAGCCGAACATCTCGTATCCAGCGTTGGAGTCCTCTGTGACGATCTCCTGAATTCTGCTGATCTCGCCGACAGGGTCTGCCAGGTGATCATATTGGGGATAGGCACGGACATAGGTTTTTCCGCGTCTGCCGGTGGTTTTCAATTTCAGAATAGCATTGACACTGTAAGGCAGCTGGTAGAGGCTTTCTCTTGTGACGATCACATAATAGTTGCTACTACTTTGAATGGCTCTGGCAAAGGCTTCCGACTTTACAAAGGCGTTTCCTTCGTCCAGAAACACGATGCTGTCCCGGATTCCGTTCAGACGATACTCCCAGTCTGCATTCGTCAGAACCCGGCAAGATCTTTTGCAATGGACAGTAACGCCGCTGCTTCTGCCGCTTTCCTCGAAATCCCGGAGCATCTCGATAAGTGTGGTTTTTCCGGTGGCGCTGTCACCGGAAAGGATTGTAATGTTCCGCTCCAACTCTAATGTGAAGGATACATTGACATTGGAGACTTTGACCTCATATGTTCCCCTCATCGGAGCCTCCCATTAAACATACTTCGCAGCAATCAATACCAGCTGCTCCATATTGTCAACGATTACATCCTCATTCAGCACTCTGACCCTGAAGTGCGTTCCGAAACGCATGATATGCCGTAAATTGATGGTAATATCCTTCAGTTTGGCGATTTCCAAGATGTATTTCGCGCAGTTGTCACCACAGGTGGACGCATTAAATACCATATCGGGCTTGTTCTTGATCAACAACAGCGTCTTTGTACCGCCAGAGAGCATTGTAGGCGGAATCATTCCCAGCACAGGGCTCTGAATCAAATGCGCATCGATCACTTCGGACTTATCCACGCCTTTGATAACGCGCTTTGCAAATTCATCGCAGAGCCATTCTTTCTGAAAAGTATTCTTAAAATAGACTTCTGTGTTGTAAATTGCCTCCGGCATATCGCCAAAATAAATGTTCAGCATAGGATCAAAACCTTTCAAGAGGGAATTCTTAGATAATGATAGATTATACCGCTGTATGGATGCATTGGTCAATGGAAAACAGTCATGTTTTCGGGTTTATTATGCCACATCTTTGTACCGCATATAGATATACTGGTATATTTCTTGGCGATAAGCGGAAACACTCAGTTCATCATAGCTCTCAGGAAGCTCTGCCCACAGGGTGTCACGAATCAGATTATCAATAATCGCTTTGGTCTCCGTCTTATCTGTCCAGTGATCCAATTCAGAAATCTTTGCTTTCACTTTTGCCAGCAGATTCACCGCTACCTTTTTGATCATTTCGATTTCCTTCTTGTTCAGATCCTCCTTAAACAGCAGATCAAATACAGAAAGCTCCTCGTCACTGGAAAAACCTTCGCGGACATACCGCTTTTCTTCCTGGGAAAGATCCTGGGCAAGCTTTGTCAGCTCATCAAAAATGCGTTCGATCTCCGAGCAGTCTTTCTCAGCATTGTACTGCTCAATAATGTCCTGATAACGTTCATAATAGTCAATGCGGGCAGGGTTGCTTCGGAGCATCTGTTTGAGCCGTTCCTCCACAAGTTCTGACAGGTCTTTGATGATCAGCCCCTTATTCGCGGCTTTCGCAAACTCCCGATGCAGCAAATCAAAGTCGATCTTGGAGATGTCAAAGCGCTTCGATTCCATCAGCCCTGCCGCAATTGGTTCCAGCGTAAGGTTCTCACTGACGATTCTGTTGATCTCAACCATCAGATCCGTGTTGTCCACATGCTTCCGCTTTGCCTGCAGTTCCTTGTAAATTGCCACAATGGCGTCCCTGTAGGAAAGCTGCTGCTCTGTCAGATCATCACGCTGTAAGTATTTCATGACCCGGACAAGCTCAGAGGCATAGGTTTGAAATTCCTTCTTCTCCTCCATGGAGCCGCAGACGGCATCCGCGCCTGCTCGGATGAGCGCCTGTTTCGCGAAGTCTTTCGCCTCGACCAGGGCGGCCAGGGAGAATCCTTTTTCCCGCAGAAAAGCATCTGTCTGTCCAATCAGTTCCACGACTCTGGCTACCAGCACCTCTTTGTCAATGGTAGGATCCGCGCCGCCCCGCCCGGATGAATTGGCAGTGTAGTCGGCAAGGGCCTTCCGCAGCGCCTTAACGATACCGATGTAATCGACGATCAGGCCGTTGCTCTTGCCTTCGGAAACGCGGTCGGCCCGGGCAATGGTCTGCATCAGCGTATGGGCTTTCAGGGGCTTGTCCATATACAGGCAGGACAGGCTTTTCACATCGAAACCGGTGAGCCACATGGCGCACACGAACACGATCCGGAAAGGGTTCTCCGCGTCTTTGAATTCCTTGTCCAGTTCCCGCTTCTCCATCTTCGCCCGGTGGGTCAGAATGTCCAGACCCCACTTTTTGAACGTCTGAATTTCATTCTGCTCCTGGCTGATGACCACGGCCATTTCCGTTTCTTTCAGCCATTGCAGCTTCCGCTCCAGCTCCTGAAAGGATTGTTGAGACGTTGTCTTTTTCAGAGCCGCTTCCGTTTCCACGATTTTTTCCGCCCAGTATTTCTGTGCCAGATTGTACATCCATACACAGGTCACCTTGTTCAGGCAGACAAACATGGCTTTCCCGGAAGTCCACACATTGCTATAGTGCTCCACGAAATCTCTGGCAATCGCGTCCAGTCGGGGCTGGGCCGTCAAAATATGGATTTCCTTTGCAAATTCCCGTTCCAGCTTGTCCTGCTGGCTGACATCCAGATCCGCCGCTTCGATGGCATCCATGATCTGCTGTGTGATTTCCGGATTCTGGATGGTGCCAAGCTTTTCGCCACGATTTTCATAGTACAACGGAACCGTTGCACCGTCCTCTACGGCGCGCTTAAAGTCATAGATGGAGATATAGCCGCCGAAAGTGCGTTCCGTGATGGAATCGTTGGAGAACAGGGGCGTGCCAGTGAAACCGATTCTGGAAGCGGTAGGCAGCAAAGCCATCATATTTTCCGCGAAAATACCATTTTGACTGCGGTGGGCTTCGTCGGACATGATGATAATGTCATAGTTCGGCACAATCGGCGGCAAGCCCTTCTGATTGAATTTCTGAATCAGCGTGAAGATGAAGCTGGGATTGCTTTTCAGCTTATGGATGAGATCCTCACCGCTCTGGGCTATGTACTTGGATGCTTTCACGTTGCCCAGCATTCCGCAGTTTTCAAAGGTATCGCTGATCTGTGTGTTCAGCTCCTCCCGGTCTGTGAGCACCACACAAGTGGGAGAGCCGTCAAATTTCCGGCGGATCTTCTGGGCCAGGAACAGCATGGAATAGCTCTTGCCGCTGCCCTGCGTATGCCAGAACACGCCCAGCTTGCCGTCTCTGAGCTTGCGCTGCTTGTAGGCCTCCACTGCCTCGTTGACGCCGAGATACTGGTGGTTCCGGGCCAGAATTTTGGCAGTGTGCCCGCCGGAGTGGTCAAAGAGAATGAAGTTCTCAAACAAATCCATGAGATTGCGCTTGTTGCAAATGCCCCGCAGCATGGTTTCCAGGGCAACAGAACCTTCTTCGTCCTCTTTCAGGCGCTTCCACTCATGGAAGAAGGCATACTTGCTGCCCAGCGTACCGACCTTGGCTTCCTCCCCGTTGGACAGGATCAGGAAAGCGTTGTAATAAAACAGGTGGGGGACGGTGTCCAGATAGTCGGTGTAATTGCAGGTGTAGGCATCCTGCACATCCACATTGAAATTCTTCAGCTCCACGAACAGCAGGGGGATGCCGTTGACAAAGCCCACGATATCCGTCCGGCGGCGGTAGAGTTCGCCGTGGATTTTCAGTTCCTTGATGGCCAGAAAGTGGTTGTTCAGCGGGTCATCAAAGTCAAATACCCGAACACGCCGGATTTCCGGCTTTCCGTCCGGCTTCTTGACCGAAATCGGGATGCCATCCCGGAGATAGCCGTACTTCTCCTCATTGATCTGGATCAGAGAGGACGAGGTCAGGTGATACTCCAGCTTCTTCGCCGCATCCTGATAGAGGGAATCCGTCAGCCAGGGATTCAGCTTCATCACAGCCCGCCGGAAGTAACGCCAGAGCACGATTCCCCGATAGTTTTTCCGTCCAAAGGTGCCGTTTTCGCCCAGCTTCTCCGTATTGTAAGCGTAGGCAACCTCCCAGCCCAGCTCGGCATGGAGCAGATTCCCTGCGCTGTCCTGGACTAATACATTTTCGGAATAATCGTAAATCATAAAATCATCCCCAATCAAAACAAATAATCCATGATATTCGTTTAAATTACGTAAATATGATAGTCAAAAGTCATTTCGTCTTTTTCATATCCTCTATCTGCGCAATGAACCCACCCCAGTTTGACTGCCGCAAAATGATTGTATTTGTTTCTGAGCAGAAACACTTCTCCTGTGTGGATCGTTCTCGACCGACTGCTAAAATTGAAACTCAAGAACTCGTCGGGTGTTGGGAAATGGTCAAACCCTGCATAATAGCCAACATAGTTATAGGCATATATCATATTATTGGCACAGCCGCTCCATTCCGTTTCAAAACAGTACTCTCCAGTACCGATGAGATATTTTCTGTCGTTGTTGTCAAAATCAAAAACAACAGTTCCATCATACTCCGGTGAATGGTATTTTGTTTTTTCAATCTTCGTTTTTATGTCAATCTGCTGAGAAATACTCGTCAAAAAGGGGTTACTTCCCAGTGGTGGCTTTCTCTTTACATCTACGTCGTAGATACGCTCCAATACTTCTTGATATTTCGCCACATATTGCGCATCATCCAAAAAATCGATATACAGTTTACTCCCGAATGCCAGTGGCACCTTTCGTGATGATTCATTATTTCTTACAATCGGAATGATATAATCAATATTTGCATTTTGCAGCAAACCTTGGGTCATTATCATTCCTTCGTAACCTGAACCACCAGTTCCAGTATCCACTTTCTGCACATAGTTCTCAGAACATACGCATAAAACAAGGGCAGATGATGAAAGACCGTTTTCCATAAAAAATCTAAGGTCGGTACCCAAGCGCAAATCCCACTGATCCAGAATTGCATTTACACCATGAGAACGCAAATCTGTTGCCAGTTTCAATACCCATGCTTTATGATTTTCACTGTCATGGGAATATGAAATAAAAACTGTAGGGTTATCCATATTTACACCTCAAGTTCTCCGCTCATCAGCTTGGGGAGCAGACGGTCACGGGATTCTTTCGCTTGCTGAATCTGTTTCTCCAAAATCTCGATTTTTCTATACATCGGTTTTGCAATTAGATTGAATTGCTTCAAAAGGTCATCAGTTGGAACCATAATTGGGGCTTTTTCAAAATGAATTGGCTTAACTGCTGGATACGCAGCGCCATTTGTACAGTTTACTAAATAACCCACGAAATCATCTTGTGTCACATAGCAATACAAGAACGAAAAGGGAACCTTTTGGGCACTCAGCACAGCAAAACCTGTTGAGAATACACTTGTTGCAGCAGGGTGAAAAACCAGCGCATATGATTTTAGGTTAGGTCGTACCATCCCCCAGATTATATCTCCGTCAGAAGCAACACGTTTTGCTCTACCGGGAGTTTCTTGGATTGAAAACCTTGTAATTGTTTCGATGCGGCCTTTTGAGACAGATCCCAAATCAACATAATCAACGTAGTCATAAGGATACTGCTTTGAAATGCTCGTTTTATTCACATCTGCAACATCAGATAGTTTTACTACGTGCCACCCCTCTGGGACACCATCCGTGATTTTCACATTCTCGTGGCCGGGGAAGCGCAGGTCTACGAACCACTCCTTATACAGCCGCTGCGCCGCTTCCTCCAACAGCTTGATCTGCTTCTGGTTGTTTTCAATCAGGTCATCGTAGGCAGAAAGCACATGTACGATCATCTGTTGTTCAGCCATAGATGGCAATTCAATTGGAACACTCCCCAAAATGGAAGTGTTCAGATTAAGCATCGTTGAACCAACAGCGTGCTTCTCAACCCAGCCGATGGTCTCTGCTTTCTGCAACTGATAGAATATAAATTTAGGGATAGCCTTGGATTGATCAATGGTAACACGCAGGCACCCTGTTCCACATAGCCATCCTTGCTCAACTTCTGTAGCAAAAGCGCATCGGCCCACGTCACCTCTGCGTGAATAGAGAATATCACCAACTTCAATCTTGTGCCGACTAAGTCTGTCCACATGGCTCATAGACGCACGGGCAATCGAATCTTCCGAGATGTGTCCATCGACTAAATCTTTAGGCATTACAACCGGGACACCTCCATCAGAGTAATCAGACTGATGAAGCTGGGAGCCAAACGGACCTGTTTGGATGTTTGTCGATACTTCGCCAAGTGTCACACTTGCCCAACTCATAGTCCCATCTCCTTCAAATTTTTGGAAATGGTCTGCATCAGCACATTGGATTCTGCCTGCAATGTCAGCAGTTCCTCATGAATCTCCGCCATGCGCTGGGCAAAGTCCACGCCGTCATCTTCCACAGCGGCCACGCCCACATAGGCACCGGGGGTCAGAGAATAATTCTTCTCCTTAATTTTTACACGGCTTTCCACTTTGCACAAGCCAAGAACGTCCCGATACTCCCCTTCGCCAAACTTTTCGTAGAGCCATATTGCTTCTTTGGCAGCCGTAATTGCCTCTGTAATGGCAGTGAATTTTTTGTCCCAAAGCTTCTGCTGCGCTTTTTTATCCTTGCGCAGTATATGCTCCATATCAAACTTCGCCCGTTCCTTCTGTGCGCTTTCAAACGATTCAAAAGCAGAAAGAATATCCGTGAATGTGGCAGTGGGCGTGATGACATGGCACACATCGTCGGCTTTCAGTTTCACTGCGCAATGCAGCAGGTACCGTCGGTAATTATCCAGCAGTTTTATGTACTTCTCCGTCTCACCACGGTACAGCCACACGATAGCGTTCAGATTTTTGAGCTGCCAATCGCTCCACTCATTCAGGGTGCGGTCGACCACGGTATAATAATTCCGGGCGTCGATAAACAGCACTTTGTCCTGTAATTCTTGGGGCTTTCCCTTATCAAAGAACCACAGAGAACAAGGTAGGCTCTTGGTATAGAAGAAGTTATTGCCTACGCTGACCATCACATCCACATGACCGGTCTCAACCAATTTTTGACGGATGTCCCGATCCTTGCCAGAACTGTCTGTTGTGGAAGATGCCATAACGAAACCCGCTCGACCTTTCTCGTTCAGGTAGGAATAAAAATAGGAAATCCACAGATAGTTGGCATTGCCGAACTCCTTTTTTGCGTTGACGGAAGGCAGGCCAAAGGGCAGGCGGCCTGCGCTCTGGGCAGACTCGGCATTGACCTTGTCCACATTGAAGGGCGGATTGGCCATGACATAATCGCAGCAGCCGTCCAGATTGTGGGCGTCGTGGTAGAAGGTGTTGGCCTCATCGCCGGACTTGATGATGCCGTTCAAACCGTGAACGGCCATATTCATCAGGCAAAGCTGGGCGTTATATTCCACCTTCTCCTGACCGTAGAAGGTCATAGCAGAGTTGGCTTCCATCCCAGCGGCGTTTATAAAATCTCCGGTCTGGACAAACATACCGCCGCTGCCGCAGGCGGGGTCCAGCAGAATGCCGCCGGTCGGCTCCAGCACATTGACGATCATCTTGACCAGCGATTTGGGCGTGAAGAACACACCATCGTCCTGGGCGATGTTCTTAGCGAATTTATTGAGGAAGTATTCATAGATACGGCCGATGATATCGCCGCCCACTTCGTCCAGTGCGCTATTGTTGAAGATGCGAAGAAGTTCTGCCAGCAGTTCGTCAGAGAACATGGTGTAATCCTTGGGCAGCACGCCGGTGAGCTGCTCAGACTGGGCCTCCACCAGCTCCATGGCGTTGTTGACTACTTCGCCAAGGCTGTTCATGGTATGACCGTTCTGATTGGTCAAACCCGCGGATGCGATATCAGCAGGGAGATTGACCAGGTATTCATACTGGGCTTCCCGGGGCAGGAACAGTGCGCTCTTGGACGCAAAGTCGCTGGCCTCCACCGGCATCATGCGCCCGTTGCGGACGGGACGATTTTTCAGAATCTCCGACTCCACCAGTTTGAAGCGGCTGTAGGCATAACGCAGGAAGATTAGGCCCAGCACGGGCATACAGTATTGGTTGGAGGTCAGCTTGGAGCCTGCGCGGAGCAGGTCGGCGGATTCCCACAGGTCTGCTTCCAGTTTTCTGATATTAATCGCAGCCATTTTAAGCGTCCTCCCCAGGAATCAGATCCATAATATCCCCAATATTGGCATTCAGCGCCGTACAGATTTTAATCAGCACCGCCATGGACACTTCCTCACCTCGGCGGAGTTTGGTCATGGTATTGGGCGCGATGCCGGTTCTTTCCCGCAGCTGTACCGCAGTCATATCTTTATCAATCAGCAGCTTCCAGAGTTTTTTATAGGAGATGGCCATGGTCATACCTCCGAATGGATTATTATAACTCTATCATAACCCATTCGACGCAATCTGACAAGCTAAAAACTCAGGATTTTGCGATTTCCCAACACAGTCTTGATAATGGCTGTAGAAGGTGAGGGGTGGGTTAGGGTATAACCATCTATTTATGAACAGACATCCAGAAAATCAAGGAATTCCAGGTTGATTTTATCCTAAAATTTGATTATGCTATTTGAGGAAGGAGGCTTACTGCATGTGTATCGATAAAAACACCATTTTTCCCAATTCCCTCACCAATCAGGCTGATTCCATGCAGGCAGCATCGGATGATGATGTCCTGGCTGCATCCAGTAAGCTAATGCAGCGCAATAAGCATGTGTATGAAGAACTGGCCAAATGAAAGTGTTGACCAAACATCAGGTTCGGATGCTTGCCCGTACACTGTTCTGTGATATGGAAGATTTGCTTGAAAAGGTAGAATGAAGCCCGGGTTCACACCCGGTCTTCTGCTGCTTACTTGAGTGCCATGCCGTCGCGGAACGCCTGTCCGACCTTTTCGCCCAGAACCAGATACTGATTGTTCATGGTGTCAAAGGTGATGGGGCGGAGCTTGCCCACATCCACCTTGCTGTTCTGCCCCAGCACGGATTCGTCAGCAGACACATTGACGATCCGCCCTACCAGGCGGCAGGTTTCGGGATCGTAGGAAATAGCCTCGCACTCCAGCGCCATGGGCAGTTCGTCGATGAGGGGCGCGTCCACGAATTCGGACTTCGTTGCGTGGAAACCGGCCTTGGCGAACTTGTCAGGCTCCTTGTTCCCGGACACGAGGCCCACATAGTCACAGGCCGCCACATGGTTTGCAGTTGCCATGGACACCGTGAACGCCTTACGGGTCATCAGGTTCTCAGCGGTCTTGTGACCGGAATCCACACAGATGGTGATTTCCGTCTCCTCGCTGATGCCGCCCCAGGCCGCGTTCATGGCGTTGGGGGTACCGTCTGCGTTATAGGTGCCGATGATGAACACCGGCATAGGGTAACAGATTGCCTTTGCACCAAAGCTTTTTCTCATTGTATTTCCCTCCATAACATTTCAAAGAATGCTGCTTTTGTATGTCCTTATTTTAATATATCCACCAGGTGACAAGAATGCAACAAAATTCACACACATTCGTTAAATAAATGTGTGCGATAATAAGGATAAAAGGAAAAGTATTCCGCACGGTGATCAGTCGTGTGGAATTTTGTCCAATCTCGAAAGGGTGTCGCGAAACGCGACACCCTTCTGGCATAAAGATCATCTAATGAATAGAATTCGGAAGATTTGCAGGGTCAACCGGAGGCAGAGCAAACCGTACGGAATGCTGTACAGAAGATGCTTGACCGGTTATCTGTGAAGAGGCTGTTGCAAAATTCGTTTTTGCAGCAGCCCTATTTTTGCGCTCTGAGCATTCCGATTCAAAGCCAAGATTGCTGGTTGCGGCCAAAATTTCTGTTTTAGGGCGCAGCAAAGCTGACCGAGGCATATTTCCCGGTCTTCCTGTGGATAA
>OLHA01001051.1_pt1 | contig 15429 bp, 21 predicted proteins | sample 1605961 | NCBI WGS metagenome assembly OLHA01 (sample SAMN03283288) | human gut metagenome | biome: human-associated habitat; material: feces | host: Homo sapiens | place: Peru | collected 2012
ATTGTTTTGGTATGAATATTGGCAAAACTTTCTATATAAATGATTTTACTTCCAAAAATTTTACCAATACAACACATTGGCCCTGCTGTATGGGCTCCTGTAGTTATTATTACTTTAGGTCTAAGCTTGAAGTAATAATATAAACTTTTAAAACAGTTAGCTATTAATTTAAAAGGATATGTAAGCATATGGTCTTTTGTACCATAAATTAAATAGTTAACCTTTTGGGGATATTCTTTTTTTAGATAATCAGTTGATTTTGTCTTTTCTGTAATAATATGATAATCGTACTTTTTAAATAGTTCTTTTAACTCTAGCATTTCAGAAAGGTGTCCCCCTGCGCTTGATATAAATAAGACTTTCTTCAAAACCTTCACCTTACACTTTCTTAATTCGACTATATTTATTATATCAAATATGAGATAAAAAGTACAATAAACTATTGTACTTTGCCAAATCTCTTTTTACTAACGTAGTATCCAGGGATAATTAAAATTAAAATCATTAACTTATTTAGACCTTTTACATTCCTTATTGCTTCACTCTTTTTCTTTTTAGTTAGGTAAGAGAATAAAATATAATGTTTTAACAAATATAAATATTTTTTGAATGGTATTTTAGATAAATTCATCTCTAAACATTCTTTAAAATAGTGGTAGTAACCATACGGATTATTAATAAATAATTTCTCTATGTTTTTAGAATATCCGTCTTCTAAATATTCACTTACAATAATTGGTTTATTAATACATAATAACCCTTTATATTTTTTATCCATTTCGGTTAATAAATTAACCGAATCTAAAGTATCCAATATTGTTTTTTTGTTTATTTTTTTTTGAATGTTTGCCAATAATTCAAGATTCTCATAACCACTTAATTCTGGTATAAAGTTGGGTTTTTCAATTAATGCTCTTATATCTGGTGGAAACATATCAATTGAAGAATAATCTTTTCCATTAAATAATATTTCCCCGTTGCTAGGTTGATAAAAACCACATAACATTTTTAAGAATACACTTTTGCCACTACCATTTCTTCCAATAAGACCATATATCTTTCCGCTTTCAAAATTCAAATTAATATTTTTTAAAACAATACTATCTTTAAATTTTTTTTCTACATTATTTACATTTATTTTCATCAATTTTACCTCCTAACAAAATAATACCTTTTTAAAAATTTTTTTTGTCAAAATATATATAATAAAATTAGATATAATAATCAAAAAAATATATTTTTTAATTAAAACATAGGATATTCCATAAAACCATAATAATAAAAACATACATATTAATATCAAAAAAAATATAAATTTATTTTTTTTCAAAATTATATACATAGCATATGAAATACTTATGACAAGCATAAAAAAACAAATATCAAAAATAAATATATCAATACTTATAATATCTTTGAAAAATGAAAAATATATAAAATAACTTATGGTTTTAATAAAAATTAACGATATTGTCATAGATATTACTTTATATTTTAACCATCCAGATGAACTAATACGCAAAAAAATATTGCATAATCCAAAATACATATCTTTAGTAAAAGAATATATACTTAAAAATACATAAAATGTTAAATGAAACAAAAATAAGAGAATATATAAAGTATTTTCTGATAAATTAAAATTCATTCCAGATATATTAAATAATAAATCTTTATTAAATTCATATTTTAAAATACGTAAAATAAATATAGTTAAAATTATTAAAAGCATATATGTAAATAAATATTTTTTTTTCTTAACAAAAATATCGTACAAATCATTTTTAATTATATACTTCATTATTTTTACTCCTAAATTTAACTTTTATAATTTTTTTAATAAAATAAATAAATATATTTACTACCAAAATAAATATAATAGAACTAGCAAGTTCAGATAGAAAAGAATCATAAGGATATAATCTAAAATAAGTAGCTACATAAATAGGTATTTGAATATTATTAGAATCAAAAACAAAAATATCCAATCCCATGGGAATACATATATATATCAAAGAATTTACAACTAAAATAATATATTTACTCAAATATGGTAAAATTAATAAATTAATGTAGTTAATTAAATAAATAATCCAAAATGTTCTAATTAAAAAGAAAATCATATATGTTAAAGTATTAACACCTAATTTTAAATTAATAATACCTATATTACCAGAATAAAAAATGTTTAAAATTATACAAACAATCAACAATTGTATTAAATATATAATTAAATTGTATAAAAAAACCATTACATTTAACTTTTTAAAAGCTTTATGCTTACTTTCTAATCGTAGTAAATATTCAAATTTTTTTGAGAAAAATTCCTTTACATACAATGTATTAAGTAAAATAATAAACAATAATATCATTATAAAATATGGATTTGTATATATATAAAACAATGCTTCAAAATATCCGATATTCAATCCAGGTCTAACAATAATTAAACCACCATATAATGAATTAATAATAATTAATAATAATATCAATTTAAAATTTTGCATACTAGAAATATGTTTAAAACACTGAACTATAAATTTATCATTCAATATCAATCAATACCTTTTCCTTATTTTTATATGATATAAATAAAAATAGATATGATATAACAACTATTATTATTGAATAAATCAATAATGCCTCTAAACTATTAAAATCACAATATATCCATATTCCTAGTAAATTAAATATTCCATCAAGTACTCTAAAATTTAGCCATACAACAAAAATTTTGCTTAAAACAATTTCAGATAAAATACATAAACCAATATAACATAAAAAGGTTGAAATAATAGAAACTATTATATTTTTGTTTTTTTTACAAATAATTAATGAAATAGTTGAATAAAAAATAGAATGTAAACCTAAAATAATAAAGAATGTAAGCATAAGTTTTAATGGATCATCATAAAAATTTGTATTTATTGGACTAATTGTATTAGATAAAATACTTGAACCATTTGATGTCATTCCAACAACTTTTGGTATAGCATTAGTAACATCAATATTTTTTGTAATTACAACGCAACCTAAAAACAAAAAAAGCATTGATAACGGTAAAAACCATATCTTACTTAACGTTAAAAAGAAAAATTTTTTTATATATTTTTTATAACTAATCCTAACTAATATATTTTTAACCATACCACTATGCAATTCAGAATGAATACTGACAACAGACATGATAATAATAAAAATAGGTGCCAATATCTGCATCAATCCTAAACTTGAATAAGCTAATATATAAAAAAATACAGTTATAGCATCATAGTCTTTTAATGCATCTACATTATTATACTTTATAAGAACTATAGTACACCATAAAAGTAAAAAAATAAGAAAAAAAATTGAAATTTTGTTATTATTATAAAATCTTTTCATATTTCACCTTAATCTAATAAAAATACAAAGGAAAAGATAAACTGTTATATCTGTATTTACAACATACAACATACAACATACAACATACAACATACAACATACAACATACAACAAAAATTCTATTTAAACTCTATAACTAAATGATTGTATTATCTAAATACCAAGTACCAGTATATGTTACACTGGCCAAAGTACTTTTAGTAGCCTTTAAATTCAATGAAAAAGCTCCAGGATTTTTAGTAAATGACTCTGTCCATGTACCAGTAGTTCCTCTAGTAGTTATAGTCCAAGAAGAACTATTCGAACCACTTGTTACTTGAGCAGATATATTTCTATCACCACCAGTAACATTATCTACAGTTCCTGTAGTTTGAATATATTGAAAACTATTCACAGTTTTATTATAAGCAGTTCCTATATTATAAACGCCTGAAAAAGATGATAAATGTATACCAACAAGATTTAAATGTTCTCCAGCAGCATTTACTCCAGCAATGCCTAATACCGTAGATACAATGAATAATGCTAAAATTGTTTTAATATTTTTCATAAATAACCTCCAATAATAAAATAAAACATTTAGACAAACAATTCATTTTCCTTTGCATATTCATTTTACCATTTTTTATAATATTTTTCAACATTATCTAAATATTTTTTTAAAAATTTTTTTGATTTTTTATCAGAAAATTAATAGCCTACTATTTATTTTTTATATAATATTTTTTACATTGAATAAAATTATAAATCTATTTATAATTATTTAAAAATAATTTACTAAATTCTTGTATAGATTTTTCCATTTCATAATTAATATTTTTAAGTGCTTGTTCCATTTTATACTTACTAGGAAATTTAAAAGTATTATTACTATTTTTAAAATAATTATCTAAAACTTGCTTTCTTCTTTGTTTATCATTCACTTTTTCTAATTTTAAATCATTTTGATATGATATTTCTTGAATTAAATCTTCAATAGTAATTTTATCTTTATTATTTTTATTTTTAACAATCATAGAAATATGATTATATTTATATAGAGAATGATTAATTATTGAATTATAAATATAGTTTTCAATATAATCCTGTTTTTTATTAACAATACTATTATTAAATATATTACTTTCAATATTGTTATCATTATCCAGTTTTTCAAAATATTGATTTAGTGATTCCAAATCTTTTTCAATATCTTTTCTACTAGAACATAAAATAGAAGTTTCGTCATTCAATAAATATTTTTTAATATCTTTTGTTAAAGACTTTATTTCTTTTCCTAGAGTATTATTTTTTATAGAGTTATATTTTATTTTTTTAGAAGAATAATCATTTATATTCCTATACTCTTTTAGTAATTCTCCAAGTTTTAAAATTTTTTCTTCTATAAAAATTTCATTAACATTTTTTAGAATAAAATTTTTTTCATTTGGATTAAAATATGATTTTAAATCGTCTATATCTTCATTTGTTTTTGTCAATAAAGGCGTATAATATTTTTCTCTTTCAATAACTAACTCAACTAACCTTTTCAAATATCTTTGTTCATCTTTTGTAATTTTACCTTTCCTACGATAATTAATTTTTTTATCACAATAAAGATAATTAGGTTTCTTTTCTATAAATGCTAAATGTATATGAGGATGTTTTGTATTTGTATGAATAGAAAAAACATAACTCATATTTTTAATATCATTAAAACCACAATACTTTAAAAATTGGGGCATTACTTCTTTAGCAATTTTTTGTTCTAACGATTTAATAGAAATATTTTCATTTAAATATTCTTCATTAAAACTTATAATTCCTTTCCATAAGTTAGAATTTTCAATATATTTTTTATAATCATTTTTAATTTTTTTAACATCCTTTTTTGTAGCGTAGTTTCCATTTTCTAAAACTAGATTTAAATTTTCCTCACGGGTGTGTCCCATATAATATTCAAACATACCTACTACTTTTTTCTTTTCATTAGAGAAATAATCTATCATTTCATCAATATCTTTTAATCTATCAGTTGAATAATTTAGAGATTTATTTTTATTATCGCGAGAATTGAGTGCTAAACAATATTTACTTTTAAAAATTACATTAGGGCTTTTTTTATTCATTATAATTTTTATTCTTTCTTAAAATTTCATTAAGGCATTTATCTTCATTTACATCAGCATTAGATAAATAACCGTGATTAGCAAAATGTTGTGATGATATATTAAAATGTAAATACTGTTTTTTTGCTACACTATCAATTTGTTTTAAAATTAAATTTAATCTACTATCTATTTCTTTTAGAAAATTAATTTCTTTTGGTTGTTCCATATATTGTTTTAATATTGATGCAATAATTCTATTTATGGAAATTTTACTTTCTATCGATGTAAGATTTAATCTATTATACATATAATCATCTATTCTAATTGTTAATTTTTTCATAAGCTATATTTTAATTACAACAATGTCTATATTATTTTTATTTGCATTTTGATTTTTTGAAGTATATGTATATTTATTGTTATCTAAAAAATAATCTTCACCAAACATTTTATATTTTTTAACCCACGAACATAATCTCTTTTGAGGAGTTCTATCATCTAAAATATTCATATCAAATCCAGCACTTTCAAAAATTTGTCTTGCTGTTTTTTCTAAATGATTTAATTTTTCTAATACAGCAGATAGTTTAAATTCATTTTTATAAACTATTTGACTTTTATTTCTTATTCTAACAACATTTGGATTACTTAATAATATTTTAATTTCTTCTTCGGAATAAATTCTAATTTTATTCATTATTAGAAACCTCACTTTCTAAAATTTTATTTTGTTCTTCATAATATTTATCAAACTTTTCAATATAAGAATTATAACCAAGTTCAATTAAATAATTAATCATATTATTAAAACTAAAATTATTTTTTTTCGCTAAAAGTTCTATTCTAGTTTTTAAATTATTATCAATTCTTAAAGTTGTTCTTATTAAACTTTTTATCATATTACCTCCAATTTTTTAAAATAGTGTGTAGCCACTTTTGACATTTTTTATATAAATTTCTAATAAAAATATTGCATATTTTTAATGAGCATAAGGAAAACGACACCACAATTTTAGTTTTGCCTTATAAATTAAGGTAAAAACTATGGTGTCTTAATATTTTCGCACTTGCAAAAATGACCACTTTCTATGTCAAAAGTGGCTACATTATATATTTTTCATATTTATTTTAAATGAAATTTATGACCTCATATTATGTCAAAAGTGGCTACTAAACCATTTATATTGTTTTTATAGTGCTTCCTATATTTAAAATTAATTTGTATATGTTAATGTTAAATCTACTAAAGTCATTCCATCAACTAAATTATTATCTTTATCTAATACTTCATAATGTAAATGATTGCCAGTTGAATAACCTGTTGTTCCAACGCTTGCAATTTCTGTCCAATGATTCACTATATCGCCTTCTTTAACTTTATTACTATTTGGATATAAATGTCTAAAAACAACATAATAAATATCGCCATAGTCCTCACAAGCAATTGTAATATTATTTCCAATATTATTATTACTTTCATCATAAGGAATGTTTTCATTTTGTGTAAAATTAATATTTGTTACTATTCCATTACAAACTGAATACACAGGCGTTTTTTCATTTATTGCAAAATCCCAGCCATTATGAATATTCTCTTGTTCATATATAAATCTTTGTTCATTAAAGAAACTTGTTATAGTATAACTATTATCTTTTAGTGGAAAATTAAAATATTGCCCCGATAATTCTAACATATTTATATTTTCATTTATATTATTTTGAGAACAAGTTATCATATTTTTTAATTCTTTATTCTCACAAACCAATGCAATATTTTTTAAAGATTTATTATCACTATCTTGATTTAATAAATATAAATCCTCAATTCTTTTTGATTCATCAGCTAAATAAAAATATATAATTCTTGAAAGTGGTACATACCCATCTTTCATATATAAATTTAAACTGTTTAAATAATTATCGGCATATAAATAATTATTTTCTAATGTTGACACAGTTATTTTTACTCCAAAAAAATTTAAAATCATTAATACACCAATTATAATTATCATAAAAAAAAATGTAGTAATTAGACTACTACTTAATAAAAATTTTTTTAACATTATTTATTATCTAAATATCTATTTATTAAAGTATAAGCATACTTTCTACCTTTACGAATAGTATTATATAATCTTTTTTTAGGTATTAACGAAAATAAAAATTCTTGAAAAGCCTCGTTTGGATCATCAAATTCATCTTTAAACATTTTTTTAAATTGTTTTCTCTCATTCATCTATCATTCCTCCCCCATATAATTCAATTCTGTTTCACTTATTAATACTTTTAATGCTAATCTAATTTTACTGTTTACAGTTAATAAGAACTCTCCCTGTTCAGCTTTCGATAGAAAATCTTTTTGCGAATCAGTTAAAGGATTTTGATAAAATAAATTTAAATATGTTTTTAAATCATCATCTTGTAACATACCTACAAGTTGATACTGACAATTATTAAATATTGCTGTCGCACTTCTAATTGCCTCACTATCACCAATAAAATCTCTTATCGATTGTGTTGCTGGTATGAAATTACCAAAGTATTTTCTAATTCTACGAGCAATTTGTTCAAATGCTATCATTACATCACTATCAATATTTTTTAGGTATAAATGAAATTCATCAACAGCAATTGATAAATTTTTGATTATATCATTTGCTTCTCTTTTATCATTAATAATTTTATTACTAACAATAATATTGTTTAAATATGTCAATAGATTTACTAACTGCGTTGTTATTATTCTTTTGTTTTTAGAATAAAGTAAATTTTTCACATTAAAGGCTATCAAGTCAGCATTTAAGTTTACTGTAGTATAACCATTAAATAACATCGCATCAGTCCCTACTATAAATCTTTCTAACAATATCTCAATTGAATCAACTATTTTAATTTTTTCATCATTAGAAAGCATTTGTCGATACTCTGGAAGAAAGTTTATTAAATCAGTGAATATTGGATAATCAGTTGCTTTCAATCTTTCTAATTTACTTATTTCAGTATTTTTAGTAATACCAAACCTTTGATATAATTTTTCAATCATATCTAGCATTACAACAATTTCTTTTTCTTTAATATCTTCAAACGCACACTTTATAAATGTTTCTAAAGAAGATAAATGTTTTGCTAAAGGACAATCATCATTATTATTAATTGAATTATCATCTAATTCTTCTATATTGCTAGGTAAATATCTTACTTGAAGTGGATTAATAATACCACTATTATTAGAATATAAATCTATATATTGACCATTATTTTTTAAAACTAACTTTTTATATTCTTCTTCAGCATCAAAAATAAAAACTTTATTACCACGATTTATTTCATTAACTATCAATTTTTTTAATGTAAAACTTTTACCACCACCAGTTGAAGCAATTACTGCTAAATTACTAGATGGTCTAGTTTTATCTTTATAAAACATATCAAAATTAATTGGTAATGCTGTATGCTTATCTACTCCTAACAAATAACCTGTCTTATCATTAAAATTAGTAATTGTTAAAGGAAATGATGAGGCTAAAGTAAGTGTTGGCAAATACATTTTATAATCATTTAAAATATTACTTGTTAAATCAAAACAAGAAAAACATTCTGATTGTCGTATATATGGGACATCAATTTTTATTTGTCGCATATTACCTAATCTTTTCATATATCTAATTCTTTCCGATAACTCCTGTTTATTACCTACTAATGCTACTATAAAATCTACCTCTTTTAATTTTTCATCACCATTTTTTATTTGATTCATAAGTTCTCTAAAATTTTCTTTTTCGGTATCCATTTCAGTTGCATCACTTAATTTTCTTGTTGTCATTCGATCAGATAACAACATCTCATAATTATTATCTAATCTTCTAATAATATCTTCTGTTGGTATTGTATCTTTAATATGAATACAACAACGAGCATTGGGAATATTAAATAATTCTTCGAGAAAAAAATCATCCACAAATAATGGAAGATTCTTTATGACAACTAGCTGAACTAACTTATTATCAAATGTTATAGAGTTTATATTTTCGTGAATATAATAAGGTGTTATTAAATCGGGTAAATCATAATATATAATTTGTTCTAAATTTGATTCACTAAAATAAAGATTTACCAAAAATTGATAAATTTCTAACTTGTTATTTATTTGTTTAATATTTAATCTAGGTATCAAATTATAACATTGCATTTCTACTTCTTCTACTTGATGCTGCAACATTTTTTCGCTTTTAGATATTATACAAAAATAATATCTACTTGTTGTTGTTAACTTTTCATATTCTAAATTAATATACCTAGAATATCTTTCTTTTAAAAAATATGATTTCAATTCATTATCCTTATATTTATCTATTAATTTATTATAGTATTCTTTGTTAAAGTTAAAATCTAATTTATCATCAAGTTTATAAATTCTTAAATCCAAATTTTTAATTTGAAATAAAAATTTAAGTTGTGAAAAGAAACTAATTTTTTGATTATTAGATGATAAAGATAAATCTATTGCCTCAACTGACATAATTTTAGCAAACTCATTACTTTTCAATTTAATTATGCCATTATCTAATATAGAATCAACATTATTAAAACTTTTAGCATTTTTTAATCTTTTCTTAAACTCTTTTTTCTTATTTTTTTTGCGACTCAATTTCTCTTTAAATTTTAATAAAAAATCTTTATATTTATTATTCAAATTTGAATTTGAGTTTGATTTTTTCAATTAAATTCCCCCTTTCAAAGTTAGATTTTGAATAAATATATGTTTTACTTTTAAATAGAAATTTTAATAATAATACTAATATTTTATACATTCTATTTTTTTTACTTATATTTATAGGTAACAATAAAAATAAACCTATCATTAAAATTATTAACGCAAACATTTTATATTTTGTTAATGTTAATAAAATTATGACAATTATCAATAATGGAAAGCCTATACATATATCATTTAATTCAATGCCTTTAAAACCTAAATTTCTTTTTAATGATTTTACTGTTATATACATTTAACCACTCCTTAATAGATCCTATTCCTAAAATTATTATATTGCATTTTTCTTGGTACCGATTTTAAATTATTTATACCTGTGTTTATAAATTTATCACTAATATTTTGTCTACTTTGATCATTTGCATTATTAAAACCTCTTTGACCATAATAATACATTTTATTACCTAACGAATTAGATATTTTTTGCATTCTTGTTTGCTTGTCGGTTGATGATGAAGTTCCATAGTTATTCATTGCTAAACCCATATTTGTTAGTGCATTATTTTTTACATACCCCGCTGTTTTCATTGTTGTTCCTGTTGCCAAGGCTCCAGTTCCAATTGCTGTGGTACCTACCATTGAAGCACCATTTTTGAATATTCTTCCATAGCCAATTAATGACATTAATTGTTCTCTACCATTTGATGCACTTATATTTGCACCTATAAATTTATTAACTATTTGACTACCCGTTAAAACAAATGTACTACAACCTAAATATAGTAAAACTTTAACTATTATATTTTGAAATGGGTTTGCAAAAAAAGTTGTACTACTTACTTGTTGCATAACCATTATTGCTAAATTAACAATTAGCATAACTACGGAACTCTGTAATAGTAAAGAAACTAATTGTTCTATTACTGCTCCTCTCCTTTGTTTATTACAAACACTCATTGAAAAAACAACTGGTGATATCATAAATAAAAACAAAAATTCTATTTGCCTACGACCTAGCATAATACCTGCAAAAAATAAACTATATAAAAAAAAGCCTCCACAAAGAATAGCTAATATCCAATTAATATTATATTTATAATCTTTTTCATCAAAAATTAATTTATTTTTAGAAATATATTTTTCTAAATAGTGATCATCTTTATTAAAAACGCCACTATCGACAAGTTCAGCAATGCTACTCTGCTCATCAAAGTAATTACTATTAACATAACCCTCTTTATAAGTAATAAACATTGTTAACATATTAGAACTCATAGTAGCATTAGTTGTATTATCAAATATATTACTTGTATAGTTAGATAATTTTATAGAAAATATTGATACTTGTGAAAATAAAAATGTAGACATTAAAATCATAACTACACATTTTATAGAATCACTTATTATCATATTTACCGATATTTCATCATCTTGATTAAATATTTTATTTATTAATTTCCAAATAATGTAAAGTGATAATAAAGTAATTGATATAACAAAAATGCCTTTATAAAATTTTGAAAATATCACATTATTAGACATAGTATTCACTATATCAATAGCATTAAGTTTTTTTATTATTACAAATAAATTATCTATTAAGCCATATATAAAATCTACAATATACCATAAAGCAGAACGAACAAAGTCAAATACTTTTAACATCATAGATTAGTACCTTAAACAAAAAGACCAATTACATTATTAACAAGTGATATTGCAAGTACTATTCCTGCAATGCCTACTAATGTTTGAATAATTCTAGATTTTATTCTAGGCTTTTGGTCAACATCAACTATTGCTAGCATTATAAAACCAATAATTAATGATACGCAAGCAAGTGCTATTCCTATTTTAATTGCCATATCTCTAATATTAGTTATTGCTTGTAAAACTGTATTTAAATCGAAATTTCCACCTTCTAGTTTTTCTATATCCAGTAAATAAAAATTTTTCGTTTGAATCACCCTTTCTATTTAAACTCCTTTAATAATTCATCTATTTCTGCTTGTTCCTCTGGTGTTGCTGGATCTATTTCCATTAACTTACCATTCCAATATTCCTTACCATCAATATCTTTAAAATATATAGGCATATTAGATTTTTCATTATTATAATCTTCAACATTACATTTATGTTTAATTTTAAAGGATGTAGAAGTTGGTAATGGACATTTATGTTTTTTATAGCATTTGCAACATAATTCTTCTTTTTCAGTTAGATTTAAATGACATATATTATATATATCTTTATCTATTTTTTTATCTATCTCTTTATTATCTATCTCTTGTGTTACATCATTGTTACATTGTAACGCCTTTTGTCTTTCTCTATATTCACGAACTCTTTTAGTACTCGATACCTCACTACCAACTAATTCATCAAAATTATATATTCTAAAAACATCATCTTTATATTCATATATTAAACCTAGCCTTTTAAAAATTGATAACGCAATTGATACAGTATCAAAATCAAAATATTTTGTATCTCTAACAATTTTATTTATATCGTAAGGAATAAATATATCACCAATTTTTGAAGCCATAATACCATCATTATTAGCCGTATTTAAACATAGCATTTGATATAAAACAATATATTTACAACCATTTTTTTGAGATAATATAAAATCTATTTCTTGCCTATTAAAAAAATCTGTTCGCAACTTAATCCAATAATATCGTTTATCTTTCATTATCAAAATTTCTTTCATAGTTAATTTTTTCATTATAATTGTCAAGTGCTAAATCTAAATTATTACCAAAATATATTCCACCATCCCAATTGCCAGTTTCCAAATTTAAACCATTAATAACAATAAATTGTTTTGTCGATATAGAGAAAATCAATTTATGGATATTTGAATTTTGTTTCAATATGACGCATTTTCCCATTCCAGAATTTTCAAATTCTAAAATATTATTTTGCTCATCCATATAATTATCTTTCAAGTTCATAATCTCTAGCGATAGTATCATCGTTAAAACAGCATTGAAGATTACTATAACCACAAATTTTGTAGCCATCTGTATCAACAGTAATATAATCTTGTAAATTATACTTTCCTATTTCCTCTTTTAATTTAGCGAAATCTTCATTTGTATAATTTTTTTCTTCACATAATTCTTGCCAATCATTTTCATCAATATGGCACATATTGGAATCATTTTCACACACATAAAAATAAACATCTTGTAATAATTCGCTTAATTCACTAACCTTTGGTAGTGAAAATTCTTGACCTTTTTTATTTTGAATTAACTTAAGTAAATTATCTTTAATTTCTTCATCAGTCACACTATTATAATCAAAATTAATATCAGAGGGGCTAATATATGCTATAGTATTAGCCTTTAAATCTTTTTCTTTATCCTCAACAATATAATTAACATATAAGCCATCATTATTTTGCCAATAATTTAAAATATCATATATTAAATTATCTTTCATATTTATCTCTCCTGTTCTTCATTATTTTCATTGTCAAAATCTTTTTTTGAACTTAAAAAAGTAACCTTTTCGGCTACCACATTAGTATATTTTTTCCCATCAGTTATATTGGTTTGAACTCTACCTTTTACACCGATTATATCACCTTTTTTTACATACTCTACCGTATTTTCAGCAATATTATTCCATAACATACAATCAATAAAATCAGTATCATATTCTCCATTAATATTTTTATAATTTCTAGTTATTGCTAGAGTTATACTTGCTACCTTTTTCCCTTCTTCTATTTCTTTTAATTCTGGTTCTTTAACTAATCTTCCAACTAAAACAATTTGATTCATAAAATCACCCTTTCTTTATTTTTATAAATTGTTTTTTATATAAACTATCATTAAAATTTTTTATTTTATAATATATTTTTAATTACCTATTAATTTACCAATAAAAACAAGTTGTTTGTTAGTATTATCTATACAAGTAATTAAAGTAATTGTTTTTAAATTAATATTTTTAGTTATCTTTAAACTACCTGTCTTTTCAACTTCATATTTATCAATTATTTCATATTGATAAATTTCATTATTATAATATAAATAAACATTATCTAAAATTTCTAACTTTTCTAAATCTTTAAAAAAAGAAACATTACTGTTTCCACTATGGCTAGCTAAAATTAAATTGCTATTATCAATGTTTGGCATTGTTGATTCCTTTAAAATTTGGATATTATAATCAACTGAATTATATATACTATCAATATCAACAAGTCCTCTTTTTAAATTTATTTTTGGTATTTCTAAAACTGCTATATAATCAAAATTTGATACTGTATTTTCATAATCATTTGTATTAGTATTAAACTCATTATCATTTGCAATTTGTTTTTCAAAAAATATCTCTATTGCCTCTTTTTCTTTAAAAACTAAATTCTGTCGTTTTATAATATTAAAACATAAAATACTTACACAACTAATAACTATTAATAAGCCTATAATAAATATAATACTATTTTTACAGATTTTCTTTTTTTGCATAAATTATCATACCAATTCCTAAAATTAGACTAGCAAAAATTGAAAATTCTAAAATAAATGATTTATTTTTTAATGTATTTGGTATTTCTATTTCTTTTAATTCATTAACTAATGTTTTTTGAATATATTCTCCATCTTTTGTCACATCAAAATATACTTTTTCATTTGATAATTCATATTCATCTAGTGTTGTAATTTCTTGAAAATAATATGATCCATATTCAACTAAAAATTCAATATCACCGTTTTCATCAGTCACACCTGAATAGATTAAATTATCTTCTAAATCAGAAAAACTAATTTCATTGTGCTTGTACAAAGATATAAATTTATTATTGGAGTACGAAATTTTACCTTCCTTAAAAAAAAGACATATGTTCCTCTTTAGTAAAGTCTTTTCATTAGATGAAAGATGAGCAATGTTTTCTGTATAATTCAAAACTTCATTTATATCAGCCCCTTTAAAGAAAGCCCCGTACACACAAAAAATCTTTTGTAAAAAAAAGTAATCTTCAAAACAAATGTTTTTGCAACGTCTGTTTGTGTATAAATCTACAATATGACCATATCCTATATTTTTATGATCTATTACATTTGCATATATCGCCCATAGTATTATATCTTTAATTTTAGACAATTTCGGCTTAATAGATTCTGAAAAAATATTCATTTTGAACATAACCTTCTATAAAGTTGTCTAGCGATAACATCCTACATAAAGAGCTATCCCCCCTTTAAGAACTAAAGGAGT
>OLHA01001053.1_pt1 | contig 15398 bp, 12 predicted proteins | sample 1605961 | NCBI WGS metagenome assembly OLHA01 (sample SAMN03283288) | human gut metagenome | biome: human-associated habitat; material: feces | host: Homo sapiens | place: Peru | collected 2012
CTTGGAAAACTATCATTCAGATTGCGATATCAATCTTGACTGCGATTGCCACCACTTTGGGTGTAACGAGCTGTATGCCGTAGGGCATAACTATCTATAAGAAACAGGAGGGGGATGAACCATCATTCCTTCCTGTTTTTTAGGCAAAGTGAGTAATTAAGAAAATAGTATAATATTCTATAAATTCTACATGAAAAGTTTGCAGATAACGGAATAAAAGTGTATTTTTGCGAAAGAAAAGTATTCACTTAAAAAAAGCAGTATAGTATGAAAAAGAAATTAGTTTTGACTGCAGCCGTTATCGCTGCATTGTCTGTTGTCTCTTGCAATGGCAAGAAGACAAATAATAAGGAGGCTGACCAGGATAGCCTCAGCTATGCAGAAAAAGATTCGCTCAATTCGAACGATGTGGTTCTAGATTCTATCGCAGGCACTTACGAAGGTACTCTCCCTGCTGCCGACTGCCCGGGAATCAAGACTGTATTGACGCTTAATGCCGACAGTACATACCAGTACTCAGCTGACTATCTGGAGCGCAAGGACGGTCACGACGAAGCAAGCGGCATCTTCAAGGTTCTGGCAAACAACGTGGTAGAAATCACCCGCCCATCAAGCGGCGAGACAACCTACTTCAAGGTGAAGGATGCCAACAGTCTCATCATGACCGACTCTCTCGGTACTGAGCCAGAAGGCGCCATGGCTAAGCACTATGTGCTGACCAAGAAGAAGTAAGCTATTCACATCTAAAAAAAAGCACCCATCTCATACTCAGAAAGCATCTTTTCTGCTTCCGGAATACGAGATGGGTGCTTTGCGTATCTATAAGTCCTAATCTCTCAAGCACCCTATCGGCACAACATATACACCGTCCTGCGGACGCTGGTAGGCATATTTACCGACACCAGTCAGCACCATTTTGAAAGATGGGGACTTCATCTTATCGGTATCGATTTTACTTTCCAATGTCACCAGGTTTCTTGCGCCCTCCTCTATGAGCTTGTCACCACCCAGCTTCACCTCTATCAATCCATACTTACCATTACGAAGATGAACCACAGCATCACACTCCAGACCATTTTTATCACGAAAATGATAAACGGAGCCGCCTAATGCATCGGCATAAACTCTCAAATCACGCACACACAAGGTTTCAAAGAATAAGCCAAACGTACTCAAATCATTGATCAAATCATCCGGTCCCATTCCCAATGCAGCCGTTGCTATCGAAGGGTCGGTAAAATATCTGGTATCAGAAGTACGTATTGCCGACTTACTTCTCATATTCGGGTTCCAGGCAGTAGAATCCTCTATCACAAATATCTTCTTCAAAGCCTTGATGTAGGAATAGATGGTATTCTCGCTAATCTCAGTACTCTCATTGTTGGCAATATCTGCCAAAATGGTACCTGCTGTAGCCTGACTTCCCTGATTTCTCGCATACGAACGCATAATCCTCCGTGCTAATTCACTATCACGGTTGACTCCATCTACACGGGACACATCGAATCTGGTTACTGCCTCAAAATACTCAATGGCCTGCTGTAAAGCTGCTTGTTTGCTTTTCTTATCCAAGGCTTTCGGCCAGCCACCCCGACAAGTCAAATATGCCAGATGCTCCAAGTCGATTGGGTTGATTCCTTCTACGAAGTAATCCGTCCTGTCGGTTGCAAACAATTTGGCAAGGCTCACCTCTCCTGTAGAATCTCCTGATTCCCACAAACTCATTGTTCGGAGTTTGAGCCAGGCAAAACGCCCCGTTCCCGAATGAAAGATTTCATCATAACTAGGTGGCACAGCAGACCCGGTTAGTATGAACAGCCCATCATCATCACGCTTATCCACTTCATTTCTCACGGCATCCCAGAACTTTGGTGCTATTTGCCATTCATCTATCAATCGTGGCGTTTCACCCCGAAGCAACAGTTTGATATTGGTATTGGCCATGGCTATGTTCTGCTCCATGGTATCCGGATCAGACATAGACAGAATACTTTTAGCCTGTTGGCTGGCTAGAGTAGTCTTACCGCAATACTTAGGACCTTCTATCAAAACAGCTCCCATCGCATCCAGTTTTTCTGCCAATATTTTATCTGCAATTCTTGCTTTATATTCTTTCATAAAATCTCATTTTTAATTTCTGATGCAAAAATAATATATTTTATTGAATATCAAGCAAATAAAACAGTTAAACCTTGTTATTTTCCTATTCTATTGTGGCAGTTGGCGCATTTTTATTGTGGCAGTTGGCGCATTTTTGTTGTGGCAGTTGGCGCATTTTCGTTGTGGCAGTTGGCGGAAATGCAAAATTACAAAAAGCGACGAGAACGAAGGGGATTTTTCGAGAATTCAGGAGAACTTTTCGAGAATTCTAAAGTTATATTCGTTAGCCTGGATATTACAAACCCATTACATTCTCATCTTTCACGTTAAATTCAATTAAGTTTTACCTCACAACTTTCGCTATTTCAGATTTTTTTCCTATTTTTGCGTCCACGTTTCTAACGAATGAAATGAATATGAAGAAACAATTATAAAATTAGGTATTATATAAATAGGTAAGAAAAGAAGAAAAATGGAACATGTTTTTACTGAATCGATGTTTTTGGTAGGCTTCGTTATATTTATCGCCGCCATACTCGTATTAGACATGCTGGTTATCGACCGAAAGGCGCATGTGGTTTCCATCAAGGAAGCTGGCTCCTGGACGGCTGTATGGATCATTCTCGCTCTCGCCTTCGCCGTGTTCATCTACTTCCATGGCGACATGGTGCACGGCATAGAGAACTTCGACGACCTGAAGCTGATAGCCTCGCGCTATGCTTCTCATCTCAAACTGGATCCGAACGACTACGAGGCGAGCTTGCAGCAATATCGCCACTACATGACTATCTCTTACATCTCGGGTTATCTGATAGAGAAAACACTCTCGGTGGATAATCTCTTCGTGATGATGATGATCTTCACTTCGTTCGGAGTGGACAAGAAAGATTACCAGCACGTATTGAACTGGGGAATCCTGGGCGCCATCGTGCTTCGCTTCGTCTTCATCTTTGCGGGTGCTGCCCTCATCAGCCGATTCGCCTGGATATTGCTCATATTCGGAGGATTCCTGGTTTACAGCGGCGCCAAGATGTTCCTCAACAGGAACAAGAAGGAAGAGATCAACGCCCTCGACCATCCGGTGGTGAAGTTCATGCAGCGACGCCTGCACCTGGGGCCGCTGGTAATGACGGTGGTGTTCATCGAGTTCTGCGATCTGATTTTCGCTTTCGACAGCATTCCTGCTGTATTCTCGGTTTCGCTCGACCCGTTCGTGGTGTTCTTCTCCAACATCTTCGCTATCCTGGGCTTGCGTGCCCTCTTCTTCCTGCTGGCAGCGATAGCCGATAAGTTCCGCTATCTGAAGGTGGGTGTGAGCGTGCTGCTGGTGTTCATCGGTGTAAAGATGCTCATCCACGATTTCTTCGAGATTGATGCAGTAAGTTCGCTGGTATTCATCATCCTCGTCTTGCTCGTCAGCATCGGAGCTTCGGTGGTGATTCCGCAGAAAAAGGAAGCTTTGGAAAATGCAAAATAAGACTCAGAAACATAAAGTTATCTTTTAGAAAATAAAAAAGTTCTGTCTGCAAATACAATGATGCAAACAGAACTTTTTGTTTTTTAAATTAATCTTCCTAATACCTCCTCAACGGTCTATACTTTATGGTGTAAATCCGGTTGAAATAATCCTTCCATTCATTCGGCTCCTTGTCATCATCCCGAACTATCCGGATGCCATAAAACCTGGTGCCCGTTTCCTTATACTCCTTGAACCTCGCCAACATCTGCTGCGGCGGATTCGGAATCAGGAAATCCGTAATCCAAAGCACATCGGCATTCACATAATGCAGACCGTCGTTATCCAGCAAATCAAACATCTGGTTCATCATCTTCTTTGCCGAAGTTCCACCGCCAATAAAAGGCAGATGGGTTGTTGTAGGCTGGCGCCTGACACCACGACCCGTATGAGCCTGACCATCAGAAGACAAACCAGCAGAATTTTCGGGAGATTCTGAAGTTCCGGGAATTCCGGAAGATTCATGAGCTTCCATAACCGTGATTCCTATTCTCTTCAACCGCTCCGCCTTCCGCTTCGCCATCAGATCGATGGCACGGGTGCTCACGGAGAAATCTATCAGAAAGCAATCCCGCTCCAAATCCTCTGCCGTTTCTTCCAACAGAGAAATCAGCGTAGAAGAAATTCTTTCAGGCGTTCCATACATACTCGCCGAAGTATCCAGACAAACTATCATCGGACCCTTTCGGGAAGCATGGGTAAAGCCGAGTTTTCGGGAAGGCTTCGACATTTCGCTCTTATAACGGAAAGTCTGGAGCCTGCGGGTTCGATACTTATAGATAAAAAGCCCCTCCATATCCTCATCGCTGTATTGCGCCAACTCCAGCGGAAGAAGCGAGTTGAGATCATCGCCCACGGTAATGCCCTCGATGTCGCTTCCTGCGGAATGCTCCATCTTCATCTCTACCCCCGAAGCGATGGTGAGCCTATCTTTGCCGTTGGCATCTGCCACACGCCCCATCTTCGCCACAATCTCCTTGATTTCCGGATATTGATCCTGAATCTTCACCTGGTTCAGACGGCGTTCAAACTCCGTTTCCGTCCATCCGTTCGTCATCAGTTCCCAGGCTTGCACGGCTCGCTGCTCCGAAACGCCCTTCGTCTTCATGTTGCGGGTTATCTGGTCCATCATGCGAACCAATCCCGTTTCGAAGTTATTCTGACGGAGAGAGAGAAAGTCCTTCAGCTTGCTGAGCACCTGATGGTCGATGCACACTTTCCAGTCTCTTACCAGTCGCTCCCAGTTTTCGGGTTTCGAAGCTCCATCGCCAGCCATCAGTTTCAGGAAGAAAGACTTATCGAATCCATCCTCCCGGTGTTCCTGCTCCAACTGGTCGATGAGCGGAAGCCACACCTGCTCATCCATTCTCTTAAAGGGAGTCCAGTCGAGCACATCATCTGCCCGATGACTTTCTGTCCAGGCACGCTGGCGCTGGAATCGCATGTGATGAACGCATTCCACGATGAACTTTCCCACGCAATCATAGAACACCTTGCTCTTGATCTTGCTGTTCACCACCTGACGCTTGAATTTCTGCACCTCTTCACCAGTTTCCGGAATCGTCACTTTCAGGGTAAAGAGATGAATCAGATAATCCTTCAGCGGGTCTTCCTTCAAATTCCAAGGCATGGCTGCGCCTGTCGGATCAGGAATCTTCACCTGCCCCGACTTGCAGAAGTCGTCCAGTATCTTCAGATAATACTGTGCCTCCGCCAAATCCTTGTTATTCTGGTATTTCATCTTATTCGATATTTTTTACCAAATTGGTAAAAAGCTTCTTATATATTATAGGAAGACTAAGCCTTCTCTTTCTCCATCAGATATTCTGCGAAGATTCTTGCAGCACTCTCCACTTTAGCTGCGCAAGGACGAGACTTGTAGTATTCTGCCGTTCTTGCCGAAGCCACATAGCTGGATTGCGCCTTCTCATGGCCCTTCAAGCCCAGAATCTCGGCACAGATGATGCTGCCGTTCTGCTCCTTCGATTTGGCTAACAAATCCTGTACCACCTTGTAGCATGCCGACTTACCCTCGCGGTCATCCCCCTCAGTCTGTCCGCAATCCAAGCCAACGAGCACCACGATGCCCGAAACAGCTCCGCACATCATTCTCATTCTGCCAACTCCACCACCGAAGCCGGCACCAATGCGCTTTGCCATCTCATCATCAAGACCATATAAATCAGCAAAAGCAGCCACCACCGACTGGCAACAGCCATAGCCCTGCATAAAGTTCTCCACCGCCTGGTGAACACGCGCCTCCAATTCTGGAGTCAATATTTTCTGTTCGTTCATAATGTTTTGAATCTTCTGTATATAATTAATGTATAAGTAATAGAAGGCGAATAAAACTCATAGAGTTTCATCGTATTATGCCTCGTAAAGTTTCATCGTATCCTGTCGGGTAAACGCCAACTCCTTATAGAAATCACGGAGATAGGCCGAAATTTCAGCCTTATCATCCGAAGACACGAAGAGATTCTCGCCCAACTGCCTTTCCAACGAAGTCAAGCCATCCGAAAGGGTTTCGATTTCCCCCTCGTAATCTCTGCCATCATCAGGATTTCTGCGAACACGATGATACTTAATATCTTCGGCAAGCGCATTCTTCATCTCCACGAGTTTTTCTGCGAAAGGAGAAAAGAGTGCACGGATTACGATGCTTCGGATAGCGTCACGCTCCTCAGGTTCCTGCCACAGACAATGGTAGATAGGAAGCAGATCACAAATATCCACCTCTTCTCTATCCTGCATAAAGGCAGAAGTGCGAAGCAGACGGACGATATTTTTCCATCGGCGGTCGCTCACGTAGATGTTTCTGCGCTCAGCAGCCTCATCCACATTCACGGCTCTCAGAGATTTACGGATGGCGGAAATTGCATCAAGCACCTCCTCCTTCACGCCAATCTTACAGATTTTCTCCACCCATTCAGCATACTCCTCAGCAGTAATCTTCAAATCCGAAAAATCTGCAGAATCAGAAAAATCCGCGGAATCAGAGAAATCCGTAGAATCAGATTTCCCCTTAGAACCAGAAGAATCTGTGGAATCTGTGAAATCTGTGGGACCTAAGAAATCCGTGGGAGCCTCCAGCAGCATCGCCCGGAAATTCTTCTCCAGCTTAATCGGTCTACTCTCTATTCTGATGACGAATCGGTCCCAAAGCGCCTCCAGTCCTTCTCCCTTTGCAGGAAGTTCATTACTAGCAGCCACGAGAAGTTTCAAAGGAAGATGCATCTCGCGATTACCGTTTCTGAAGATTTTCTCGTTAATCACCGTGAGGAGCGTGTTCTGGATAGCAGGTCCCGCCTTCCAGATTTCATCCAGGAAAACCACATCGGCAGTAGGCAGATATCCCTCCACCGCACGCTCGTAAGTATCCGATGTCTTCAGTTTCTGAATACTCACCGGACCGAAGATTTCATCTGGCGTAGAGAATCGCGACATCAGATACTCGAAACTCCGGGCATTCTTGAATGCCGTCTTCAACTGTCGTGCCACCATACTCTTTGCCACTCCCGGAGGTCCCAGCAGGATGATACTCTCACCTGCCAAAGCGGCAAGGAGCGACAAGGATATCTCTGTCTCCTTCTCATAAATTCCCCGGTTCATCTCACCGAGTAATTGTTTGAATCTTTCAAGCATATCTTTACTTTCTGATCAGAATCGTATAAAGACGAAAAGAAGTTAAGAGATAAAATTCATTATCCCTTAACTTCCTCATATTCTTTTATATAAATAAGGTATGGCTTACTTTACGTTGCCCACCTTAATCAAGTACTCAGCAATCTGAACTGCGTTCAGGGCAGCACCCTTACGAATCTGGTCGCCGGTCAACCACAATGTGTTACTATTGTCATCAGCCAGATCCTTGCGGATACGACCTACATATACATCGTCCTTACCGGCACTCTCCAATGGCATTGGATAAACGTAGTTCTGGGCATCATCCTTTACAGTTACGCCTGGAGCAGCCTCCAAAGCCTTGCGGATGTCCTCTACTGCCAAAGGCTTCTCTGTCTCGAACCAAACACTCTCTGAGTGAGAACGGAGTGAAGAAACGCGAACGCAGGTAGCACTGGTGCGAACATCAGAGTGCATGATCTTGCGGGTCTCGTTATACATCTTCATCTCCTCCTTGGTGTAATCGTTAGGAGTCATCTTGTCAATCTGTGGGATGACATTATATGCCAACTGATGAGGGAACTTATTGATATGCTCAGTCTTACCTGTCTCGATGATATCCTTATACTGCTGCTCAAGTTCAGCCATGGCAGCAGCACCAGCACCTGAAGCACTCTGGTAAGAAGAGATATGAATCTTCTTGATATGGCTCAAGTTATCGATAGGCTTCAACACTACTACCATCATGATGGTGGTACAGTTAGGGTTGGCGATGATGTTGCGAGGGCGGTTCAAGGCATCCTCAGCATTTACCTCAGGCACAACCAGAGGCACGTCGTCGCACATACGGAATGCGCTAGAGTTATCAATCATCACGGCACCATACTTGGTGATAGTCTCGGCAAACTCCTCAGAAGTGCCGCCACCAGCAGATGTGAAAGCAATATCGACATCTTTAAAGTCATCGTTATGCTGCAAAAGTTTGACCTCATAGTCCTTTCCCTTGAAGTTGTATTTTCGTCCGGCAGAACGCTCAGAACCAAACAACACCAAATCATCCATAGGGAAATTTCTCTCGGCAAGGATACGCAAAAATTCCTGTCCTACTGCGCCACTTGCACCAACAATTGCTACTTTCATAATCGAATCTTTTAATTTATAAAGTTGTTATAAGTGAATCTATAAATGAGAAAGATGCTCCTTTCCAGCCGGATGTTTCTCCATCTTTAATTGCCGAAACAGCTTATCTTCTCAAATCCGCTGCAAAGTTAAGACTTTTTTTACAATAACAAGCATAAATTCCTAAAAATTATTGCTTTTTGATGCATTTTTATCATTTTTGCTTACTTTTCTGCATAAAACTACCCTAAAACTGAAATTAGATAGCAACAGTTGTCATTCAGCAATGAACTGTAAGTAAAAGGGTAAAAGAGTAAAAAGGTAAAAGGAAAAACAGCTAAAAGAATCTGCGTCATCTGCGAATTGAAAATCGGCGGCCGAAGGGAAAGCCAAATCTGCGTGACAAAACTCTCCATCTGGCACAAGTCTAAATCCGTGAGATCCGTGTGGGACTTCTGGCTTCATTGCACGTTTCCGATTAAATTCCGTGCGTAGTCCTCCGAGGAGCAAGAATGTTCCGATTATTATAGTCAAAACAAATCGCTATGGGTTCCATTGTTGAGAAACAGCAAAGTTAGTTTTTCGTCATTTTGTTCCCATAACATCAACCAATCTGGGGTTATGTGGCATTCCCATATACCTTCTAAGTTTCCATGAAGTTTATGCGACTTATATGATGGTGGTAGCTTCCCCTCATTAGCTAATTTCTCTACAGCTTTTTCAATGAGAGTAGGATCTAGACCACGTTTTACTCCTTTTCGCAGAGACTTTTTAAATCTGTTTGTAAAGTCAATAGAGTATTTCATTCTAAGCACTGTTTAATTAAGTCGTGAGCATCTTTTGCATGAAATACTCTGCCAGCTTTAACATCTTCTAGGGCTTCTTCAATGCCTGTTTTCTTTTCGGCTTGAATAACCCATCCAAACTTCTTTGCCAGTTCCTTTAATAACTTGAAGTCAACTTGCGGAACAGTAATAGTTGTTGTTATATTATTTACAGCTACATCCATATTGCTTTATTTTTAATATTATTTTCTAATTTGCCGCAAAGAAAATGCAAACGAGCGCAAAGAAAGCTTGCTTTCAATTTGCCGAGTGCAGCATTTCATCTGCAAAGATACGACTTTTCTCTTTAATCTCCAAATGTTTAGGTGAAAAATACTTGAGAAGAATGAGGAGAAAATAAGTTTGCTAATTCTCTCCAAGGTTGGCGGGGCATCAAAGCCCTCGCCATGTTCTGCGGGATGGGACCGCCTGGGGACTTTTAAAGGTAAAAGGGTAAAAAGGTAAAATAATCTGTGTGAATCTGTGAAATCTGTGGGACTTAAGCCACACGACCGATAGGTCGAATCCGATTAAATTCCGTGCGTAATCCGAGGAGGCGGTTAAGGTTCTGATTATTCTGCGAAATCCGATGAAGAAAAATATCCATGACTTTAAATCTGTGTGAATCTGTGAAATCTGCGGGACTACGGCAAGGACGGAATTGTCAGCTTATTTCCTAAAATCTCTCAGACAGAAATATTTCTTTCTCTGTTATATAATAATGTGACACAGCCAGAAAAGTGTACTATCTCCCCGCAGGAGATAGTACAGAGAAAGTTTAGAACTTAAAGTTAACAATTAATATTTTTAATTAAATTTTATCGTATGAAAAGAAAGTATTTAAGCGCGCTGCTTATGGGTACACTTACAGTGGCATCCATGAGTACATTTACTTCTTGTAAGGATTATGATGACGACATCAGTAACTTGCAAGAGCAGATCGACAAGCTTGCTACTGCCGATCAGCTTGCACAGAAGGTTTCTGAGCTCCAGGCTTTGATTTCTTCTAACCAGTCAGGCATCAGCTCACTTGAGACAAAGTTGGCTGAGGTTAAGGCTACTGCTGACAGCAAGGCTACTCTTGACGAGGTAAAGACTATCTTGGCTGACTATGCAACCAACGAGAACGTTACAGCAGAAGCTAACAAGATTGTTAATGCTGCAATCAAGGCTCTTCAGGAGAAGGACATCGCTGAGTTGAAGGCTGCTATTGAGGCTGCTAAGACAGAAGCTTTGAAGGGTGTTGAAGAGGCAAAGCAGGCAAATGCTGATGTTCTTAAGAATTTGACTGAGAACTACTCAACAACAGCTGAAACTCAGACTGCTTTGAATACAGCTATCGAGGCATTGAAGGCTGACAACGCTAAGGCTCTCAAGGAGGCTGTGGATAAGATCTACAAGGATTTGGAGGCTTATGCAAAGCAGGCAGACCTTAAGACTGTAGCTGATAAGGTTGCTGAAGTAGAGAAGGCTCTCGCAAACAAGGTTGACGACAAGACTTTGGATACTAAAGTTGCAGAACTCAACAAGGCTATCAAGGATGCTAAGGATGAAAATGCTGGTAAGATTGCAGATCTCGCTAAAACTGTTAAGACAGCTGGTGACAATCTGACTAAGGTTCAGCAGAATCTGACTAACGTTGAGGCTGCTGTTAAGACTCTCGGTACTGGTTTCGACGAGAAGAACACTGTAGCTGCAGCTATCGAGGCTATCAAGACTCAGCTTGGTACACCAGATTTGAAGCTCGGTACACTTGATGAGCGTTTGGCTGCTATCGAACTTGCTTTGAAGGGTGATGATAGCGATAAGCTCCCAGGTCTCAAGGCTCAGATTGAAGCTATCGAGAAGAACTTGAAGGACATCATCGGTGAGTACACTACTATGGTAACTAGCGTAGAGTTGGTTGCTTCATATAGTGGTGCTGGTGACCTTGGACATAATTTAGGATACTCAGGTCGCAGCATCAACTTGGATATGATTCATGGTCTTGTTGCTGAAAGTTCTACCTTCGGTGATGAGGTAAGCGACAAGATTGAGAATCCTATTTCATATGAGAAGGGTCAGGATGTAAAGGATGATAATTCAATCATCGTACGTATCAACCCTGTAAACGCTGAGCTTACAAAGAATACAAAGATTGTTCTTTTGAACTCTAAGGGTGAGAGCCTTGAAGACTATGTAACAGTAGGTGAACCATCTAAGTATACAGACTTGATTACTTCACGTGCAGCTTCTGTTAGCACTGGTCTTTGGAAGCTCCCTGTTCATGTAGCAAAGGGCGTATCTAAGGATGACTTCAAAAAGGCTGTAACTGCAGAAAACGGTAATACTATCCTCTATGCTGTTGCTGTTAAGAATACAGAGACTCAGAAGGATGCTCAGGATCGTTATGTAGTTTCTACTTATGATGTAAAGCCTTCTTATGAGGACTTCAAGGCTAATAAGAACTTTACCTTCAATGTAGGTGGAACTCCTGTAAATAATATACATAACCGTTGGACAGGTTCTGAAATTATGGGTGAAAACGGAATTGATCATTCAACCACTAACCCAGAGTCAGAATGGAATGGCTATGGTCCTGCAACAGCTCCTGTATACAAGACCGAGGGTAATGTTCATAAGAATGTTCAGAATTCAATTAATGATGCACGTTATGGCAATTCATTGCTCCAGGTAGAAGTTGACAAGAAATTCACAATCTCTGATGTTACTGCCTTGACAGAGTCTAATGATGCTACTAATGCAGCAGACTACTACTATGTAGTTCTTGACAAGAAGAATGCTATTGAGTCTGGTGTTTCTGAGATTAATGCTTGGAACAGCTACGATATCCCTGGTCTTAACAAGACTGTAAAGGCAGGCGAAAAGCTCGATTTGACTATCAAGAGTGCGAGCGCTAATGGTGACATTATCGGTTTCCGTGTATATGCAGTAAACCGTGATGGTAAGTTGCTCGATCCAGATGGTAAGGCATTCTACGTAATTGTTGGTGATGCTATTACTGGCAATATCTTAGGTAACTTAGACGCTTATAAGGGCGTAACAGATAAGAAGGAATTCAAGGCTGTAGCTGGCGTTGATTACAATGGTTGGGTAATTGATGTAGAGGCTAGCAAGGATGCTCTTCCTTTCTTGAATAATGGTGATGTACCTTCATTCTCTCCTGTATATTACAAGGAGGATGGTAAGACAACAACTTCTAATCTTAGTGAGGCAGCCTACATTGCTTTCAATGTTACAAATCCACAGTATATCAAGGATGGTGCTACTGTAGTTTTGAAGAATGTTGCTTATAAAAACAACAATGGTAATAGATACGAGGTAGGTACAGTAAGAGCAAGCTATACAAAGGTTCTTCCTGCTGCATTCCCATCAGACATCACCTTCCGTCCAAAACAGGAGACAACTGATGGTTCTGGTAACTTCAAGGCATATATGAAGCCAGGTTCAGACTACAAGGTTGCCACTACTGCTAAGACAGAGGGTACTGTAGACTTGGACAACATCTTCTACAACCTTGATACTAAGGTTTCATTTACTGTTAAGGATGCTGCTAAGGATGGCGACAAGATTGTTGATGTTAAATCAGATCCAACTCATGTTCTGACAATCAACAAGGAGTTCATCGACAGTAAGACTGCTCATGCAATCACAGCTTCTTACAACTTCGGTGAAATCAGCTGCCAGTATAATGCAGAGACCAAGAATTGGGAAACCAAGAATTGGATTAAGACTAGTGAGAAGAACATGAATGTAACATTCGCTTGCTGGGAGTCTGCTAACTCTTATGCTTGGAATAAGGCTACAGCTGATATTAAGGTCGGTGATGTCGTAATCTTCACAAAGAATGCTACACAGCCTCAGCTCAAGTGGACAGCAGCTGGTACTTCTGTTACTGTTGGTGGTAAGTACATTAAGACTGCAAATTCATATAACAATGACTACTTCGGTGGTATGTTGAATGCAGTTATTGGTACAAAGAAGTTCTTGCAGGTTGTTCCTGGTTCTGCTCACCTCTATTATGGTGCACAGGAGGATCCATACTTCAAGGTAACTGTTGATGCTAATGGTGACGCTTCATTCACTCAGAATAATGTTCAGGCAGAGAATGCACCTGTTGCAGACCATGTTGAGACATTGAAGTTCAAAGTTCGTGATGCATTCTGGCATGAGAGAACAATTTCTCTTGACGTTAAGATCTTGCGTCCAGCAGCTGCTGCAAAAAGAAAATAAGACAACTTTTAGAATCTGATAGATTCAAATAGTAATACTATTGGGGGCGCTCTTTTAGAACGTCCCCTTTTTTTATAACACATTATGAGAAAATCATTTTTCTATATGCTTGGTTTTGCCTTGTTGAGTTTCATCTGTATCACAAGTTGCAACAAGCAGGAAGCAAAAAAGATATCTGGAATCGTAAAGAAAGTAAGCATGGATGATGATACCCTTAAAGACCTCACCCTCATCACTGGGCAGGACTCTATGGTATTCAGTCTTGATAACGTCCGCTTCAATAATGGCGTAATGCTCCCAGAAGATTCCGTTACTGTCTATTATGCAGAGGGAAAGAACGATACTGCTCGTGCTTTTATCGTAAGTGTTCATCCTAAGGCTTCTGCTATCGTTATTCCGGAAAATAATGAGAACAATAAGCTAATTACAGCACCCAATTAATAATTGTAGAACTATTAAATTTCAATGCATATGAATACAATGAAATCATTATTCGCTGCGTCACTGCTTGCCCTCGGCACAACATCTGCCATGGCACAGGCTACTTACACCGACCCAAACGGTGATGAGTATACTTTCAACAAGCACTGGTTCCTGGATTTGCAGGGCGGTGCTCAGTATACACTCGGTGAGGCTAAGTTCGGTGATTTGCTCTCTCCTAACGTTCAGTTGGGTCTGGGCTACCAGTTCTCTCCTGTCTTCGGCATGCGTCTGCAGGCTAACGGTTGGCAGAGCAAGGGCGGTTGGGCTGGATTCCGCGCTCAGAAGGGCGAGACTCCTTACAACGCTCAGTATAAATATAAATATGTGGCTCCTGGTGTTGACTTCATGTTCAACCTCAGCAACCTCTTCTGCGGTTGGAACCCTAACCGTGTATTGAACGTTACTGCCTTCGCTGGTGCCGGCGCTAACATCGCCTGGGATAACGACGAGGTGAATGAGTTGGCTGCTACCATGAAGAACATGAATGCCTACAACCTGGAGTATCTCTGGGACGGAACCAAGGTTCGCCCTTACGGTCGTGCCGGTATCGAGTTGGCATTCAAGGTCAGCAAGTCTGTCAGTCTGATGATTGAGGGTAACGCCAATGTCATTTCCGACAAGTACAACTCAAAGAAGGCTGATAACCCAGACTGGTACTTCAACGCTTTGGCTGGTCTTCGCATCAACCTGGGCAAGAGTGCTACCAAGAAGGAGAAGCCAGTAGAACCAGAACCAGCTCCAGCACCAGTTCAGAAGGTTGAGGAGCCAGCTCCTGCTCCAGCTCCTGTTGAGAAGAAGGTAGAGGAAATCCGTCGTGATATCTTCTTCACCATCAACTCTAACAAGATTTCTGCCAAGGAGAACCAGAAGATCCTCGAGGTCATCGACTTCCTGGTGAAGAATCCTGAGGCAAAAGTGGTTGTTACAGGTTACGCTGACAAGGGTACTGGTAATGACAGAGTGAACGACCGCATCGCTGCCAAGCGTGCTGCTGCCGTTGTATGGATGTTGGAGAAGCGCTACGGCATTCCTGCTGAGCGCATCACAGAAGAATCAAAGGGTGCTCGTGTTCAGCCATTTGCTGAGAATAACATGAACCGAGTTTCCATCATGATTGCTAAATAATATCTGGCGTTCGCCATATATTATTTATCACTAATTCTGGATTCGGGGCAAGCCTGTAAAGCTTACCTGAATCCATGCTTTAAAGCGAGGTTTCTTTTTCAAGAAGCCTCGCTTTTTGTTTCTTTTCTTTTGGAAAAGTTACTTGAAAAATCAAATACCGGTTTTTTCGATTCAGCCTGTTCTTCCTTTGCCAAAGAGGGATTTTTTCGATCCACCCCGTCCCTCCTTAGCCAAAGAGGGAGCTTTTCGATCCACCCCGTCCCTCCTTAGCCAAGGAGGGCTCCACATCCTAACCAAGCCTTCCCTTCTCAGAAGGGAAGGATGTAACCGCCCTCCGGTGCTCAGAACCGCTTCGCTCTAAGGTTGGCGGGGCA
>OLHA01001055.1_pt1 | contig 15375 bp, 4 predicted proteins | sample 1605961 | NCBI WGS metagenome assembly OLHA01 (sample SAMN03283288) | human gut metagenome | biome: human-associated habitat; material: feces | host: Homo sapiens | place: Peru | collected 2012
TCAGACGGGCAGTATTGCCCAAGTCCTTTTCTTTGGCAAACATCTTTGCATAGTCAAAATCTTTTTTGCTTTTATCTTTATATATTTTATCTAAGCCTACATTTTGCTGATATTTGTCATTGTCTCCTTGATTTAGTAACATGAAGCTCGGTCGAATTCTATAGTCGCCGTTATTTGGATCAACGAAGTTCGGACCATTTAGCACATCATCATTCTTGACAGAATTATCTATCACGACATTTTTGTTATCTGTATTCAAATTTGGATATTTATTCTTCCATGCTATAGAATTATAGACACTTTGGGTTCCAGAAACAGCTGTGTCTTTATTGCAGACAAACGTGGCGTTTGTTATGTCTACTTTTTGGGAACCGTACATAGTAAGACCATTTCCGTTTCCATCTGCAAACAGTACATTCCACATGTTTATGCCACATTCTTTTCGGTTGTTTACCACCATTCCGGTTCCGTTATTCTTTCTAAAGGCACAATGATGGAGGTTCATTTCTTTTCCCGTTCCAGCTTGAACCTCATTAACCATCGCATTTACTCCCACGCCACTCTGGTTCTGGAAAGTGAAACCGGAAATCGTTACCGGCTTACCATTCGTTACGATATTGAGCAGGTTCTTGGTTTCGCCCGCCTTGGCAGGGTTCTCAATGAGTACCGAAGGCTTGCTGAAGTCTTGCACCTCTGTACCGTCTGCATTTTTCGAGCCCGTACAACCACCTACGAGTTCTATCGATTCTATTAACTTAGCCTTCTCGGCTTTGTTTACAATGAGAGAAAAGGCATCGCCGCTAGAGTAGGTTGGCGAATAATAAGTGCCTCCACGTACAAACACCTTTCTCTTGCTGTTGGTTGTAGAACCTGTTGTGGTGCTACCTGTTGGGTTAGCCATGGCAATGATGGCACCACGGAGGTCGGTGCTTTGGTTATCCCAACTGCTACCATCGCCATTTCCTTTCTCTTCCGTTCCGATATAAACCTTTTCTAAGTCTGTAAACTTGAATACATACTGGAATTCATACATACCGATATCGATAGGTTTTTCTGCTATATTACCATTCTCGTCTTTCGGACCTACGTATCTTTTGTATGTACCGCTGACAGGACGGATGTACTCAGATGGATAACCATATCTCTCAAGGCGAGTATTGTGCATAGTCCACCAATTCAGATATCTACCAGTCTCGTTTTTATCGTCTTTATCCTTGCTTCCATCACCTGCATCTGTAAGCACAGAGATAGCCTGTGGATTCCACTTGGCATCCTGTGTATAACCTTCGTAACCCTTTGTCGTTGTAGGCGCTGTGAAGCGTGGACCATCCGATGCGATGTTCTCCTTGTTCAGCTTTATATTGCCATCTTTTGCAGTAGAAGTCGGTAATTCATCCCAGGCGCAGTTGCGCATGTGCTTTCTCATGAGGAGTACACTATTATCTGTTGATTCATTACCCCAAATGGCGGTATTATATAATATAGGTGTAATAGTACCGCTTGTCACCTCGTTCTCCACATGGATGGCTCCATCTTGCTTTGCCTTGTTGTTCACGATGAGGCTGTTTACGATGTAGGCATCCTGATAGTCCGCAGCCATACTGCCAGCATCGTCTGCTCTACGGATGTAGATGGCTCCGCCTTGTGAATTTTGTGTGCCCGTATATCTGCCATAGGTCACATCGTTGTTGGCTAAGAGCGAGTTGACGATATGCAGGTTTCCATTCACCGATTTTGTGAGATAGAGATAGATGGCTCCACCCTTACCAGGTTCGGTGACTTCATCCTGACTAGCCTTTTCTGATACGTCTCTATTGCCGCTGATTGTACTGCCGATGATGTCCAGACTTGCATTGTTGGCATAGATAGCTCCGCCATGCAGACCGGAGTTTTTGATCAGTCGGCAACGGTTCAGTGTATAGTTCACGCGATTGGTGTAGATAGCGCCTCCACGACCAATCTCGGCAACTTCGTTAGTTCCTCCTTCTTCTTTCTTCAGCTGTGTCATGGTTTCACCATTCATGATGGTAATACCGTCTAATACCACTTCATTGTTCAATGTTGCCGAAGTACCTGTGGTGCCCGCATTGCTGTAGACTACATGATATACATTACGCTCCTTTTCCGATGCCTTGATGTCACCGGAAAGAATTGTAGGATTCTGGAACTCCCATGGCTCTATCAGACCGTTCTTGTTGTTGTCGGTCATGTTGGAGTTGCGCTCTGCCAAAATCTTTTTGATGTCTCCATCTGGAACCAAAGTCTTGCCATCAAAGCTTGTAAACTTATCTCCAGTTTCTTTTCCCGTAGCAGGATCAACAGGAGTTGAAGAATACAGGTCGCTTGCCGAGAAACTGCCGAAGATATCTACGTTCACCGGGATGGTGAAACTCTGCAAGCGGCGGTCTATCGTGTTCTGTACAGGCGAAAGATCTTTGTTCTGTCGCATCTTGCTCGGCTTGTAGGTTCCGCCAGTCATCAGAATCTCGAAGTGGGTATTATCATTCGCCACATTCTTTTCTCGTGCCTCATTGATGTAATCGAGGGCTGCTTCGAGACTGTTGAAAGGAGTAAGGAAGGAGCGGCCATAATACTTTGCCTTCTCTTCTTCTGTTACAATCTCACCACCTGTCTGAGAAACGAACAGGCGCTTCAGAAGCTTGTTCTTGTCAAAAGCAGGCAAATCAGATGTGTATGCACCTGCTGTCTGCTGCTTGGTCATGCTTCTTTCCTTGCCGGTAATATCATAGTCGCTGATACCATAATTCTTCCATGCAGTTACGTATTCTTCCAAAACTCCGTTGCCAATCAATGGTGAATAGGCACGAGGCTTGAAGATTTTGTTGTCGTTGAAGTAACTGTCCAGGTCGCTGGTCATCTCCGTGTTCATTCTGTTGGCAGGCAACGCCATCTTCTCTACGAAACAATAGTTGTATGGATAGAATAATTCATCCGCATATTTTCCGATTCCCTGCAGAATGTCGTAAGACTTATAGTTCACATCACCGCTGATGTTGTTGTCGGTCTGTGCCGTATTTCCCCAAATCACGGAGTTACCGCCAATCAGGGAGTTCTCCTCCTGGTAGATTCCGCCACCGATAGTTGCCTCGTTTTCGGCGATGGTGCATGAGATGACGTAGGCATGGTAGTTCTTGGTGTCTTCGCTCTGGTCGTTGGAACGGAGCGCATAGATGGCACCACCTTTCTGTGCCTTGTTTCTTACGATGACACTACCGCTTACGATGCTACCTTTCAGCAACGCGAGGGCACCGCCCTGGGTTGCCTGACAGTCGGAAATCTCACAGTTGCGAACATGTGCCATTTTTGGTACAATGGCTGCACCACCCATACTCTTGAAGCCCGACTTGTCGCTTGCATTACCGTCAATCAGGCGACAGCCATCTATGATGGTATTGTCTGTCAGGGCAGAAGTGTTGTAGCCGTCATAGTCGCCTGTAGGCCATTTTCCGAAGCACACGGTGTGGTAGCCGTTCACCTCCTGGTTAACGGCAGAACCTTCTTTTACTTCGGTCTTCGCGCTCAATACCGTCTGGTATGAGCTGATACAGTCGCGTTTGTCATTATCCCAATTGGCGGTACCTTCTTTCAAGTTTCCTCCTTCCTGGTCACCCTCATAGTAGCCACCCTTCAGACATACTCCGTTAGGAATCAGGAAGGTGTAGCTCTGCGGGTCGCTAGGGTCAGCCAGCGTATTGGCATGATAAACAAATCGATTTCCTGTTTCATCACCCTGATAGCCTGCTACTTTTACATACACCTGATGCTTTTGACTATTATCTGTGATGCTCTGGTTCGCTTTTTCAAATTTCTTGCCAGCAGCAGTCAGCACGTCCTGCAGCTTGTCTGCACAGGCAGCGTTTTCCGGACTGTCTCCACTTCGGTTTCCCCATCCGTTCTGGGTTACATAATAAATGTAATCCACAATATTTGCGCTGTTTGTATTTTCCTGTGGTGCAATGTTGGCAGTATTGTCAGCCTCGTAGGCACCGATATCAATGGCGCAGTCCTTGATTCGGTTGGTATAGTCCATGTCGGTTTCAGGCAGGATGATTCCATTTCCTACATTTGTGGTTCCACCATTTAGACACTTATTACCCGTCAAACTACCCGCCTCGTACAGACGGAAGTTGTTTTTCAGTCGGGCATTGCGGAAGCGGAAATTGTTTCCACTTTCGTAGCTCTGGTCCTCAAATGGGAAAGCCTGAGCCTTATCTCCTGTAAAGTTACCATCGCTTTCCTGGAATTTGCTGCTCAGGTCATTACTGTTCATGTAGCAGTTGTGGGATGGATTCATCTTGCCAGATGCAGCAGAGTTTACCTGATCTGTGATGCTTTTGCCGTTGTTGTAATTATCATAGATGATACAGTTGTAGAGCGAGAGCTGCGATGCAACTCCGGTTTTGGCATCCTGCCAGTGATAGATGCCGGTTCCGTTTGTCGCCATATTGTAGGCGATGGTATTGTTGTAGAACTTGGCACTCTCCAGGAAGATACCTCCGCCACGGCAGGTTCCGTTATAACAGCGGTTGTTTGCCACGACAAGGTTGTAGCCGGTGCCTTGAATCATATAGGCTCCGCCTCCATAACTTTCATCGCTGCTGGCAAAACTCAGGTTTCTCAGCAGATAACTGTTCGAAATCTTACTGTTTTCACCATCCATATACAAACCGCCACCACGCACACGACCGCCATGGTTGAAGTTGTTGACGATGATAAGATTTTCCAGTTCTACTCCTCGGAATACACGCACACCTGCACCTCCGTCACGGTTGGCACCAGGATAGTTGATGATATAACCATGACGTACGGAGAAGCCATCCCATTTGGCATACTCGTAATCCTTGTAGTTGATGTTGTCTATCAAATTTCCTTCTTTATAGCGTACGGCATTACCATCGGTACGTAAAGAGTTTCCATCACCCGATGGTGACCAGGTAGGAAGACAGACGTCTGGCTGATACAGTACATAGTGGCGCTCTGTATTTCCACTGTTCATCAACGTTTTTGTAAAGCCATATTTAGAACCATCTTCAGGTTTGTCCTCCTGATACCACATTTCCTTATCTCCTTTTTTGAAGTATACAGGCGATTCCTTTCTGATCTGGAGAATGGTTTCATACTTGGTCTTTTTCAGATTCTCGTATTCCTTACGTGCCGGTACGTATTGTGACAGCAGCGGATGGCGGTCGTCTTCTCCAGGATAGCCTTCGTATGGGAAACCACCATAAACCTTCACGTTGTCTCTGATAACGAATCCTTTGTAGTCGGTATAGATACCTGCACCTACCCAAACTACTACCCAGTCTTTCTTGTCTGTGATATTCTCATTCAACTCTGCCGCTCTTTCCACAGCATATTGCAGACCGCTGATGTATTGCTCCTTTCTGTTGTTGGCAATCTTGTTATAGGTTCCCCAATTGGAAGATAAATCTCCCGCAATGTTACCTGAGTTTGTCCAGAAATCTCCGTAGGAATCTGTCGTAGAACGATACTTACGTCCTGCTTGACTATAATCCGTATTGTCAATAGTGGTGCTAAGCAGCGTATTGTCATTCTGCTTTACATAGAAATCGTTGCCTGTTCTACCCTTTGTGTTATCACACATGGCGTTACCGATGATAGCCTTGTCCCAGCTGCTTCCGTCATATTCGGTATTTGATTCATTCAGAAGATTGAAGTCCGGGTTGCCGTCTTTGTCGTCTTTGTTGGCATCGCTGTTGCTTTCATAGTCCTGGTTGTACGAACGCACGTAGATAATCTTTCCTGCTTTTGGCAGGAGAGCTTCGTATGCACCCAGGTCAGGAGCACCACCAAGGTTGCGGTCTTCGCCGGTGATGTCCTTGGCTGTTGCGTTGCTAGCTTGAGCGCTGTTGATGATTCTACCTGCTTCTGCTGAACTGGTCAATGGTCGGAAGGATGAATAGCCTCCGTAATATACGTTGCCGCTCATCCGGGCACCCACTTCATTGGTTGGGTTCATAAAGTTGAGGGCTCCGTCTTTTCCAAGAGTGTTGATATTCTTCATGCTGTTCTTGCATTCCGAACCTTCCCATGCATCGTTGATGTACAGTTTGTTTCCTACAGCATACGAGGTTGCCTTTACAAGGTCGTAATCTGGCGCCACTCCCTCATTGTTGATGATGCTTACATGGTTGAGCGTGAGCGAGTTGTTGCTGCCTTGACTCTTGTTCAGATAGATGATGGAAGGCAGTTCTGACGGGTTCTGATTATGCGGATCCTTGCTTGTGTTGTTGTTGATGACGCAGTTTTCCAACTCCAATTTTACATTCACGGCATCCGGCATGGTTGCGATGGCGGCACCATCTGTCGCCGTGTTGTTCTCAAAGATACAATTCTTCAACTTCACGGTGGTTGCCTGGCTGCTCTGGTCCATGCTACCTATCAGTACACCGCCACCATAAGGCATGTAGGCTGTACCGGCAGCGTAGGCATGGGTAAAGGCATAGCCGTCGATGGTGATGTTGGCACCCGCTTCGATGCGGACCAGATGGTAGAGTCCCTCGTTGAGTTCTGAACCGCTGAGGTTTCCGTTCAGTTCAGAACGGTATTTGATAGGGTCGCGGTCTTCATCTTTCGGATTCGGATTTTCCGAATACTCCGGATAACCGCCATACACGGTAACAGGAAGTACGCAAGGTTGAATGTTAAAGGTGCATGACCTGGCGTCTGTTTCCTCGAACGTGTAGGCAATCTTCGGTTCGAAGATACCCTCGCGACCGCAGATTTCAAACTCCCAACCGCTGTTCTGCTCAATAGTGAAATCCTCTGGTGTAGTATTGCCCTTGGTAACTACCTTAACCTGTTCTCCATCCTTGATGTCGGCAAGATAACCGAGAATTTCATCTACAGATGATGAGGTATAGCTCTTTTCCCACGACTCTCCTGTTCCGTCCACCAGTTCTCGTGAACGGTCAAAGTAGATGCGCAGGCGTTTCTTACTGTCATTCTTTTCAAATACAAGGTCTTGGTTGTCAGCTATATAGGCTCCTGCTGACGGAACCGAACTGATAGCCTTTCCGCTCAGGTCTATTTTTGGCTGATACAGGTAGGAAGATGGCAGGAGGGCATAGCTGATGCCCACGTTGCGCAGTCGGGTTCCTTTCACGGTTTCCCAGTAATAGTTCACCGTCTTCATGTCTGTAAGTACACCACGTTTCTCGTTGAAGGCTTCCACTGTGTTGTAAGGTGCTTCCGTACCCATCACGAATCCCTTGCCAGAGTAATACGTGTTGATGGAGATGGTTCCGCTCTGATAGGTGCTGGTCCATTTGGCTGCATTTACATCCGAGATGGCGTTGTTGTAGAACTGTACGGTCTTTTCTGAAGGGTTGGCTGCATAAATCTGTGCCATGGATGCTGAGTTGTTGCTGCCCGACGTGTGCTGGAGCAGCGAGTTGTTCCAGATGACGTTGTTGGCAAGAAGACCCTTTTCCTTGATATACACACCACCCGTATTGGATGACAGCTTGTCAGCAGGATCCGAGGTGTTGTTGGTATAGTTGTTGACGATGGTGTTGTTAATCACCAGTCCGTGACCATCCAGATACACAGCACCATTTCGGGTACTGGTATTGTTACTGATTACAGAGGTGGCAAGAATCTGATAATAGGCTTTCTCTGAGTTATCAGCGTCACCATTCAGATATACACCCGCTCCCTGATAGGCAGAACAGTTGGTTACCATACTTCGGGTGATGAAGCCGGCTTCGTCAATATAGATGCCTCCGCCCTGGTAAGCCGAACAGTCGTATACCAGGTTACCTTCCGTCTGTCCGTTTTTGCAGTAGATGCCGCCACCACGAGGCTTGATGGTTCCGCTTTCTTTCATGCCCGGGTTGCAGAATCTCACGGTACAGTAACGCATTCGGGCTGATGGGTCGTTGATATAAACGCCTGCACCACAGTCTGGGGCGTATTCGGCTTTGTTCGTATCGTGAAATTTACCTCCCTCAATGGTGAAGCCTTCAAGATATACTTCGTCGGTAAAGGCATTTCCTCCAGGCAAGGGAGCAAACCATACCACATGGTAGGAACCGCTGTTCTGTATGTTCCAGGCTTCGTCATTATTACTCCAGTTGGCATTGTCGCTTCCCTTGAATTCCGCACCCCTGATGATGGATTCCTGTTTCCAGCCCCATGGCTTTAAATCCTTGGATTCCTCGATGCGCTCGGAACGTCTTTTTTCGGTTCCCTTAAATGCACCATAAACGCTGATGCCATTCTTCATCAGCAGGGATACCGGGGATGATGTATCATCGGTAATGCGGTCTTTTACTACATAGGTTCCGGTTGCTACCCAGACTTCGCCTTTCTCGCCTGGTGCATTTTCTGCCAAATCGTTGATGGCCCACTGGATATCGTCCGTGGCATCATCCCATGATGTTCCGTCGCCCTTTCCCGCTTTCTTGGGTTTCACGTATCTGATGCGTCCTGCCTTCATTCGGGCATACTCGTAGGCGCCGATGTCGATGGTGCTTGTCTGGTAGCGTGTTCTGCCCATGATGTCGGTAGAGGTAGTTTCCAGGTTTGCTTTAACTACGTTGTTGGTATAGTATTCCAGTTTTCCCTTGTTTAGAAGGGCAGAGGTTTCCTCGAAAGTGAATGCGGTGCTGTATAATTGCTTCAGGTTACTGCTGAACGAGAAGTCGTAACCCTGGGTTACGGCACTCTGCTTGAACCAAGGGGCTGGCTCAGTGCCGTGGTTCTGGTTGCTGATCCATATGTTTCCGTTGGCGTCGGTATTGGTATCGGGATTGGTAACTTTTACTTCCGGAAAAGCACAGGAATAGAAGGCAGGACGGGTGTCTTGCTTGCTGAGTGCAGTGGAATGCCAGAGAACGGTGTTGTAAACCGCTCCGCCGTCATTGCTGTTTGAAGCCCCGTCTGTGGTGAGGTCTGCGGCCGATACGGTGTTGGCAATGACAGAACAGTTGACGATTTTCGATGTGTTCGAAAGTCGGATACCGCCGTTTGTGTTGTTGTTGATGTTGCAGTTGTAGACGGTGGCTGTTCCGTCTATCCACATACCACCACCTTCGTTTTCGCTGGTGCCTCGCTTGCCTGCCACATTATTAAAAATGCTGCAGTAGCTGATGGCAGACTGCTGATTGGTACAGGAATTATCTACATAGATGGCACCGCCGCGCATGCCGTAGTTGTTCGCAAAGTTACATTGCGAAATACGGAAGAAGCGACTCTGGGCATTGCCGTCGTTGCTGTTGTTTACCACGTAGATGCCGCCGCCTCTGCCATTTGCAGAAGTATTCTCTCCTTTGGCATTACCTGCTGCGATGAGGAAACCGGAAACGATGGTTGGCTTGCTGCCGTCGTTGGTGTTGTCCTTTGTTACGCCCATCTGGAGGGTCAGCACATGAATGGCATTGTCGGTGCGGGTGGTGTTCTCTGGATAGATAATCAGCTGCTGGCTCGCCTTGTCGTTGGTGCCGATATCGCCCACTAGAGCCGTCTGATACTTCATCTGATATTTATGTCTGCCCGTAGGGAGATCGTTCTTGATGGTTTCTGTTCCTGCAAAACCTCCATACATGGCAACGCCCGAAGGGAGAACGAAGCCTCCCTTCGGCGCCTTGTAGATGTTACCGGTAATGTCCTCGTAGCCTTTCACCCAGATTTCGTCGCCTGCCTTGGCTCGGCTCAGCGCCTCTGTCAGGGTGATGGCATTCTCCCACGATAAACCGTCGTTGCCGGAGGTCCTTATCTCGGAATCTGCTTTCACATGATAGGTCTTGCCTTGTGCTGACAGCTGGCAGGTGCAGCTCAGGAGGATGAGGGCTGCTATGATTTTCCTGTATGTCGTATGATGTATTCTCATGCTGAAAAGAGTTTTATATGTTGAAATTGTTGATCGTGATATTTTCCTTTGTGAGCTGAGTGCCCGATATTCTTACATTAATCTTGTACCAGCGAGCTGGGATAAAGCCATCTTTCAGATTGCTCATGTCAAATGTTACGTTGTATTTCCCTGTCGTTCCTTCTTTCTCTGTTTCAAGCTGGAAGGTGAGGCGAGGAGGAATGGCTCCGTCTGGGAAGGTATAATGATATACTCTTCCGTTGCGCTTGCTGATTTCCGAGGTGTTCAAGAAGGAGGTCTGTCCACTTACCGAAACCATAGAAGATACATTTTGATGGTAAAGGGTAGGGAAGAGTCTTCCATATCCTGAACCGGAAACGGTTGTTTCTTGACCTGCCGGTTCGCCGTGATAAGTAAAACCTTGTACTTTCACGTTGGTATATTTCAGATTTCCATCCTTGTCTTTCTCGTAGGCTCCCTTGGCATCCCATTGGATGTCAATCTTGGCAGCCAGTCTGCCCAGTACCATGCGCCAGTATTGCTTGGTGTTGATATCGGCATTGATGTTTTTTTCTACTATTACTTCTCTGTCGCTTGTTAGTAGCTGGTTCTTGTCCAGCTTGAGTGCATAGCCTGTGGCTACGCTGATAAACTTGGCTATATCCGTAGTGCCACCGCTTGGCTTGGCATAGTCGTTGCTAATCTGTAAGTCATAAATGTCTGAGTTATGGTTTTGTCCGTCTTTTGCGATGCCGTCTAGCATCTCCTCCAAATTCAGCCCTTGTCCGCTACTATAGGTAACCCCATAAACGCAACAGGTGCCTAACGGCAGATACATCGTATAGGTGCGAAAGCCGTTGGCATCAGGTCCTGATAGGGTTGAGGTGGCATGGGTGACGAGGGTTTCTCTGTCGAATTCTTCCTTGGTATAGGTATCGTAATATACCATTTTCTGGGGTGCGGCATCGTGTATTTCGTCGCCTTGGGTCTTTTCCTTATAGGCAACGATGATGGTGAGCCGGTCCCAGTCCACCTTGTCGTTGGTGTCTGCTCCAGGATCTCCAACGCGTGTGTTTGTCTTATCATCTGGCACAGAGAGGGTGAGCGAGATAGGTGCCAACGTGTCCATCGGTCTTACCTCGTTCTTTTCGCTTTCGCTGCATCCTGCCAGCATGATAAGCGATAGTATCGCAAATATGTATTTCGTAATATGATTCATGTATCAATTCTTTTTCACTTAAATGTCAATGTCATGGCTTCCTCCCGGTTTCCAGTCGAGTTTCACACTTACGCCTACAGCGGTGCTGGAGGTGGAAAGGGAACCGTCTTCCTTGAGTATCGTCTTGATAATCTTGATTCTTCCTGCCTTCAGCGGTTCGTTCATCGTGAAGATGGTTTCGGTATATTTACCGTTTATCTGGGTGATGACGTGGTAGCGCCATTCTGATTGGGTGCTGGGGAAACTGACCGTATAGAGGGCATCGTGAGAAGGGATGGAATAGGTTGTCATGCCTTCGTTGAGTCGGTTGGCTCTCACCAGGGTGTTCCGGGTTGAGGTGTAGAGACTGTCATTCACCTGGAACTGGGTTGCCATGCCTTCTACAAATCCCCAGAGTCTGGTGGGCTGCACCTTGCTCTGGTCGATGACCACCACCGCAGCACAGTTTGCCATATAGAGGGTGGTATACAGGTCGTGCTCAAAGTCGTTTTCGTTGATGGTGAAACGGGAAGAGAACAATCCGATGTTATGGCTGTTGATGGTATCTTTCTGCTCTTGCTGCAGGGCGAGCGTCTTACAGGTGTTGGCTCCTGTAATCTGTACGTTGTCTGCACTGCCGGTATTGGCGAGGGAGAGATTCTTATAGTTGTTGCGGGGCAGATAGATGGTATAGGATACCGAGTTGGCACCCATTTTGTTTGCCTCGTGGTGGAAGAGGTCTTCGCCTACGAAGAAGGAGAGGTCGTTGTCGTTGGCATGGTCGGTGAAGACCTTGCTGAGTGCCTGTTTCAGTCTCTCTGCTATTTCCTGTTCGGTGATGAGATTCAGATCCATGTCGATGATGGTATTAATCTGCGTATTGAGTACCAGGTTATACCTTATCTTATAGTCTTTGCCGCACTTGCTCATGTCTTCATCGATACAAGAAGACAATCCGAAGGCGATGCCTGTCATCATCATAGCTATCAGAAACATTCTATATCGAATCTTCATTGTTCTTTCCGAGTTTTTAATTTCATAATCTGTATGTCTCCCTTATTGGGAGTAGTTCTGTCCAGTATCTCTGTAAGATAGGAATTTATCTCTGTGAAATAAAAAAATATCTCTGTAAGATAGAAAATTATCTCAGTAAGATAAATCCTTTTCTCCGCTTCATATTTCCCTGCAGGAGTGTGGTAAAAATATTTGAACCCCCCAAAATGCAGTATTTTTGAAGGAGAGAATCGTGAAAACTGAAGGTTCTGAAGGATGGGTATCACAGAATGTGTAATTTCTGTTAAAAAGTAAACCGTTTGGACAGATTTTGGGGCTGAAGGAACTGAAGGCAGTTTTCAAACATAATAATATCATATCAAAAACAGCATTTTAACATATGGTCAAATATATTGCAATTACTTGATAGTCATATACTTGCATCTTTTTTACTCTACGCTGCATATAAAAATGATTTTTTTAATTTCATCCTTCAGTTCCTTCAGTGTACCTATCCTTCAGTTCCTTCAGTTTTTTGAAGGGTATCCTTCATTATCTTTTTCTTACAAATCTACGTTGAATTCGATGCCTGACTTCCACTCGAGGTCTACTGCGAGACCAACGTTGATACCTGATGTTCTGAGGTCAGGAATACAGTTGTAAGCTTTCTTCAAATCCTTGATGGTGAAGTTTGCGGTTGTTATATGATCCTGCACGAATACACGATCGATGGTGTTGCCTGTTGTAGGCTGTGTTACTCCTTCAGAAGCACTGCCACTTGGTTTAAGTTCACCTACAAGATAGAACTTGGCATTCTTAAGAATGATACCATCTTTTCCGTAGAAGTCCATGCCTGAGTTGTTCTCTAACTCGATGGTTACAAATACAGTTTTTTTATCTGTACTTTTGTTATCAAAGACGAGCGTATAATTTGCGTTTGATGCAGTAGTTTCGTGCTTGGCATACATAGGAGCGCCATTCATTACGTTATCATAAATCGTATTTGCGAAAGTCTCTGTAGAGGCAGGCTCATACTTCCAGTCTACTGATGCAGGCTGACCACCAATCAGAATACCGGTTACAGGGAAACCGTCTGTAGGAACTGTAATCTGTTGATCCGCTTCTAGCTTACCTGCCTGTTTTGCATTGTCTTCTAGTTTTCCTGCATCACATTTTACAGTAGATTTTAATACAGCTACACTATACTGAACTGGGTCTTTCAAACCTACAGTTTTTGTTGAACTTTCAACAGCTTTTTCTGTAAAGCTTTTGTCGTTCCAGGCTGTTCCTGTATTCTTTGTCCAATCATCATATAAAGGAAAATCATTTAAACTAGACATGTCTTTATCTGAAACCATAGTTGCTGTATTTACAAAATACGACAACTCGGCAGGATAGCATATCTTTTGATAATCAATAGTGTTTCCTGTAACAAAGTTTGCGCTACCAGGAACGCTGTAAGCGAATCCTCCTGAAGTCCAGCTTAAAGCAGCAACACCATCTGGCAGATAGAACTTTCCTGGGAAGTCTCTTAGAGTATTCATCTTAATCAAAGCTGCTTGGCATTTTTTGTAAATCTCAGCTGTTAATAGTTTTGTAGCAGGAACGTCTGCTCCAGGAGTCTCACCTGCTAATGCAGTTTTCAGACTCTCAATACAAGCTTTTACGGATGCTTTTGAACCTGCTGTGAGTCTAATAAAAGCATCATAGCGATTTTTTAAAAACTCTTGCTCATGTTCTGTAAGCCATGATGGGCGGGGTGTTAGTCTACCGATATTTGCCCAAGTATAATCTGTTCCATTATCATTAACCTTTGCGTTGGCAATTTCATTTAATGCATCGATGATAGCTTTAGCATCTTCATCAGTTGTGAAATTAGCATCGCTACTGATAGGAGTTAACTTATGTAAAATGTTTGCTAGAGTTCTTCCTGAGATCCCCTCATCGGTAATCTTGCCGGCCTCGAAATCTGTTTCTGTGTTTCTGCTAGCTTTACCGTAGAAGGCTATATGGCTAGTTCCAACCGGAATTTCAATATCACGATAAAGTCTACGATAATTGTCCTGTGCATATGCATTGTCATCAGTACTGATTGGGATAATATTTGTAGCATCTGTGATACTTGCTGTCTTTGTAGGATCTCCACTGAAAGTCAGCAGAACAATGCCTGAAATGCCACGGAAAGGCTTGCCACTCTGCTGAGTGATAGCATCTGTCATACGAGTCACCTTCTTCGCCTGATTAGTCGAAGAGTTATTGCCATAAGGGATGTTGATGGCGAACTGGGTCTTTACAACCTGTCCTGCCACACCTGTACCGCCAGTAGGATCTGCTGAATCTGATGAGCAGGAAGAGAAACCTGCTCCGCTTGCAAGAAGAATGAATCCTGCTAAGCCGAAAAACTTCACTTTCTTCATAATCTAAAATTGATTTAAATATATTATTACTATTTTTTACTCTAATTTGGCTTGTCCGTATCTTTTGTGCCCAAGTTGTAAACCAGAGAGACTGCCAACTTGGTAGGCATGACGAAAGCTTTCGTCTTCTTCTCGATGGCACTGGCACATTTCTCACAATTATATTTGGTATAATGTGTTATTCCCACTCCTAAGCCAATGGCTGCCTCCAGGTTCCAACGGTTGCTCTTGTCGAGCTGCCAGTCATAGCCATAGACGAAGCCAATGGCACCTAGATCGCCTTGAAATCGGTGATTCTTGACCTTTGGAAAAAGGCCAAAGGGGAAATGTACCCTGCCCACATTGTAATGAGAGTAGAGTAGGTTGGCTCCAAGAAAATGCCCTGAAAAAGGACTGTCGAGCCAACGGCGTACTTCTGTTTGTAAAGCAATGTGCTTCAGTTTCTTGTTCTTGCTAAAAGTAAATGGGTTCCATCCAGTGGAGAAGTTTATTGACCATTGGTCTGAAATCTTTTTCTCTGCTCCTATATTGGGTGTAGTTGTTGCCCAATAGGCTAGGTTGGTCTTCAATCGCCAATCTTGTGCCGAAATAGAAGTAGTGACTAGTGTAAAAACAAGAAGGAGCCACATGCTCAATCTTCTGTTCTTGTTCATCTGCCAGCGTCTTTTATATTTATGGTTCTATATTATTTGTCTAATGATTTTATCAGAAAAGCTAATTTCTTTATAGTCGCAATTTCATTACGTATGTTACTTTCTGCTGCAAATGTAGCCAAAATATCTCATATAGCCTTTCAAAATCAGAAAAAACTGCCTTTATTTAAGGTCTGTTAACTATAAATTTATAAATCCACCAATTTTTGCCCCCCCCCAGCCCGTCCGAGAACGGCCGTTTTGGGGTGTATCATAGAGGGC
>OLHA01001056.1_pt1 | contig 15369 bp, 20 predicted proteins | sample 1605961 | NCBI WGS metagenome assembly OLHA01 (sample SAMN03283288) | human gut metagenome | biome: human-associated habitat; material: feces | host: Homo sapiens | place: Peru | collected 2012
GGAGAAAGCTGCGGGCACTCCGAAAGTCCTAACGAAAAAGGCAGCGCCTCTCGGTTTTGAGAAGCGCTGCTTATACATTATAGAAAATACCTTCCGTCAGTACAGTGGCCCGATCAGCTCGATCAGGTAGCCCCGCCGGTGGGGTCATTTCCGTAGTCCGTCACAAAACCCCAGGCCTCCGGGTGGCTGCCGAAGCAGAAGAAGCTCAGATTTTCCACCGTCTCATGCTCCTCGATCCGGAAGCTGCTGGCGAAGGCAATGCCATAGTGTTAAGAAAGGTATTCCTGAAGCTCTGGATAGTCCTCTGCATGGCTACGTACATAGTCTCGGGCAAACGCTGCAAACGCATACTCCCGCTTTAACATGGCACGCAGCGCACAGCGGTATTTCACGGACTCTCTGTGTGCCTTGAATTGCTCCAATGTTTTATATAAAGTATTCATTGTCCTCGCAAGCGCGTCTACTCTTGCCGCGCATTGAATCGTTCGAATTCCGGTATTGCTTTTCGCAAAGCAGCTCTGTATCAAATCTGCCGTCATTTGAATACTTTCTTCAGCATTTTCCTGAATTGGCCGGACAATAACCTCTCCGTCAAGAAATGACTGCCTCAAAAGCACTTCCGGATCAACGGTACAGCAATCCATGATTTTATCATCGTACTTTGCGGCAGCCTTCACCGAATTACAATGCGGACAGGCATAAAACAAATTATTCCAGTCAAATACCCGCTCTTTTATTTTGCGGTTATGGTGTGGATGAAGATGTTCAACTTCTACATCCGTCAAAGGCTTTAGCTCACAAATATAGCATTTATCGTGAAAGTCTTTTTGAAGCCGCTCCATAACGTCCTTCTCGCAATAGCTTCCGTGTGCTTTTCGGCACTCAATCGCCAGGGATGCCGGAGGAACTGGAGTCCTTTCTATTTTGACCATCCTCGATTACCCCCTGTTGGAAAACTCCAGCTTCATCCGGCTATATTCTGCGGCAATCCCGGGAGCCAGAAAATCGGGAATCTCATCAAGTTCCTGTTCCAGTGTGATAGCCTCCGCATAATCTTCATCAGTCAAATTCTGCTTCTTTACCAATTCTCTGTAACGGTTCAATTTCTCGCGAAGTTCCTCAGAGAGGGTATCCGCATGGAAGTAGCCCTCAACAATGCCCTCATATGGATAGTCCGCTAACCCATTTTCTACCAATCTTTGTGTCTCTAAATCATAGATGACAGCGTTCTCAATGGAGCCCAAGATGAACGGAGAATGACTGGTAACAATAAATTGGATGTTAGGGAACAATTCTGTCAAGAAAGGAAGAATAATCCGCTGGAGTTCCAAGTGCAGATGTGTTTCAATTTCGTCAATTAACACCACGCCTTCAGTTGCATAATTTTTGCTTTTTCCCATACGCATCAACAAATCGTTGATAATATCAAAAACTGCAGAATAGCCGCTGGACATCGTGTTGAAATCGAAGGGCTCCCGATCTTTTTGAACAATATGGAACTGGAAATTATCAATGTCAAAGTCCAGGTGCAAAGTTGGATCGCCAAATATTTTTTTTAGAATACCTTCAAAGCGTGCAAACCAGGCATCGATTTCATCTACCCGGCTTTGGTTGCCTTTTTGCCCGGCAAAAGCCTGGGTCGCTTTCAGGCCAACCATGTATTTTACCAGCTTGCTGCCCGGCGTCTCAGATAGAGAATACTGATCCTTTAATTGAATGTTTTCTATCGTTGTGGATACCTCCACCTTGGACATGCGGTCAGCCTTATAATATGCAAGAATATATTCTCCGTTGGAATATTTTTCACGCAGAGTAGCCAACGAAGTACAGGCTATATTCGCGCCTTCTGTCCAGTGACGCAGCTTCTCTCTATAGTAATCTGCATTTTTCTTTGCAGTCTGCGAAGCAATTTTTTCCTGCTCAGAAGTTCCGGCGGTAATCTTGCCTTGGAAAAACTCAATCATTTCCCGCGATTCATTTTCCGTACGAAAATCGCTATCAAGAATATAGCGAAAATGCTCCCCCAAGGCATCCAGAACACTTGTCTTTCCACTTCCATTTTTGCCAGTTAAAATGAGATGTTTTCGCACATTCCCGGAGAGTGGGATCGAAATATCATATAAATGCCGTACTTTTTTTATTTCAACAGACGTTATGAACGTACTTTCCATAGCAATGCCTCCTGTTACTTATGAAGTATAGCACAAAAACTTAGCATATTGTATGTGCATAGTATAACCCAACAATGCAGTTCCCGTCAATACACCTTTGTACAACTTTTCTATGCAACATTGCCCCGCCGGTGGGCCCGGCGGGGCTGGGAGGATCTCTTCCGAAGATCAGGGGAAAAGAAGAACCGAATCTTTTGTGGTTTCCATGGCGCGCTTCGCCAGGTCCTCCGGGGTGCCGGAGGTGTCCATGGCCAGCTCCATGTAGGCCATGGGGTTCAGGCCCACCACGGTGCGGCAGCACCCCGGATTCTGGGCGGTGTGGATGGCTGCCAGCTGGAAGGGGGTGGCTCCGGGGAGGTCCACACAGAAGAGGATCTCCCTTCCTTCCAGGCCTTCTACCAGGGCGTTGAGGGCCGCTTCCAATTCGCTTCGCTCCATGCCCAAAGCAAAGTTCAGGAAGTGCATAGACTCAGGGACCCCGATGACCATTTCCAGATTGGAGCGGACCCCCTCCGCATAGCCGCCATGGCCGATGATCACGATTTCTGCCATAGTCTTATGCGTAGAAACCGGTGGCGTAGCCCAGTCCCGTCAGGACGGCGGCCAGAGCCAGGATGGCCAGCATCAGCTTCATAGGAGACCACTGCTTCTTGGCGTACAGGTGGTACACACCCAGGGTCAGGCCCAGAGGCAGGATCTTGGGGAAGATGGCGTTGAGCATATTGTCGGCGTTGAAGAGGACCTGTCCGGTGAGCACCGTGTCGGTGGTGGCGTCGTAGACGTCCTTGACGATCTGGATGGGCAGGCTGACGCTGACGAAGGAGGCGGTAAGGGCACCCACCACGATGAGTCCCATGACGGTCATGGTGCTGGTGAGCTTCTCCAGCTGGCCGTTGGCCATAATGGTCTGCATACCCTCCAGGCCGGACTTATAGCCGAACCGGAAGAGCTTATAGCTGATGAAGCAGGTGAGCACAGGGTAGATGACCATATACAGCACGGCGCCCAGCCAGGAGGTGGAGGCGCTGGCCTGAGAAATGGACAGGCAGATGGTCAGCAGGATGGGGATAATGGTAGCCACCCACAGGGAGTCACCGATGGCGGAGGTGGGGCCGATGAGGGCCGTCTTCACGCTGCTGATGATCTCGGGGGTGCACTCGCCGTTGGCGTTGGCCTCTTCCATGCCGCAGACGATGCCATTGACCACAGAGCCCACCTGGGACTCGGTGTTGAAGAGGGCCACATGGCGCTTCAGGGCCTGGGCTTTCTCCTCCTTGGTGTCGTAGAGTTCATCGATGACCGGAGCCATAGCCTGACCGAAGGCCATGCCCAGCATGCTTTCCGCCTGCTGCGAGCAGCCGTTCCAGAAGAACCAGTTGCGGAAAGACTTCTTTAATGTTTTTTCACTGATTTTTTTCGTCATGATTATGCCTCCACTTTTACCTTGTCATAGGCCACGAAGTACAGCACGGCGGTGATCACGGATACCACGGCCACAGCCATGGTGCTCAGGCCAAAATAAGTGACCAGGATGAAGCCCGCCAGGAAAATCACGATGTGGTACTGCTTCTTCAGCAGGAAGGACAGGATGATGCCCATGCCGAGGGCAGCCATCATGCCGCCGAAGACGCTGAGCAGGGTGGTGACCCAGCCCGGGATGATGGAAGCGAAATCTCCCTGGCCGGAAGCCAGCGTCAGAGAGGTCAGAACGATGACCGCGGGGATGAACCGGCAGGCAAAGCCGATGAGCTGGCCGCAGACCACGTTGGGGACGTACATCTTGCCGGTCTCGCCGGCCTCGGCGTACTTGTTGGCAATGCGGTTCAGGGGCAGGTTCAGGGCGTAGGACAGGTTCCACATCAGCTGGCCCACCAGGCCGCCGATGCCGGCGAAGACCACGGCCAGACCAATGATCTCGGTGGTGCCCATGCCCTTCCCCAGGGCCAGGGCAGCAGCGGTGCCGATGTAGGTGGCATAGCTCAGGTCCCAGGCCACCGCGCCGCCGGGAGTCACGTTACCCATGTACATGATCTGCAGGGGGATGCCAATGGCCATGGCGGTAGGCACATCACCCATGATGAGGCCCACCACAAAGGCGGCTACCAGAGGACGGCCCAGGGTATACCAGCCGATGGTATTGCCCACAATAGAGCCGATGGAGCCAAGATAGATAAACAACGCGATCAGAAAGATTTGAACTGGACTCATCTTACATTCTCCTATTCTATTCAGATTGTTGGGTTACAGGGTTGCCTTGAAATCCTTCCAGGTGGTCTTGGCAGAGGTCGGCAGCTGGTGGAAAACCACCTCCACGCCGCTTTCCGCCAGACCGTCCAGAATTTCCACGTCCTTGTCGCTGAGGTAGAAGATACCGGTGGCGCCGCTGACCTTGTGGACCGTATCCGGCCGCTTGGCCAGATTGCCCAAGATCAGCTTCTCACAGCCCAGGATCTCCTGCCGCAGCTCCTCCAGCTTCTGGGGGAACTTCACGATCAGCAGCCGCGTCTTGTCGCTGCCCTCCGCAAGCAGTTCCTTGGCCTCCTGGGTGGTGACGATGCCGGTCTTGTAATTCTTGGGGACACCCATTGTGAGGATGGACTTCAGCATCGGGTTGGCGGCGCTGACATCGTCCACCGCAATGATCTCCTGAATGCCCAGGGTAGGGCACCAGGCTACAATGGTCTGTCCGTGGATCAGCCGGTCGTCTACGCGTACATAAAGCTTACCCATGGTTTTTCCTCCTTTCCGGGAAAATCGCACCGGTTTGACCGGCGGCTTCTTGACCGCAAGATTGCCACGTCAGTGCCCGCACTGGCTCGCAATGACAGCATGTCACCATAGCTTGGGCTCGATCAGGCTGGCATACATATAGTTGACGGTAAAGCCGTCGCTGCCGCTTTCGATCTGGCGCACCTTGCCGTTGTTGGTGTAGTAGGGGACGTAGGGGAAATCGTTGATCTCGCCGTTGAAGACCTGATACTGCCTGAGCCCCCGGAACCACTGTTCCTTCTCTTCCTCCGTCAGCACGAAGTAGGCCTGGGGAATAAAGCCCACCAGATCCTCGAAGGTCTCGCCGTACAGGAGCCTTATGGGGTTGCCCTTCCGGCGCAGACGCTTCACGGCCAGGGTCACGGCATCGTGGGTATTGATGTGCCGGGGATGCATAGAGCCCCGCCAGTGGGTGATGACCAGGTCCACCTTTTCCTCCACAAAATACCTTTCCAGTCTGTCCGCGAAGGCCTCGGTAGAGGGCATATTGCTGGAGACATAGCCCAGCCAGATGGTGTCGCCGCCCAAGGCCTCTGCCGCCTGCTTATTCTGGTCCAGCAGAGACTTGAGATAGGCCTGCTTGGCCTCCTCCGTGGCGTTGGGATCCTCCAGCCGCCCCTGAGTCACGTGGATGAATGTGCAGTGGGCCCCCTCCTTGGCGTATTTCAGGAGCAGGGGACCTCCCATAAGCTCCGCGTCCAGAGAGTGGGCGCCGATGCTGACAACTCGTTTCAATTCTCCCATTGGTTATCCCTCCCAAGCTTCCAGGTCTTTTTTATAAGAAACGCAGTGCCGGTATACCCGCACGCCTTTCCGCTCGTAGTAGCGGCGGCCGGGATCGTCGGTGGAGATGAAGAACATATGATAGATGCCCCGCTTGACCATCTCCTGCTGGGCAAAATCCAAAAGGATGCTGCCCAGGCCGTCGTTACGCAGATTCTTGTCAATGCCGATGGGGCCGAACCGGGCGGGGTTGCCATCGATCATCCGCATGCAGAAGCCGCAGATCCTGTCCTCCGGGCTGATGACCAGCAGGATCAGATCTTCCGCGGTGCCGTTTCGCATGGCAATCAGGGCATTGCGCTTCCATCCGCCGCCAAACTGCTCCTTGTTGAATTCCAGCAGCTCCAAGGCCCGGTCATAGGTGAAGTTTACGAACCGGTAGCCCTTGAACTCGGCATCGGTCTTCTTTGCCAGAGCTTCCGGAGTCAGCCGGAAGCCGTGGAGGTCCTTGCACATAGAGTACTCATGCTTGCCCGCTATGTAGCCCAGCTTCTCGAAGAAGGGGATGGAAGCGGGATAGTTTTCTCCGTCCACACCAGGGAAGAAGTATCCGGGGCTGTAGGCAAAGAGGGTGATGTTCTTGGCCCCCCGCTGCCCCATGTCCCCCTCTGCGCGCTGCATCAGAGCGGTGCCGATGCCTTTCCGGCGGAAGGATTCCTTCACGAACAGGGCCACGATCCAGCCTCTGTCCGGCTCCAGGCCCCGCTCCATATAGGGGAACTTCCGGCGCATACCCAGGCAGAAGCCCACGACCTGGTCCCCTTCCAGGGCCACATAGCACAGCTCGGGGTCGAAATTGTCGTCAAACAGCGCCTGGGTCCGGAATTTCTGGACGGTGATGGGGTCCGCGGTCATGGTCTCATTCCACAGGTCCACCACCTGGGCCTCATATTTTTGCAAATAGGTTCTGATTTCCATGGTTTGTATCCCTCGATTCCATTATAACGCAATGGCCTGTCGAACGCTGCCGCCGCAGCGCCCCAATCTTTCTTTTGCTTCCTCCACGGTACAGTCCGCCAGGATCATGGTAACGGCCAGCTTGCAGGAGCCCCCTGCCAGGGCAATGGCCTCCTTGGCCCTGTCCCGGGAGACCCCGGTTGCCTCCATGACGATGTTCTGGGCCCGGACCACCAGCTTTTCGTTGGTCTGCATCACGTCTACCATCAGGTTGCTGTAGGCTTTGCCGCAGCCCACCATAGTGGCCGTAGAGATCATGTTGAGGATCAGCTTCTGGGCGGTGCCGGCCTTCAGCCGGGTGGAGCCCGTCAGGCACTCCGGCCCAGGGGCCACCTCGATGGCCAGCCGCGCCTCTTTCCCCACGGCGGAACCGGGATTGCAGGAGATGGCTGCGGTTTTGCAGCCCAGGCTGTTGGCATAGGCCAGGCCCCCCAATACATAAGGGGTCCGCCCTGAGGCGGCGATGCCCACCACCAGATCCTTTGGTGTCAGGCCGATGGCCTCCAGGTCTGCTTTTCCCAGCTCCCGGCTGTCCTCCGCCCCTTCCACTGCCTTGACAAAGGCCCGTTCGCCTCCGGCAATGAGGCCGACCACCACATCCGGCGAAACGCCAAAGGTTGGAGGGCACTCCACCGCGTCCAGCACACCCAGCCGCCCGCTGGTGCCTGCGCCCATGTAGATGAGCCTGCCGCCGGAGCGGATCGCCTCCGTGGCCCAGGCCACACACTGGGCAATGTTGGGCAGCTGGGGGCGGATGGATTCCGGCACCCTGGCATCCTCCCGGTTCATGGCGGTAACGATCTCCAGGGGAGTCATGCTGTCCAATTCCATGGTCTGGGGATTTCTTGCTTCTGTGAGTAGATTATCCAGTGTCAAACCCATGTCTGCGCTGCCTCCTTTGCAGCGGCGGCCCCTCTGATTTTCCTCGGCCACCCTGCCAGATTGATTACATCATAATCCATTCGTCACATTGTGTCAATAGATTATCTATATTGCGAAACATTGTTTCATTCAATGATATTTTACGGATTCATTTGGGGTTTTCCATGAAACACCCTGTTCTTCCCTATGCAAAGATGTGCAATATTACCTAAATCTTCTGTTGAATTTAGATATTCTGCGAATAGCGCCTCTGGCGGAAAGAATGTAAAATGATATGGCTACTCTTTGAATCTATACCGGGAGGCAATGCTATGAGCAATCCCATTCTGCGCCTGCGGGAGGCCTCGGAAGCCTTGAGCCCTACGGAGCGGTCCGTCGCCGCCCAGATCATCAGCGACCCCAGTCTGGTGCTGGACAACAGCATCCGAAGCCTAGCCCAAAAGGTCTTCTGCTCCACCGCCACCATCGTCCGGCTGTGCAACCACATCGGCTACCCCGGCTACCGGGATTTCCGCCAGGCCGTGGCCTATGAGCTGGCTGTCCGGGACCAGACCAAGCGGCACCAGCAGCAGGCCATTGAGCGCAACGACTCACTGGAGCAGATCATAGAAAAAATCACCTATCGGAACATCGTCTCTTTGGAGGAGACGGAGGAGCTGATGGATCTGGCTACCCTCCGGCGCTGCGTAGACCTGCTGCATCGGGCCCGGGTCATCTACCTCTTCGGCATGGGCGCTTCCTTCTGCACCGCCAAAGACGCCTACCTGAAATTTCTCCGGGCCAATAAGCTCTGCATCCTCAACGAGGACTGGCACTCCCAGCTCCTCCAGGCCCGAAACGCCACCACCCAGGATGTAGGCATCGTCATTTCTTACTCCGGCGCCACCGTAGAGATGATCGAGTGCATGAAGGCCCTGAAGGAAAACGGCACCCCCACCATCGCCATCACCCGCTTCGTCAAATCCCCCGTCTCTGACCTGGCCGATGAAAAGCTCTACACCGCCTCCAATGAGTCCCTCTTCCGCACCGGCGCCATGTCCTCCCGTATTTCCCAGCTGAATATCATCGACATCCTCTACACCGCCCTGAGCAACCTGACCTTCGACGCGTCTCTGGACCAGCTGTCCAGAACCTATATCCAGAAGCCGAATGTGGAGGATGGGGTGGGGAAAGGGTGAAAAAATCCACAGCTTCGGGGTTGACAAAGCTATCATTGCAATGATATAGTATTGCATATCATTACAATGATACAGGAGGGCTTTTATGCGTGTTATCCAATTGCTTCACGGAACCGACCACATCATCGAGGTCCCGGACATCCATATCGGCAATCCACACAACGACTATGGTATGGGGTTCTACTGCACCCGCGCCGAGGAGATGGCCAGAGAATGGGCCTGCAAAAAAAATTCAGACGGATTTGTCAACCGCTATTCCTTTGACACAGATGGGCTAAGGGTACTAAATCTACTGGACGGGAACCACACCGTTCTGAATTGGATGGCCCTGTTGCTGCAATACCGCACCTTTAAACTCAACTCTGAAGTTGCGGTTGATGCGAGAGACTACCTCATTGACCACTACGCAATTGATCTGCATGGGTATGATGTGGTCATTGGCTATCGGGCAGATGATTCTTATTTCCAGTACGCAGAGTCCTTTGTTTCCAATACGCTGCCCCTGCGGAGTCTGGATCAGGCATTGAGGCTGGGGAAGCTTGGCGAGCAAACAGTCGTCGTGTCCCAAAAAGGGTTTGACCGTCTTCATTTCCTCGATGCCTACCCTGTTAGCAAGAGCGTCTATTATCCGAAGTTTTTGGATAGAGACACCACAGCCCGGGATACTTATCGTAAGGAAATCAAAAAAAGTCGGTCCTATCGGGACGATCTCTTCGTATTGGATATTTTAAGAGAGGAGATGCGCAATGATGACCCACGCATACAGCGAATCCTATTTGAGTAACGCCAAGGACCGTCTCTCCTCTTTCTTCGACTATACGATCAACGACTGCAAATTAGCACCGGATTGGGTCACAGCGCTCTTCGTCAACACAGGCTATGCCGAACAATTCGAGCGCGGCAACCCAGCCTATGTCGCGGGTATGTCCGGCGTTGAACTGGCCCGGGCGGTGATCACAAAAGCCTACGGCAAGAAAAACTTGCCCGCCCCCACCAATGTAGAGGATTGCTCCCCCGAATATTGGGCTGGCTGGGCCCTGGCCGAATACCAATGGTCCCGCAGCCGCAGGTTCAAAGATATCTTTGAGCGCATCCCCTTGACAAACATCATCGAAATGTATCCCACATACCACGAGATGGACATTACAGCCTTCATCGATGCCATGGATGGTTTCTACAAATCTGCCGAGGGAGATTCCAACCTGAAACGAGTTCGTGAAAACCGGGGTTTGTCTCAATCAGAATTGGCTCAGCGCTCCGGAGTAAATCTTCGCAACATCCAGATGTATGAGCAGCGCGTCAACAGCATCGACAGAGCCCAGGCCCATATTCTCTACAAGCTGTCCCGGGTTTTGGGCTGCGACGTGGAGGATTTGTTGGAGGACCCAATGGCGTGATGGACGCGGAAGATACAGAAACCTCCACAGCCTGGTCTCCCGGTGGGAGAGGGGCTGTGGAGGTTGTGGTTTTTTGGGGAACGTTCTTTTTAGCTTCTGGGGGCGCATTCCACATAGCGCAGATTTCTGCCCCGCCCCTGTTTAACCAGACCGCATTTGCGCCGGGCCAAAGCTGACATTGCGCTTCTTAAAGTAAGCGGCGGCCTTTTCAAAGGTGAGTTGCTGGTTCACAGAGCGGGCAGCCTCATAGCTGTCCCCGCTGGTTTCTTTTATCATGCTAAGAATGGCTGCGTCTGTGGCCGGGACGGTAGAGGCACCTTGGCGGATATAGACACCCTCGGGTCGAATTCCTTTTCCATGGAGATAATAGGGCCGCGCGGTGCCTCGCTGCACCACAACAGCGATGATTGGCTTTCCGTCCATGGTTTCATTTCTGCACTCTACAAACATGGTGATGTCCGGGCGAACCGCGTCACGCAGAGCATTCGTGACCCGAAGCATCGTGCCGTCAATATCCTGCACGCCGCACACGGTACCATCATCATTCACCCCGATATATAAGGTGCCGCCATCGGTGTTCGCAAAAGCAACAACTGTGTTCTTGATGTCGTCCACATACTCCCGCTTGAATTCGGTCAACATGTTTTCTGTCAGCATAAATATACCTCCAAATTCATTCTAACAATATTCTAACAATCTAACAATTATTATAATCATATTGTTAGAAAAAAGCAAGTATGGTTAGGAAGAAACCTCCACAGCCTGGTCTCCCGATGGGAGAGGGGCTGTGGAGGTTTCGCTCAATACTGCGCCTTAACGACCAGCCGGACCCTATGAATGAGGCGTTCCTGCAAATGACCGGGGTGTTCAGTCAACTGGGGATGTCTAGGATACGAGACTTATAGTACAATAGAGCATCAATATTAGCTAAACCATCCAGTTTTTCCAAATATGTTCTTAGTGCATTCTTTCCGGCCTTCATGGACATAAAGTATGCCTCCCCAAGTCCCTGTTTTCATTCAGCATCTGGGGTGTAAATATAGCCATAAGTGTATTTTGTCAAATAGAGTGTTCCATCTGTATTCTCACTCGCATCGGAGCGTTCTTCAATCAGATTTCCTTCGTCGTCATAAGAATAATGAAGCGTAATTTCCCGATTCCTTTGGTAACGCGTTGTTTTTGATATAATTTTACCGTCTGAATCATATACAAAGCTTGCTTCAGAATCTTTCCACATAGAAAAACCATTGGTAATATATACCTCTGTGCGAGTTTTGTTTGCGTTTGTGATGGACAAAAGGGCCCAGTCTCTAAGACTATTGAATTGAATATCTGATAGAAATCCGCCATACTCCGTAAAGTCAACAGACTGTGTTATTGTCTGTGTCTCTCCATAATCCTGAAAAGAGCTGCGTAATTCAGTAATCAAATCATCATCAGAAAATGTATACGTAAAATTCCATATTTTATGCACATCTGGCTCATCGCCTTTCGTATAAATGACTGTCTCAGGCCACCCCTTCTCGTTATAGTTAATAGTTTCATTTGTAACCACGCCCGACTGCGTACATGATACACCTCCGGTTTTACTTTTCAATACTCCATCCGGATAATAAGTATATGTTTTCGCTGACCAATCACCTTTCGATTGGCCTTCCCAAACTACGTGCCCATTTTCATATTCATAAAGGTGGCTAGAGGAACCATAATCCTTTTCAACCAGATTACCGCTTAAATCATACTCGTACCGAACATCGTCGGATGCAATACACGCATATGTAAAATGTGTCAAAAGATTTTTTGCGTCTTGATAATCGCCCAATTCCACTAAAAGATGGTAGGCTTCATTTTCTTTTTCTGATTTTCCTGTTTCCAGCAGTTGAATAGCACGATCATACTCAGCGGCACGCTCCATGTCCGCAATCGCATTTTTTGCAGCCTGGATTTGTTCTGCACTGTCCTTATAGCCATCCAGCGCAGTAAATGCCTCAATTGCTTCTTCATACTTTCCTTGCTCCATAAGCAGAGCCGCATCATTATAGGCCTTGTTTTTCTTGATCGCTCCAACCGCAAAACTAGCCACAACACAAAAAACAGCAGCAACGACTAGCACAGCAGCCAATGTCTTCATAGTCTTCTGTGTAGCAGCCGCTTTCTTTGCCGCCTGTTCCTGTTCCTTAACAAGCCGCTGCTCTTTGTGCTCTCTCAAAGCCTCCAGGTCGAGTTTCTTTAAGTCGCAAATAGACTTCTGGCAGGAATGGCACTTTGTTTCCCCTTGACGGTTCACAGCCCCGCAGACACAATGCCACAAATCTTTCTGCTCCAGAAAGAAATTTTTAGCCCCGCTTCCATATTCGATCTGGAACTGTTTGACCATTTCACTGTCCAGCCGGGAAGTCAAAGGTTCCGGGCTTTTCAGCGCCTCCCAGGCTGCATCACTGGCATTCCAGATAGAATTGTCCGCGAAAATAACTTCTACTACCGCAGCATCGAAAGAGCGGGTCGTTATATCCGGCATAGGTATAGCGGATTTGCTGCCAAAGTCTGTGTCCCGGGTGCTGCTCAAATCCAAATACTCGTAACGAATGGCCTCTCCTAAAGGGTTTTCTACCGTGTTTAGGGGCGAAATGGAAACAGTTGCCGCCTTGATGGTTTTGGGGCTTATATTGCGCAGTTTCAGCTGAGCAACCACCCGCCCGGTCTGGTTATCCTTCAGTAGCGCTCCCGCCGCAATCACAACCGGTGCGCCCTCTGCGTAGAGGTTTTCCGGCAAGGAAAAAACCTTACTGTATCGTTCGCTCATGTTGAAGTCTCCTCAAAGGTCAGGCAGCTCGTCCACGACCGCCCGCGTCCCACTTGTATTCTCTTTAATGGTTTGCAGCAAGTCAATGATTTCGCCCAAGGCAAAAATAAGAAAATTTACAACGAGAGAACTTGCGAAAAAGATGACCGCCACCACTGCGCCCCAATCTGCAACAAGCGCTAAAGTAAGAAGCATTCCAACCGCACCATTTACATAGGCGTATACTTGAAGAATTTTCGCAACGATATTATGAGATTTCAACGGATTCATATTTTTATCCTTCTTTCTTTGTTTTGATTTGCTTCGGACATTCAGTATTGGCTGGTATTCTCCAGCGTCCACTTACTTTTTCGGCTTTGGCTACTACAATGCGTTTACATCATATCACATGATATCAACTAATACAATATGTATTTCATACAATTTTAGTTGATGTTAATTTATGTGACTATCACCGATACTATATGTCGAGGTGATGGTAAATGTATATGCGAATTCGCAAAGCTCGTGAAGATTTAGGGTATACAAGAGAAAAATTTGCGGAAAAACTGGATGTCAGCGTCTCGTATTTAGCAGAACTTGAACGAGGCCGAACCGGCATTTCTGTTAAAATGTTAATTAAAGTGTGTAAAGTTCTTGGTTTATCCGCAGATTATGTCCTATTTGGCAGCGAAAGGCCCGAGGATTCTAATCGGCTTGATGCCATCCATCGAATTGATGAAAAATATTTGCCCCTTCTAGACAAGGTAATTGCAGAGCTACTTGCATTGAGTGACGAGTCAAATACATAGTATTTTGCATCATCAGCCTTTTGAAAAGCCATTCCTTTTTCCCCCCTTCCCTACCAGCATACTCCCTCCCTTCCCCAAAAACAATATGCTGGCTGCATACCCCGCCCACAAAATTTTTTCCACAGCCCCCTTCATCACCCCATAAAAAATCCACAGCCGTGCCCATCTAAGGCCCTTGGCTGTGGATTTATCTATTTTAACTTGGTCACTCCGTATCTTTCGGAATGTACTCTTCAAAATACTGTAGTGTAGAATATGTAAGCAGTCGCTTATTTCGCGGCACATTTGGAGCACGTTTCGCCTTTTTGTAGGTGCCAATAAACTGTGCCATTTTTGCCTCAATGGCATGTGCGTTTATTGTCTTCAAAACAGCGAATTCTTCGCCCCGGAGGTGTAAGGGCGGGTCGGCTTCTGTTCGATTTCAGAACAATCCGCATAATCTTTATAGAATTCCGCCGAAAGGAAAACAAGTTTCATCAAGATTCGACTCCCTATGTAGAGCAAAACGGCCACGCACTGAGCATGACCGTTTTTCCCTGCGAGCATTCTTTCGTTTACCCTCCACGCGCTCTACGTGGAGATCAACTCGGTGAGCATTTTTTTGTTTACCTTCCACGCGCTCTACGTGGAAATCAACTTTGGGAAAGCTTTTTTACTTGAGCCTGACAAGCTGAGACAGCGGCAGCCGTGGGGGCTGTGATCTCATGTCTTGCGGAATCTATCCGCACCATTATTATATGCGATTCATTGTAAAAAGTCAAATCTTATGAAGAAAATTTACAAAAAAATTTCCGTAAAAAACTCCACAGCCCACCGCCCTCGTCAAGTCAGGCCATGGCTTTCTCTGTGAATTTGGTGAACTGCGCTTGCTGGCTGCATACCTCGCTCACAAAATTTTTCCACAGCCCCGTCAACACTCCCATAAAAAATCCACAGTCTCTCCTCTTCTTGTGAAGATTGGCTGTGGAGTTGTTATAATAAGCGGTATCTCACATATTCAAATCGGCTGCAATTCTTTTGTCTCTTTTAGATTTTCCGCCAACAACATTTTGATCCTTTCCCCATATTTTGCAAGCATCTGCTCGTTTCCATAAACAATTTCATCAAAGAAGGATGCTCCGGTGGACCTACAAAGGATCAAATCAACAGATGCGCTTTTGGATGGGTCCAAACGATTCCCTCGCAATAAGGTCATGGGCTTTGACTTGTCAGAGGAAACAAAAGGGAACGACATTTGCCGTTCCCTCGGATTTTTCGCAGTTGACTCTGCAACGGATGGGTTTTCAGTCTCCATCCCGACCACGCGGATGAGTTTACCGTCTTCATCCCGACTTTCTATGGTTACTATAACACCCTTTTCGTAAGTTGTCAAGCGCAAGAGAGATACGGCACCCCCAAAAAAATCCACAGCCTTTCCTCCGCTTGTGAAGATCGGCTGTGGAGTTTTTCCTCAATACTGGGCCGCCTCGGTGGCTTTCAGCTGGAGCTGCAAGCGGTCGGCAATCAGGGCGATGAACTCACTGTTGGTGGGCTTTCCCTTGGTGTTGCTGACGGTGTAGCCGAAGAAGCTCTGCAAGGTGTCCAGGTCTCCCCGGTCCCAGGCCACTTCGATGGCGTGGCGGATGGCCCGCTCTACCC
>OLHA01001057.1_pt1 | contig 15339 bp, 17 predicted proteins | sample 1605961 | NCBI WGS metagenome assembly OLHA01 (sample SAMN03283288) | human gut metagenome | biome: human-associated habitat; material: feces | host: Homo sapiens | place: Peru | collected 2012
CACCTGAAACACCCGAAACACCCGAAACACCTGAAACACCTTGTGAGAAATTAGAGATTAGAAATTAGATTTTGAGGTTAGAAATTAGATTTTAGAGGGTGGATATTGCGTTTTGGGTTTTATGGGAGCGAAGATAGGATAAGGAAGAGTGTTTATGCAAGGGTAATATGGCAATAATTTGGGGAAATGTGTGGTCTGGGATTAGTTTGCTTTACACATTATATAATAGAGCGATTTTTTAAGGGGATACGACGGTATGGGGAATTTATTTGAAATAGGAATCTATTTTGAGACGATGCGCCACGGCGTTAAGCAAGGCTATTTCTGTATCTGCCACTTTTTCGTCGGCATCAATTACCTCAACGAGTTTTTTCGCGAGGAAGATTTTTCCTTCGGTAGAAGCATTGCCCATCACATCAATCGCCAAAGGCAACGGAATTTCGCGCGCCAACAAGAAAGTTTCGTTGTCAACGCCAAGGCTGCTTAAAATTTTCTTGACAGCCACACATTCGCGTGCGTCGATCAGTCCGTCGGCATTTGCCATTTCGATAAGAATGCTTGTAAAAGCTATTTTTTGATTCTGTGTGAGCATTTTCGATGATGTTTGTTTATGACCACACAAAAATACAGATTTCAGCCGAATAACAGAAAAAGATTTGCTGAAAATTTAACGATGTCGTAATTTTGCATTAAAATTAATAAAATGAAAAAAATGAAACAACTATTAACAGCCATGTTGATTGCCTTGGCGGCAATTGGCAGCATGGCACAAAATGCAAAGAAACATGAGTTCAGAGGCGCATGGCTCCACATCATCGGTCAGAGCCAATACGCAAAAATGACTCCTGAAGAGACCCAAAAGTACCTCATTTGGCAACTCAACGAACTTAAAGCCAACGGCGTGAACGCAATTATCTGGCAAATCCGCCCACAAGCCGACGCAGCCTATCCCAGCCAGCTTGAACCTTGGAGCAAATGGATTAGCGGCACTGCCGGCGTGGCACCAACCCCAGTGTGGGACCCATTGCAATTTATGATCGACGAAACCCACAAGCGCGGCATGGAACTGCACGCTTGGATTAACCCATACCGCGTGACCAGCGGAAAGGACGACAAACCTGCACAGGGACACATTTACTATCAGCACCCTGAGTGGTTTGTGAAATATGCCGACGGCAAGATTTACTTCGACCCTGCTTTGCCCGAAAGTCGCAACTTCATCGACGTGGTGGTGCGCGACATCATCAACCGCTATGATGTGGACGCGATTCACATGGACGACTACTTCTACCCTTACCCAGTGGCAGGCGTAGAATTTCCCGACAGCGCATCGTGGGAGAAATACGGAAAGGCTGAAGGTTGGACCGACAAAGGCGACTGGCGCCGCCACAACGTGGACTTGCTCATCGAACAACTTCACAACACCCTGCAAGAGGTGAAGCCTTGGGTGCAACTTGGTATCAGCCCATTCGGCATCTGGCGCAACAAGAAAACCGACGCTCGCGGTAGCGAAACCCACGGTTTGGAATGCTACGACGCACTTTACGCCGACTGCCCCAAGTGGACCAAGGAAGGTTGGGTAGATTACATGGTGCCTCAACTCTACTGGGAACAGGAACACCCAAGAGCAAGCGGTGAAAAGTTGATGCCCTGGTGGAACGGCGAAGCATACGGCCGTGGCATGTACTACGGTTTTTCGGTGGCCAACGTAATGACACATAAAGACACCCGCGACAGCACCATCGACAACCAACTCGGCGAAAAGATGGAACTGCTCCACAAACTCGACAACGTGAACGGCGTGGTTTGGTGGCCAGGCTACACCTTGACCAACAACTTCAAGGGCGTGGGCGACATGCTCAAACGCAAGTACATGACCACACAAGCACTTCCACCCGTATATACTTGGCTCGACAACAAGGCTCCAGAGGCAGTGAAGAAACTCAAGGCACAGGCAAGTTGCTGCGAAACCGTGCTGCGCTGGAACGCCCCAAAAGCCACCGACGCAATGCAAAAGGCTGCTCGCTATGTGGTGTATCGCTTCAAAAAGGGCGAGACAGTAGATATCAACAAGGCAGAAGCCATTGTGGAAATCACCGGCGAAACCTGCTACCACACCCACGGCACACTTAAAGGCAAATATGTGTATGCCGTGACCGCAGTGGATAAGTGCAACAACGAATCTGCACCTGCTACTGTGGAAGTGGAAATCACCAAATAAAGATACACTACGTTCAATCAACGAAGATGATTGGAATTAAAACAACGGCAACAGCCATTATCGACTTTTTAGCACGTCCGCTAACACGAATGTGGGCGTTCACCTTGTCGGTAATGGCTGTTTACATTCCTCTGAAATACGGTTTGGGAGGCGTAATCCTGCAAATGAAATACATGATTCCCGAACTGTTCACCCTCTCGCTGCTCCTGTCGCTGGTGAAGAAAGACAAATGGCGCACGGCTCTGGAATGGATGTTCATCATTCTGCTCGGCTTGCTGAGCACGGTGGAGGTGTGGCTATCGAACCACTTCAACCTGCCTCTGTCGTACCAAGCCATACAACTGCTGATGGAAACCAACCCACGCGAATCGAGCGAGTTTTTCCACGGATTCGTGCTTCAGTCCTACACACTCCGATACCTCATTGCATTCCTTCTCGGATTGGCTGTGGCGGCAGTGCTGTATCTGATTCGGGCGAAAGGCACATTGCTGCCGCTGTTCCGCAAATTGGCGCAATACCCTCGCTGCAACATGGTGGCGAAAGTGGTGCTGATAGTGGTTGTGGGCACATTCTACTATGTGCGCACCGGTTGGCTCTCGATGCAACCACGCTACTGGTACTCGATGACGAGTACATCGGTGAGCGAATTTGAGAAGCGATTCACCGAAGGCGAACAAGCCGGCGGCTGCGGAGCGTGCACGCCATTGAGCCGAGTGATGCACGGCATCAGACTCTACGAACTCACCTCCAAGCAATGCGACGAACTGGTAAAGGTGTCTGCAAGAACAAGGATTGAGGGCTGCGACTACAAGGCGAGCAACATCGTGCTGATGATTGGCGAAAGTTACATCAAGCGCCATGCCCAAATCTACGGCTACGACAAACCCACCACCCCACGAATGATGGAGGAAATGAAGAAAGGCAACTTAGTGGCATTCAGCAATGCAGTCACACCCTACACCCTCACATCAAATGTGATGAAAGAAATGCTATCGATGCACAGCGTGGATCAAGAGGGCTCGTGGTCGTCGGTGCCAATGATGCCACAACTGTTCCGACTGGCGAAATACCGTGTGAGCCTGCTCTCCAACCAGTTCACACGCTTCAACAGCGAAATTTGGAACAGCACAGGCGGATTCTTCCTCACCAATCCGAAAGTGACGAGAATAATACTTGACTACCACAACGACCAACATTACCGCTTCGATGAAGGACTTCTGCCCGAACTTGACGCACAAATGCGAAAACAAGCCGAGCGCAACCTCATCCTTTTCCATGTGCGCGGCCAACATGTGGAATTTATGTACGGCTATCCCGAAGACCGCCCCCATTTCACCATCAAAGACTACGCCCACCGCAAGGGACTGAACCAAGAGCAAAAGCAATCGATTGCCGACTACGACAACAGCACGCTCTATCAAGACTCGATAATGGGCGCACTTATCGACCGCTTCAGGGACAAGGATATGGTGATGGTGTTTGTGAGCGACCATGGCGAAAACGTGTACGACGACGGCAAGACGCTTGGGCGCATCCACAACGACTACTCACGCCCCATGCTCGAATCGGAGTACGAGGTGCCGATGTGGATATGGTATTCCGATAAATACAAGGCGCTGCACCCCGACATGGTGGAGAAAATCAAGCGCGCGGCAAACCGCCCATTCGAAACCGACGATATGCCGCACCTGCTGCTGGAACTGGCAGGCATACGGTGCACATATTTCAACCCCTCGCGCAGCCTCATCAACGACAAATACAACGCCAAGCGACCACGGCTCGTGGGTGCCGAGAAGCGAAATTACGACGATTTGATGCGTGGCAAATAGAATGTCTTTTGAGTGAAATAGACTTATTGCTAACTGTGAACAAATATAAACCCAAATTGGTCATTAGGACGTGAAAGGATTTTTTAGATTACTTCTTGCGGTCTTTCGGTTTTTATAAGATGCCTTTTGCTCGTTTTTAATTCGTAATAGCTCGCTATCACTCATTAAAAGGCAAACAAAATTCATTCTTCTAAAAATCCGAAATACCACAAGCCCTAATGACCGATTTGGGTTAAACAGAATTGCATAGTTTATGATAAATATATAACTTTGTAGGCTTGTTACACAAGAGGCATTTGTAAATAGTAAGACGAAAAAAGGAAATGAAGAAATCAATATATGATTTATTGAGCCGTAAGGGTGGCGCTCCATTGAGTATGCTCACCGCTTACGACTATCACACAGCATGCACTATCGACGAAGCCGGTATCGACATGATACTCGTGGGCGATTCGCTCGGCAACGTGATGCTCGGCTACGAAAACACATTGGCTGTGACCGTAGAGGATATGATCCACCACGGTAAAGCCGTGTGCCGTGGCGCAAAAAGCACCTTCGTGGTGGTGGATATGCCATTCATGTCGTATCAAACCTCAGTGACCGACGCTGTGCGCAACGCCGGACGCATCATGAAGGAAACCAACTGCCAAGCCGTGAAACTGGAAGGCGGCGCGGTGTATGCCGACCGCATCAAAGCCATTGTGGAGGCAGGAATACCTGTGGTGGCGCATATCGGCCTCACCCCACAATCGGTGAACATGCTCGGCGGCTACAAAGTGCAGGGCAAGACGGTGGAAGCCGCTCAACACCTCATCGACGACGCAAAAGCGGTGGCAGAGGCAGGTGCTTTCGCCATCACGCTTGAGTGTGTGCCAGCCGCACTTGCCAAGAAGGTGACGGAAAGCGTGCCAGCGTTGACCATCGGCATCGGCGCAGGTAATGGCTGCGACGGTCAGGTGCTCGTGTATCAAGACATGCTGGGCTACACCGACGGCTTCACCCCGAAATTCGTGAAAAAATACGCCAATCTTCACGAAGTGATGCTCGAAGCCTTCAAGCAATACAAGGCAGAGTGCGAAAACCGCACCTTCCCCACCCCAAGCAACACCTTCAAAATCAGCGAAGAAGTGCTTGAGAAATTATATTGAAAATCATATTTTAATAAATATATACACATTTACAGAAGCAACATGAAAGTTGTAAAAACAATTCAAGAGGCAAGAGAAATCATTGCCGCATGGAGAAAAGAAGGCCTCAGCGTGGGTTTGGTTCCCACCATGGGCTATCTTCATGAAGGTCACCAAAGTTTGATTGCAAAATCAGTTAGCCAAAACGACCGCACCGTGGTATCGGTGTTTGTAAACCCAATCCAATTCGGCCCCAACGAAGACCTTGAGGCATATCCACGCGATTTGAACCGCGATATGCAACTGGTGGAAGCCACAGGCGGCGACCTCATCTTCAACCCAGAGCCAAGCGAAATGTACCCACCACATTTCACCTCATTCATCGACACCACCGAGACCACCGAACTGCTGTGTGGCGCTGTTCGCCCCATCCACTTCCGTGGCGTTTGCACCGTGGTGGGCAAACTGTTCAACATCGTTCGCCCCGACCGTGCATACTTCGGTCAGAAAGACGCTCAGCAGTTGGCCACTATTCGCCGCTTTGTTCGCGACCTTAATTTCGGCATCGAGATTGTGCCATGCCCTATCGTTCGCGAAGCCGACGGACTGGCAAAATCGAGCCGCAACACCTACCTCAGCCCAGCCGAGCGACAAGCTGCGCTCATTCTCTCCAAGAGTTTGAAATTGGGTAAGGAAGCGATTGAAAATGGCGAAAAAGACGCAAAAAAGGTGATTGAAATCATCAAGGCGAACCTCGCTACCGAGCCACTGGCACGCATCGACTATGTGGAAGTGGTAGATTTTGAAAACATTCAGCGCGTGGACACCATCAGCGGCGAAACCCTCGTGGCAATAGCCGTGTATATCGGCAAAACACGCCTCATCGACAACTTCATTATCGGATAAAGCAAAGCACATGGAAATTACTCTTTTAAAAGCAAAAATTCACCGTGCTGTGGTCACACAAGCCGATCTGAACTATGTGGGAAGTGTGACCATCGACTCTACCTTGCTGCAAGAGTCGGGCATTTTAGAATATGAGAAAGTGCAGATTGTGGACATCGAAAACGGCAACCGATTCGAGACCTACACCATAGCGGGCGAACCTGGTTCGGGCATCATCTGCCTGAACGGAGCCGCCGCAAAATGCGTGAGCGTGGGCGACAAGGTGATTATCATGGCTTACGCCAACCTCACCCCAGAGGAAGCCAAAACGCACAAGCCAATGGTGGTGTTTGTGGACGACGACAACAAGATTGCACGAAAAGCCAACTACGAGAAGCACGGACTGCTGTGCGACCAATAATCCACTCGCAAAAATATGCTACAAGGTAAAACCATCGTACTGGGCGTGACGGGAAGCATTGCCGCCTACAAGATTGCCAACTTGGCTTCGATGCTGGTGAAGCAAAGGGCTTCGGTGCACGTGATCATGACACGCAATGCGTGCAACTTCATCACCCCCACCACGTTTGAAACCCTCACAGGCAACAAATGCCTCATCGACACATTCGACCGCAACTTCGAGTTTCAGGTAGAGCACGTGTCGCTCGCACAGAAAGCCGACCTATTTTTGATTGCGCCAGCCACAGCCAATGTAATAGGCAAACTGGCACACGGCATTTGCGACGATATGCTCACCACCACCGTGTTTGCTACTAAAGCGCCCAAACTGGTGTCGCCAGCGATGAACACCAATATGTGGGAAAACCCCATTCTCCAAGACAATCTGGCCACACTCAAGCATTACGGCTACGACATCATCAGCCCTGCATCGGGCCGACTGGCCTGCGGCGCTGTGGGAAGCGGCAAAATGCCATCGGAAGAGGTGCTGATGAGTCATATCCTGCTGCATGTGGGCAAGGAAAAAGACTTGCAGGGCAAGCGCATACTTGTCACTGCAGGCCCCACACAAGAGGCTATCGACCCTGTGCGATATATCACCAACCACTCAAGTGGCAAAATGGGATATGCCTTGGCGAAAATGGCGGTGATGCGTGGTGCGAGCGTAACGCTCGTGTCGGGTCCGGTGAACATTGAGCCATTTATCGGCATCGACGTGGTGAACGTGAAAAGCGCCGCCGACATGGCTGAAGCCGTGGCAGCAAGAAGCGAGGCAAGCGACATAGTGGTAATGTGCAGCGCTGTGGCCGACTACACCCCCACGCACTATTCCGCGCAGAAGGTGAAAAAGAACGATGGTGAACTGTCGATTCCATTGGCACGCACCACCGACATTCTCCACACGCTCGGAATGAAGAAAAAAGAGGGTCAGATGCTTGTGGGATTTTCAATGGAAACGGAAAACCTGATAGAGAACTCGCGCAAGAAGTTGAGCAAGAAAAACGCCGACATCATTTGCGCCAACACCATCGCCGACGGTGGTGACACAGGGTTTGCCGTGGACACCAACCAAGTGACACTCATCACCGAAACCGAGGTGATAACGCTGCCCCTCTGCACAAAAGAGGAAACAGCCGACCTCATATTGTCGCACATCGTAGAACTTCAGAAAGAAAAATAATCAGCACATGCGTCTATTGGTAGATATTGGAAACTCCACCACCGTGATGGCGATTGCGAAAGCCGACGGAAGCATTGAAAGCACTTGGCGATTTAAAACGCAGAAAAACGGAACGGAATACTTTTTCCGCAACGAAATCATCGGCGGACTTACGCCCCGAAGCATCACACCCTCGCAAATTGAGGCGGTGGTGGTGAGTTCGGTGGTGCCTGAAGTGAAAGAGGAATTGAGCGAGGCGGTGATTTCGATCATCGGCAAGGCTCCACACTTCTTCAGCGTGCACGATGCCAAACGTGTGATCGACATAGATGTGGAATCGCCCACACAACTGGGCAACGACCGAGTGGCTGATGCTATCGGCGCTGTGGCTTGCTACGGTGCGCCGGTGATTGTGTTCGACCTGGGCACAGCCACCACCGTGGGCGTGGTGAACGAGGATAAATGCTTCATTGGCGGCATGATTATCCCCGGCGTGAAAACTTCGCTGAGCGCGCTCACCACCAGGGCTTCACAACTCCCCACCATCAATATAGAGAAGCCAAAACACATTATCGGTCGCAACACCATCGAGTGTATGCAAAGCGGCATTATTCACGGCACAGCGGCAATGATCGACGGCATTATCAGCGACATTCTGCCCTCGTTCGAAAATCAGCCAGTGAAAATTGTAGCCACTGGCGGTATGTCGAAGCAGATTATGCCCCATTGCAAACACGAAATAGCCGTTGAGCCACATCTTCAATTTAAAGGCATATTTCACGCCACTAAAGAGTTATGAGAGTAGTTATCATAGGTTCAGGAAACTTGGCAACACACCTTTCACACGCATTGCACAATGCAGGGGTGGAAGTGGCACAAGTGTATGACAGAACATTGGCACATGCACTGACGCTTGCCGACAGGCTGGATTGCGAAGCTATCTGTACGGTTTCGGATATGGTGGTTGGTGCCGATGCATATATCATTGCCGTGAAAGACGACGCCATCGCCGAAGTGGCTAAGCAGATAGCCAGCGTGGCGCAGAATGGCGTGGTGCTGCACACGGCAGGAAGTGTGCCGATGGCGGTGCTCGACGGTGCGGCAAAGCATTACGGCGTGTTCTACCCTATGCAGACGTTCTCTAAAACGCGCGAAGTGGATTTCAGGAGTGTGCCATGCTTCATCGAGGCATCAGACATCGAGGCAATGGCGGTGATTAAGGCAATGGCGCAACAAGTGTGCGACACGGTGCAGGAAGCCGACTCACGCAAGCGCGAACGCCTGCACTTGGCAGCGGTGTTTGCCAACAATTTCACCAACCACTGCTACCGCTTGGCGGAGCAGATTCTGGAAGCGGAAAACCTTGATTTCAAACTGTTTCTGCCACTGATTGCCGAAACAGCAAACAAAGTGCAAACCATGCAGCCGAAAGACGCGCAAACTGGACCTATGGTGCGCTACGACGTGAATGTGATGAACAAACAAATGAACATGCTCACCAACGAGCGCATGAGAGAAATCTACCGCCTCATGGCAGAAAGCATCCACGCCGACTACACCCCCACTCCCACAGACTCCACAAATTTGTAAAACCGCCCCCCTCAACAAACAAAACCCCTCACACAGATTCAACAAACCCACATATCCGTATAATCCGTGCAATCTGTGTTCTAAAAAATCAGCCACAAATTAGCACAAATTTTCACGAATAATCTTCTTGTTGAATCTCGTTGAATCTGTGTGAGCCTTGATGATATGCGATGATTCATGCCTGCCACAATAAGCGAGGGCGCAAATCACATCACAACGTAGGGACATGCCTTCGGCATGTTTCAATGCAAGCACCAATATCACCGCATAGAAAACAAACCAAAAGAATCGTCCCTTTGGTATGCATCTGCTTCATCAATTTTACCATCAATTTCACAATAAAGTATTTTGCATAGATTTCCCTCTATTTTTGCTACGCAGACAAATGAGACATCCGGTTCCATTATATAAACGGAGTCGGGTACTATAATTTGGCGTAGTTCCACACTTTCTTCTGAGCCCGAATATGAAAAATATTTTTCCCATAACCGATTAGAGTCTTCTTTTATAAAAAAGTATTGTTGATGATCCGAACAATACAGCCCTATAGGTTTTTCCTTATTTTCAAAAATCGACCTTAAATCAATAACAATGATTATGGGCTCTTTACAATAGTTGGTTTTAACGAATTGTATTGAAAAATTTTTAAAATATTTTGAAAGGGCAGCCTTGTCCATTATCATCTTTAGCGATTCTTCTAATTCAGTTTTTTTAATATCCACATTTTGGATATTGAATGAAGGGTACACATCCAGCAAATCGTTTTTATGTGTCAACCGTTCCAAGACTATGCCTTTAGAAATAAGCGAAACGAAACAAATTGCCATTATGGCAACTTTCAAACGTAATCTGTCATTCATAATCTTTAATATTTACTTTCTTACTTTCTGATTTTTTGAATTAAGGATATGTAACCAAGAGAATCCACTTGGTAATTATCTCTACCATCAAAATCAATATACCTCAAAGGGTTTCCGGCGCACCAGGTGTAGGGGCTGAGGCTGTAGTATTTTTCTGCCAGCGGGTCAATGGTGGTGAAGCGGGGGATGATGGGGTCGTAGTGGCGGGCTTGGCTGTCGTAGAGGTCGAGACCGTTTTCGCGGTCGAGCTCTTTGGCGCTGTACTTGTAGGGTTGGATGCCTTCGGTGGCAGTGGCTGCCATTAGGGCGCCGTAGGGGTAGTAGCTGTTTAGCTCTACGGGTTGGTTATTTTGGTTGAGGACCACTCGGATGTTGCCTTGGTAGTCTTTGATGTAAAAGTAATATTCGCCGCCTTGGATGTAGCCATTGTCGGTGAGGATGCGCTCTAAGGTGCCATTGCTGTAAATATAATTGCCACAGTAGTCGCGCGTCATCAAGGTAGTGTAAGTCGGCTCAAGCTCAATCGGCTCATCGATAACTCCGCCAACGGAGGGGAGGGAGAAGGTTGCCGGATCGGCTTCTTCAGCGGCTTCATCTGCTTCGATGATGGCGAAGTTGTTGAGGCGGTATTCGGTGCGGAGTTTTCGACCGTCGGCGGCGTAGGTGTAGCGCGTTTCGTGGCCGTCGTTGAACAGCACCGTCTCAGGCAAGTTGAGCATATTGTAGGTGATGCTGTGGATGCCTTTGTTGCGGTCGCAGGTCATATTGCCATTGGCATCGTAGGTGTATTCCTCGTCCTTGTCAGCACCATCCTTAAAGTCCATCGCCCCGGCGTAGGAAAGCTCCTCGCATTGGTCTGTCACCTTCTTCAGCCAGTTGCCGTCATAGGTCATCGTAAGGTCGTCAATCATCCCGTGGTGGCGAATGTGGGTGGGCAACGAGGTGTTGTACACATCCACGCCGTAGCGCTGAAGGGCGGTCATATTGCTGTTGAGGTCGTAGGCGTAAGTGCTAGAAAAGTTGCGGTCGTTCATCGCTAAGAGGTCACCGTTCCATTGCTCGCTATTCGACGCATACGCCGCCTGCGTGAGCCGATTGATATTCTTTTTCATTGTTTGCACAATTGGTCAATGAAGTCTCTTGTTTGATTAGAAATTTTGAAGCGGCCATTTCTTATAAAAGCATAAAATTGTGTGAACCAAATTAATTCAATTTTCTCATGCTTATATAAGATTGCCAAACACCTCAAATCGCCCCCAACTTCTTCGCGCGACAATACGATACCATGTTTGCCCCCAAATAGCTTACACACCACATGCTGAGCATCGTAGGGCATAACAGAGTCGCATTTAAGAGCGTTGAGCTGTGCAAAAAAATTATTGAATGCAATTGAATCAGTTTTGCATAACGTTTTTTTATAATCAATCATCTGTGACCCGTAAATACTATATTTAACGAAATCCAATCGGGTAATACTCCTCGGTGTTTCGGTATTGAAATCAATGTAATATAAAATGATGCTATCCAGGTCGTTGCTCAATGCACATAATTCTTTCAATTCCAAATTAACTTTCTCTTTAGAAGAAATAGAATATGCATGAATCGCCGGGCTTAAATAAAAAGCAATCAACAAAAATAAAAAAAATCTGGTTATACTTTTATATTTCATAATTCTCATTTTTTACCAATAATTGTCGGCTTTTGTGAGGCGGTTCAGCCCATCGTAGCTGAATTTGTATTGGCTCTCCACCGATGTTGCCGCCTTCAGGCTCTCGCGTTGGAGCCAGGTGATACCGCTGATGCCACCACCCCAGCACGGTGTGCCGCCTGACGGAGCGTCCTGATAGTGAATCCACTCGTAGAAGTGGGCGTTCGTCACGCTCTGCACCCAACCGCACACGTTGTAGGCGTAGGCCGTGCTAATGCCCCCATTGTTCACGGAGCTGGCCGCAAGACGCCCGAGCGCATCGTAGGTGTTCGAGGCGAGCGTCACAGGCGTAGCGCCATTGTGCGAGAGCGATATGGCAAGAAGGCGTTCCATATTGTTACTACACTCCTCCATACTGAGTGTTACTTAAAATCCAATCATCATTTTCTTGAGAATAAATATATTCATAAATTCCCCAGTCACTAATCATAGTTGCGATGTCACCTTTTACTTTTTTAACCACTCTTTCTGATACAGTTATTGTTATGCGTAGTTTGTGCATTCTCACATCGACAAAGAGACCCCTAAATCCTTTTTTTATCATCTTTTTTAACCATTTAGAATTATCAGCATTGTCTAATGAGAAATATTTGACATTCGATAATTTTGCATAGAAATCATCAATAAAATAACAATAAGGCAACCCACTAGCACAAATATAGTAAGTTATCCCCCCATGAACCCCATAAGTTTTTGAAATAAACTCATTATTCCTATCTATATAGGATACTAAACTTCTGTATATCATATTGTTTAGTTGATTTTCTTTACATGAAATCTCTAAAGCAAATGACTTTAAAGAGAAAACAAGGAGCGTGATTAATAAAAGCCGTTTCATAATTATTTCAATTTTGGTTTAACAAATCTGTTAAAGGGAATTACTGCTTGAATTGCACTTGAATTATATATATAAACCATACCGTTGCCCCGTCCAAAAACATAGTGAACATGGTGCCCTGCGTTTTGAATATCCAAACTTGATGTAGGTTGTGTATATGCAGGTTCATCAACAGTCCTACTGATTGTTCCAATTAGCAAAACTCGTTTGAAAGTCCCGCTTGGGTGACTGTGAAATGTTGATTTTCCACAAGGCAAGTTGATTGTCGCATGAGTATATTCCGAAGGATAACAAACAGGTCCTGAATCGACTGCTTTAACCTCTCCATCCTCAATATATCCGCCATACTCCCTGTTGTTGGCATCACTGGTTCCACCAGAGCCATTATCAGAAGAAACAATATCTACCATTTTTTGTCGATTAGCAACGTTTCCCTCTATCTCTATAGAATTATCATAAGCAATGCTATTTTTGGAAAACGCATCACTGTTACCTGAATTTGCTTTAATGAATCCTATAGTTGCTTTTTGTCTTTTTTTAGAGAGACCAGCACCTGCCACCTCAGCGTTCTGGCTTGTGAACTTCTTCTCTGTAGTCTTTTTGACATATATTTTTTGATCGTCTATACCATCGTCACCAATTACCTTACCATTATGCCAAAAAACAGCCATTCCTGTAGGGTCGGTGAAGGCGATGGGATTGGCGGCGCACCAGAGGTAGGGGCTTAGGCTGTAGTATTTCTCTGCCATGGGGTCCTGGGTGGGGGTGCGACCAATAGTGGGGTCATACATGCGAGCTTTGCTGTCGTAGAGGTCAAGGCCATTCTCTCGGTCAAGTTCCTTGGTGCCGTATTTGTAGGGCTGGGCACCTTCGGTGGTGGTGGCTGCCATTAAGCCACCATAGGGATAATAACTGTTCACCTCCACTGGTTGGTTAGCTTGATTGAGCACCACGTGCACATTGCCCTGATAGTCCTTGATGTAAAAATACAGTTCCCCACCCTGCATATAGCCACAGGAGCACGGCGTGTGCGCCCCAACGGTTTTAATTAGCCGTTTTTTGGTGTGGCGAGGTGGATTACTGGTTGTCATGACACGAAAGGTTTTTTGGAACACATATAGGCAAAGGTATGTAAAATTATTGAGAAACAGACCATTTAGTCCACAAATAATTCGTGAAAATTTGTGCTAATTTGTGGCTTGGCTTTAAAAACCACAAATTCCACGAATCAAACGAACATTTTGTTGCAGAGATTTTTTCCACCCACAAACCACCACAAATTCCCACAAATAATCATCTTGTTGAATCTCGTTGAATCCGTGTGAGCCTTGATGATATGCGATGATTCATGCCAGCCACAATAGGCGAGGGTGCATCACAACGTAGGGACATGCCTTAGGCATGTTTCGATTCAAACACCAATATATCATCGCATAGAAAACAAACCAAAAGAACCGTCCCTTTGGTATGCCTTGCAAGGTGACTACAGCAAGTAGAGCGCATCTTTCATTCGAATAATTTACATTCTTCTAGGTGTTCTAAACAGTCTGCTGTATTATAATTACTACCGTAAAAAGCATAAAACTCCGCTCCTATACCAATAAATGCTATCGCAAGCTTTTTATATTTTAATTTAGGGGTATTCAAAATGGCCACAAATATAGCAAAAGGAGAGTCTATACTACGAACATTCTCATCCATTATCCAGAATACTTCATCCCACAGCGTGCAGAAGTTCCAGCTATAGTCATCTATTTGTCGCATGCCCGAAAAATCATAAGCAACAGAGGAAATGCTTGGATTTCCAAATTTTTTGACAACATCCTTTAATGTTTTTCCCTGTAAATTTAGTTTGCTGATAGGAATATATGGATATTCTGCGCCCTCAGTATATTTCCTGTAGCGATTATGATTAATTATGCCATCGTAGTTAATACCACTACGCAAAGATGATTCTTTAACCGAAACTTTAATTGAAGTGGACTCCGGAATTGAACTCGATTTGCGGCAAGAATGGAAAATACAAAAAGCGCAAAAAATCAAGGTTGATATTAATATCTTACACATTATTTTTGTTACCGACATCTCCATAAGCAAAAAATACATAGTATTCACTATTTTTCAAATATGCGTAAATATTTAAATGACGTTGATATTTACCATTGTATAAAATGGCGAATTTCATATAAAAAACATAGCCCGTATAACGACTTTTCTTTATGGCATTAGCTATGCAATTTGGAAGACCATTCGCTGAAGAACTATATTCCCCTGTGTCACAATTATAAAACAACGTCTGCGACACGTAAAGGTCACTTCCGAAAGCAAGTCGCTCCAACAACGTATCTAATGGACATTGTTGGCTTCTTTTACTTATGAAAATGCTGTCGTTGACCAAATTTTTGTCTATACAGGTAATATCTGTTACAATTTCGCCATTAGATTTTGTTCGTTTAATGTTCTGCTGCTGTTCTTTGGGGGAGAAACAACATGAAGTGGAAATTGCGAGAATCAGTATGAATATAATTTGAACTATTTTTTTCATCTTGTCACTTAACGTTGAGCATTGTTAAAGTTGTTGTAAAAATACAGCCCCCCATCCTGCATGTAGCCACAGGAGCACGGCGTGTGCGCCCCAACGGTTTTAATTAGCCGTTTTTTGG